>JAESFY010000119.1_pt1 | contig 41603 bp, 28 predicted proteins | sample 9266201 | NCBI WGS metagenome assembly JAESFY01 (sample SAMN14515071, study PRJNA621656) | algae metagenome | isolation source: Nodosilinea sp. WJT8-NPBG4 and co-occurring heterotrophs from soil, lower... | place: USA: Pinto Basin, Colorado Desert, California | collected 2006-05-27 | reverse complement strand
GCCGTTGCCCAGCGCCCCGGTCACTTGCGCCTGCAGGCTGCCTGCAGCGATGTTCGTTCCGCCCGCATAGGTGTTGGACGCGGCGAGCACAAGCGTGCCGAGCCCTGACTTGACGAGCGCGCCCGGGCCGGAGATTCCCCCGTTCAGGGTGAGTGTGCGCACCGCATCCACCTCGAAGCCACCGCCACCGGCGCCGAGCGAGACCGCGCGCTCCGACAGGGTCGTGCCGCTCGCGCGCAGCGTGCCGCCTTCGAGCGTGAGACCGCCCGTGGCCGCGCCCAGGTTGCCATCCTCCGAGATCTGCAGTGCACCGCCGCGCACCGATGTGCCGCCGGTGTAGGTGTTCAGCCCGGTGAGAGCGAGCGTGCCGTTGCCGGTCTTCACGATGCCGTCGGTGCCCGAGACGACGTTGCCGATGGTCGCGGTCCAGCCGCTGCCCGCGGCGCTGCCGTCGCCCACGCGGACCTCGACCGGTCCGGTCGAGGACGCATCGGCCACCAGCGCGAGCGTGTCGCCCGTCAGCCGGTAGCCGTCGCTCGCGAACTGCATGCCGCTCGCGGCCACCGCGCCCTGGCTGTTGTCGACCACCACGTTGCCTGCCGCGCCGCCGAAGACCGCGAACCCCGGCCGCGGCTGCATGGCGGCGGTCACCGTTCCGTTCGCATCGGTCCAGTTGGGCTGCGTCGCGTTCCAGGTGCCGTCGCCGCCGCCCATGCGGGTCGCGTTCGCCAGGCCGTTGCCGTTCCAGATGTTGAGGACATGGCCGGGGTCGACGTTGACGAGGTTGATCTTCTTGTCCCCCGTGAGGTACTGGACATGGAAGTTGCTGGCGGGCGCGCTGCCCAGTGCGATGCCACCGTTGTTCCGCGCGAGCGTGCCGCCATAGCTGAACAGGTTGTAGATCCCGGGGCCCATGGCGCCCGTGTCGGTGATGTTCAGCATGGCGCCGTCGAGCTGCAGGTTGCCGCCCACCGCCACGCTGTCGCCCACGCCCATCACGGCGTAGCTGCTGCCCGGTGCGCCGAACTCGAAGTCCAGCACGCTGTCCTTGGCGAGGTGCAGGTTGCCTTCGATGGCGAGCGTGCCGATCGAGCTGCCCGGCGCCAGATGGGCCCCGGCGGCCACCGCCACGTCGCCGCCGATGCGTCCGTGCCCGCCCAGCGTGGCACCGGCCGCCACGTCGACGGCACCTGCCACGCGCGCATCCGCGTGGGCGAGGCTGCTGCCGATCAGCAGCGTTCCGGCGTCGACCGTGGTGCGGCCGCTGTAGGTGTTGATGCCATCGAGCGCCAGCGTGCCGCTGCCCTGCTTCACGAGCGAGGCGCCCTTGCCGTCGATGACGCCGGCGAATCGGGTGCTGTTCGCGGTGCCCAGCGTGAGCGCCTTGTCGCCGAGTGCGATCGTGCCGCCGCCGGCGAGGTCGCCGAGCCTGAGCGTTGCGGCGCTGGTCTGGCTTGCGTCGAGAAGCGCATCCGTGCCCATGGTGAGCGCGCTGCCCGCGGCGAGCGCACCGGCGCCCGTGAGGTGCAAGGCGCCTCTGTCGAGCGTCGTGCCACCGGTGTAGGTCTGCGCTTTCGTCAGCGTCCAGTGGCCCGCGTCGACGATGTGCACCGCGCCGCCCGTTCCGCCGGCGATGCCGCCGTCCTGGATCACGCCGTCGAACTGCGTCGTGCTCGAGCCGTTGTAGGTCGTGAGCGTCGTGCCGCCGAGCGCGATCGCGCCCGCGCCGCCGATGTAGTTCGCCTGCGCGCCACCCTGGCTCTGCGAGATGTCGAAGGTCGCGCCGCCCGCGATCTGAAGCGCATAGAGGTCGATGTTGGCCGTGCCCTTCAGCGCGAGCGTGCCGCCGTTGAGGCGCACGCCAGAGACGTCGGTCTCGGCGCTTTCGAGCGTCAGGGTGCCGGCGCCCTCCTTGAAGAAGATGCCGTACCCGCCCGTTTGGCGCAATGCGCCGGTGAGCGTGACGTCGAAGCCGTTGGTGTCGATCCGAGAGTAGTTGGCGACACCCACGTCGCGGTCCAGCGCGAACGCGCCGGTGGCCTGCAGCGTGGCTTCGTCGAGGCTGAACCGTCCGCCCGCGGCGCCGAGACTGGCGTCGCTGCCCGCGCGCAGCGTGGATTGTTCGACCGAAAGCCCGCCTTCGAACGTATTGTTGCCGGACAGCCGGAGATCGGCGTCACGCAGGACGAGCCCGCCGGTGCCCGAGATCGTGCCCGAGAAGGTGGTGCCCGCATGGTCGCCACCGGTGGTCAGCGTGCCCGTGCCCAGCAGCACGTTGCCGGCGCCAGCCAGCGAGCCGATGCGCTGGTCGAAGTTGTTCAGGTCCAGCGTTCCCCCTCCTGCGACGCTGACGTCCGTGCCCGCGGGGACAGCGCCCGCGGTTCCGACCCGCAGTGTCCCGGCATCCACCTGGGTGGCGCCTTCGAAGGCAGCATTGCTGCCGCCGAGCGTGACGGTCCCCGTGCCCCTCTTGATCAGGGCCGCCGTGCGCGTGCCCGTGATGTTGCTCGCGAGGACAGTGTCGGCGGCGGCACCGAAAGCGAGCGCGTTGCCGCCGAGGTTCACCGTGCTGCCGGCCACGCCGCGGAGGTCCCCTACGACCTGCATGCCGCCCTCGCTGATGTCGAAGGTGGCCCCCGCGGCCGTGAGCCCGACGGCGGTGCCTCCACCCAGGCTCCCGCCGGCGCCAAGCGCCAGGGTGCCGGCGTCGATGCTGGCAGTGGTGGGCGTGAGCCCGCGGTCGAGCATCCAGGTGCCATCGCCCGTCTTGATCAACGCCGCGCCGAAGATGGTCGCGCCCGTGACGGCGTTCGAATAGACCTGGCGGCCGCTGCCGGCGAGCGTCAGCGAGGAGCCGACGGCAACACCGAGCCGGAGCGTGCCATCGATCTGCCCGCCGCTGAACAGGGTCACGCGGTTGATGCCGCCCCACAATGCGACGTTGCCGTTGATCTGGCCGGCATTGCGCACCTGTGCGTTGCCGCTCGCCGCGTAGATGCCGCCATCCCCGCTGATGGTCGAGCCCGCGTCGTTCGTGATGTCCGCGTCTCCGATGACTTCGACCGCAACGCTGCTGGTGGAGACGATGCTGCTGCCGCCCGTGTTCAGGATCGTGCCGCCCCGGTTGAAGCGGATTGCATTTCCGGCCGTGCTCCGCACCGTGCCACCGCCGGTGTTGTTCAGGACACCGGGCAAGCCGTTGACCGCCATCGCGACCGAGTCGCCGATGATGCTGCCGCCGACGTTGTTGACCGTTCCGCCCGCGCCGAGGAAGACCGCCGACTCGCCCTGCAAGGTGCCGCTGTTGTTGATGGTTGTGCCGCCGTCGGTCGCCCGGATGGCCCCTCCGAAGCCGGCCGTGCCGATGGTGCCGCTGTTGTTGAGCACCATTCCGTCGACCGTGATCGGGCCCGGGTTGTCCGGCCCCTCGCAAGTGATGACGTCGAGCACGGTCGTGCAATCGGCCCACGCGGGCGCCGCGGCGCCGAACAAGGCCACTGCCAGCAACGCAGCGGTTGCGCCGCCTGCACGCACATGCGAGCCCCCGCGTTTTCCGCGCGCGCGGGTGGTCTCCGAAACCGCCACCCAGCTCTGCGTCGCGGCGTTCCAAAGTGTTCTGTAGGCTGTGTTCATCCTGGTCCCCTCCTCGGGATGGCAGCGCGCTTTCGTGCGGCGCAACCGGTCGTTGGTTCTTGTCGAGGAGAGGCGGCAGCCGCGGCGACTGCGCGGCCTCCCGCGTGGTTCGCAGGATTCTGCGGCGCACATCCGCCATGTGCACCTTACGTTTTCTTGCATTCGCCGCACCAAGCCCGCTGCGTCAATCGGCAGGCTCGAGACCCTCCAGCACCACGACGCGCCGAAAACGCCGTGAAGCCGCTTCACCATCGCTGCGCAGGTTCAGCTCGGCTTCGAGTCCACTGGCAGGCGCGCGTGCGGGCGCCACGCCGGGCAGGTTGCGCCAGCCGCGCCCGGGCTCCCATGCCCGCAGGCGGAACGAGGCGACGCCGTCGAGCACCACGGCCTGCGCCGACGCCTGCGGCGCGGGCAGCGGAAACGCCGCGCGCGGCGCGCCCGCCGCCCGGTACAGCACGCCGCCGCGCTGCCACCACTGCACGCGCTGCCACTGCCCCGGTGCGGCCGGCGCGCTGCGCACGATCTCGATGAAAAAGGGCATGCCGACCTGCTGGCGCACCTGCAGCGCCGCGGGCAGCAGCAGCGGCGGCTCCGTGCCCGCGCGCGGCGGCAGCTCGGTGGTGGCGCGCAGCGCCAGGTCGATGTCGAACTGTTCGAGCGCGCGCATCACGCGCGAGCGCGCCGCGTCGCGCTGCGCGAGGCGGCTGTCGGTGCGCGTCACGCTGTCGAGGCCGCGCCACGCCATCACGCTCACCACCGCCATCAGCGCGAGGGCGATCATCACCTCCAGCAGCGTGAAGCCGCCGGTGCGCGCCTTCGTCATCTGGCCACCGCCACGCGCGTGCGCAGCGAGGCGAGCGCGCGGTCCTCGCCCGGCAGGTACACGTCCACGCCTGCACTGCGCAGACCGCCGGCCGCGACGCCCACCTCGAGCCGACAGACCAGCGCCACGCCGGCCTGCGGGCAGGCACTGCGCACTACGCCCAGTGCCGCGGGCACGGCCCCGATGCGCAGTTCCGCCATCCGGTTCTCGGCCGACAGCATGGCCAGCGACTGCTTCTCGAGCAGCCCGAGGTTGGTGATCGACTGGCTCGACGCGCGAACGATCGCTGCCAACGCGATGCTGACGATGGCGAGCGCCATGAGCACCTCGATCAGCGTGAAGCCGCGCGCGGCGCGCGCGCATCTGGCAAAGGCGGGTGGCGTCTCGCGCATCGCTCAGCGCAGCAGATAGGTGCCCGCGGCATCGCGCTCGATGACCACCGTGACCCCCGCGCGATGCAGCGCGATCTGCCACGGCGCGCCGAGCGGCTCGGCCGTCAGCCGCACGGGCCGTGCGGGCACCACCGCCACCGGCCCGTCGCGCCAGGCCATCGGCCCGAGCACGTCGTCGCGCGCGAAGCCGTCGAGCGCGCCGGCCGTCGAGACCACGGGGATCGCGCTGCCAGGCGGCAGCTGCCAGCTGCCGCGCATGAAGCGATAGCCGCTCGCGTCCGCCTCCCATGCGATCACGCGGCCGTCGAGGCGCGCCTCGTTCTGCGCGGCCGCGAAGCGCAGCGCCAGGTCGCGCGCTTCGCGCCGCAGCGCGCGCGCGGGGTCGGGCGCCACGCTCAAGCTGATCGCCGCGCTCGCGATCCCCACGATCACCATCACCACCATCAGCTCGATCAGCGAGAAGCCGCGCACCGCATGGCGGCGCTGGCGCGAATGAGCATCGGGTGTGGCGGGCTTCGTCATGGGGCGTTGGAGGCAGCAGTCGGGCACCACGCTAAGCCGCCGATGTGATGCGGCCGTGAAAAGCGCGGCGCGCGAACACCCGAGTTGCTGACACGAAGTTCGCATGCCGCGGTGATAGACACGGGGTCATGCCGATGACCGATGCCGCCCAACGCGCCCTCCGATACGCCGTGCACGCGGCCGGCCTGCTCGCGGTGGCGGCCGGCGTGGCCACCTGCGCACGCCTGCTCGCCCCCGCCGCGCCACCCGCCCCGCGCGCGCCCGCATCCGCGGCCCAGACCGATGCCACCGCCGGCACGATCGCGGGCTGGTTCGGTCCCGGCGAAGTCCGCGCCAGCGTGGCCGTCAAGGGCCTGATCAAGGGCGAGCACCAGGGCGTCGCGATCCTCGCCGTCAACGGCGGTGCCGCACGCGCCTACCGGACCGGCGAGACGCTGGTGCCGTCGGTCACGCTGTCGGCCATCGAACCGGGCGCGGTCGTGATCGACAAGGCGGGCCGCAGCGAACGCGTCGCCGCGCCCGCGCTGCCGGAGCCCGCGAGCCCCGGCATCGCCAAGGTGCCTGCGCATTGACCAGTGCCTGCTAACCCGAGGCTTCGTGCGGCTTCGGCACCGACGCCGCATCGGAGACCCAGTTCGACAGCGCATGCAGCAGGCCGCGGTTGACGCGGAAGTCACCATCGCCCGATTCGGTCAGGGGCGTGCTCGCGAGGCAGCGCGTCACGATCCGCACCGCGCGCGGGTCGGTGCCCACGGCCTGCAGCTCGCGCTGGAACTCGCTGCGCCCGGGCAGCTCGTCGGCGAACTTCTCGAAGCCCGCGAACCAGCGGAAGAGCATGTTGTAAGCGAGGCTCTCGTGCACCTTCTCGGCGTCCTCGAGTGAATAGATGATCTGCAGCACCAGGCAGCGCAGCAGCGTGGGCATGCCGACGACGTTGCCGTGCTCGCGCGCAAGCTCCGCCAGCAGCGCGCGCTCGTAGCGCAGCGCGTCGTCGACGACGTCGCGCAGCGGCACCAGCGGATGGCTCCTGGGCACCAGCGCGCGCAGGTTGTCGGCCTGCACCCAGGCGCGGTGGCTGACGATCCAGACCCAGGGCGAGCCGTAGCGGTTGACGGCCACGGGTTCCTCGCGTGCGTGCTCGACGATCTTCGACAGCCTGGCGTCGAGTTCCTGCATCGTGACCCGCAGGGGCGCCGTCCACTTCATCATCTTGCGATCCTCCGGCATCCTGGTCGTCGTTGTCGTCAACGCAGTTCGCCCAGCGCCTGGCGCAGCGCGGTGTCGATCTTGCGCACCGACACGCCGTGGCGCAGCGCCACCTCCTGGCGCGACATCTCGTGCCAGCGCAGCGCGAGCAGCACCGACTGGTGGCGCCGCGGCAGGCGCTGCATCGCACGGTCGACCGCCGCCACCTCCGAGCGGGCCTCGGCGATCAGCTCGGGGCCGGGCCCCTGGTCGGCGACCACCTCCAGTCCCACCCCGGCCTGCGCGTCGTCGGCCCCGAGCGAGCGGCTGCGCGCGCGCAGGCTGTCCATCGCGAGGTTGCAGGCCACGCGGAAGACGTAGGCCTCGGGGTTCTCCGGCGCGGCCTGCGGCCCACGCTCGCCGAGCCGCAGCCAGGCGTCGTGCAGGCATTCGCGCGCCAGGTCGTTGCAGCCGAGATGCCGCTGCAGGCGGCGATGCAGCCGCGCGTAGTGCGCCGCAAGATAGGCCTGCAGGTCCACCGCGGGCACCGCAACCGGTGCGGCCTCGGCCGGCGCGAGCGGGAGGTGCCAAAACGACGCCGGGCGCACGCGCGCGAACCGGTCCGGTGCTCTGCTGATGCTGCTGTAGGCGACGGCCTCGATGTCTGGGGTCATGCTGGTTCTCGATCAACATCCGGCACTGCCGCCGTCGGAGCCACTCCGATCGTCGGCAGACACGGGAACCTGTGGCGGGAAGGAACGGGGCGCCCGCGGACCGGGGCGCGCGGCGGGTTCATCGGCGTTGCAGGTTGGCACGCTCCTCGTCCGTCAGCTGGCGGCTCGCCGAAGGCGGCAGAGTGGCGCCGCCGCCGAGCACGCGGATCACGCTGCGTGCGTTGTAGGCCGCCCCCGCGCCCGCAGGCGCCTCACCCCGGCGCTCGCCCGGCGCCGGCGCGTCCGTGCCACCCGCGGCCGGCTCGTTGCCGAAGCCCAGCACACGCACGGTGAACACCGACGGCAGCTCCTGGCGCGCGGCCGCCCGTTCGCGCTGCATCACGTCCTGCGCGGCCATCGAGGCCTGCGACGCGGCCGCGCTCGCGTTGGTGAGCGCGCTCACGTTCACCGTGGCCACGAGCGGCAGCCCGCTCGACTCCCCCTTGACCCGGATGTTGGCCGCGTTCACCACCTGAAGCGCCGCGACGTTGACGTTGCCCGAGACCCGGATGCCGGCCTCGCCCGCATCGATGGTGCCGAGCGGCGCGATCAGGTCAACGTCGCCCGGCGGCACCTCGGGAATCGGCGCCAGCGTCGCGATGCCGGCGCCCGAGCTCGGCACCTGCGGCGAGACCTTCACGTTGCCGAGGTCGTCGTATACGCGCTTGGGCGGGGTGAACAGCACCGTGGTCTTGCTGCCGCGGCCGGCATTGATGTCGCCCGCGGCCGACCAGGCCAGGATGTCGCCGCCGAAGGTGGTCATGATGCGCGACAGCCCGAGCAGCACGCTGCCCTGGCTGAAGAGCCGGATGTCGCCCTCGCCCTGCGTCATCACGCCCGAGCCCGCGGGCGGCACCGCGCCCTGCACGCCCGCGACGATGCGCCCGCCCGGCGCGAGCATCTCGATGTCGCCACCGAAATCGGTGCGCACGCCCGAGGCGCCGAACATCGTGATGTCGCCCTCGCGGGCGATCGCATGGCCCGCGGCGTCGCGCTCGGGAAACAGCGTGGCGATCATTTCGCGCCCGCGCAGGTACGAGCCGAAGCGCGCGCTCGCGCGGTCGTTGTATTCGCGCCCGCCCGCGCGCAGCTCGGCGTAGTAGACCTCGCGCAGGAAGATGCGCTGCTGCCCGGCGGGCAGCGCGTCGAAGTAGGCCAGCGTCTCGGCGCTGCCGCCGGCCGTGAAGCCGTGGCGCACCTGCAGCCATTCGGCCAGTTCGGCCTCGTAGGTCTTCGCGGCCTTGCCCGGCTGCTGCGCGAGCGGCGTGCCGGGCGCGGCGCGGTTGGCCGGGTCGAGGTAGCGCGCGCGGATCGCCGACATGTCGAGCCCGCGCGCCGCGACCTCGGCGCCCACGCCGGCCAGCAGCGCGATCGATGCGCCGCGGCGCTCGTCGCCGGCCGCGACCGGGCCCACCGAGACAATGCCGCCGCGGTCTTCCTGCAGCAGGTTGCGGCCGGCCGAGACTTCGAGCGTGCCGGGGCCTGCGACGTCGAAGTTCGCATAGAGGATGTCGCGCCCCGCCGAGACGATCGAGACGTCGTCGGCACGGGTGTGGACGATCAGGTTGCCGCGCAGCGGGGCGCCGCCGAGTTCCGTCGCGCCCTGGGTCGTGGTGCCGGGCCGGTCGCCCGTGTTGACGATGTCGCGCCCGGCCCGCATGTGCACCGGCGCCGCGGCGTTGTACCAGGTGGCGGCGCCGTCGCGCAGGCTCACCGTCTCGCCGGTCTTCAGGCCCACGATGTCGCCGCCGGCCGCATAAAAGCGGATCGGCGGCGCATCGGCCGCGCGCGCCAGGGGCAGCGCGGCGCTGTTCGGACCGAATGCGAACAGCGAGGCCAGGCCGACGCCCAGGTCGGTGCTCGACACGTTGCTCACGACCTCGCCCGTGGCCGCGACCGACCCCGTGAAGCCGGGCGCGAACGGCGTCGGCAGCGCGATGCCCGCGCCCGACGTGCCGACCGCGTACCGCCCCGCGTAGATTGAACCGGCCGCGAGCATTTCGAGCGCGCCCGTGGGCGAGGGCGCAAGCGTGAGGCCGTAGGCCAGCAGCTCGGGCGCACCGATGGCGGCCGGCACCGCGGCCACGCCGTAGTAGATGTCGCCCGACAGCGCCGCCGCACGCAGGATCGACGGATAGACGATCCAGCCGTCTTGCGTCGTGGTGCGCGGCTGATTGAGCGGGATCCCGCCAAGCGCCGAGATCGGTGTCAGGTTGCCGCCCGCGGCCGTCAGGTCGATCGCGCTGCGCCCGCTCCAGAGGCTGAACCAGCCCTGGCCGTTGGCGGCGTTGCCGCCATGCGCAAAATCCGAGTTGCTCGGCGTCTGGCCGCGGCCCGGATCGGCCACGCCGCCGAGCACGAGGTCGCCGAGCGAGCGCAGGCTCACGGCCGTGTCGCCCGGCACCAGGTTGATGCCGCCGCGCGCATCGGCATAGGTGGCCACGCGCGGATCGGCGCCCCGCGTGTCGACGGCATCGGTGAAGGTCTCGCCGCTCGACTGGTAGCGCAGCCCCAGGCTGCCGATCGATGCAGCGCTGACCGCCATCGCGCCGCGCAGGTTGGCGATCGCGCCGGTCAACACGAGGTTCTCGGTGTCGCTGCTCAGGCCGCGCTGCGGATTGAGCGCACCGGCCACACGCATGTCGATGTCGCCGCCGCCCGTGAGCGCGAGGCTGCCGTCGGCGCCCACGCGGCCGGTGCTGCCCACGGCCACCACGAGGCCCTGGCTGCGCTGTTCGAGCAAGAGGCCGCCGCCCTGCACGCCGCGCAGGTCGATGGTGCCCGCCCGTCCGCCGACGCGCACGCGCACGTCGCCGCCGCCGAGCGCACCGATGCCCGTGAAGCCCACGAGCCTGGGCACCTCGCTGCCGCTGCTCGGCGCATAGGCGCCGAAGTTGATCCACCAGGCGGCGGGAATCGCCTCGCCGCCGATCGCGGCCGTGCCCGAGCCCTGGCGCCAGAGCCAGTTGCCCGGCATCACGCTCGATGCCGTGGTGCCGCTGATGTCGCCCACCAGATCGCCGCCGGCCGACACGCGCACGTTACCGCCCTGGTCGGGGTACCAGGCGCGGTACTGCGCGAGGCTTTCGGCATAGTCGGCCACCGGCACCGCCGGGCCCAGCACCGTGCCGTCGGGCATGCCGCGCGGGCGCTGGTGCGCTTCGCCGGCCTCGGTCGCGGTGCCCGCGGTGTAGATGCCGAACAGCGAATCGCTGCGGATGTCGCCGGCCGCCAGCAGGTCGAGGTCGCCGGTGCCGGTGCGCACCACGCTGAACGCGGGCGAGACCGGGTCGGCGCCGCCCGCCGAGAGCGTGCACTGGCCGAAGGAAGGGTCGCACCAGCCCTGGTCGATGTAGTCCTGCGTCACCGGCATGCCCGCGGGCATGCCGAAGAAGTTGCCGGGCGCCCAGACGAGGCCGCCGGCCGTGCGCTTCACCACGTGGTGGGTGTCGGCGAGCCGGATCGCGCCCTTCGACGCGGGATCGAGCGCAAGGCGGTCGGCCGATGCCAGGTCGGCACCGGCCACGAGCTGCAGGTCCCACGACGCGGCGCCGGCCTCGAGCATCGGCGCCACCGCCCAGTGGCGCCCCTGCGCGCCGCCCTCGCCCGCGGGCCGCAGCTGCACGGGCTGGTCGCCCGGCAGTTCGAGCAGCGTGTTGGCCGGAATCAGCGAACCGCGCGCGAGCTGCAGCGGCGCCCTCGCGTGCATCTGCACCGGCAGCGCCACGCCGCGCGGCCAGGTCAGCGCATCGACCGCCGCATCCGCGCGCAGCGCCGTGCCCGCGCCGAGTCGCGTGCCGGCGCCGAGCGTCACGCCCGCGGCCAGCACCGTGCCGGCGCGGTAGGCCAGCGAACCGTCGGCATGGTGGATGTCCGCGCCCACCACCGTGCCCGCCGCGAGGCCCAGCGCGCCGGTGAGCACCGCATCGACCGGCAGCACCGTGCCCGCGGGCAGCGTCATCGGCGCCACCGCGATGCTGTAGTTGAGCCGCGCGCCGGCCGGGAAGCGCGTGCCCGCGTCGAGCACCACGCCGTCGATCGGCACCACCACGTCGGCGCCGAACGGCGTCGGGCCCGCACCGGTGCCGCCCGCCGGATCGACGGTTTCCTTGAGCACCCATCCGTGGTCGTCGGGCGTGGCCGCGGGCGGCGCGAAGCCGTCGTTGATGCTGCCGTGCACGTTCAGGTTGCCCGCCGCGCGGATCGCGAGCACGCCCGGCTCGCCGCTGCCGCGGCGCGCGGGATCGGCGAGCGGGCCGTAGCGATGGCCCGAGAGGTCGAGGTCGCCCGCGATCGTGAGATCGCCGTTCGGGTTGGCGACCGCGTCGCTCGCGATCTCCACGCCCGGGCGAAGCCGCCAGCCGTCGAGCCGCGCGAGCCGGTCGCGCAGCGCCGCGTTGGCGAGCGCCGCATCGACGAAGGCGCGGCTGTCGCCGTCGAGGCGTTCGAGGTAGGCCTGGGTGATGAGCTGCGGCCGGTGGCCCGACACGTCGGGCAGCTCGGCCAGCGGTGCATCGTCGTAGCGCCGGAAGGCGTTGACCGCGACCGTCTTCGCGCCCTCGATCGCGGGCCGGCCCTCGACCGCGATCGCCACGTCGTCGGCACCCTCGCCGCTGCCGTTGGCGCCGCCGCCGGTGCGCCGCGCGTTGAGGTCGAGCGTGCCGCGCGCACGGCCGTCGTGCAGCCCCGGGGCGCTGCCCGCGGCCACTTCGGTGCCGGCGCGCAGGTCGATGCGCGCGCCGGCGCCGAGCGTCAGCATGCCGTCGCGGCTGGTCAGCTCGACCGTGGCGCGGTTCGGGCTGTCGATGATCTTGCTGTGGCTGTCCACGCGCAGCCCCGTGGCATGCGCGTCGAGCGTGCCGTCCACGCGCAGGTTGCCCGCGGCCGCGAGCCGGATCGCGCCCACCTGCTCGCCGCTCGCGTCGATGCGCCCGGCCACGTGCAGGCTGCCGCCGTCGAGCGTGATCGCGACCTCGCGCGCCTTTACTTCGTCGCCCACGCGGAGGTCGCCCTGCCTGATCTGGAAGCGCCGCGCGCCGAACAGGCCGCCCGCGTTGAGCCGCGCATTGAGCCCCGCGAAGTCGGCCAGCGTCTGCGCGCGCAGCGTGATTTCGCCGGCGCCGTACGGCACCCGCGTGCCGCCCGCGTCGTGGCGCCCGCTCGCGCCGCCGAGCAGCGTGCCTGCCAGGTCGATGCGGCCCGCGTTCGCGCCGAGCGCGGTGGCCTCGATGGTGCCCGCGCGGTTCTCGCGCGCCGAGACGTCGATCGTGCCGCCCGCGGCCTGCACGATGTGGCCCGCGCTGCTCGCGAGCACGAGGTCGCCGCCCCAGCTGTGCCGGTTGACGTCGAACAGCGCGACCGTGCGGCCCGCGAGGTCGATGCGCGAGTTCGCGCCGAGCGCGATGTCGCCGCTCGCCGACAGCACCAGCCGGCCCGAAGGCAGCGCCACGTGGCCGTCGACGCCGATGCGCGCCGCCGCGAGTTCGAGCGTGGCGCCCAGCGCGTCGCTGGCCGATGCATTCGCTGCCGCGCCCTGCGGCGCCGCGATGTCGATCGCGCCGCCGGCGGCGATGCGCAGCGTCGAGGCCGCCTGGCCCGTGAGCACCGGCGCCGTCAAGCGCAGGTCGCCGCCCTCGTGGGCATGGCCCTCGCCGGGCGTGTAGGCGCCCTGGCGGTGGTAGACCGCGAGCGCACCGCGACCCGCGGATTCGATGCGTTCGCTCGCGTCGAAGCGCACCTGCGAGAAACCGAGCGCGATGCGCGCATCGTCGGCGCCGCTGTCGCGCGGCGTGCCCGGGTTCGGGCCGAGCACGATCGCGCGCGCGGCCACCTCGAGCCGGCCGTCGCCGAGCATGTCGGCCATCGCGGCGCCCGGCGCCGCTTCGGAACCGGCCCAGACGAATTCGCCGGCGCGGATCGCCGCCACGTCGCCCGCCTCGCCGTAGCCGTGGATCGCGGGCGTGCCGAGCACCAGCCGCTGCAGGCTCGAGGCGTCGAGCGTGACGCCGCCGAACACGTTGACCGCGTCGCGCGCGTTGAGCACCAGCGACTCGAGCGCCGGCGCGCCGGTGGCCGTGTTGCCGGCCAGCAGCCCGTCGAGCCGCGCCTGGTTGAGCCCCAGGCCGCGCGGCAGGCGGCCGGCCGTGCCCGCGGCCGCAATGGCCGCGTCCTCGCCGAGGTTGACCGCCGCGAGCGCGAGCGCGAGGTGGCGCGTGCCGTAGGCCACGTTGTCGGCCAAGGTCAGCGCGCCTTCGGTGCCGATCGCGATCGTGCCTTCGGACAGCAGCTGCGTCGTGCCGGCGCAGGCGGTGCTCACGCAGCGGCCGATGTCCACCGCCACCGTGCCGGTCACGCCGGCGCGCGACGGCGCCAGCTGCAGGTCGAACCAGCCGTTCGACAGCGCCAGCACGCCGTTGCCGTAGAACAGGTAGCCCGCGCTCGAATCCAGCCCCGAGCGGCCGCGCCCGAGCGTGCTGAGCGCGGCGCCCTCCTCGATCGTGATCGCCTCGTCGCCGACGAAGCCCGGCGCGCTCGCAAGGATCAGCTCGCCGGCCGACAGCACCGCGCCGGTGCGCACCGTGAGGTTGCCCTGGCCCTGGATCTCGGCGATGCGCCCGCGCTGGCCGTAGCTGCCTTCGATGCGGCCGTTGAGCACGAGCCGCGGCGCATCGAGGCGGTTCAGGTCCGCGTCGCGCACCGAGGCGCCGGCCAGCCCCTCGGTCGGCACGCCGTCGGCCGCCATCACCTCGCGCACGTTGCGCACGTTGACCACGCCGCCGAAGCCGCCCGAGCCGGCCTCGGCCTCGAGGCGCGCCTCGCCCTCGAACGAGAACGCGCTGCGCGCCGCGGCGCCCGGCTTCGGCGCCGCAAGGAAGATGTCGAGCGTCTTCGCGTCGGCGGTGCGCATGCCGCGCACGAAGCCGCGCCGCGCCGCATCGGCGAGCACGAAGGCGTTGTAGTCGGTCTCGTTGTAGCCCGAATGGCTGCGCACGGCCGCGCCCGGCGTGAGCACGATGCGCGTGGGCAGCGCGTCGCGGATCGCGGTGCCGGCCACGCCGAGATAGCCGCTGCTCAGGTAGGTGCCGTTGCCAGCCACGATGCCGGCCGGCGCGCCGACGAGGCTGCGCTCGGCCTGGCCCAGCTCGACGCGGAAGGCGCCCGGCAGCAGCGCGTAGTTCGAGGGCATCAGCGTGTAGGTGCCCGCGGGCAGCCCGGGCACGCCGGCCGCAATGGTGATCTGCTGGCCGATGGCCGGCATGCCGAAGCCCGACGCGGGCGCCACCGGTGCCTGGCGCGCGCTGCTGCCGGGCACGATCGCGTAGACCGCGTTGCCCGTGTCGCTGTAGCCGTGGGCCGCGGGGTTCGCGTTGGCGAGCGGCGTGGCGAGGATGTCGACCGAGCCGCCGCGGCCCGCGACGAAGCCCGCGCCCGCGAGCGTGCCGCCGCCCGAGAGGTCGAGCACCGCTTCGGCCTGCACGTCGACCTGGCGGGCGGCCATCTGCACGCCGCGCTCCGACTTGCCGAGGCCCTCGGGCGCGACCGCCTCGCCGTTGTAGAGGTAGCTCAGGCCGTCGACCGTGCCGCCATAGGGCATGTGCAGGCCGGCCGCGCTGACCGAGGTGAGGCTGCCGGGCTGCAGCAGCACGCGCTCGGTGACCATCGCGTCGGCCTCGGCCGTGCCGAGCGCGATCAGCCCGAGCGGCGCGCGCACGATGCCGCCCTGCTCGACCGTCTCCGCGCCCAGATACAGGCTGCCGAACACCGATTCGGGCGCGCTCGTGTCGCCCTCGCCATGGCGGCGGATCGCGAGCACGCTGCCGGCGCGGTAGCGCTCGGGTTCGCCGCTCGCGGGGTCGGGCACCGGCAGGCCCGCGGCGATGCGCGCGGCCGCGCCCGTGGCCGGATAGATCCGCGCCGCGGTCAGCGTCATGTTGCCGGTGGTCGCGAGCTCAGTGGTGAGCGCGCCCGATAAGCCGCGGGCGGGCAGGCCGCCGAGCAGTCGAATGTCGCCGCGGCTGTCGATGACGACCATGCCGAAGCCGCGCCGGTCCACCGTGTAGCGGCTGCCACGCAGGTCGATCTCGGCATGCACGCCGAAGCCGACGCGGTCGCGCACGTCGACCAGGTCGGCCTGCATCGCGAAGCGGCCGTCGCTTGGCTGCTGCGACGGACCCTGCGCCCAGGTGGCGGCGGGCAGCGTGTGCTGGTCGGCGGGCAGCCGCGTCACGCCCGCGAGACGCACGTAGGGCGCCGCGAGCGACACGCTCGATCCGCCCGCGGCGGTGTCGGCATGCGCATAGCTGCCCGCGTACAGCCGCAGGCTCTGGTTCATCTGCAGCGCGACGTTGCCGTCGAAGCTCAGGGGCCCGTGCACCAGCAGCGAAAGGTTGCCGAAGCCGCCGGCCTCGATGCGATCCACGCCCACCCGCGCCGTGCCCGTGCGCAGCAGGCCCGCGGCCTCGGCCATGGTTCCGGCCTCGCCGAGCAGGCTCGCGCCCTGCGTGGCCGCGAGCACGAGTTCGCGGTGCCGCAGCACCTCGGGGTCGAGGACGTCCGACGGATAGTTCGCCGTGTCGAGCGCGAGCGCCAGCGTGCCGCCGGCCGCACCCGCGCCGCCGGCGGCCGCGCGCAGGCTGCCGTCGAGGTACAGGCCCCGGTTCGACGACAACACGATCGTGCCGCCGTCGCCCGCCACCGTGCCGCCGAAGGCCGGATCGAGCGAGGCGCTCGCGCCCGAGGCATCGAGCACCGCGCCGGGACGCACGACCACGAAGGCGCTGGCGCCTTCGGCCTGGCCCGTGGCCTCCCAGTCGAGCGCGCCGCCGACGCGGACCGTGCCGCCGTCGGGCGCCTGGCCGTAGACGCGGCCCGCGGCATCGCGCGCCGTCGTGGCCCGGCCCGCCACGTCGAGCACCGCGGTGTCGCCGATCCAGATCAGGCTCCGCGACAGCCTGGGCGCGCCGCCGGGCTGCTCGAGCGCGATCACGCCGCCGGGCGCGGCGAGCCGCCCGTTCACCGTGATGCCGCGCCCCTGCAGCACGATCGACTGGCCCGGATCGACCGTGATCGCGGCGCCCTCGCGCACCTCGACCGGGCCGCTGACCACCGGGCCCGCGCTCGACGCCGTGGTCGACTGCAGGCGCAGGCTCGCGCCGCCGCGCTGCGAGAGCGTGCTCGCCGCGGGGTCCTCGGCCCAGGTCGGCGGCAGCCAGCGCGCGAGCGCACTCGCCGGATCGCTGCCGCCCGCCACCGTGCGCGCGGCATCGGCAAAGCGCCAGACCGGCATGCGCACGTCCAGCGCCGCGCCATCGGCCACGACCACGCCGAGGTGGCCGTTGATGTCGTAGTTCGCAAAGCCCGACGCGAAGGTGGCGGTGCCGAGCGCGAGGTTGGCGCGTGTGGCGACCTCGCGCTGGAACACCGCGCCGGCCGCGACGCGTGAACCGCCCGCGACGGTGAAGTCGGCCGGCGCGATGCCGCCGGCGGCGATGGTGCGGGTTTGCGATTGAACGGCGATGCCGCCCGGGAACACGCTTGCTTCCACCACGTAGTCGGTGGGGAAGTTCTCCACCAGGGCGGCCCGCTCGATGCGGAAGCCCGCGGGCAGCGTCTGCCGCTCGCCTTCGGGCAGCACACGAAAGCTGCCGCCCGTGCCATCGCTGTAGGTTCCGCCGAGGGTGTAGGACGACCTGCTGGCATAGGGCGGTGTCCAGTCTGCCGCCAGCACCAGGCTGAGCTCGCCGGCGGAAAAGATCGGCTGCGACCCCAACGCCTCGCCCGGCAGCGCGCGCGAGCGCTCGAAGCGGTAGTCCACGGGCAGCAGGTCGCCCGCGCGCACCTGGTAATCCTGCAGCAGCACGATGTCGCTCGGCGCGGCCTGTCCCGCGCCGAGCGTGCCGCCCATGCCAGGCACCTCGCCACCGATCGCGATCGCGGTGCCCGATGCCATGCGCAGCGTGCCGCCGCCCGCCACGCCGAAGCCGCGGATGTCGCCGTCGACCACCAGCAGGCCGGGCGTCGAGGGCGCGCCCGGCAGCATGTCGGCGTACAGCGTCACGTCGCCGCCGCGGCCGCCGCGCGTGCCGCCGTCGGCCAGCACCGCGGCGCCCGACGAGACGTCGATCGCGCTGCCCGTGGCGAGCCGGAGGTCGCCCGTGGTGCGCACGTCGACCGTGCCGCCGTCCAGGTAGGGCAGGCCGCGGCTGCCGGTCGGATCGCGCTGCAGGTTGCGCCAGAGCCCGCGCGCGTCGAGCACCGCGCCGGCCGCGATCGCCACCTGCGGCGGCTTGTCCTCGCCGAAGGCCGGCAGCGCGCTCTCGATGACCTCGCCCTCGTTGCCCAGCATCGGGCGCACGTTGCCGAGCGCGATCGTGCCGCCGCGCGCCGTGAGGCCCGCGTTCACCTGCACCTGCGGCGCGAGCAGCCGGATGCTGCCGCCGGGCGCGACGCCGATCGCTTGGTCCACCGTCACGCTGTCGGCACCCGCGGCCATCACCACGCCCAAGCCCCAGCCGTTGAGCCGGTCGCTGTCGATGTGGAGCGTGTCGCGGCGCGCTTGCGGCAGCGGGCCGTCGGGCGCGATGCCATCGCCGAGGTCCGGCTGCGCGTCGCCGAACACGACGCGCTCGAAGGTGGGCGCGAAGTTCTGGAACCCGCGCGCGGGCCCCTGGGCCGGATCGATGGCGTAGGTCGTGACGTAGCTGCCGAGCACCAGCTGCCCCGCGAGCGCCGCCGCATCGTGCGACTGCGCAAAGCCGTCGCGCCCGGCGTCGCGCGCCAGCGTCTGCCGCGGGCCCTGGTACACGCTGGCCGTGAGCTCGCCCTCGAGCACCGCGGCGCGCGTCGACACCACCAGCCGGCCCGCATCGCGGCCCACGGTGTAGCCGTTCTCGAGCCGCTGCTGCGGCCCGATCAGCGGGTTGTAGAAGTAGCCGGTGGTCTTGTCGCCCCAGCGCCGGTGCGCGTCCTCGAAGCCCCGGTAGAGGCCCGTGTAGCGGATGTCGGCCGGTGCGCTCGACACTTCGTACAGCCGTCCGTCGCTGCCCTTGAGCCAGCTCTGGCGGATCATGCCGGTCTGCACGTCGAGCGTGCCGCCCGAGAGGTTGATGTTCGAGCCGGCCTGCGCCACGAGCTCGCCGCCCGTGAAGCTCACGCTGCCGCCCTCTGCCGACCATTCGCCGATGCCGCGGCCCTGCAGGTCGAGATAACCGCCGACCTCGAGCAGGCCGCCGTTCGTGTACCAGCGCTCGCGGTCGTAGCCGCCGGTGCCGGCCGCCACGCGCAGCAGCTTGCGCCGGTCGATCCACACGCTGCTGTTGTTGAGCAGCGTGGTGTCGCGGTTCAGCGGCGCGTCGCGCTGCTCGTTGCCCTGGATGTCGATCTGCACGTTGTTCGAGGCCATCGCCACCTGCACGCCGACCGCGCCCGACACGTCGAGCCGCGCGCCGCGCGCCACCGTGCTGCGCCCGCCCTCGGGGCCGGCGCTGACCGCGATCTGCCCGCCGGTCGCGAGCGTGGTCGAGCCGCCTTCGAACAGCACGCCACCACCCGAGACGATCTCGATGCGCGAGCGGTCGCGCCGGTCTTCGAGGGTCGACAGGTTGTCGAAGGCCGGGCTCGGCGCCGCCGCGCCCGCTGGCGGCACGATCAGCGCCTCGCGCTGGCTGTCGAGCGCGGTGCGGCCGTTCTGCGCGTCGAGCAGCACGGCGTTGAGCGCGCGCCCGGTCACGGTCACGCTGCCGAGCCTGTCGCTCGCGGAATTCAGCAGGTGGATGCTGCCGCGCGCATCGACCGTGGTGGTGGCCACGGCCACGCCGTCCTGCACCACCTTGCGACCGGCCAGCGTGATGTCGCCCTCGGGCGCCTGCAGCAGGCCGGTGTTGGTGACGGTGCCGGCGCCGCTCTGGCCGTCCGCATGGAACTGCGGCGCAACCTCGTTGCCGCGCGTGGTCGAGCGCTGGTTGGCCGCGGTGCCCTGCCCCTGCCGCACGATGAAGAAGTCGCCCGCAGCGAGCTGCACCTGCCCGCGCGGCGCGGTGATGGTGCCGGCGTTGCGCACTTCCCTGCCGAGCAAAAGCGCATAGCCGCCGCCCTGCGTCACGCTCGCGGGTGCGGCGGTGGCGATGCGCGCGCCGGCCTGCACCTCGACCGTGCCGCCCGCGTCGGTGAAGGCCGGTGCGTAGTTGCCGTTCTCCTGCGCGCTGTAGATGCCGCGTGCCTTGAACTGCGCGTCGCCGATGTGCGCGGCCGCGGCCACGAGGTTGCGCGTGTCGACCTGGCTCGTGCCCGAGAACACGATGCCGTTGCGGTTGGCGATCAGCACCGTGCCGTCGCCTTTGATCCGACCCTGGATCTGCGAGGGCCGCGCCTGCGGATCGTTGACGCGGTTGAGCACCGCCCAGTCGGCCTGCTGCCTGAAATCGACCGTGGTGCGCTGCCCGACGTTGAAGGTTTCCCAGTTGAGGATCGCGCGCTCGCCGGTCTGCTGGATGGTGACGGTGGTGCGCCCGTCGGCGCCCTGCGACTGCTGCGGCGCCTGGGCGTTGTGCCAGCCGGCGCTCAGGCTCTGGGTGTCCACGCGCAGGCCGCCTTCGGCCAGGCCATCGGGCACGGAGGACGGGTCGTCCTGCGCGGCGCGACGCGCGGCCGCCTGCGCGGCCTGCTGCGCCGCGATGGCCTGCGCCGCAAGGTTCAGGTTGCCGAGCGACCGGTCGAGCTGCTCGCGCGACTGCTGCTGCTGCGCGGCGGGGTTGTTGAGCGTCGAGGCGGGCAGGCCGTTGGGCAGCCGGCCCGTGGCGGCCGCGTGGCCCTGCGCGATGTTCTTCTGCGCCATCCAGCCGGCGCTGAAGGCGCGCTGCTGCGCCTGGGCCGGCGCGGCCGCACCCCCGACCGCGAGCATGAGGGCGATGGCCCGCGCCAAGGGCTGCAGGGCGAAGGGGCGCGGACGATGGAAGTGCGGATTCAGGACCATGATTGCCCGGGGCGGGAGTGCGTGAAGAAAGGGGTTCGGCCGCGTGCGGCGGCGACGATGCGATCGGAAACGGCACGCGCATCGGCCGTGCGGCCGGTGCCGCGCGCGCGGCGCGCATGCGGCCGCCGCGGGCTGCGCTGCACCGCCGCGCAGGCTGCGGGCAGCAGCGCACGCCACAGCGCGAGCGCCTCGCGCCAGGCCTGGGCATGCAGCGCGCTGCGCGCGCACCAGCGCTGCAGCGCGAGCGCTTCCGCCTCGCTCTGCCCGCGCAGCCGGTTCAGCCGCACGAGCCAGTCGAAGGCTTCGCCGAGGCAGGCCTCGCGGGCGTCGGCGCGGTCGTCACGCAATGTCGGTTCCATGCCCCATGACGAGCCGGCGCGCGACAACCCGTAAAGTTTTTTTGAGATAGGGAACGCGGGCCGCCGCGTCAGCTCAGCACCACGATGCCGCCCGGCAGCGTGCGCATGCGCGCGCCGTAGAGCTCGCGAATCATCAGCGGCGCGTTGTCGATGCTGCGCAGCGCGATCTGCATGCGCACCGGCGTGCGGCCCAGCTCGTCGTTGCGCAGGAACACCTTGCCGGGGCGGTAGCGGTTGATCTCGGCCACCACGTCCGCGAGCGGCATGCGGTCGAACGAGAGCACGCCGCTCTGCCACGCGGCCACGCTCGCCACGTCGGCGCGCACCGGCTCCTGCATGCCGGCGTCGTCGTAGTAGAGCTGGCGGCCCGCCTCGAGCGTGCGCTCGCGGCCCGCCACGCTCACCGTCACGCGGCCCTGCAGGCAGGTGACGCAGACCTGCGGCCCGGTGTAGCGGATGTTGATGCGCGCCGCGCGCGCCTGCATGCGCCCGCCGCCCGCCTCGACGAAGAAGCCCCCCGCGCCAACGAGTGCGACCTCGGCCTCGCCCGCGACGAGCTCGAAGCCGTTGGCGCCCGCGCGGTTGATCTGGGTCTGCGTGTTCATTCGCACGTCGACCTCGGGTGCGAGCGCAAGCTGGCGCTGCTCGCCGGTGCCGGTGCGGTAGTCGGCCGCGAGCTCGCCGAGCGAGGGCCAGAGCCCGAGCGGCGGATGCACCGCCACCACGCCCGCGGCCACCCCGGCCGTGACCGCGCCGCCGACGAAGGCGCGGCGGCCCGGCGAGGCGGGCGCCGCCTGCTGCAGCCCGCGCACCCAGCCCCGCAGGCCGCGCGCGCGCCGCGCCGGTAGCGCGCGCCTGGCGGCTTCCTCGGCCAGCAGCGGATCGAGCGAGGACCACACGCGCATCAGCTCGCGCCATGCCTCGGCATGCGCCGCGCTGCGCGTGGCCCATGCGCGGAACGCCTCGGCATCCGCGCGCGTCGCCTCGCCCGAATGCAGGCGCAGCCACCAGGCCTGGGCCTGGTGCTGGGGCGAGCCGGAATCAGGGGGCGTGAAGGACATGATGGCTTGCATCGGAAATCAGTATTGTCTGGGGCCGGCGACGTGGCCGCGCTGCGCCGCCTCGACGTGCGGCAGGTGCTTGCGGCAATAGTCGAGCGCCGCCCGCAGCTCTTTCTCGACCGTGCTCAGCGACACGCCGAGGCGCTCGGCGATCTCGCTGTTGAGCCGGCCTTCGATGCGCGCGGCCACGAGGATCGCGCGGCGCCGAGCCGGCATGCGCGCGAGCACGTGGCCGAGCGCATCGACGTCGCTGCGCGCGCTCGCGATGCGCGCGGGATCGGCGGCCTCGTCGGCGATCTGCACCAGCGCATCGATCTCGCCGCGCACCAGCAGTGCCTCGTTGTCGTGCCGGTAGCGGTCGATCGCGATGTTCGCGGCCATGCGCAGCAGGTAGGCGTCGGGGTTGTTCACCACCACCGGGTGCGGCGTGCCGATGCCGGGTGCGGTGCCCGCCTCGGCCGCGCTCGTCGCGAGGCGCAGCCAGGTCTCCTGCATCGCGTCGGCCGCATCGTCGCGCGAGCCCACGATGCGTTCGAGCTTGCCGCGCAGCTCGGCGTAGCGCGCGACCACGCGCGCGCGCAGGCTCGCCGCCGGGCCCGGGATGTCGTTCGTCACTGCGGCGCCCCGAGGGCGGCGGCCGGCGCACAGGCCGGCTCGGCGCCCGGGCCTTCGGGCAGCAGCAGGATCACGAGCGGCTGCGGCAGCGTGGCCGGCGGTGGCGTGCCGACCGCGAGCGTGCGCACCGTGCGCAGCACGGCGGCATCGCGCGGGGTCTCGCCCGTGGTGCTCAACAGGCGGGGGCGCTCGACCGCGCCGCGCGCGTCCAGCCGCAGCTGCAGCGCAAGGCGGTAGCTGCCGGGTCGCGTCTCGGGCGCGCCGCACAGCGCGGCACGCAGCGCGTGCTGCACTTGGGCGGCATAGGACTGGTGCAAGACATCTCCTCCATGGAACCCCGACTCCTCGATCCCCGGCGCATCGGCCGCCGTCGCCTGACCAGCGGTGTCCGGCGTGCGCAGCGCCTCGATCACCACCGACGTCGCGCTCGCGTGGCGCGCCTCCAGCCCCGTGCCGGCGAGCATCGCCTGGAGCGCCTGCGCCGGCGTGAACCGGCCCCGCACCGCCCGCGCCGGACGCTGTGCGTGCGTGCCGTCGAGCAGCACGTCGAAGCCCGTGGCCCGGCTGTAGGCCGCGATCGCATCGCCGAGCCGCTGCGCGCCGATGTCGAACGCGATCCGGCCATCGGCCGTCGGGTCCGCCTGCGCCAATGCAAGCGCCGGGGCGGCAAGCAGTGCCGCCGGGCCGGCCAGCCACATCGCCAGTGCCAGCACACCGACCGATGCCGAATTCGCTCTCATACCGGATAGGCGCAGATGCCTCCGAACCGCCGCGTTCGCCGGAAGACCCGGGACCGCGCGACATGTTCAGATTGGTAACCACGTTAAATGGCGGCAGTGACGGTCGCATGACATGGAGACGGGCGTTCGCGGCGCGCGCACGCAAAAAAGCCCCGGAGGGCTCGGGCCGCGCGTCGCGGCCTTCGCACCCCGGGGCCAGGGCCGCCCGCAGCGCCCGAGGGCGTGCGGACGACCGGACCGCGGTACGGTCGTCGATCGGTCTCAGTTCGCGAGCGGACGGCCGATGTTGTTGCAGGCGTTCACGTTGCCGATGCCCAGCGGATGGGCGGCGTTCAGGAACACGTCGGACACCGCCTTCTTCCAGTTCGTCGTGGTCGTGCCGGTGGCCGGCAGGTTCACGAAGTTGTGGGCCGTGATGGCGGCGTTGTGGGTGGTGCCGAACAGGCCGGTCAGGAAGTTCTTGACCTTGGTCTGGATCGCGGGATCGCGGTAGCACTGGTTCACGAGCAGGTTGGTCGTGCCGAAGATCGGGTAGCCCGAAGCCGGCTTCTGGTAGGCCGGAACCCAGTTCAGCGGGTTGGCGGCGGCGAGGATTTCGGCCGGGGTCGTGCCCGCGGTCGGCAGCGCCTTGGTGGCGAGCACGGCCTGGATGGCGGCAGCGGACGGCAGCGAGTTGTTGATGCGCGCGACGACCGAGTTGTCGCTGCCCGTGTAGGCGGCTTCGGGGCTCAGGTAGCCGACACGGCCATCGACGCCGAAGGAACCCGACACGCCGCTGCTGCCGTTGGCACCGACCCAGTGGCTGGGGATCGTGCCGCCGGTCAGGGCGCCGGCCACCATCGTGGTGAAGGCGTTCGACACGACGAAGCCCGAACTCGGGCAAGCGGCCACGAGGTAGCGCGCGAGCAGTTCGGTGGTGCCGCTGGTGTCGGTGCGGTAGACGACCTTCACGGTGGTCGCGTCGGTCGTGCCGCGCAGCTGGCCCCAGGTCTGGCCGCCGGTCTTGTTGCTGAAGATCGCGCACATCTGCGCGTCGGTCAGGTTCAGGTTGGCGATGCCGGCGCGCTTGTAGGGCACCAGCACCGAGGTGCCGACCGCGGGCACCTGGATCATGCGGCCCCAGGTCGCGAGGCGGGCGCTGTTGTAGCTGTCGCGCTCGGCGGCGGACACCAGCGAGTCGCTGCCGGCGAAATGCACCGACTGCGTGGCCGGCCAGAACGGCGCGGTGGCCAGCGATTCGTTCTTGAACGCGGTGGCGTTGTTGTTGTAGAAGGCCGTCTTGCCCGCGCCCGAACCGGTGCCGGTGTAGCTGAAGTTCGTGTGGCCGACGCCGCTCGGCAGGATCTGGTCGTACAGCACCTCGGGCAGGGTCGCGCCGCCGCCGACGGCGATCTGTGCCGACGCTGCACCCGCGGCCAGAACACCCGCCACCATCACGGCCGCCATCGCGACCGGCTTGAACATTGCACGCATTGGGAAACTCCTTTGCATTGACCAATAAAAATTTGACCTGTGCCGCCTTCCAGGCGACCAGGTCATCTTCTTTTTCGGGGGTGACAGGCGGCAGTAAAAAGCTCGGGAAGACGGTGCAACAAACACCCGAGATCGCGCTGCATGTGCCTGCCGCAAGCGTGCGCGCTTGGAACACTTTCGGCTTCAGCGCACCATCTGGTTCATTTCCATGATCGGCATCAGGACGGCGAGCACGATCGCCATCACCACGCCGCCCATGCCCAGGATCATCAGCGGTTCGAGCAGCGTCGTGAGCCGCATCGCACGCCGCTCGAGGTCACGCGAAAGGTTCTGTGCCGCACGCTCGAACATGGCCGCGAGCGCTCCCGTCTTCTCGCCGCTCGCCACCAGGTGCACGAGGTTGGCCGGAAAGATTTTTTGCGCCTTGAGCGCCGCCGCCAGCGGCGCGCCTTCCTTCACGCGGCCGGTGGCCTCGCGCACGCAGCGCTTGATCCATTCGTTGCCGAGCGTCTGGCGCGCGGCCTCGAGCGCGCGCAGCAGCGGCACGCCCGCGTCCATCAGGATCGACAACGTGGAGGCGAAGCGCGCGGTGTCGACGCCGAGCGCGAAGCGCCCCGCGACCGGCAGCCGCAGCACCGCGGCATGCCAGCGCATGCGCCGCCCCGCATCGCGCAGCGCGGCGCGCGCGGCCAACCATGCGCCGGCCAGCGCCGCGACCGTGAGCCAGCCCCATTCGCGCACGAAGGCACTCGCCGCCAGCATGGCGCGCGTGATCGCGGGCAGCTCCTGCTTCGCCTGCGCGAACGCGCCCACCACCTGCGGCACCACGTAGCCGAGCAGGAAAACCACGATGCACAGCGAGACGAAGCCCACCACGGCCGGATAGATGAAGGCGGTGAGCACCTTGCCGCGCAGGTTGTCGCGGTTCTCGAGGTAGTCGGCCAGCCGCTCCATCACGCGCGCGAGATCGCCCGAGTCCTCGCCCGCGCTCACGAGCGCGCGGTAGATCTGCGGAAAGTCGCGCGGCCGCTCTCCGAGCGCGTCGGCCAGCCGCATGCCCGCACGCACGCCCTCGCACACGGCGCCGAGCGCATCGGCGACATGGCGGCGCTCGGCCTGCTCGATGGTCGCGACCAGCGCGGCCTCGAGCGGAAGCCGCGCGCCCAGCAGGCTCGCGAGCTCGCGCGTGGCCCAGCACAGGTCGGTGGCGCTGAGCGCGGGGTTCAGGAAGGCAAAAGCCGCGCCGGCGCCGGCCGTCACTTCGCGCACGCCCAGCGGCGTGAGCCCGCGTTCGCGCAGCTGCGCACGCACCGAGCGCGCCGATTCGCCCTCGGCGGTGCCGCGCTGGATTTCGCCCGCGCCGTTCGCGGCCTCGAAGTCGAAGCGTGCCATCGCTCGGAGCCTATGCGTCGCGCGTCACGCGCAGGATCTCTTCGGCCGTGGTCACGCCCTCGCGCACCCAGCGCTGGCCGTCCTCGCGCATCGTGCGCATGCCGCGCTGCGCCGCGGCCGCGCGCATGGCCTGCTCGTCGCCGCCCTGGTGGATCAGGCGCCGGATCTCGTCGTCGACCACGAAGAGCTCATGGATGCCGGTGCGGCCCTTGAAACCCGAATGGCCGCAGGCCGCGCAGCCCACGGGAAGGTAGACCGTGCGGCCGTCGGGCTCCGTACGCGCCGCCTTGCAGGCCGCGCAGAGGCAGCGCACCAGGCGCTGCGCGAGCACGCCGAGCAGCGACGACGACAGCAGGAAAGGCTCGATGCCCATGTCGGTCATGCGCGTGATCGCCGACACGGCGTCGTTGGTGTGCAGCGAGGCGAGCACGCCGTGGCCGGTGAGCGAGGACTGCACCGCGATCTGCGCGGTCTCGAGGTCGCGGATCTCGCCGATCATGATGTTGTCGGGGTCCTGCCGCAGGGCCGCGCGCAGCGCCGCACCGAAGCTCATGCCGATCTTCGCGTGCACCGGTATCTGGCCGATGCCCGGCAGGTCGTACTCGACCGGGTCCTCGACCGTGAGGATGTTGCTCGCGGCGATGTCGAGCTGGCCGAGCGCGGCATAGAGCGTGGTCGTCTTGCCGCTGCCGGTGGGGCCGGTGACGAGCACGATGCCGTGCGGCTGGCGCACCAGCCGCGCGAGTTCGGCCAGCGTGTCGGGCGCCATGCCCAGGCGCTCGAGCCGCAGCCGGCCGGCGTCCTTCTCGAGCAGGCGCAGCACCGCGCGCTCGCCGTGCGCGGTGGGCACGGTCGACACGCGCACGTCGATCGGCCGGCCGCCCACGCGCAGCGTGATGCGGCCGTCCTGCGGCAGCCGTTTCTCGGCGATGTCGAGCTGCGCCATGATCTTGATGCGCGAGATCAGCGCCGCGTGCAACGCGCGGCGCGGCGCCACCACGTCGCGCAGCGTGCCGTCGACGCGGTAGCGCACCACCGAATGGGTCTCGAAGGATTCGAGGTGGATGTCGCTCGCGCCGTCGCGCGCGGCCTGCGCGAGCAGCGCGTTGATCATGCGGATGACCGGTGCATCGTCGGCGGCGTCGAGCAGGTCGGTGACGGCCGGGATGTCCTGCATCAGCCGGTCGAGGTCGACCTGCTGCTCGACGGCGTCTACCACCGAGGCAGCATCGCCGCTCGCGGCGTAGCTGCTTTCGAGCAGCCCGTCCATCTCGCCGTCGGCGACCTGGTGCAGCGGCAGCGCGCCGAAACGCCGCCGCACCTCGGCAACGGCCCAGCCCGGCGTGCGGCGGCAGACGACGATGCGCGACCGGGCGTCGTCGACCGTCTGCACCAGGATGCGCTGGCTGCGCGCCCATGCGTGGGGTAGTTGAAGGCTCATGGCCCCACCACCAGTTCCGGGCGAAAGCCGAGCTCGCGCAGCACCGCGACCGCGTTGTCCACCGCCTGCGGATCGCGCGCCACGTCGACGCGCACGAGGCTGCCTTCGCCGCCCGGCCCGCCGACGGTGTAGGCGGCGATGCCGCTGATGCGCACGCGCTGGACGATGCGCTGCGCGTCCTGGTCGCTGCGCACGTCGGCGATCTGCACCACCGTGACCTTGTCGTCGGTGCCGCCGTAGAGCGTGGCCGGGTCGGAGGCCACCGTGAGGCCCAGCGGCAGCCGCGTGCGCACCGTATCGGCGACGGCCTGCGGCGGCGGCGCGGGCCGCTGCCGCAGGGCGCTTTCGGTGACGGTGGCGGGCGGCGTCTCTTCGCGCGTGCGCTCCCAGCCCTGCGGCCGCAGATCGAGTTCGCGGTGGCGGGACGCGACAGCGGGCACGTCGGACGGCGGCAGCGCGGGCGCGCCCATGCGCGGCAGCAGCCCGCGCGCAGGCGGGCGCACGCGGCCCTGCTGCATGCGCATGAAGTCGTAGCGATCCTGCGTGAGGCCGCGGCCCGCATTGGCATCGCGAATCACATAGGGCCGCAGGAACACCATCAGGTTGGTCTTGGCGCGCTGGCGCTTGTCGTAGCGAAACAGATGGCCCAGCAGCGGCACGTCGCCGAGCAACGGCACGCCCTCGCTGCCGTGCGTCACGCTGTCTTCCATCAGGCCGCCGAGCACCATGATCTGCCCGTCGTCGACGAGCACGCTGGTGTCGAGCGCGCGCTTGTTGGTGACGATGCCCGCGATGCCCGAGTTCTGCTCGTCGATGCTCGACACCTCCTGGTAGATGTCGAGCTTGACGGTGCCGCCCTCGGAGATCTGCGGGCGGATGTTGAGCTTGAGCCCGATGTCCTCGCGCTGGATGGTCTGGAACGGATTGTTGTTGGTGGTGCCGTTGGTTATGTACTGGCCGCTCACGAAAGGCACGGTCTTGCCGACCATGATCGAGGCGGCCTCGTTGTCGAGCGTGAGGATGTTGGGCGTCGAGAGGATGTTGGCGCCGTCCTTCGCCTGCAGCGCGCGCGCGAGCATCTGCAGGTTGAGTATCTCGCCGACGCCCGGCAGGTTGACGCTGCCGTCGACGATGCCGATGTTGAGCCCGCGCGGCAGCGCCTCGATGGTGTTGCGCGCGGCGGCGTTGAGCGTGGACGCGCCGTAGTTCGCGCCGCCGACCACGCGGCCGTTGCGCCCCGTGGCCATCCACTGGATGCCGAGCTCGGACGCGTCGCGCTCGGTCACCTCGACGATCAGGCTTTCGACCAGCACCTGGGCGCGGCGCTGGTCGAGCGTGTCGATCACGCGGCGCAGGCTGCGGTACATGGGCTCGGGCGCCGCGATCAGCAGCGTGTTGGTGGTGGCGTCGGCCTGCACCGTGACGCCACCGGCGGAAAAGGCGGTGTTGCCGCCGCCGGCGCCGGCGCCGATGCCGATGCCGCCGGTGATGCCGCCTTGCGCAGCGCCGCCGCCGCCCGGGGCGCTCGACGCGCCGGTGCCGAAGCGGCTGCCATTGCCGTGGCTGCTGCTCGCCATGCCGGTGCTGCTGCCGCTCGCGGCCCCACCCGTCGTCGCACCGGCGCCGTTGCCGTTGCCGGCGCCCGAACCCCCGAGCATGCCGCCCGCGCCGAGCGCCGCGCGCACCGAGGTGGCGCCGCCGGCAGCGGCGCCCGCGTCGGCCGATTCGCCGGTGAGCAGCCCGCGCAGCACGCCCGCAAGGTTCACGGCCTGCGCATTGCGCAGGTACACCACGTGCAGGTTGCCGGCATCGCTCTGCGCGTTCTCGAGCTTGGCAATGAGTTCGCGCGCCAGCGCAGTGCGCCCCGGGCTGCTCGAGCGGATCACGATGCTGTTCGAGCGTGGATCGGCCAGCACCACGATGTCGCGCCGGCCCTTGTCGCCGCCGCCACTGTCGAGCAGCTCGGAGGCGAGCGCGGCCACGTCCACCGCCACGCCGTTGCGCAGCTTGACGACTTCCGAGTCGAGCGAGGTCGGGGTGTCGACGCTTTCGATGATGCGCGCGAGGCGCTCGAGGTTGTCGACGTAGTCGGTCACCACCAGCGTGTTGTTCGCGGCATAGGCCGCGATGCTGTTCTCGGCCGCGATCAGCGGCTTGAGCACCGCAACCATCGCCTCGGCGTTCTCGTAGTTGAGCCGGAAGGTGCGCGTGGCCAGTCCACCGCCCGGGCTGCGCGCATTGACCCCGCCGCCCTGCAGCCTGGCGTCGGCCACCGGCACGACGCGGCTCACGTCGCCCACGTCGACGATCGCGAAGCCGCGCATGCGCAACGCCGACGAGAGCATCGCGTAGGCGGTGGATGCGGGCACCTCGCCCTCGGACACCAGCGTGATCTGGCCCTTCACGCGCGGATCGAACAGGAAGCTGCGGCCGAGGAAGCGCGCCAGCGCCGAGACCACCGAGGCGATGTCGGCATCGACGAAGTTGAGCACCACGCGCTCGTCGCGGCTGCTGCGCGCGGCCTGCGCCGCAAGCGCGGGCGCGGCGCGCGCGCCGGGCGGGGCCGGACCACGCGCCTCATCGGCTGCACCGGGCGCCGCGACGGCCAGGCCCAGGCCGCAGGCCGCCGTCCATCGGCGCCAGACGGCGCCCTTCAGCTCTGGCATCACTGACCATCCTTGTTGTTGAGTGAGGTGGACTGCAGGTCCACATGGCCGCGCACGCTGTCGGGCGCGGCGCGGTCGAGCGCCGCGGCCGTGACCTCGACGTCGCCGCGCGCGGCGACTTCGGCGAGCCAGGAAAGCGCCTGTCCCGCAGGGACGGGCGCGTCGAATCCGATCCGCCACGCTGTCGCGGGCGGTGCGGGCGCAGCGCCGGCCGGTGCGTCGGCCACGACGGTGTCGATGCGGTAGCGGCCTTGCAGGCCCGCGCGGTCGAGCCCGGCCTGCAGCGGTTCACGCAGGGCGTCGCCGGCCGGCGCAGGTGCCGTGGGCGCGTCGGCCAGCAGGCGGTCGAGTTCGGCGGCCTGCGCCTGCAGTTGCGGCAGTTCACGCTGCCAGCGCGCGCGCTTGTCGAGCGCGGGCCTCGCCGCGAAGAGCCACAGCAGCGCGAGCGCCAGCACGAGCCCTGCGGCCGCGGCGGCCAGGCGGTCGCGCGCGGGCAGCGCACGCCAGCGGACGCCGAGCGCGCGAAGCCGCTGCCCGGGCGCCGTGAGGCCGCGTGTCATGGCGGGCCCCCGGCCGATTCCGCAACGACGGCGGCTTTCGCCGCGGCCTCGCCTTCAGCCGCCGCGCTGAGCGACATGCCGGCTGCATCGCCCTCGAGCAGCAGACCGCGCTCGCGGCCCCGGGCTTGCAGTGCACGCCAGGCCTCGGGCTCGGGTGCACCGCCCTCGCGCCAGCGCAGGCGCAGCGTGCCCGCGGCATAGCCGAGCGACTGCACCTGCCCCGCGGGCACTTCGGCCAGCAGCGCCGCGGCGGCGCGCGAGAGGCTCGCATAGTCGCGCGCGGCCGCAGGCATTTCGCCGGCGGCGCGGGCCTCCTTGTGCTGGCGCGCCTGCTTGAGCGGATCGACCACGACCGGGATGTCGGGAAACGCCGACTTCACGCGCGCGGCCATCTGCCGCTTGACGGCCTGCCCCTCGGCCGCGAGGCGCTCGGCATGCAGGTTCAGGCCCACCAGCCAGACCGCAAGCGCGAGCGCGCCCCAGCCGACGCCGAGCGTCGCCAGCCGGACGCCGGCCGCGCCTGCGCCTGCGCCGCCCGCGGGCAGCGCCCAGTTCCATCCTGCACCGGACCAGCGCGCGGCCGCGCTGGCCGCATCGCCGTCGAGCCATCGCGTGGCCGGCGGCAGCGCATCGCCCGCGCGGGCGGCCAGCACCGCCGCGCGGTCCTCGCCTTCGGCGAGCCAATGAACGAAGCCCTGACCCGCACCGGTGCGCACGACGAGCCAGCGATCGAATTCGCAGCCGCTCCAGCCGTCGTCGGCCATGGCGAGGAAGGCCGCCGGCAAGTGCAGCGCACCGAGCGCCAGGCCGTGCCGGTGCAGCAGCGCGTGCCAGCCCGCGGCCGCGTCGCGCCCGGCCCATGCGGCGGGCACCCGGCCTTGCGCATCGCGCGGACCGAAAGCGACCACGAGCTGCTCCACCGGCTGCAGCGCGCAGGGCTCGACGGCGCCCAGCACCGCCTCGCGCAGCCGCCGGCCGGTGAGCGGTGGCAAGGCGAATGCGAGCATCGGCGCATCGGCCGGGTGCAGCGCGGCCTCGACGCGCCGCGCGGCGAAGCGCGACGCGAGCGCGGCCAGCGCGATCTCGCCCGCGTCGTGCCACAGGCCATCGTCCGAGCGAACCCCGCAGCGCAGCGGCGCGGGTGCGGCACCGTCGCGCGGCCAAGGGGGCAACTGCAGGCGCAGGCACTGCACGGACAAAGGCGCTGCGGCGGCCTTCACGTCACAAGCCTTCCCGCAGCCACACCACGCGCGGCGGCAAGCTCTTGTCATCGCGCAGCAGCGCCGTCTGCACGAAATTCGTGCGCGGCGTCTCGAGCACGCTGGCGATGCGGAACCAGTTGCTGGTCACGCCGATGCGCAGCGTGAGCACCTCGAGCTGCGGCATCTGCAGGCGGCTTGCGAAGTCGCCGGTGTTGACGAACCACTGGCCGCGATCGCGCGCGGCCAGCAGCTCGCGCGCACGGTCGAGCGTCAGGCCCGGCACGCCGGCCGAGAGCAGTTCCGCGCTCGCGGTGTTCGCATTGATCCAGGTGCGCTGCGGTAGCACCGTCACGAAGGGCGCGAGTTTGGCGACCACGGCGGCATCGACACCCGCGGTGGCGAGCAGGTCCTCGAGCGCGCGCAGGCGCGGCGCGTCGCCGCCAGCGTGGTCGTCGTTTCCGAGGCTCAGCGCCACGCGCCGCACGATCGCGCCCGATGGCGACTGCGCTGCACCGAGCAGCGCGCACAGCCGCGCGAACACCTCGGCCTCGATCGGATCGATGCGCCCGCGGTCCACCAGGTTGCGCAGGTTGTACTTGCCCTGCTCATCGGTGACCTCGCTCACGAGGCGCGCGCCGCCCTCGGCGGCCAACAGCCCCTCGACGGGCCGCGCGAGCGGCCGGCGCCAGAGGCCGTCGAGCCGGGTGGTCGGCTCGCGCGCGGCCTCGCTGCGCAGCAGCAGCCGCACCGCGTCGAGTTCGCCGCGCAGCAGCCAGCGCGCCTGCACCCGCGACTGCTCGCCCTGCGTGGCGCCGATCACGGCGGTCTGGCGACCCATCATCGCTGCCGCGAGCGCGGCGATCAGCGCCACGATGAACAGCGCGCTCACCACCGCCATGCCGCGCATGCGCCATGCCGCGGTGTGCGCTGCGATGTGCTCCGGCGGTCGGACCATGCCCCGTTCCGCCGCTACCAGGAACCGATGTCCGCGCTGGCTTTCTCCCCGCCCGGTTCGCCGTCGGCGCCGAGCGAAAACACGTCGATCTCGCCGCGCGTGCCGGGGTTGAGGTACTGGTACGCGTTGCCCCAGGGATCGGCGGGCAGCCGCTCGAGGTAGGGCCGCCAGTTGACCGGCACCTTGCCCGCGGCCGGCTTCTCGACCAGCGCGCGCAGCCCCTGCGTGGCGCTCGGGTAGGCGCCGTTGTCGAGCCGGTAGAGCTTGAGCCCCTGCATGACGGCCGCCACGTCCTGCCGCGCCGCGGTCGCACGCGCCTGGTCGGGGCGGTCCATCAGGCTCGGCACGATCAGCGCGGCCAGCACGCCGATGATCACCAGCACCACCATCAGCTCGATGAGGGTGAAGCCATGCCCGCGCCGGGCGGAAGGAAGAAGGCATGCCGCGCAGCGGCTCTGCCGATCCGTGTGGCAACGGCTTGAACCTGCGGTCATCTTTTCGCTCCCGGACAGTGGACTTCAAAGGCGAAGTCCATGGTCGCAGGAGCGCATGTCAGCCCGATTGAAAATTCTCGGGAGCTTGGGCCGGTTCCCCGGCGGTGCAGCGAAGCCCGCTCAGTGCACGCCGCGCTTGCGGAACGGAATGCTGATGCAGTAGAGACCTGCGAGGCCCACGAGCACATAGACGATGCGGCTTGCCATCGTCATCTCGCCGAGCAGGGTGGCGACCAGGTCGAATCCGAAGGCGCCCACGAGGCCCCAGTTGAGCGCGCCGATGACGACGAGCGCCCATGCGATCCAGTCGAGCGCATTGAAGCCCGTGGCTTGCACGTGCGAGGTGGAAGTGTTCGAACTGAGTGTGGCCATGCCGGGCTCCTGAAGGATGAAGAAGAGCCCGAGTCTCTGGAGCACCCGGGTGCGCGGACCCGGGCGAATTCGCAAAGGGCTGTAGGCAATGCCCCACGCTCGCAGCCACTGCAGAGTTGGCACGGCAAGCGTCTGCCGGCGCAGCTCAGCCCGCCAGCCGGGTGTCGGTGAAGCGCCGGATCGGCTGCACGAAGGCGATGTCCGCGCCATCGAGCACATCGCGGCCTTGCAGGCTATCGAAGCGCAGCCCGGTCTCCGCCTCGATGAACGAAAGCGGTCGCTGCGAGGTGCCGAAGTCCTCCAGGTCGCGCGCGACGCCCGCATCGAGGTACGTGCCTTGGGTCATCACGTAGGCGATGGCGGTCAGTTCGCCCGTGGCCTCGCTGAGGAAGGCGACGACCTTCCAGAAATCGCGCGGAATCCGGATGCCGAAGCGCTCGGGATCGTCCGTTCGGAGCACGGGCCCGGTGAAGACGCTGATGCGCTTGTCGTCGCCCTTGGCATTGCCGAGGATGTAGTCCTCGAGGTCGCCCCACAGCCCGTCGTTGAAGGGCTGCCATTGCGGGCATGCATTGGTCGCGAAGAAGGTGTCGATGTTGGCGCGCTGCGCTGTCGCGAGCGAGCCCCAGTTCGGATCCTGCCGGCGCGTCATGTGGCCGCGGGAGAACTTCCCGTCCTGCCCGGGCCCATACGCCTCGCGCAGCATCTGGTAGTCCTTGCGGATGCGGCCGTCGTAGTTCCAGGTGTCGTGGCGCGGCACGTTCTTCGATGTGGCGCCATCGACATTGCAGGCGGAAAAAAGCGGCATGCGCCGCGAGATGCACTGCACCGTGCTGAAGTGCTGGTACTTGAGCTCGATGGAGCCGTCTTCGAGCGCTGCGATGTCGTCCAGCGCGATGGCATCGCTGATCGACGGCAGGTCCACACTGGCACCGCCGCCGAGGAAATCGGGCGCGTAGCCGCCCCGGCCCCTGAAGAATTCCGGCGGCTTGGGTGTGGCCGCCACGCGCTGGATTCCCGCCCAGGAGCTGCTCACGACCTGGATCTCTGCGTCTGACATGGAACTTCTCTCCGAAGAATCCGTGGCCGCCATCGGCCGCGGCGCCTCTCGGCTACTTGCCGAGCTTGGCGCGTGCGTTTTTCAAATTGAAGACAGGTTTGCGGATTTCCGCGAAGGCCGCTCGGGACACGGCCCATTCGGGGTTGCGTTCGAGCGCGGCGAGTTGCGCATCGTCGACCTGGGCCTCGACGAGGGTGCCCGTCTTCGGCGTCAGGACGGCGCCGGGCACGCAGCGCCGCAGGCGCGCCTCGGCCGACGGTTGCCGATCCGGACTGCCCATGTAGGTCAATACCACGCTTGTCACTTCAGAACTCCGAACCCTTCGTACTCGGCGGGCCAGCCCACCTTGCGGGCCGCCTGCGACAGCATCTGGACGATGGCGTCGGCCTTTTCAGGGCCCGGGGGCATGTTAAGCAGCTTCGAATTCCCTGACAACAGACGGGCCGCCATGCCCGAAGTGAACGGCGTGGCCATCGAGGTGCCAGACATCATCGCGTAGCGGTCGCCGGGAAACGTCGACAGCACGGCGACGCCGGGGCCGATGAAGTCGGTCGACACCCCGTGGTTCGAAAACTCCGCGACGAACTCCTTCTTGCGGCGGATCTCGCTCTCCTGGAAGCTCTCGGGGCAGTCCGCCGGGAAGGTCGCGTCGCGCCCGAGCGCGCCGACGCCCAGGGTATGGCTGTACCGGGCCGGATAGCGCAGCAGCGACTGCCCGTCGTTGCCGGTGGCCGCGAACACGGCCATGCCGGCGTTGCGCGCCCTGTCGAGGATGTCGGGCATCTCCGGCATGGGCTCGAGGCTGCCCATGCTGATGTTGACGATGTGGCAGCCGTCGCCGATCGCGCGTTCGAGCGCACTGGCGATGTCGCTGGACTTCGCGCGCCCGCGCTCGCCGTTCCTGGGGCACACGCGGTAGGCCAGCAGCCGGCAGGCCGGCGCCAGGCCATGGATGCCGGTTCCCGCGGCCATCCTGCCCGCGATGATGCCTGCGACGTGCGTGCCATGCCCGATGCCGTTGTCGAGGAAGTCCGCCGCATCTTCGCCGGTGACGAAGCAGCCGCCACCCGCCACCGCAATGTCGGCATGCGGCCCGACGCCGCTGTCGATCACGCCGACGGTAACGCCGGCACCCGCCTTCGGGTCCCAGGGCGCGTAGTGCGACAGCAGCCGAAACGCATCGGGCACCAGCGGCATGGCCCGGACATCGAGGCGCTTCGGTGCCGCGACGCGGTCGAACCCCTTCACGAAGACCGACCAGTGCGTGTGCTCCGGCTCGATCAGAATCATTTCCACGCGCGGATAGAGCACCGGGATTGCGATCGCCGCGATGCCGTGGGCGTCGGTCACCGCGGGCACGTGCGCGCCGTCCCAGTCGACGAGCGCCTTGACCCGGACGCCGGACACGGGATGGCCCTGCGGATCGGCAAGGCGCAACTCGAAGCGCCGCACCTTGGCACCGGCCGCCACCTGGATCGCACTGGCATCCAGTTCGTCGCCGAGCGGCCGCGTGTATTGGAGGTAGGCCCATGCGGCAGGCGCAACCCGCAGGCCCGGCGTGTTCCGGCGCAGCGCGAGCAAGGCGGATGCGTTGGCCTTCATCACCGACGCCCCGTCGAGCTGCCTGACGAGATCCATGCGGGGCCCACCGCGGCCTGGCACGCCCTGCATGGCGCCCAGCGCCGCCAGCTCGGCGCTGCCGGGTGCGGCGCCCTTCGGCGGCCAGACGATGAGGTCGTCGGAAAACCGCGCTTCCGCAGCGATGCGGCGCAGGCGCAGTTGCTGCAGCAAGCGAGCAATCTTCTCGCCGTCGGACCCGGGGGTTCTAGTCATGGCATCCGTGCGCCAGCAAGGTGACGCGGTAGATCCGGTCTTCCAGAAAGCTGTAGAGCACATGGACGTCGCACAGCGCGGTACGCCACAGCTGGTAGCCATCGTCGCCGTCCAGCGCCTCCTTCGACGGGCGCGATGCGGCCTTCGCCATCGCGACGTCCATCGTGTCGCTCATGCGCAGGCCCCACGGCAGCGGACCTGTGTAGCCGCAGCTCTGGAAATCGAGGTCGGCGCGGTAGCGCACGCCGCTCAGGCAGGGCGCGGCGCCGGCAATCTCGGCGCCGGGCTTGAAGTAGAGCTCGATGCCAAGTTCGCGTGAGCAGTCGGCCTCGCCGTACGCGGCGATCTCGCGCGCCTTGCTGCCAAGCGCAAAGGGCGCGAAGGCGGCGTCCGCGGCCAGCTGTTCCAGCGGGCGGCCGAAGTGGCTCGCGAGCTGTTCGGGCGACGGCACGGCGACGGCGGACAGCGGCGCCACCGCGGGCCGTGCCATCGTCACCAGCCTGAGCCGGCCCGTGCCACGCTCGAAGCTCACGTCGACCTCGGCTTCCGGCGTCGACCACCGGGCCTTCGAGACCTCCGCGCCCGCACGCCACAGGTCCGCGGGCGGCCCGAGACGCTGCAACACGTCGCCGGCCCGGTCGTCCGCGCGCAGCCCGAGCGGCAGGGTTCCGGCATACGGCGTCCATGGCGAACCGACGTGCAGCAGCAGCGAAACCCGGCTCAGCACCAGGCTGCCTTGGCTGCAAGGCGCACCGTAGCGCGCCGCGTAACTGTCCGCATCGGTGAAGAACAGGTAGATGCCCTGCGCACGGTCCATGAGCGACAGGCGGTGGTCCGCCCGCGCCTGCTTCAGTGCCTCGGCGTCGATCCATTCGCGTTGCGCCCAGCCCTCGACCAGCGCCTGCACCTGCGCGCTCTCCCACGCGTGGCCCAGCAGGTGGCTGCCGGTGTCGATGGCGTGCGCCGGGCTGTCCATCATCACGTCGCGCAGGCGGTCACTTGAACGGCACCGAGTACGAGAGGTTCCACAGCGAACCATCGTCGTTGTAGGTGGCGCGCACCTGCAGCCCGTCCCGGATCCATTGGTCCCACTCGACCACGTCGTCGTCCTCTTCGGTCGTGTCCGGTGGGCCGAATGCGGCCAGCGCCGCCTCGCGCCCCGCGACCGGGCCGCTGCCGAAGGGGATCGACCCCGTGTAGGGCTTGAAGCGCTTTCCGCCCGGGCCGTAGGCGAACACCGCCGCGAGGATCGCTTGGCCTGCGTCCTTCGGTGCGCCCATCTTCTGTTCATAGCCTTCGCGCTCCCAGAAGGCCAGTTCGAGCCCCAGCGGCTTGAGCTCGAGGGCGTCGGAGCCTTCGGCGCGCAGCGTCTTGGCCGACAGCGACTGCATGCTGGCGCCCGCGGATTTCAGGAGCTGCTCGAGGTTCGTGTCGAGTTCGGAATGCCCCAGGAAGGGCAGCAGTTCGTTCAGTGTCATGGTGTGCTCCTGTGCTTTCTTTTTTCAGTCACTTCTTTCTAGCCGATTTCATGGCCTGCTTCAGCCACTTGGTCCATTCGTCGTGCGTCATCCGGGTGATCTCCTCGGCGGCCTCGCGGTACTTTCCCTTGCAGCCCGGGTCGTACTTGTCGATGTGCTCGAGGATCTTGTCGGTGTTCTCCTTCGCCGCGCGCTGCAGGTCCTGTGCATCCCGCGTGGGGCGCCGGATGCCGTCGACCTTCTGGTGCTGCCGCCCGCCGAAGGACTCGCTGTGGTCGCGGTGCAGCGCCGTCGGCGTCGCGATGGTCGGCGCGCTGTCGACGATGGCGCCCTTCTCGGCCTTGGTGAGCGGCGCGCCCTTGATCTCGGCGGCACGCTCGAGCAGCGCCTTCTGCGACGGGATGTGGTCCCAGTTCATCCCTTCGTTGTCGTGTTGCGAGCGGTCCTTGTAGGGCCCCTTCTGGCCGCACTTGGGTTTGGGCTTGACCTTCTTCTTGACCTGCGAATCGTTCTTCTTCGAACCGCCTCCGCCGGGTTCGGCCTTGCGGGCGACGTCCTTTTCGAGCTTCTCCCTGGCCAGCCTTTCCGCGGCCTCCTTCTCGAGGCGCTCCTTCAGCAGCTTTTCGGCGACTTCCTTCTCGGCCGCCTCGAGCGCCATCTTGCCGCCGCGGTAGGCCAGCCTGCCGGCCTTGGTGGCGGCGCCGCCGCCGGGGATCAGATTGGCGGCGGCCGACGCGCCCGAGATCGCGGCATTGGTCATGTCGCCTTCGGCCGCATAGATGCCCGCGTTGAGGCCGTCCGAGAAAATGCCCACCACCGGAATGACGCCGCCGACATCGAGCACCGTGTGCACCACGGCACTGCCCCAGCTGCTCCACCAGCCCTCTTCCTTGGGCGTCTCGGGCTTCACCTCGGGGTTGGCCTGCTTCGCGCTGGCGGCGGCCGAGGGCGTTTCGCCGACCACGGCGCCGAGCGTGTTGCCGTTGGCGTTGGTGCCCGGCTTGCGCGGCTTGAGTTCGGGGAGTTCGAGCGTCGGCTGGGCGGCCCGGAGCTCGTCGTACTGCTCGTGCGACATGTGCCATGTCTGCTGCGCCGGGCCGAGTTCGGACGCAAAGTAGTGCATCGACACGGCGTCGGCATGGTTGTAGCCGACCAGCCGCCCGCCTCCGCCGACCTGCCGGGTGAACGCCGGTGTGATGTCGATGGTGACCGCCATCTGCGCCCTACTTCCCGTTCATCCAGAACAGATCGTCATGGCGCACGAGCAGCTTGCCCTCGGCGCGCACGGTGCCGCTGTGGTCCTTCGGGTAGCACTTGCCCTGCACGGTGCCGCTCTTCACGCCCTTGGCCACGCCCGCCGCATCGCCGAGCGTGGTGGGCACCACACTCATGTCGTAGACCACCACCGGATGGCCGTTGGCGCGCACGCTGTTCGCCACCGAGGTGGTGGTCTGCAGCTGCGCAGTGACCGGGTACGGCACGGGCGGCACCGCGCTTCCCATCGGCGTCTTGCACACGTCGGGCGCGAGGCTCACCACGCGCCAGCTGCCTTCCTTGCGGGCCGCGACGTTCGCGCTCATCAATGCACCCCTGATGCCGCACGCACGGGCCGCACCAGCGGCGCCTGCGGATCGGTCTCGAAGCGCGCCTCGACGACGCGCACCGGCGCGTCCGACGGGATCCAGATGCGGTGCACCAGCGACAGCGTGAGGGCCTCGGCGTCGACGAGCAGCGTGTCGGTGACCATCGGCAGCGGCAGCAGCGCGCCGTTGTCGAGCCTGGCGAGCACCAGCGCACGGTGTCCCGGCAGCGTGACCGACAGATGCCCGTCGGGCGTCGATGCGGGATCGCTCAGGTTCCAGAGCGCGATGCGCGCATCGGGCGGCAGGTAAGGGATCTGCTGGTCGATCGCAGCGGCATTCCAGTAGCCGAAGTCGAAATCGCTCGGCAGCCAGGGATGGCGCTGCGCCAGCCAGGCATCGTCGTAGGTGCCGGCCAGCGCCAGCCGCGGCGCCCAGGCGCGGCCGACCACGCCCAGCCCGGCGGGCGTCGCGCCGTAGCTGCGGGCCGTCTCGGCCATGGCGCGCGCATCGAGGCCGGCGCGCGCGTGCCTCGCAATCACCGGCTGCGCAATGCGGGTTCCGGCCGCTTCGATCTGCGGCGCGGGGATGCGTTCGATCGCCGGGCGGCCTGCGCTGCGAGCCTGTTCGAGTTCGCGCTGCTCGATCCAGCCGCAGCCCAACGGGTTGGAGAAGCAGACCTCGTCCAGCCAAGGCGGGGCATCTGCCGGTGCATCGGGCCGGCGCACGATGCTGTGGCCGCCGAGCGCGTGCTCCCAGCGCACCGGCAGGCTCGCGATGGGCTGCGATGCCGTGCGCACCCATTCGCGCCCATTGCGCAGATGGAGCACCGAGGGGCCGCTGACGCGCAGCCGCTTGTCGAGCACCGCGCGTGGCGCGGCCAGGGCCTCGGCGCGCTGCTGCTCGGCATGCCACGCGGCCTGCTGCTGCGGCGTCAGCCGCGCACCGGGGTGCAGCGGTTTGGGCGGCTCGGGCGGCTGCAGCCACAGCCGGCCGGCCGTCACTTTCACGCGCACTTCCCACTCGGCCGCGGGAACACCGCCGGGCGCATGGGCCGTGGCATTCACGATCACGTCGCAGCGCGGCTTGAAGGGCGCGAGGTCGCTCTCCTCGCGCGGGCTCGACGCGCCCTCCTCGCCCCAGTACGCGTCGGCCAGCGTCAGGGGCACCGGATCACGGTCGTTCACCTCGGCTTGCCACTCGCCGCCGTGCCCGCGCACGAGCCGGTAGCCGACCTTCATCGCAACCACGCGGTACTCGCGGTCGTTCGGCGTCGCGGCGCGAAAGCACATCGCGTCGAAAGGCGTGAGGTTGCGAAACTCCACGGCGTCTCAGTTGAGGTCGATGTCGTTGCCGCTGATCTGCACGGGCCCGCTGGCCGTGAAATCGAACGACGCGCCCTGGATGCTGACCGCGCCATCCGAGGTCATGACCAGCGAACTCCTGCCGCACACCAGCTCGATGCGGTCGCCGGCCTGCAGGGTCAGCGTCCGGCCCACGTCCACGCGCTTGGACTGCCCCACCTGCTCGGTCTGCATCAGCGCCACGCTGGTGTTCATGGCCGCGCCCACGCTGATCTGATAGCCGAGGCCGATGGTCAGCGCCTTGGCCAGGCCGATGGTCTCGGCCTTGGCCAGCGCCACGGTCTCCATCTTGGCGCCGCCGATGGTCACGGTGCGGTGCTTGCCGATGTCGATGGTCTCGTCAAGCCCCACCTGCTCGCTGCGGTTCATGCCGATGCGGATGGTCTCGTCGAGATCGACCGTCTCGCTGCGGTTCTGGTGCACCGTGATGGTCTCGTCGAGGTCCACGGTCTCGGTGCGGTTCTTGTGGATGGTGATCGTCTCGTTGCCATCGACCGTCTCGGTGCGGTCGTTGTGCACCGTGATGGTTTCGTCGTGGTCGACGGTCTCGGTGCGATCGTGCTTCACATGCACGGTCTCGTCGTGGTCGATGGTCTTGCTGCGGTCGTTCCCCACCCAGTGCGTCTCGTCGCGCTCGACCTCGATGTCCTGGTTGCGCTCGGCATGCAGCCACACCTGCTCCTGGCCCTTCTTGTCCTCGAAGCGCAGCGCGTTGGCGTT
>JAESFY010000118.1_pt1 | contig 42443 bp, 39 predicted proteins | sample 9266201 | NCBI WGS metagenome assembly JAESFY01 (sample SAMN14515071, study PRJNA621656) | algae metagenome | isolation source: Nodosilinea sp. WJT8-NPBG4 and co-occurring heterotrophs from soil, lower... | place: USA: Pinto Basin, Colorado Desert, California | collected 2006-05-27 | reverse complement strand
CGATGGGCTGAAGCCATTACAAATCGCACCATCGGCAAAGCGCTGAAGCGCATTGGGTTCACCCGTAAAAAAAGACCTATGGCTACCGAGAACGCAACGAGGCTGAACGCCGAGACTTTTTGACCCAGCTTGCTCGCCATGAGGCCGCTCAGGTGGTGTACCTCGACGAAGCTGGCGTCGATGACACCGAAGACTATCCCTACGGATACTGCGCTCCTGCTGAGCGCTTTCACGCCCTCAAAGTGGGGCATCGAACCCAGCGCATCAGCATGGTGGCGGGCTGGTGCAATCGAGCAGTCGTTGCCCCGATGACCTATCAGGGACACTGCGACACCCGCTTGTTCGAGGCGTGGGTTGAGCGCTACCTGGTGCCTGAACTGAGCCTTGGCCAAGTCGTCGTGATGGACAATGCCACCTTCCACAAGTCTCAGCACACGCAGGACTTGATTGAGCAGGCCGGCTGCACCGTTCTGTTCCTACCACCCTACTCCCCGGACTTCAACAAGATTGAAAAGTTCTGGGCACGGCTAAAACACCATCTGCGCAAGACGCTCAGCGCTTTCGATACCCTCTGGGACGCCGTCGATGATGCCTTCAAAAAACTGTCCTAACCATCCCGTCCACTGCAATAATTCCACTTTTTATAGACGCCTGCGGCTTTCCAAAGGAAAAGGGCAAAAGGATCAAAACTCTTGCTCAAAGAAACTCATCGAAGGATGAAACTATTTTTCACTAAGATAGCGATCTCCCTTTAAAGAAAGGGTTAACCCCCTTAGTTTTGCACTAGTTTTACTTTCAGACCTTGGTCAGGAGCTCTGCACTCTTGGGATCAATCGCGGCCGGTGCCCGGTTAATCCCCGGCAGCAGGTTTTCCACTAGAGTGTGGCTTTCCTCTAGCAGGTAGCTCAAAAATGCTTGCGACACTACGGAAAGCTGCTTACCCGCTAGGTGGGCTACATACCAGTGGCGATCGATGGGAAAATGGTCAACATCAAGGATGGCAAACTCACCCCTAGTGCCCTCAGAGATAATGGTGTGCAGCGACAGCACCGAGATGCCCAGACCACCTGCGATCGCCTGCTTGATCGCCTCGTTGCTGCCTAGCTCCAGCCGGACCTTCACATTCACATCGTGCTCGGCAAACAGCTTTTGCACCGCATGGCGGGTGCCCGACCCCGGCTCGCGCATGATGAACTGCTCGCCATCGAGAACGCTGATGGGCGATCGCGCCTTGCCCACCAGCGGGTGATCCTGCGGGCCCAGCACCACCAGGGGGTTTTCAAGAAAGGGGTAGATCTTCAGATCGGGCTGCTCGGGCGGCGTACTGATGATGTAGAGATCGTCATCGTTGTTGGCCATGCGCTCTTGAATCTGCTGGTGGTTCGTCACCTTCAGCGAAATATCAATGCCGGGGAACCGCTGACAAAATGGTCCCAATAGCCGGGGCACAAAATATTTGGCCGTGGTGATTACCGCCAGGCGCAGTTGGCCCTGTTTGAGACCCTTGATGTCAGACACCGCCATCTCAAACTGGTCGAGGCCGTCAAAAATTTCCTGGCAGGTTTCCAACAGCTTTTGCCCTGCCTGGGTGAGGTAGAGGCGCTTGCCGATCTGTTCAAACAGAGGTAGCCCCACCGCCTTGGTCAGCTGCTTCACCTGAATCGACACCGTGGGCTGGGTCAGGTAGAGTTCTTCGGCGGCCCGGGTAAAGCTGCCGTGGCGGGCAGTTGCTTCAAAAACCTTAAGCTGGTGCAGCGTGGCATGAATCAACGAACGACCTCCCCAATCAAGCAACGGCGCTTTTTACATAGACGCTATTCTATCAAATCGAGCTGACTTAGTCTGCTTTTTCTATGAATGAGTCGCCACGGAAAGAGTTGGCCTGGGAGGAGACAGGCTGGAAAAAGGGATCTAAAGTGCAAGGTTTAGGGCGTGAGGTGCAGCCTTAAACCCTGTACCTCAAACCTAAAACCTGCATTTGTAATAGCTTCAAGCGCGGCCTGAGTTGCTAACCGCCTGTCTTAATCGTGTCGATTTTGCGCACAAACAGGTCAGAGAAGATGGTGATCACTCGCCGAGGTCGGGTCTTGATATTGGCGCTTAGCGACATGCCCGATTGCAGCTTCACAGGCTGCCCATCGATCGCAATCACCTGATCGCCCAGGGTAATCTCTGCCGGAAAGCGAAAGGTGGGGTTGATCTGGTCGGGGGGCAGCGCATCAGAGCCAATCCGGGTCAGGGTGCCTTTCACATCGCCAAACTCGCTGTAGGGGAATGAGTCAATGCGGACATCGACCTCCATGCCCTCGCGCACGAAGCCAATGTCGCGGTTGGTGATAAACACCCGCGCCACCAAGGCATCGCTGGGCACGATTTCAAGAATCGGCTCGGTGGAGTTGGCCACATAGCCCGCCTGGTTGGCCTTGAGGTTAAACACCGTGCCGTTTACCGGGGCGCGCAGCTCTTGGTAGGTGAGGGTCTGCTGAAGCTGGGCAATCTGGCTGTCGAGCTCTTGCAGACGGTTGTCGTTTTCGAGAATGGTTTTAGTCAGCTGGCTGTCGATGGTGGCGATCTGGTTATCGTTGGCGGCGATACGCTGCTGCAAGTCATCCTGGGAGGCGATCGAGGTGTTGCGAAATTGCTCCTGGGCTTGGGCGATCGCCAGCTCCAGCCGCTGCGCCTCTTCCACTAGGCTATTGACCTCGGTCTGACGGTTGTTCACCTCCTGCTCCTGCTGAAGGTATTGAATTTCGCCAATGCCCCCAGCCTCATACAGCGGCCGAATGCGATCGAGAATATTTTGGTTGACCCGCAGCGCATCGCGGGCATTGGCCAGCTGGGCCTCGGTTTGGGTGAGCTGGCGACGCAGTTGGTCAACCTCCAAATTAGCAATGCTGAGACGCGAGTTGAGTTCGGCATTAGAGGCCCGCAGGCGATCGCGCTGGGCGACAGGCAAGCTTTCCCCGGTCACGTCCCCCGCTAGCTGGGCGCGGTAGAGGGCGTTTTCAGCCACCAGGGCGGCGCGGTTGCTGGTCAACTGCACCAAACCGGGGGCAATATTCACTGGGGCACTGGCATCAACGTTGTTGGTTAGCTGCGATTTATAGTAGGCATTCTCTTCCCGCACCTTAGTGCGAATGGTCTCCAGCGAGGTGAGCTGGGCTTGGGTGGTCTCGGGGTCAAACCGCAGCAGCGGGTCGCCCACCTCCACCGCCTGTCCCTCGGTTACCAGCACCTCGCGCACTACGCCGCCCACCGGAGCCTGCACCGGCTGCACCATGCCCTTGGGCTCTAGCTTGCCCTGGGCCGGTATGGCCTCCTCAAATTTAGCCAAACAGGCCCAGGCCAAGGTAAACGCTGTCACCCCGACCAAGCTCCACACTACTGCCCGCGACCAGCGGGGCGACTGACGCAGAATTACCGGCTTGTCGAACTGCACCTTTTGCCGCGAGGGCTGGTTGGCCAGCACAACATTGCCGTTTTGGTCAGGCGTGGGGGGTGGGGTGGGGGGAATGCTGTTGATACGAACCATGGGTGGGGGATTGGGGAAGTAGGGGGTAGGGGGTGGAGGGTGGATGGGGAGTTTTGAAGGCTGAGTTTTGAATTGAGGAATTAAATTCAGACCTCAAAACTAAAAACTCAAAATTTATCTGTTGCTAAGTTCTAAAGTGCTGCCTAGACACCACTGAGCTGCTGCTGGTAAAGAGTGAAATAGCGACCCTGAAGCTCCATCAGCTCGGCGTGGGTGCCCAGCTCGACCGCTGAGCCCTGCTCCATCACCAAAATCTGGTCGGCCTGCTGAATAGTGTTAAGCCGGTGGGTAATGAAGAACACCGTGCGGCCCTCAGCCCAGCCTTTGAGGTTCATCGAGACCTGGTGCTCGGTGTCGTAGTCGAGGGCGCTGGTGGCTTCATCCAAAATTAGCAGACGTGGGTTTTGCAGAATGGTGCGAGCGATCGCGATTCTTTGTCGCTGCCCCCCCGAGAGGGTCGAGCCCCGTTCGCCGACGCGGGTATTGTAGCCCAGGGGTAAATCCATAATGAAATCGTGGCAGCAGGCAATTTTTGCCGCCTCAATAATCACGCTGGGCTCGGCGTCAGGGTTGGTGAGCGAGATGTTCTCCTGAATGGTGCCCTCAAACAGCAGGCTATCCTGCGGCACGATGCCGATCTGCCGCCGCAGCGAATGCAGCTCGACCTTGCTGATGTCGTAGTGGTCGATCAGAATGCGGCCCGACTCTAGCTCGTAGAGGCGCGGCAGCAGCTTCATCAGGGTGCTCTTACCCGAGCCACTCTGGCCCACCACACCAATGAAAATTCCCGCCGGAAACTCCAGGCTGACACTGGCCAATTGCAGCGGTCCCGAGGGCGCAAAGCGAAAGGCCACGTTCTCAAAGGTGACCTGCCCGGTGATCTCGGGCATCGGAATCTGGTTGGCCTCGTCAGCCTCGGTCTCCTGGGGGTGGTCAATGATGTCAGACAACCGCTCCAGAGACAAGGCCGTTTCCTGAAAGTTTTGCCACAGCTGGGCCAAGCGCAAGATCGGCGCAGTCACGTAGCCCGAGATGATGCGAAAGGCAATCAGCTGACCCAGGGTGAGCTGCCCCTCTAGCACCAGGTAAGCTCCCACCCACAGCACCAGCAGGGCCGAGAGCTTGTTCAAAAAGTTGCTGGCCGAGTTGGCAGTGGTGGAAGTCAACACCGTGTTAAACCCAGCGCTGACGTATTCGGCGTAGCGCTCCTGCCACTTCCAGCGGGTGCGCAGCTCAATATTCTGCGCCTTGACGGTCTGAATGCCCGACAGTGACTCCACCAGCAGCGACTGGGTAGCAGCATTGCGCTCGGCCTTGATGCGCAGCTGCTTGCGCACAATGGGGGCGGTTAGCGCCGTCACCAGCACAAACAGCGGAATCGTCGCTAGGGCCACCAGGGTCAGCACCCAGCTGTAGATGAACATCACCACGATGTACAACACCGAAAACACCGCATCGAGCACCACTGTCAGGGCCGTGCCGGTGAGAAACTGGCGAATGTTCTCTAGCTCGTTGATGCGGCTGGAGAGCTCGCCCACTGGGCGTTTGTCAAAGTAGCGCAGGGGCAGGCGAAACAGGTGGTCGATGATCTCCGACCCTAGAGCCATGTCGATGCGGTTGGTCGTATCGACGAACAGATAAGTGCGCAAACTGGTGAGCAGGGCCTCAAAAATAGCCACCACCACCAAGAAAACGCCCAGCACTTGCAGCGTATCGACGCTGTTTTGCACAATCACTCGGTCGATGATGATCTGCACCATCAGCGGGTTGGCCAAGCCAAACAGCTGCACAAAGAACGAGGCCACAAACACCTCAATCAGCACCCAGCGGTACTTTTGAATCGAGGGCCAAAACCACTGGAGGCCGAACTTTTGCTGGGGGGTTTCGCGGGTGGGCTCTAACAACAGCACTTCTCCGCCCTCGCCCCAGGCCTCGGCAAAGCTCTCAGGGGTACGGCGAATCACGCCCACCTCAGGGTCGCCCAAAATATAGGCTTTTTCGCTGGTTTCGTAGAGCACCGCAAAGCTCTCCTGCCAGCGGATCAGGCAGGGGGTGTTGAGGCGATCGAAGGCCCCTACGGGCACGCGTACTAGCTGGGTTTTGAGGCCCATCATCTCACTCACGGAGCCGCAGATCGGCAGCGACAGCTGGCCCATGCGTTCGTGCTGGTTGGCCAAAATGCGGCGAATCACGTCCTTGCGAAAGGGCATGGAAAACTGCTGGCTGAGCATGTCGAAGCAGGCCAGCGCGCCATCGACCTCGCCCCGACCCCGCGCGAAGGGGTAGTTGCGGCCCGACGACTTTTCTACGGCTGAGGACGCCTGGGCGCGGGGCCCCAGATCGGCCTCGGTGGCGTAGGGAATGTTATTGACATCCAGTACCTCTACGGATCGAGCGACGGCTTCTGGCTCTAGATCGGAGGGTTCGGGCAGGGTTTCAGCCAGCACCGCCGGGGTCATGCCTAGCACCCGCGCTCCTTGGGGGCTGAGTATCTCCACGGGCCGATCGAGCGCCAGGGTTGAGCCCACGGGGAGGTTTAGCACCGTGCCACCGCTGAGCACCCAGATAAGGGCGCGATTGAGTTGGGCCAGATTATTGGAACCGGTGGGCAAGGTGACGATCGCCGATTCGTCACAGACGGTCTGGGCCTTGGCCCTGAGATCGCCCACGTCAAGGGCATGGGTTTTGGCATGCTCGGCCACTAGGTCAAAGGCCTCGATCGCATAGACGCGATCGCGCACCTCCCCCCCAAACTCCGGGTACTCGTTGAGAAAACTCAAGAATGTGTACGACGGCAGAGTAAGGGCCAGCACCTCGCTCGAGGCAATTACCGTTTCGCAGGGCACCCCGCGAATCAAGCTGATCACTCCCAGCATTTCACCCCGGCTAAAGCGCCCTAGAGTGACGGGCTGCTGACTGCGCGGGTCGTAGCCCAGCAGCCGGGCCTGCCCCTCTAGTAGCACAATTACCTGCTGGGTCAGTACCTCCCGCCGCAGCAACGGCTGACCGACGCGGTATTTGAGGGGCTGAGCGGTTTGCAAGAGCTGCTGTAACGCCTCGGCAGGCAGCCGATCAAAAGGCTCCAGAGACTGAAAGGTTTGTTGAATCGAGAGCGACGTTTGGGTCATAGCTGGGGATATGGACGCGCGGTGGGGGCAGCCGGGCAACTTTAATGTGCCAAAGCAGGAGCGTAGTATTCACCAGGTTTGATCAATACACTCAGTCAGCGATAGGCAGATGCACTAAATCGATACACAACGTAATTTAAGTCCGGCAACGGTTTGATGACCTGTCGTAGCCTGCCCCATCGTAAGCGGTTGAGTGGTCTTAACAAGATAACGCCAGGTTAAAGTGGCCGACTTTTTACCGTCTAGCCCCCGAACCGTAAAGCCGTACCCTGGAGAAGAGTGCTGCCACAGCAAGGAACGACTCATCCGGTTGACCATCCTCTTGTGCCACTTTCATCCGCTGCCGCGTTACATAGGCGGTCTATACAAAGCACTGGTAGCGTCTATATACAGACAATCCGTTGACAAACCACCGATCGTTGATATGCCTACGCTGTCTTCTACGTTTTCTGTACCCCATTGGCTTCAGGCCAGCGCGCTAGGGCTAACTCTGGGCCTGGTAGCAGGCTGCGAAAACTACCCTGCTACCGGCAACACCGTCACCACGGGCACCTATGAGGCCACCGCCACCGTTACCCAAACCTGGCAGGTCGACTACGCCCGCAGCTTTGACCGCCGCCAAACCATTCACCAAGAAACCTTCGAGTCTAACTCCCTCGTCAATCGCAACGGCGTACGCCCCGAAGGCGCCGCCACCGGCCCCGACGACAACGGGCTGTATTGGCCCTCCCTGCCCCCGCGTCCTACCGCTGATGAGCTTGAGGCCCGTAAGCGCGAAGCCATCGAGCAGCGCACCGACCCGATGCTGCTCAAGGATGTTAAGTACGCCATCACCTTTGACTACAACGGTCAGCGGCGTACCCTACCCACCACCCGCACCGTCTACCGCGAAGCCTCTAGCGCCTTTGCCGACCAGCAGGCATTAGAGGTCACCTTTGGCCCCGGCGAGCAGAGCATTGGCGCGGCGCGGCGGATTGCGAATTTTGATCGGTAAAGGGGTGGATAGGTAGGGGGTAGGGGGTAGGGAGTTAGGGAGTGATTTACTTGGCCCAAAAGTTAACGGTGAGAAGATCGCCTACTTCACGACTCAGGGGCCAGCAGTTGGAAAAGGTGACTTTGGCGTAGTCTTCGCGCACTTCGGCCAGGGCGATCGCATAGACCCCATCAAACACCTCAACAAAATACCCCCTCAGGCTAGGGGACTGTTCGAGCAGCAGCAGCAGTTCTTTGCGCTGTTCGCGAATAGTAATTTCCCAGTCTCGATTGTCGTAGGCGCTGTCGATGTAGAGCCGCTTTAGCAGGTGGGCAATGAGAGTAACTAGGCGGCTTTTTAGCTCTTTCTTGTCTGAGCACCCCAACGACTCAATCTCCTCTACAAGATTGTCGATATCAAGGTGGTCGAAGTCCCGCGATCGCAGCTTAGCTGCCACATCCTCCAGCCAAAGCGCAAAGTCGCCGTCGTATAGGGACACCTGCCGTTGCACTTGAGTCATGGGTGTAAACCCCTTGAACGATCAGTCTTCCTGGCTTTAGGGTAAACCCTACACCCCAGCGCCTCGGTAAATGCGGGCGGCTTGCTCGGGGCTGAGGCGGTTGGCACCGGGCCAGTAGGGCTGCACCGGTTCAGAAAATTCGGGTAGCGCTACTGAAGGGGCACCCGCACCGGGCCGGACTGCGTCGTTGAACTCAAGGGAAAGCCCACCCGGCCTGAGCGACTTCGTATCATTCAGATCGGCATAGATTTTGCTGTGGGGTGGCACGAAGGCTTTGGCCTCTTCGTCGTAGGCCAACAGCTCGGCAGAATCTAGCTTATAGATCCAGCCATGGATGGCTAGGGTACCGGCGTGGAGCTTAGAGCGCACCGAAGGATAGGTTTGCAGATTGTCGATCTGGGTGAGGACGTTTTGGGCCACCAGTAAATCTAGCTTGTCCTTCTTGTCCATGTTGCCGTAGTGGTCTTCAACTAGCTTGCGGGTGGCCTCGGTATGGCGCAGCCAGTGGTAGACCAAGGGCATTTTTTCTTCAAGGTCACCAATTTGCAGCAGCCCCTTCATGGCTCCGCACTGGGTGTGGCCGCAGACAATCACCTGGTGAATGTCCAGAGCTTCCATGGCGTACTCAATGGTTGCCCCTTCGCCGCCGTTGGTAGCCTCGTAGGGCGGAATAATGTTGCCCGCATTGCGAATCACAAACAGATCGCCGATTTCTGCCTGGGTAATGATGGTAGGGTCTACCCGCGAGTCGGAGCAGCCAATGAACAACACCCTCGGGTGCTGTCCCTTAGCCAATTCTTTGAGCAACTCCTGGCGGTCGGGAATATAGTTTTCCTGAAAGTCTCGCAGACCACGCAGCAGCTTTTCCATAGATCACACAGGAAGTTGGGGCAGCCAAGCTCAGGCGATCGCCTGAACCCGCATCTATTGTTATCCCATATCTAAGGCATCAGCACCGCAAAGATTTACTTATCACGGCAATCATCCCTGCTTTTGAGGGGGAGCAGGGATGATTGCCTAGCCTCACGATTGATACCATCCCCACAGCCAGATTGAGAATTCAGCGCAATAATGGGCTTGACTTCCTATTGCTGCGGCTATGCGTAATCCCTTTTGGCGGTTTAAGTCTTTGCCCTGGGCGATTTTGCTCCAGGTGGCTTTGGTGGCGGTGGCGATCGCCACCGCCGCCGACCTGCTGCTAGCCCAAGGGTTAGCCCTATCGCTGGACAACACCGGCAGCGGCCTGCTGCCCCTAATGCAGCTGCTGTTCATGGCGCTGCCCATTGCCGCCGGCTTTGGCATCGGTGCCCTAGGCCTCACCATTTTGGAACGCTGGTTTAAGACTCTGCATATCGACACCGGCGTGCTGTGGGCGTTGGTGCCCTGCATTGCCCTAGTGCTATTTGTTAAAGGTTTTTTGCCCATTCCCACCGCAGTAGTTGCCATGTCTTACCCGCTCCTGGTAGGGGTGCTGCTGGGGATTTTTGTGGTGGGTAGACGCCACTGGCGACGCTGGTAGCGGCAGAATCAACCGGGGCAAGCTGAGCAAACCACGTAAGTAATGTCATTAGACATAAAACAGTTGATGAACGCCATCCTCAAAAGCCTGCTCATCGGTAGTCTGTTGGCCCAGGGCCTGCCCGCTCTCGCGGAAAACCCTCGCATCGAGATTGATTCCGACACTGAAGCGATCAGCGGTCAAGCGATCGAGCAGGGGCCCATTCGCGTCGTTGCCAGCTATACGCCACTCAATTACGACGCCGAAGAAGTTAGCGACAATCTAACGATTCAGCTGTTTCATAACAACGAGCTGAAGCTGGCCACCACTGACACCGCTGTGATGTTTGCGGGCATTGAGCTGATCGATCTCGATAGCGACGGCACTTCAGAGGTGGTGGTTCAAACCTATAGCGGCGGTGCCCACTGCTGCTTAGCCACCACCACCTACACCTGGCAAAACGAGCAGTTTAGCCCAGTTTATTTTGGCTACCTTGACGGGAGCGGCGGGCAGTTCAAAGACCTTAACGGCGATGGGCTGATGGAGTTTGTCACCCTCGACAACTCTTTTTTCTACAGCTTTAGCTCCTACGCCGGGTCGTATCCACCTAGCATCATTCTCACCTACGAAAATGGCGAGTACCGCGACACCACAACTCAGTTCACCAACTATTTGGAGGACACTGCTGCTGATATGCGCTTCACGGTAGAAGACCCAGAGTTTGCCGATCGCAGCGACAAAAACGGCGTGTTAGCGGGCTATGTAGCCCAAAACATTCGTTTGGGAAACTATCGAGAGGCCTGGCTGTTTATGCTGGCCCACTACGATCGCACCGATGACTGGGGGCTTGAAATCTACACCGACCAGGGTGACTCAGCCGGTGCCTATCCCGACTTTCCCACTGCCCTCTACGCCTTTTTGCAAGAGCTGGGCTATTTGGATGCCAATGGTAGGCCCCAGCCCACCGTCGATCGCTCCCCGGTGGAGGCCGAGCGAGCCAGCTTTCAGTAGCAGCTTTGGGGTCTTAGGGCAGGATTTGCCGAAAGATTGAAAGGTTGAAACGATGGTAAACTTCTGGCCTCTAGCGCCCTAGCTTTCCCGCAAAAAAGGGTAGGCCATTGCGGCCTACCCTTCAAACATTTAGCGCTTACCGGGCTGGCTAAACGAATTTAGAAGCCGGTACGACGGTAGTTGCCGCCATTGCCACCGCCAGCGCCACTGCTACTGCGAGCGTCATCGCGGGGGCGAGCTTTGTTGACCCGCAGTTCACGGCCCATCCACTCGGCTCCATCGAGGGCTTCGATGATGGTGTCTTCCTGGGCTTCAGCGGCCATGTCTACAAAGGCAAAGCCTCGGGGGCGGCCGGTTTCGCGATCGGTGGGCAGGCTAACCCGCTTAACGTCACCGTATTCTGCAAACACTCGCTCTAGATCTTCGCGAGTGACATCGTAGGACAAGTTACCAACGTAGAGTGACATAGGATTGTCTCCGTACTGTACAAAGTGCAGTGAGTAAACGGAGACAAAGCTGTATCGGAAATCAGAATGAAATGAAACAAGCGAAATCTACCGAAAACTAACTAAGACAATTTTAACACTCGAAATCTGCCCCTGGAAGGGGTCAAGTCACCGCCTAGGAGTTGCCCCTAAGTGTCGTATATCAAGCCTTCGGGCGCTTCAGGATTGTCTTCTAGATACTGGTCAAAGCCGGTTTTTTTAGGGATCTGGTGCTGGTGCGACACCTCAGCTCGCATCTCTTCCACTACGTCCTAGGCGGCAGCGGCTTCGGAAGAGGTTTCGCCCTTTTCGGCAGTGATTTGATGGGCGTAGTCGATCGCCTTTTGCAGCTCGTCTTGGAAATCTTTGCTGTCAACGCTCATGGTCGTTTTCCTCGTAGATCATCTTCAAGGTATGGGCCTATCTTTCCTGTCTCCCGATCGCAGCAGTCGTTCCCTAAGCAGAGCCATTGGCAAAGCCTCCCCAAGGGGAAAGAGGATCATTGATCAGTGCTCGAACACCCCTGTGTACTGCAGCAAGTCTAGGGCAACGAAGGTGGGCAAACAGTTAAAACAATCCTGCGCTAGCTCCCACCGGCCCTCGCGCTTGAGCATGGCGGTCAGGGTTTGGTGAATGCTGTGCAGATAGCGCACGTCGTTGGCGGCGTAGCGCAGCTGCTCCTCAGACAGGTGCATGGCGTTGCCCCAGTCTGAGCTTTGGGCGGTTTTGTCGAGTTCAATGCCCTCTAGCTCTTTGACCAGCTCTTTGAGGCCGTGGCGGGGGCTATAGGTGCGGCTCAGTTTGCTGGCGATTTTGCTGCAAAACACGGGAGCTGCGGTAATGCCCAGGTTGTGCTTGAGAGTGGCCAGGTCAAACCGAGCAAAGTGAAACAGCTTGAGAATGTTTGAGTCTTCGAATAGTTCTTTGAGCAGGGGCGCTTCGGTTTGGCCTAGTTCAATGCGCACCACCGCTACATAGCCCTCGGCGTCGGAGAGTTGCACCAAGCAAAGGCGATCGCGCTGGGGCAGCAGCCCCATGGTCTCGGTGTCGCAGGCGATCGCGCTGGCCTGTTGGTAGCGAGCCAGCAGGTCGGGGGTGAGGTCGCGATCGCAGATTTCAAAACCGTCGGCCATGGTGCTCCTAATTGTTGTCGGATGGGGCGGGCTGCCACGGCAACCAATCGTGGTCTAGTGCCTGCTCAAGGGTAAACCAGGGTTGTTCAGGAATTGTTGAGCTTTTGAGAGAACCAGCCTTGAGAAAAATCCTGCGCGCATTGTGATATTCAGCAAGGAAGCTCTCTTCCAGGTACCGCTTCAAACTGGGACTATCCTCCAAAATAGTGCTGATCCTGATACGGAAATTAGTAATTTCAAGGCTCCATCCACGGAGGCAGCGATCGCGCTCAGCTTCCCAGTAGCAAAGCTTGAAGAAGTGCTCACAAAGTCGCATGAGATAACTCTTCAATGATCGCTTATCACTTCGGCCCAAGCTCTCAATTTCCTCAATCAGATTCTCCAAATCGAGCGCATCAAAGTTGCGGGATTGCAGATAAGCAACCGTATCGTCTATCCAAAGCTGATAATCCGCGTCGTACAAAGACGTTGAATCAACATTGGCTTCGCCGCTCATCTGCAACTCCTCCGATTGAATCTATGAGTTGGCTCATCCAGCTGAGGCAAGCTTTACTCCAGCCCTCCCAACGCCTTGGCCACCGTGTTTACATCCTTATCGCCTCGGCCCGAGGAGTTGATCACAATCCGGGGGTTGCCGGTCAACTGAGGGCACAGCGTTTCGAGGTAGGCAAAGGCGTGGGCCGTCTCCAGCGCAGGGATAATTCCCTCCAGACGCGACACCCGCTGGAATGCGTCTAGCGCCTCCTGGTCGGTGACGCTGTAGTATTCGGCTCGGCCTGCGTCCTTTAAGAAGCTGTGCTCGGGGCCAACACCGGGATAGTCCAGACCGGCACTGATGGAGTGAGCCTCAATCACCTGGCCTTCACTGTCTTGCAGTAGGTAGCTCATCGCCCCGTGGAGCACGCCAACTCGGCCCTCCGTCAGGGTGGCGGCATGCTTGCCGGTGGCCACACCGCTGCCCGCCGCCTCGATGCCAATCATCCGCACCGTGGGCTCATTGACAAACTCGTGGAACAGGCCCATGGCGTTAGAACCACCGCCCACGCAAGCCATCAGAATATCGGGCAGGCCACCAAACTTCTCCTGGCACTGGGCGCGGGTCTCTTCGCCGATAATGGCGTGGAAATCACGCACCATCATGGGATAGGGGTGCGGGCCTGCGACAGAACCGAGAATGTAGTGGGTGGTTTCCACGTTCGTCACCCAGTCGCGAATCGCTTCAGAAGTAGCGTCTTTGAGGGTGCCGGTGCCCGCCGTCACGCCGCGCACTTCGGCTCCCATCAGCCGCATGCGAAATACATTCAGCGACTGGCGCTCCATGTCTTGCACACCCATGTAGATGATGCACTGGAGGCCAAACCGAGCGCACACTGTGGCGGTGGCAACCCCGTGCTGCCCGGCTCCGGTCTCAGCAATGATGCGCTGCTTGCCCATGCGCTTAGCCAACAGCACCTGCCCCAGAGCATTGTTGATCTTGTGCGCCCCCGTGTGGTTGAGGTCTTCGCGCTTGAGATAAATATCGGGGCCGTTGCCGTCGGGACGGCGGTAGTGGGCGGTGAGCCGCTCAGCGAAGTAGAGGGGGGTGGCTCGGCCGACATAATCCTTGAGCAGGCCATTCAGCTCGGCCTCAAAGTCGGCCTCGTCGCGGTATTGGTAAAACGCCTGCTCTAGCTCAAAGAGGGCGGGCATGAGGGTTTCGGGCACGTACTTGCCGCCAAACTGGCCAAAGCGGCCCAGGGCATCGGGACGAGCATCGGTTACAGCAGGGCGAGGCGAAAGCGGCGTCTGGGTCACGGTGGCAGCGGGGTGAAGGGTTGTAAGTAGCCCTCATTATAAGGAATGCCCTGACCCGTTGCTAGCGGGTTAAGCTGTGCGCCGCAGCGGAGTCGCGGCCTGCCGCCGTTGCAGCGAATGAATATGGTGGAAAAGTTGCCAGCAGTATTGTTCTGGCAGTCCGCAGGTCGTCGCTCCTCGCATAACGACGCTGGAGTACCACTCGTTAGGGGCAATTTCTTCGTGGGTCTTGCTGATCACTGAGTAGGTACGGGTTTGGGCGTAGGCTTGCCCGTTGGCGGTGACGGTGACCGTTTCGTGGCAGTAGCCCTCTTCGCGCAGATCTAGGGCGGGACTGAGTCGCCAGGGCAGGTGGTAGAGCACGCCATGCACCTTGGCGGTGGAGTCGGGGACAACATCCAACACGCCGCAGTTGCGGAGGCGCGATCGCCGAAAAAAACCCAGCCGATACCCGGCTAATGTTGCTGGCCCAACCACGTAGGCGTGGGTGCTTTCGCCCAGCGATCGCTTCAAATCGACCGGGCACATGCAAGAGCCGTAGGCAAAGTAGTAGAAGCGATCGTCTGGGCTATGAAAAGGGATGACTCTAGTCATGGGCTGTCATTGAGAGCAGAGAGTTGAGAGCAACGGGAACTGAGTTAACCCACCCCTAACCCCTGCCAGGAGGGGATGGAGGCAAAGGCTGATGCTAAGAGCCAAGCTCTGTGATTGAAAGGACTACAAACACAATCTACGGTTCTCCGGTCGGAATGCCGATGATTGCTGTTATTACTTTCGTTTATATCACTCTATTTCCCAAGGAGAAAGGTTTCTTGATGAAGCCTTGATAAGTCTTTAAAGTGCCAAAGTAAGGAGGCTAGAAACCGCGTCTATCACTAAAGCACTAGACCTACCAAGGGCAGCAGTTTGGTGCCGTGCTCGCCGAGCCAGCCTGCGGCGTTTTGCACGTGGGGGCGTAGCTGATCGATTGCCTCAGCGAACCCTTGCAGGTTGCGGGCGTAGGTAAGCCCGGTTTCGAGGGTGGTGGCAACGACGCTTTTGTCAGGCGCGGGCTTAGCGGCTTCAGCGTCGAGTTTGGCGGCGATACCAGTGGTGACGGGGTCATTGAGGCTCTCGAGAATGGCTTGCAGAGCGGCTAGCTCGGCCTGGATGTTGACGCGATCGGGCGGGGGCAGGGTGACTTGTTGAAGCTCAGCGGTGTTGCCCTGCCCAGCCTGGAAGACGTTGCCGGTGGCATCGCCACCAAAGCTAATCTTTTGACTATAGTCATTTCCTTGCATGGTTTTGCTCTCTGCGGTGGCTTTTACGTCGACGGTGAAGGTTTGCTGAGCTTGTAGCTTTGCAATCTCAAAAAAGTTGTTACTTTTCTCTCGATAAATCTCAATTTCACGATCTTTGGCGTGAAGTTGGACCTTGTACAACTTTTCTACATTCTTCAAAGCTTTCTTATATCTTTGCATGAAGCTTTGGTGAATAGCAGACTTATCTACTTTAGGGAGTGCCTGAAGCTTGACAACGACGACTCCATCACCTTTATTTTCAAATCCCAAGACTTCTAAATCAGCTCCTTGATGTTCAACCTTAATGTCATTAAAGGTTTGAACAAAAGCCTTCCAATCGACACCTTTTTGAAAAATGAGGTCGATGGTGTCGAGCACTTCTTGAAAGAGTTTACTGAACTCGCCGGGGGCAAAGGTGCCGCTGCTGGGGCGACGCTCTTGGTGATTTCGGAGCAGGTAAACGTAATCGCATGTGACACTTTCGAAGTGTGTAGTATTGTCAATTTGCCAGTTCTCTACGCAGCTTCCAGTTAAATTTACATTTACAAAATTTGTGTTAAAAAGCCTTGCCTCCGTCAAGTCTGCCTGCCGAAAGTCAACATTCCTTAAAGTAGAATTTCTGAGATCAACTCCCGAGAGATTTGCCTCAACAAAATTCGAACCGGTTAAATCGGTTCCAAGAAGAGTTGCGTCATATAGCAGGCAACCTCTTAAATAAGCTTTAGTTAGGCTTGATCCACTAATGTTCGCACCCGTGCAATCAGCATTGAGTAAATTCGAGTTGTTCAAATTTGATCGGCAAATTCCGGCTCCCCGAAGAACTGAATTACTTAAATCTGAACTCTCCAAGCATGCTCCATCAAGATTCACTCCGGCTAGCCTGGCACCTTTCAAATTAGCATGACTTAAATTTGCTCCTTTTAACACAGAAATAGTGCCTCTGAATTCATTCTCTCTAAGAGCGAACTCATCTGAATTCATCTCGTCCAACCTGCTAAAGACCACCCCTTTTAGCTGTGCTCCTGAAAAATTAACACAGTAAAAATTTCTTCCTGTTAGGTTTAATCCTTCAAGGTTTATATCACTCAGGTCAGGATCTATTTCAACGTTTCCACTTCTCCACTGATTCCAGATTGTTTTCCCTGCCTTTAAAATCGAAAAATGCTCTGAATTAGCCACGACTTTGCATTTGGGTTTGACAAGAGGTTTTTGAGATCTAGTATGTAATATCACCTTTTTCGGTTGGCAGGTGATCGAATCGAATGACCTACAGCTTAATCTTTTCATATAAACATGAACCTTACTGTAAGGAAATTGCGTTCTTCACCGTGGTGGCAGTGTTGCACATCTTTGAAAACGAACTGCTGATGTTGTGTCGGTGATGACAACGATTTTGAATTTTAGGGAGTAGCTAGGGAGTGGCTAGGGATGCTTTGCCGGGTGATCTAATCTGTGAGTAGCAGCAGCTAGACGGTCAGCTTGGGTAAGCCTACAAGCCCTCAGCCAGAATTCCGGTAACCGTTTCGGCAAAAATTAAGGTTTAGGAACCGAGGTTCTAAGTCAGTGGCGTTATCCTTTGCCTACACCACAGCAGAAACCCGGTTTCTGCGGTAGAGGAAATGCTTGATGGTGGGGTTACGGTGCGGTGTGGCGCAATGGATGAGTAAGGGACACCGATCGCACCCTCCCTCCTTCTAATCGCAATGCGCCCAGTGGATATCTTAAAACCACCGCTGGTTATGCCAATGCAGGCAGCGGCAACGCTATAACCACAGCATGATCATCAATGTCACGCTGTGGTTTTGCCAAGGCAGGGGTGTGACTTGCCAATGCAGGCGGTAGTCATGACAATGCAAGGGGTGGTAACGCTATAACCACGTTACGCTTTAGCCAATCGGCAACATGCAACGCCATTGCATTGATGTGTGGGGTTAAAGCATAACCATGCTCAGGGATTGGCGACGATGCGATCGCGGCCCTGCTGCTTGGCCTGATAGAGTCGGGCATCGGCGGCGGTAATCAAATTAATGGGGTTGAGGATGGCCGAGGGCTGACAGGTGGCAACGCCCAGGCTGAGGGTAATCCAGGGGCTAACGTTGGATTTTGCATGGGGCATATGCAACGCCTTCACCGCTTGACGCAGGGTTTCAGCCAAGTAGAGAGCGCCTTGGGCATCGGTGTTGGGCAAAACGACCGCAAACTCTTCGCCGCCGTAGCGGGCCGCGAGGTCGGTGCCGCGGTGGATGGTTTGGACAATTGTCTGGGCCACCAGGCGCAGGCAGACATCCCCCGCTTGGTGTCCGTAGTGGTCGTTGTAGAGCTTGAAGTAGTCGATATCTAGCAAAATGAGAGAGAAAGGCTGATGTTCGCGTACAGCGCGTCGCCATTCTTGCTCCAGATATTGGTCAAAGTGGCGGCGGTTAGCAATGGTAGTCAGGCCATCTACTAACGTGAGCCGCTGTAGCTCTTGGTTGGCGCTTTGGAGGGCCAGCTCGGCCTGCCTGCGCACGTCGATTTCGCCCTGGAGCTGTTGGTTGAGCTGCTTGAGCGTATCGGTGCGGGCCGCCACCTGAGCTTCGAGGTCAGCGTTGAACTGCTGGAGTAGAGTGGTTTGCTGCTCTAGATTGACAAACAGCTGAGCGACCGATCGCGACAGCTGAGCAATCTCGTCTCGGCCAGGGAATATGGGCATGGAAATGTGCTTTTCCCCTGTGCGAATGCGTTCGGCGGTGGCGGCAATGATCAGCACCGGCTTGATCATCTGCCCCGCAATCCACCAGGTGAGGGTGCCGCTCATCAGGCCTAACACCGTGCCCCAGAGCAGAATGTTAGTCTGGAGGGCACGGGCAGTGGCAAAGGCTTCGTCAGTAGACTGGCGCACTAAGACAATCCATCCGAGGCCGTGGTAGGTGCGATAGCCCTGGGTGGCAGCATAGCCGGTGACGTAGGTGTTGTTGTCAAACCCAGGCTCAAGGAGAAAGCCAGTTTCTCCTTGAGCAGCCGCCTTGAAGCTCTCTAGCGATTGAAACCGCAAGTCTGGGTCGGCCTCGGCATAGTCGTGGTTTTGCTTAGCTGCCAGCAGCACCTGCCCAGTGTTGGCCAAAATTTCGATATCTACGTGGCGGTAGTGCCGGAAAGGCATCAGCAGGCTGTCGCGCAGGGTAGTGGCCCACTGCCAATAGAGATGGCCGCCTAAGACGCCCACGAGATGGCCGTCAGCACCTAACACAGGGGTGGCTATATCCACTAGGCGCAGGGGATCTTTGCTAGGATTCGGGTTGGGCACCAGGTCGGCGAGCAGCTTAGCTGAGTGCACATTCTGTACATTGGGCTGAGTGCGCCCCTCTACAAACCACAGACGTTTAGAGACATCTTCGCCTTCTAATATGCCTTGGGTACTAGCTAGCACGGTACCTTCGGTATCGGTGAGGCCAATCCAGGCGAAGTTGCTGTAGAGCTGCTGGAGCTGTTCGAGTAAATGCCGTTTTTGGGCGATGGAGCGCGTCGGCGAGCGAATGTCTTCTAGAGAGGCCAGGGTCTGAATTTCTTGGTAGTAGATGTACATGTCGCGATCGAGCGCCCCCGCCAGTTGGAAAGCCAGCTGGGACAGCAGTTCACCCCGATCAGCCTGGGCCTGGCGTTGGCTAATGCCGCCCACAATCGAGGCTAGCAGCAGCGAGAACACCAGAATTGTGGTGGCGATCGCCGCGCCCAAACGGCTGCGAAAGCTGCGGCGCAGATTTAATTTACCTAACCAAAATCGAACGCGTTCCACAGTCGACGGCTAGCTCACTCCACGGGCAGTATGCCCATCGTAATTGGTAGCAGTGCGAGGGAAATCGGCCAGACTTACAAATACCCCGCCGCCTGCATTGTAAATAGGCGGGCGTAGCGGCCATCCTGCCGCAGCAGCTCTTCGTGGCTGCCCTGCTCGATTAGCTTGCCCTGGGCCAGCACAATGATATTGTCGGCCCGCCGCACCGTCGAGAAGCGGTGGGAAATCAAGATCGCCATCTGATTTTGGGTGGCGGCACGAAACTGCTCAAACAGACGGGTTTCAGCCTCCGCATCCATAGCCGAGGTGGGTTCATCCAGCACCAGAATGTCGGCCTCAGTGCGCATAAAGGCACGGGAGAGGGCAATCTTCTGCCACTGGCCGCCAGAAAGCTCCTGCCCGCCAAAGAACCACTTCCCCAGCTGGGTGTTAAACCCCTCCGGTAGGTCCTCAATGAACTCCGTGGCGGTGCCCTTGGCGGCGGCGACCTGCCAGCGCTGAGCGTCCTCAAAGTCGGTGACATCACCGACGCCGATGTTTTCGCCCACCTTAAACTGGTAGCGCACAAAGTCTTGAAAAATCACGCCGATGCGCTGCTGCACTACGTCGGCATCCCACTCTTGCAGGTCGCGGCCATCCAGCAGAATGCGGCCTTGACTGGGGGTGTAGAGCCGGGTCAACAGCTTGATCAGGGTGGTTTTGCCGGAGCCGTTTTCGCCCACGATCGCCATCTTTTCCCCCGGCTTCAGGTGAAAGGAGACCCCTTCTAACGCCAGGCGATCGCTGCCCGGATAGCTAAAGGACACCTGCTCAAACCGCAGCCCATCGCTGGGGTCAAGGCCCCGATCGGCGGTTCCCATATCCTCAGGCACCGGCTGTTCGAGAAATTCGTAGAGGTTGGCCAGGTACAGCCCGTCTTCATACATGCCGCCAATGGCAGTGAGGGTGCTGGCAAAGGTGGTTTGCCCCTGGCGAAACACCGTCAGGTACATGGTCAGCTCACCCAGGGAAATGCGGCCTGCGATCGCCTCCAGCACAATCCAGCAGTAGGCCAGGTAAAACGATACGGTGCTCAGCAGCCCCAGGCCATAGCTCCAGCCGCTGCGGCGCACCGTCAGGCTGCGGTCTTCTTTATAGAGGCGCTGAAAAATATCCTGGTAGCGATCCAGCAGCAGCGGCCCGAGGCCAAACAGCTTCACCTCTTTGGCAAAATCCTCTCGCGCCAGCAGCGCCTCCAGGTAAATTTGCTGGCGGGTTTCAGGCGATCGCCACTTAAACAGGCGAAAGGCCTCCCCGGCGAACTGGGTTTCAGCGATGAAGGCGGGCAGGGTGGCGATCGCCAGCAGCGCCACCGCCCAGCCCGAAAATTGCAGCAGCAATCCCCCAAAGGTGAGCAGCGACAGCACGTCCTGCACCACGCCAAAGGTGCGGTTCACCATGCTCAGAGGCCGCGACGAGGCCTCGCGACGGGCCTGGGTCATTTTGTCGTAAAACTCAGAATCTTCGAAATAGGTCAGCGGCAGGGTCTGGGCTTTTTCTAAAATCATCACGTTGACCCGCTGCCCCAGCAGCACCCGCAGCAGCGATTGGCACAGAGTTAAGCCCTGCCGCGCCCCCGCTAAGCCTGCCACCAGTAGCGCCTCCAAAGCCAGGTACATCAGCGCGGCCTGGCGATCGATCGCTAGACCCGACTGGGCGGCCTTGACCACGCCATCGACAATCAGCTTGCCAACGTAGGCGATCGCTGCCGGCAGCAGCCCCGCTACCAGCGTTAGCAGCCCTAACGCCACCGTCAGCCGCCAGTCGGTCTGCCACACCAGCTGAATCGCCCGCTGCCCGTAGCGATACATCCCCAGCGATTCGCCCAGATTGCGCCATGAAGCCTTTTTCTTGGACGCCGAAATCCGTTTTACCCGATATTCACTCATTTTTCTACGATAGCGTCTCGGCTAGGGAGGGTGAGTGGGTAGGGAGATGAGGGGTGAGGAAGGTAGGTAGATGAGGAAGATAAGGGAGTGGGGAAGATGAGGGGATGAGGGGTTATTGCATCGGCGGGGCGGCGACAGTGGATGAAACTGGGCCATGCTCTTCTATAGGTTGGGAGCTGGTTGACGCAGTGCTTGCGTGCTCCGGTTGTACGCCGGTCAGATATTCGGGGTAGTTAAGTTCGCGCACCTTCAGGACAATTAAGTACTCATAGAATGCCTGGAGGGTGCACCAGGCTAGCCCGGCTCGGCCATCGCGCCAGCCACCGAGGATAAACATCATGTAGAGCCACCGAGTCAGGGGTCGCAGGGGCAGTCGCAGCGAGAGATCCTTCAACGCCCGGCGACGCTCGACTTCAGATTTGCCCCAAATCATGGCTCGCCAGTCAACGTGGCCTTCCTTGAGCTGTCGCAGGGTTTCGGCGGCCTCGTCGGTGGAATAGCGGTTGTGCTTGTCGATCCAGCGGCTGAGCCCCTTGCTACAGGTGTAGTGGGGGTAGGTCTCCTGCAAAAATCCGGTGGGGCCGTCTGCGATCTCGCGCTCGGTGTGACCGTAGTCGTCGAACCACACTTTGCCCCGCCGCAGCAGCCGCAGCTGATAGCGAGGAAATTGTGTGCTGCGCCGAATCCAGCTGCCCATGAACATGACTCGCTCGGCCACGTAGTAACCCACAGTGTCACTATCGGGCTGGGCGATCGCCGCCAAACATTCGGCAAATAGCTCTGGCGTCATGCGCTCGTCGGCTTCGAGAATATAGGCCCAGTCGTAGCGGTAGGGCACGTGCTCCAGCATCCAGGTGCGCTGCTGGCCATGGCTAGCGAAGGGATGTTCGATGAAACGGACGGGGTACTGGGTGGCAATAGCTTGGGTGCGATCGCTGCTGCACGAGTCCACCACAATGACATCGTCGGACAACAGGGCCGACTCTATGCAGGCGGCAATATCTCGCTCCTCATTGTGGGTCAGTATAAAAATTGAGAACATAGTCGCAGCACATCCCAACGCTAGACAGGAAATCCTCTCTGGTTTAGAGAACCCATTTTGGCTCCCAAACTGAAATTTACTCAGCAACTACATAGCCAGCCATAGTTCTGAAATATCTTTACCCTCCCGTTATTGCCACCCAATAAAAAGGGGCAGCCACTGGCTGCCCCAACGGGTCACTAATAGGGTTCAAACAGTAGGCTGTAGCGCTTAGTCGATGGCTTTTTTCAGCGCATCCTTCACATCTTCTTTAGCATGGGTAGCTTGGGCCTGGGCCTGCTTGGTCTCACCCTCGGCTATGCTCCTGGTGTCGCCTGTAATTTCACCCGCAGCAGCCTGCACCTTGCCCTCGATATTTTGAGCGGTCGCCTTGACGCGATCTTCAATGGACATGGGTGTAAATTCCTTAACGAAAATCTTCCCCTACTTTAGAGCTAAGCCCAATGGTATACATCCCCAGAAAGGAGCAACCGGGCTCTACATTTCGACAGAGACTCAGGTGGGGATATCCGTCTTGGGGGCGGCATATAACCCAGCTCAATCCCGCGTTACACTGTTAAAAACGCGTATTTGGGCGTCTTCGGTCTATGAGTTTAGAGATTAAAGCCGTGCAGGCACCGTATGGCGATGCGACGTACCGTACGCCGCCCCCAGATTTGCCCTCCTTGCTGCTCAAGGAGCGGATTGTGTATCTGGGTCTGCCCCTGTTCTCAGGGGATGACGTTAAACAGCAGGTGGGTATTGACGTTACCGAGCTGATTATTGCTCAGCTGCTCTTCTTGCAGTTTGATGACCCCGATAAGCCGATCTTTTTCTACATCAACTCTACCGGCACCTCCTGGCACGATGGCAGCATGGTTGGCTATGACACCGAAGCCTTTGCCATCTGCGACACCATGAACTACATCAAGCCCCCAGTGCACACCATCTGCATTGGTCAGGCCATGGGGTCGGCAGCGGTAATTTTGGCGGCGGGTACCAAGGGCTATCGGGCTAGTCTGCCCCACGCCCGCATTGTGCTCAACCAGCCTCGCAGCGGTGCCCAGGGCCAAGCCACTGACATCGAAATTCGGGCCAAGGAAGTGCTAGACAACAAGCGCTCCATGATGAGCATTTTGGCTAAGAGCACCGGCAAAACCCTAGAGCAGGTGCTGCGCGACTCTGACCGCATGTTCTACATGAACCCAGAAGAAGCCAAGGAATACGGCATCATCGACCGGGTGCTGTCTAGCCGCAAAGAGTTGCCGGTGCCCGCAGGGGCAGGGCTCTAGGCCTAGGTATCAGGTTTAAGGGGCGATCGCGCTCCAAACCGGTCTTTAACCATCCCACGTCCGTTGTTTTATTTTTAGGTTGAAAGAGCACTATGCCCATCGGCACTCCCAAGGTTCCCTATCGTTTGCCCGGTAGCCAGTACTCCCAGTGGGTCGACATCTACACCCGCTTAAACCAGGAGCGGATTATTTTTCTCGGTCAAGAGGTCACCGACACTTTGGCCAACTCCATCGTCGCAGCCATGCTGTACCTCGACTCCGACGACAACACCAAGCCCATTTACCTCTACATCAACTCCCCTGGGGGGTCGGTGACGGCGGGCATGGCCATCTACGACACCATGCAGTACATCAGGTCTGACGTGGTTACCATCTGTCTGGGTCTAGCCGCTTCCATGGGGGCGTTTTTGCTGGCGGCGGGCAGCCACGGCAAGCGGGTTGCCCTACCCCACTCGCGCATCATGATTCACCAACCCATGGGCGGCACCGGGCGGCAGCGTCTCCAGGCCAGCGACATCGCCATTGAGGCCAAAGAAATTCTGCGAGTTCGTCAAGAACTCAACGAAATGATGGCACGCCACACTGGTCGCTCCATCGATCAAATTCAAAAGGACACCGATCGCGACTACTTCATGTCGGCAGAAGAGGCCGTTGCTTACGGCTTAATCGACCGAGTGATTGAAGACCGCGCTCAGGAAATCGTCTCCCCTGCAACCGCTGCGGTGTAATTGGCTGCGCCATTTCTGCCGACCGTTGGCAGAATAGGGCCAGCACACGTACCTCATTCTACTGAGTTGGCGAACTATGGCGCTGGCGCATTACTACCGCATATTGGGGCTTAGAACCGGGGCCGGCTTTGGCGATGTCAAGCTGGCCTATCGCAATCTAGCCCGGCTGTATCACCCCGACATCAACCCCGGCGATCAGTTAGCAAAAGAAAAATTCATTCAGGTGACCCAGGCCTATCAGGCTTTGGTGAATGCGCTGCCCATGGAAGCCATAGCGGCTCAGCGCAAGGCTACTCCTAGCCAAGTCACCAAAGCGCCTGCCCAAGCAGCTCCACCCCCTGTTGCCCCCCGCCCCTCGGTACCCCCCGCCGCTCCACCTGTTGAAGAGGTCGAACTCACGGTTAGCCAAACCCCTGGAGGGTCAGAGGCCGACCAACAGCTTAAGGTAAACAGCTTTAAGCAGCTGCGAGAGCTGTTCAAGGGGCAGCGTTTTCCCCGGGCGGTAGCTCTGGTAGAAGGGCTGGTTCAGCGCTTCCCAGAAGACTCAGAGATCCGCCAGTGGCATGCCATCACCTATTACCGCTGGGGTCACGACTTGCTCAACCATGGCAATCTGCAAAAAGCTGAAGCCTGCCTGAAAAAAGCCCGCCGCGTCGATCCCCAAAATCGCTCCCTGCGCCAAGCCTTGCACCACGACTTTCAGCGTCTAGAGCAGCTGCGGCAGCATTCTGTACCCCAGGCCCAGTAGAGCCACTTTCGCCAAGGCTTTCTATCACTTCGCAATTAGGGTCTCGAACCATCGCTCAAAGCGAACGGCTAGAGCACTGAGAGAATACTTGGTTTCGGCCTGGCGACGGCAGGCGTGGCGATCGAGCTGGTCGATAGTTGCGATCGCATCCACCAGCCCCTGCACATCATCTGGCGGCACCAGCCAGCCTGTTTTGCCCGGCTGCACAATTTCAGCTGGGCCACCGCGGGCATAGGCAATCACCGGCACGCCGCAGGCCAGAGCCTCGATCGCTACATTGCCAAAGGCTTCGACCCAGCGTGGGGTCATTACCAGGGCGCGGCACTGGCGCAGCACCTGTTGCAGTTCGTGGGTGGGCAGAAACCCCAAGTAGCAGTCGGTGGCGTGGGGAAAGCGATCGCAGAGGGTCTGCCAGTAGTCAGCGTCTTCCAGCTTGCCCAAAATCTTGAGGGGAGCCTGGGCAATTTCGGCCGCCTCTAGAGCATCCTCTAGCCCCTTTTCAGGAGAAATGCGCCCTAGCCAGGCTAGAGCATCGCCGGGGGTTGAGCAAAATTCGTATAAGTCCAGATCAATGGCGCTGCTGAGCAGTTCAAAGGCATTGGCCACCCCAAACGTTTCGGCCTGGGTGCGCGTATAGGCCCCCAAGTGCCGGGGAAACTGCTGAGCCACTTGACAGATGGCTTCATCCATCGCATCGCTGAGGGAGCCCATGGTGACAAAGTGGGCTACTGGAGTAACGAAAAACTCCGTCAGGTAAAAGGGCAACCAGTCGTAGGCCAGATTGACGATCAGGTCAAATTCATCCTGGTGCTGCCGAGCGTAGCGCCACATAGCGCCCAGCGCACTGTCTGCGAGGAGCACGACCGGCGCGCTGCGTCCTTGGGTATGGGCCGTAGGCTGCAACTGCCCCGGCACCGTCACGATAGCAGCATCGCCTAGGCTCGACCCTTCGGGTGCGAGTACCGTGACCTGGTGCCCGCGATCGCGCATTCCCTGGGTGAGGTTGAGCAGGGTAAGCTCAACTCCGCCCCCCAGGCCAGACCCTAGCGGCCCGACGGGAGTTGAGACAAACAACAGGCGACGAGAAAGGGACATAGAGGAAAAGCTGGGGATGGGGAGATCAGGCAGATGGGCACTAGCCGGCGGGCGGGAGACGATGGCCCTCCGGAGTCAGTCTTTGGCCATCGCTGTCGTAGGGTGCATCGAGAGAGTTAGCCTCAGGAGGCAGCGCCCCAGAATAGGTCGCCGCAGGGATGCGGTTGAGCTGGCTAAGCGCCCACTGGGCAGTTTCCTGCACGCCAACATCGGGGTCTTGGGTGGCGTGGGCCAGCATGTGGCTGAGCTGCACCACCGTATCGTAAATCCGGCTCAGGTCGCGAATGGCGTTCTTGCGCACCTCGGGGCTAGGGTCTTGCAGGCCTAGGGCCAAGGCCCGGTGCATGGGCTTCAGGCTGCGGCTGTTAATCTCGGCCAGGGCGGCAAGAATCAGGCTTTTTTCCTGGGAATCGGCATCGAGCAGACCGTTGATCAAAGACTGAATGGCGTCAGAATGGCCGCGCTGACCCAGCTCCCAAATAGCATGGCGACGTACTGCACCATCGCGGTTAGCTAGCTCATGGATCAACAAATCCACAATATCCCCCGAGGTGAGCCGGCTAGTGGCGTCTAGAGTCAGGTCGGTGCCCGCTGCAGCCGGGGTAGCCAGACCAAGGGCAGGGGAATCCAAAGCCCCTATGTGCCCCACTGGGTTCAGGGGAGCATTGGAATTGTCTGGGGCTGGGGAAGGCTCAGCAATGCTTCTGGACTGTGAGCCGGCGCTGGGTACTCGTTCCGAGTCGGCTGTAGAACGCTTTGCCGATCGCCCCTGCCCCAAGAACCGCCAGCCCCCCAAACAGCCGGCCAGCGCTAAGCCTCCTAGCACCAGCCATGTCCAGCGGCGACCAGACTCAGCAGTCTCAACCGGTGGGGCGTTCTCTCCGACCGAAGGTTCAGCCTCCCGGTCTTCATCCGCAGGGGGCTGAGCTGGGGCAGCGGTCTCGGCCTTAGGCGATTCAGTCGGTGCAGGAGCAGGGGCCGGCACTGAAGCCGGGGCCTCGGCCGTCGCCACCGCAGGCGTTGCTGCTGATGGCGCTGGTACCTCAGCCGTCGGAAACAGTACAGGTGCCTCTGGTTTGGGGGATGTATTCTCAGTCAGCAGTTGAGGCGTGCTCATGCGCTGCCAGGTGGCCTGATCAAGAGTGCCGCTAGCGGGTAGCCCAGCCTTTGCCTGAAAGGAGGCGATCGCCTCCTGGGTCGGCCCCTCATAGCGGCCATCCACAGGCCCCTGGTAGAGACCTAGCAGCCGCATCTGCCGCTGGAGCACCATGATATCGTCGCTCTCGGTTCCCGGCTGCAACAGCACGGGGTCAGGAGCAGGTGCCTCTGTCTGGGCGATCGGCTGGGTATCTAGCTGGGCAGATGGATCAGTAGTGACTTTGGCGATCGCAGACCCTAACCCTGGCAAGACAGTTACAGATAAACCCGCCGCCAGGGTTAAAACAGCAAACCCCACCCCAGAAGCACTGCGGCAGCCCGGCCCTCTTCCTGGCGTTGGCATTCTAAATCTCATATCGGCCCATAGCTGGCAGCGACGGTTAACCCAGTGTAGATGCCCCTAAGGTAACTTAACCTGCTGAGGGCGACGTGATCTAGGGTGGATGGGTGGGGGGTAGGGGGTGAATGGGTAGGGGTAGCGGATCGATACCTCCAATTAGTTAGGCCAGTATCTAAAACAGGATTACCCGCCTATTTTCTCTCTTCGAAAATTAAGCCAAGCGGTCAACTCAGGATGCCGCCCTACCCATCCACTCCCCACTCCCCACCCATCCACTCCCTCACCTAGTCCGGTTCCGCTGGAGTACTATCTGTCGAGGTTGTGGTCTCGTAGGCTAGGGTTAACTGGCGTAGCTTTTGAGTCAGAGCATCGCGCTGGTTGATTAGGTAAATGCTCACCAAGGTAAAACTAACGCCCAACCACTGCAACGCACTCAAGGTTTCACCCAAAAATAGGTTGCCAAACAGCAGGGCAAATACTGGGGTCAAAAAGGTCAGGGCGCTGAGACTGGTGAGGTTGCCCTGGGCTGCTAAGAAGAAGAAAATACCGTAGGCCAGGGCACTGCCAAAGATGGTCGAATAGGCGATCGCCCCCCAGTCTAAGCCCGTCAAACCTTGCCAGGGCTGCACTTCTCCTAGGGATGACAGCACAAACAGAGGTACACCTCCCAACACCATGTGCCAGCCTGTGGCCACAACAGGGTCCACATGGCGGCAGACATAGCGAATCAAAATTGTGCCAATGGCCATTGACAGGGCCGCCAGCAGCATCAGCCATTCGCCGCCTTGAGAGAGGGTGGTGAGGGCCGTGCCCTCGGTTAGCCAGGCCGTGTCGCCGTGGAAGAGCGAAAAAATCCACTCGTCGGGCAGACCCAGCAGGCTAATACCCGCAATGCCCCACAGCAGACCAATCCAGCCGAGGGCACCGATGTATTCGCCAAACAACCCCCGCGCCATGACCGCCACCGCCAGAGGTTGAGAGTCAATCATCACCGAGCCGAGGCCCGCCCCAGTGCGCTGCAGACCCGCCGCCAAAAATCCTTGAAACAGCGTGCCATCCACTAGGGCGAAGAGCGCTATCCACAGCCAGCCCTGGCGGCTAATGGCCTGGGGACGGCCCAAAAACAACCCCACCAACAGTACGAGCATGCCTGCAGGCAACAACCGTATACCCGCCATAAAGAATGGTGTGGTGTGGGGCATGGCTCCCTTCATTGCCACCATGGCTGTGCCCCACAAAAAGAAGGGCGCAATCAGCACAATGGGGTTGCGAGTGACCGACTGGGGAACGGAAACTGAATCCATAGTGGGGAAATGAAGGGAGATGGTTGAAAACCCGCCCAAGGGCGAGCGCAGCGGCCAAAAAGCTTTCTTTAAGGAATGTTAACGCAGTTCGGGGTGGGGTGCTGTCCTCCCCAGAATCGCCCAACATCTAACCCCCTACGGCGCTACGCCTCGCCACAGTGTTGTTTTGGCTACAATAGACCCTGGCCCTAGCCCGTTCAGTGCCGGGGCCATCTACTGTTCACACTTGTCCGCCTACAGTTGTTGATACCCCTATGATTTGGCCGTTTTCTCGCCGTTCTTGCAAGTCCATTGCCCGCATCGAAGTGACCGGCGTGATTGGGGCCGCCACCCGTAAGCGGATGCTAGAGGCCCTCAAAGAAATTGAGGAAAGGCGCTTCCCGGCTCTGCTGCTGCGCATCGACAGCCCTGGCGGCACCGTGGGCGACTCCCAAGAAATCTACACCGCCCTCAAACGGCTCAAAGACAAGCTCAAAATTGTGGCTAGCTTTGGCAATATCTCCGCCTCGGGCGGGGTCTACATCGGTATGGGGGCCAACCACATTGTGGCCAACCCCGGCACGATCACCGGCAGCATCGGCGTCATTTTGCGGGGCAATAACCTCGAGCGACTGCTCGACAAGGTGGGCGTATCGTTCAAGGTAATTAAGTCTGGCCCCTATAAAGACATTCTCGCCTTCGATCGCGAACTCACCGATCCCGAAAAGGGCATTCTGCAGGAGCTGATCGACGTCAGCTATAGCCAGTTTGTCAAAACTGTCGCCGAGGCTCGCCACCTGAGCGAAGAAACGGTACGTAGCTTTGCCGACGGACGAATTTTTACCGGCGAACAAGCCCTCCAACTCGGTGTTGTAGACCGACTTGGCAGCGAGGAAGACGCCCGCCGCTGGACCGCCGAACTGGCTGGTCTCGACCCTGACAAGGCTGAGTGCATCACCTTTGATGAGAAAAAGCCTCTCCTGCGACGGCTGGTGCCCGGCAATAGCAATGTTGCTGTCTCGGGCATGGCCTACCCCGCCCTGGCGATACCAGCCCTCAATGCAACCCTGGAGTGGCTAGAGTTCGAACGCTCCACCAGCGGCATGCCCCTGTGGCTCTATCGTCCCTAAGGGCCAGCACAGATCAGTCCCCTGGTAGGATTAAAGCAGTAAAATGCAGTCAATTCTCTGCCCCAATTGTAGCCGTCGGTGCCATTGGGGCTTTGAAGAATGACCTTTGGAGGCTAACGCGTGGACTGGCGAGTGTGGGCAATTCGGGGAGCGGTAACGGTACCAGAAAATACGGAGGGGGCGATTCGGGATGCCGTCACAGAGCTGATGGATGCCCTCGAAGAGCGCAACCACCTCGATCCTGCCTGCATTATTAGCGCCACCTTCTCTGTCACCCGCGACTTAGATGCGGTGTTTCCGGCGGCGATCGCCCGCCAGCGACCTCAATGGGACAACGTTGCCTTCCTCGACGTGCAGCATATGCATGTCGAGGGCAGCCTGCCCTGCTGCATCCGCCTCCTAATGCACGTGCAGCTTCCCGTCCCCCACGGCAAAATCCAGCATGTCTACCTGCGCGGAGCCCGCAACCTGCGTCCCGACCTGGTAGTCACAGGATAGAAGGAAGACTTTGACAAATCCTGAACTGTAAAAACGAACTCAGATTTGGGCTTTGTGAGCCTAAATCTGAGTTCGTTTCTGTTGAGCTATCCCTTCTAGTGTCGCTTCAGCCGAATGCCCAAAAATAGGTCGTACAGAAAGCCGAAGAAGTCTTTCATTTTCAGCAGCCCCAGGGACTGGGGAGACCCTTTTTCATCCAGCAGCGGCTGCATCACCTCGTAGGTGGGTTTGTACTTATACCAGGGCACCGAGGGCCACAGGTGGTGTACGAGGTGATAGTTCTGACCCATGATCAGCAGATTGAGAATTGGGCTGGGATAGACCCGAGCATTCTTCCAGCGATCGCGATCTTCAAACGGTCGATGGGGCAAATAGTCAAAAAACAATCCCAAGGCAATGCCCACCACCAGAGCAGGCGAAAACCAGTAGTTAAAGAGGTAGCCCACAAAGTCGAACCGACAGGCGATAAACACCAGTAGCCCCACCGCAAAGCGTCCCAAAAACCACTCCAGCAGCTCCCAATTACGCCAGAGGCGGCGCTTGAAAAAGTAGATTTCGTGGTAGAAAAAGCGTGCCGCAATCAGCCACAGCGGCCCGCCCGTCGATACGAAATGATCGGGGTCATTTTCAGGATCGTTGACGTGGGCGTGGTGCTGCAGGTGCACCCGCGTAAACACCGGAAACGAGAACCCTAAGATTAGGGCGCTGCCGTGACCCAGCAGGGCATTCACCACGCGGTTGCGGTGAGCCGAGTTGTGGCTAGCGTCATGAATTACTGTCCCCGCCAGGTGTAGGGACAGCACGTTCATTAAAAACACACACCAGTTGGTCCAATGCCAGCAAAAATAGCCCACCGTAGACAGACTAATCAGCCCGACGGAAGCTATAAACATGAGAGAGTTGAGGCTCAACCCGCCTTCGGTTTTGAGTAACTCAGGGGGAACCGTTTTTCGAACCGTCAGGGCTTCAGCTGCCACCGACATGATGCGTCGCTCCTACACCAGTGCCTTCGGTAGTATACGTTACGGTGCTTTATTAATAAAGTTTTATGACACAGCCTAAAGGTACGCGCTGTCCAAGCAGCTTGCCGTCGGTAGCGCGCCATAGAAGGTGGCAGACGAGCGTTACCCGCCTTAGTCCATTGTCCATTGCTCATGGTCCGTAAAAACGCTGAAATTCTTGCCGGTTTTAGGGTGACGCGTAAAGCCCATCGGCATTCGTGCTACTATCCCTGTGCTTTATGGCTGCTAGTCTACGGGCTTGATTAAGGGTCCCATGCGGTAGCGTTTTACTCTCAGTAGAGGTCGTTTATGCCCCTGCGCAACTCTGTCCGCCGCACCAAAATTGTTGCCACTATCGGCCCTGCCACCCAAAATGCCGACGTGCTGCGGGAGCTGATCGAGGCTGGGGCCACCACCCTGCGGCTCAACTTCTCCCACGGCAGCCACGACGACCACCAGCGCAGCATTCGCCTGATTCGGCAGATTTCCTTCGAGCTCAATCAGCCGGTGGGGATTCTGCAAGACCTCCAGGGGCCAAAAATTCGCCTGGGTAAGTTTGAGCACGGCTCCATCCAGTTGGCCAAGGGCGACCCCTTTGTGCTCACCAGCGAGATTATTCCGGGCACCCAGGAGCGGGCCTGCGTCACCTACGACAAGCTGGCCCAGGAAGTGCCCCCCGGCTCCACGATTTTACTGGACGACGGCAAAGTCGAGATGCAGGTGGAATCGGTCGATCTGGTGGCTCAGGAGCTTCACTGTCGCGTGGTGGTAGGCGGCACCCTGTCAAACAATAAGGGGGTCAACTTCCCTGGGGTTTACCTCTCGGTCAAGGCGCTCACCGACAAAGACCGCGAAGACCTGCTGTTTGGCCTCAACCAAGGCGTTGACTGGGTGGCCCTCAGCTTTGTGCGCAACCCCCAGGACGTGCTGGAGATCAAGGAAATCATCCATGCCGCTGGCAAGAATGTGCCGGTCATCGTCAAGATTGAAAAGCACGAGGCCATTGAGCAGATGGAGGCCATTCTCTCCCTCTCAGACGGAGTCATGGTGGCTCGGGGCGATCTGGGGGTAGAGCTACCCGCCGAGGAGGTGCCAATTCTGCAAAAGCGGCTGATTGCCATGTCTAATGCCCTGGGCATTCCGGTGATTACCGCTACCCAGATGCTCGACAGCATGGTGTCGAACCCCCGCCCTACCCGAGCTGAGGTGTCTGACATTGCCAACGCCATTCTCGACGGCACCGATGCGGTCATGCTCTCCAACGAAACCGCCGTGGGCAAGTTTCCAGTAGAGGCCGTGGCCACCATGGCTAAGGTGGCCGTGTGCACCGAGCAGGAGGGGCTGACCCTGGGCGATCGCAAGGACGGTGTTGGGGCCCGCTCGATTCCCAACGCCATCAGTCAGGCAGTGGGCCGCATTGCGACGCAGCTCAACGCAGCGGCGATTATGACTCTGACCAAATCGGGGGCTACCGCCCGCAACGTCTCGAAGTATCGTCCCCAAACGCCAATTCTGGCAGTGACCCCCCATGTCCATGTGGCGCGACAGCTTCAGCTGGTATGGGGAGTGCGGCCGCTGCTGGTGCTGGATTTGCCCTCTAGCACCCAGACCTTTCAGGCGGCCATGAGCGTTGCCCAAGAAAAGTCTCTGCTCAACGACGGCGACCTGGTGGTACTAACGGCAGGAACCCTGCAAGGGATCTCAGGTTCTACCGATTTGATTAAGGTAGACGTGGTGACAGCGGTGCTAGGGCGCGGCGTGGGCATTGGCGAAGCCTCGGTGAGCGGCCGAGCCCGAGTTGCCCACACCAGCCTGGAGGTCAACGACTTTAACGACGGCGAAATTTTGGTGGTGCCCAACACCAGCGCCGACTTTGTCGAGGCCATTCGTCGGGCGGGCGGCATTGTCACAGAAGATGACAGCCCCACCAGCCACGCAGCGGTCATTGGTCTGCGGCTGGGGGTGCCAGTGATCGTCGGGGTTAAAAACGCCACCGAAATCATCCGCGATGGCAGTATTCTGACCCTTGATACCCGGCGGGGGCTGATCTACTCTGGAGCCTTGGGGCCAGTTAAAAATGAGCCCGCCATGAGTTTTTAGCGCGTTTTGGCCAGCCCGATTGGCAGTCGGTTATAACAAAAGACTCCGGCATTTAGGTGCCGGAGTCTTTTGTTTTATTGAACTATGCCTTTGGGACGTTAAAATAATGCCCCGGCTTAACCTATTTATAAAGCTCAGTAGACAGGCGAACTGCCAGAATACCAGGCAATAGAGCTACGGCTAGGGCAATGAAGATTTGAGTGTCTGAAAGGGGCATAAAAAATACTCCTCAAGCTGAGTGAATAACGCTTAAGCAAAGACGCTTGGTCTAGACCGATTGTTAACTAAGATGGGAACTTTCGCGAGGTCGGTCAGCCTAACTGTTACAGAGCTTAACGGGAATCCTCGAGGCAGCGCTAGGGTTTCTGGTTGGGGTTAGCCCTAGGGGGCTGCTAGGCTGAAGAGCCACGATCGCTGCGGTCTTTCTTTTATTCGGTGTGCTTCGCGATGCTTGATATGGATACAACTCAACCCGTGCGTGGTGACTTTGATCGGCAGCTGCTGCGGGTGCAGCGCGATCTGCTGCGCATGGGGGCGCTGGTTGAAAACTCCTGCGTGCTGGCCCGGGAGGCACTATGCGATCGCAATCTCGATTCTGCCCAGCGGCTCCACCGTCACGACAAGCAGATCGACAAGTTCTACCGCCAAATCGAGATGGACTGCATGCACCTGTTTACGCTCCAGGCACAGCCAGAGGCCAAGGATCTGCGGCGCGTTGGGGCATTTATGCAGCTAGTACGTGACCTGGAACGCATCGGTGACTACGCCGAAGATCTGGGGGAAGTCGCGCTTAAACTCTTTCCTTACCCCGTACACCCGCTGATGGGGCGAGTGCAGACCATGCTCGATCGCTGCCGATCGATGGTCGCGATGTGCCTGCTGGCCCTCTCTGACCTCGATGCCAAGAGTGGCCTAGAGATTAAGCAAAAAGACGACGCCATCGACGCCGACTACGAAGAGCTGTATGCCTTGCTAGCCCACCAGACCAACCTGATCGGTTCGGTCGAGCCGACAGTACTGCTGGTGCTGGCAATTCGCTACATGGAGCGGATTGCCGACCATGCCACCAACATTGGCAAGCGGGTGGCCTACATCGTCACGGGCGAGCGGAAGTGATGGATTGAAGGAGGGGTGTCAGGTTTAGGGTGTTAGGGATTAGGGGTGGCTCAGGACCCTGCACCCGATACCTTGCACCTCGCGTCTGCTTTACAAAACGTTGCCTTCCATTGACAAAAAGATTTGACAGCGGTCCATTTCCTGAGAAACTGTAGGGTGTAACCGGCTCCCCATCGTTTGAGGGGTTTAGCCTCCCTGAGAGGCTGGGCCTGAGGTGAGGGTTACTTTCGCTGCCGGGTTCATCTGCGGCTGTAGCAGTTACACTTGGGCGTTGGCTACCCCAGTCTGTCGGTTGTCCTCTCGGCCATAGCTAGAGGAGGGAGCCAGAGCGCTTGTCTGCACCTTGCCTTGAAGAAGACGAATCGAGGCCAGTTGCCGCTACGGCTTCACCCCAGCACTGGTTTCGGCGTCGCCTCGTTGCTACAGGCAGCGTACTGAGACCGCATTCCTGGCGCTCACACGGGTTGATGACCTGTCGTAGCCCGGGGCACCCCAGTCATGAATAGTTTTAGGAATCAGTCGCTACATGGAACTCTCGATCGCGGCCTTACTGGCAAGCTTTACCAAAGATAAAACCCACACCCTCAAGGGCCTAGAGAAAAAGCTGCACTGCAACGACGATGCCAGCCAGCGTGACTTGCAAATCGCCGTTGACGCCCTAGAGCGGATTGGGGTGCTGGTCAAAGAGCGGGGCAAGTATCGTCGCGAGCTGGCGGAAAATGTGATTGAGGGCAAGCTGCGCTGCTCAAGCAAGGGCTTTTGCTTTGCCATTCAGGACGAAGAGGGAGCTGACGATATCTACGTACGTGAGAGCCAGCTAAATACAGCCTGGAACGGCGATCGCGTACTGGTCAAAGTCACCAAGGAGGGCAGCCGCCGCCGCAGCCCTGAAGGCGAAGTGCAGCTCATTCTAGAGCGGGCTAATGCGTCAGTGCTAGCCCGCGTCAAGCAAGAATCTGACGACTACCGCGCCGTACCCCTCGACGATCGCCTGCTGTTTGAGCTGGCCCTGGTGGCCAACGGCGGTGACCTGGCCGACGCCGTCGACCAGCTGGCCCATGTCGAAATTGTGCGCTATCCCCTGGGGCAGCACCTGCCCCAGGGCCGGGTAGCCCAAATTCTCGGCAGTGACGCCGAAGCCGCCGCTGACATCGACATCGTCTACTGCAAGCACGATCTGCCCCGCAAGTTTTCTGACGCGGTGCTCACCGCCGCCCAGGCGCTGCCCACCCGCGTGCTCAAAGCCGATTTCAAAGACCGCATTGACCTGCGCGATGTCCTTACCGTAGCCATTGACGGTCCCAACGCCCAGGTGATCGACGACGCCATCAGCCTAGAGCGCACCGCCGCTGGCCAGTGGCGACTGGGAATTCACATTGCCGATATTTCCCACTACGTTCCGGCCCATTCACCCATTGACCAGGAGGCCTGCAAGCGAGGCACCTCGGTCTATCTGGGCGATGAGGTAATTCCCATGCTGCCGCCGCCCCTGTCTGGGCCGCTGGGGTCGCTGCTGGCGGGCAAAGACCGGTTGGCGATTTCGGTGCTGGTTACCCTCGACGACACAGGTGCCGTGAAGGAGTACGAGGTGCAGCCCACGGTGGTAGCCGTAGACCACCAAATCTCCTACCAAGAAGCCCAGGGAATATTGGAGCGCGATAACTCCGATGTCCTTACGAGTCTAGGCATCAAGCCGAAGGCCCTCAAGGCCCTAGAGCCGGTCTACGACCTGATGGATAACCTGCTCTACTTGAGCCAGGCGATCAAGCGGCAGCGCCTCCACCGCGGTTCCTTTGAGCTAAATCTGCCCGAGTACGACTTCCCCGCCGATGCGGGTGAGCCGCTCGCCCATTACCGATCGCCCAAGTTTCAGTACGACGATGAAGGCCTGTTGGGGGTGATGGTGACGGCCACGAGCCTGCCCTCTCGGCAAATTGTGACGGAGTGCATGCTGCTGGGCAATCAACTCATTGCTCAGCAGCTTAAGGCTCTGGGGGTGCCCGCCATCTACCGCCTGCACCGCGCCCCCGACGCTAGCGATGTGCAGGAGCTAGTCAAGCTGGCTGAAAACATGGAGATTCAGCTCACCCTAGATGACGAAGCGGCCCCCCAGCCTAAAGACTACCAGCGGTTTGTGGAGCAGTTTGCCGCCTCAGGGGCCGAGAAAATTCTCACCTACCTGCTGCTAGAGACCATTCAGCCCGCTTTTTACAGCACCCACGCCGACCTGCACTTTGGGCTGGCTCTCACCGAGGGCTATACCCACTTCACCTCGCCCTCCCGCCGCTATGCCGATTTACTGATCCACCGCATTCTCCATGCGGTGTTTGAGTCGGGCCGCGATCGCCGCTCCACCCGTTCCAAAGACCCGGCCAACCTGCGCCACAGCTCCTGCCACGGCCAGGTCAACTGGAACGTGCTGCCCCCCGAGATTCAGCACGAGCTAGAGGATGACATTCCCCGCATCGCTATCCATCTCACCGAGCGCGAGCGCCTGGCCCAAGAGGCCGAATCGGACCTGGAGGGGCTGAAGAAGGCGGAATTTATGCGATCGCATACGGGCGAGGTCTTCCACGGCCTGATTACCGGCGTGCAGTCCTACGGCTTCTTCGTCGAAATTGAAGAATTGCTGGTCGAAGGGCTCGTCCACGTCAGCTCGCTCAAAGATGACTGGTACGAATACCGAGCCCGCCAGCAAAAGCTCGTCGGCCGCAAAAACCGCCAGCAATACCGTCTTGGCGACAAAGTTGATGTGCAGGTCAAAAGCGTTGACTACTACCGTCAGCAGATCGACCTCGTTGCCGTCGGCGGTGGCAGCCAGGCTCCCGAAGATGAAGACAACAACTACAGCGAAGACGACAACGGCGAACCCATCAATAGTCGAGATGACGGCCAAGATGATGGGCGCGATGACGACCAAGACAACGGGCGCGATGAGGGTGAGTAAGTAAGTAGGCAGGTGAGTAAGGAAGTGCCTGAGGTAGCGGGTTAGTTCAATGGCGTTAGCCCTAGAAACTTAAGCTCGTTAGGATTAGGACAGATCAGCGGGTGACTCCGGATAGCTGCGCTGGTCAGGTGCCTCACCCGCTCACCCCCATACTCCCCACCCCTATACACAATGCCAACCGCCGAAACTCCCCTCTCCGCCCGTCCTCTCATTGTGGGAGTGACCGGCGCATCGGGTTTGATTTATGCCGTGCGCACGTTGCGACACGTGCTCAATGCCGACGGCGTCGTGGATTTAGTTGCGTCCAAGGCATCGCAAATGGTGTGGCAGGCCGAGTCAGGCATTCACATGCCCCTTGACCCTGAGAAGCAAGAGCAGTTTTGGCGCGACCAGGCTGAGGTGCCCACCGCAGGCAAGCTGCGCTGCCATCCCTGGGGAGATGTGGGGGCTACCATTGCCAGCGGCTCGTACCGGGCAGCGGGGATGGTGGTGATACCGTGCAGCATGAGCACTGTAGGACGACTGGCGGCGGGCCTGAGTTCTGACCTGCTAGAGCGAGCCGCCGACGTTCAGCTCAAGGAAGGCCGCAAGCTGGTGGTGGTGCCACGCGAAACTCCCTTTAGCCTGATTCACCTGCGCAACCTGACTACCCTAGCCGAGGCCGGGGCGCGCATTGTGCCTGCTATTCCGGCCTGGTACCACCAGCCCCAGACCATCGAAGACCTGGTGGATTTTGTGGTAGCCCGCGCCCTCGATCAGCTCGACATCGACTGTGTGCCCCTCAACCGCTGGCAGGGGCACCTATCTAACGTCTAACCTCCGCGAGTCACGATAGGATGAGCAAGATGACGCTATAGGGCTGACCATGGCTACCATACGTCTAATTGTGGTCTTGCTGGTTTTGGGGGCAGTGCTGCTGCTGGGGGTGCAAAACTTGGCCCCAGCTCTACCCCTGGTCTTTTTTGGCGGCACAACCCAGGCTTTGCCGCTTGGCATTTGGCTGACGGGGGCTGTGGGCCTAGGGGCATTAACGACCCTCGTATTGACTGCCCTGCTCGGGTCAATTGGCCCTAGCGGTGGCAATCGTTCCACGGCGTACAAATATCGGCCTCAATCCTTCTACGAACCCACCAGTTCATCTTCTGGGACGGCCTCGACAACTAGTCAGGCTGGGCGCGACTACACTGCCCCCGGATCGAGAAGTGGTGGAGCAGGGCGATCGCCGACCACTCCCGGCACCAGCAGCGATAATCCCGCTGACGATGACCCTAGCTGGCGAGCCTGGACTAACCTTAAATCGCCCGGTCAGTGGAGCGATTGGGAATCCCTCAGCCAGGCTCCTAAACCCGAAAACACCTCGTCATCCGTTTCGGCCTCGGCCTCGGGAATTGTCGATAGCGTCACCACCTGGTTTAGCAGCAGCAAGCAGCAGGCCAAGCAGCAGCAGCGGGTCAACGAGTCGCTGCGCGAACTCGACACCGATTGGGATGGGCTAGAAAATCGCCCCTACCGAGCGCCTGGAGTCAGCCCAGTAGAAGATCACCTGGATGACATCACCCAGGGCTGGGGACAGAACAGTGACCCCAGCCGCGACCCTAACCGTGAGTTTGAAGCCTCCCAAGCGCCGCGCCGAACGTATCGCGATGGATCACTGTACTCCTACAGCTACCGCGACGAAGACGACCCGGCACCCCAGAGCGGCCAGGTTGACAACATCTACGCCCCCCCTGATGACGTAATCTACGGCAGCGACCCAGCCCCCCGGTATGCTGACACTGCCTACACAAGAGGCTCAGTCTATGCGGCTGACAATAGTGCCTACAACAGAGATGAGGCGGAAGATGACGACTTAGGTGAACCCGAAATCGCTGAAGATGGCGTCGTCGATGCCGACTATCGAGTAATTGTGCCTCCCTACACCGCCGCTACCGAATCCGCCGCTGCCGTTGAGACATGGAGCGATCGCAGTGAACCGGCCCCAAACCGCCCACCCAGTGACGAATGGGACGACACCGACGATGCCCTCACTCCCTAACCCCCACCTTCCTCACCCCCCTAATCTCCCCTACCCCCTACTCCCCACTCCCTTCCTCCATGACCTTGACCGATCGCCTCAACGGCATTAACCTCTACCTCATCGGCATGATGGGCGCTGGCAAAAGCAGCACGGGCGCGGCCCTGGCCCAGATGCTCGGTTACCAGTTCTTTGATACCGATGCCGTGATAGAGGCAGCGGCGGGGCAGTCTATCGCTGATATCTTTGCCAGCCAGGGAGAGACCGCCTTTCGTCAGCTTGAAACCGAGGTGCTAGCAGAGCTGTCGGCCTACCGTCGTCTAGTTATCGCCACCGGCGGTGGCATTGTTACCCAGCAGCGGAACTGGAGCTATCTGCACCACGGCATTGTGGTGTGGCTAGATGTGCCAACCGCAGTGCTGCAAGAGCGATTGGCGGAGGATGTGGGCCGTCCGCTGTTGCAGGGGCAGGATTGGGAAACTAAGCTGACAACCCTTTTGGAGCAGCGGCAGCACCTCTACGCCCAAGCAGATGTGCCGGTGACGGTGGGGGCTGGGGAAGCGGTGGGGGCGATCGCGGCCCGCATTCTAGACCTGGTGGCCGAAAGAATTAGCGCTAAGACTGATTCTGCCGTGCTCAATTGATACACTACTGGCAGCTCAGTTTCTGCCAACCCTATCGGTAGCGCCATGGTTCAGTCTCCTTCTTCGCAAATGGACAGCGTCCATGAGGCCGAGGCCGCGCGAGTTCGCATTCTCAGCGAGGCGTTGCCCTACATTCAGCAGTTTCGGGGCCGCACGGTAGTAGTGAAGTACGGCGGCGCGGCGATGAAAGATGGCAGCTTGAAAGCCGGCGTCATCCGCGACATTGTGTTTATGTCCTGTGTGGGCATTCGCCCGGTGGTGGTGCACGGCGGTGGCCCCGAAATCAACATTTGGCTGGGCAAGCTGGGCATTGAGCCCCAGTTCAAAGACGGCCTGCGGGTCACCGATGCCCCCACCATGGATGTAGTGGAAATGGTGCTGGTGGGTCGGGTAAACAAGGAGCTGGTGTCGCTGATTAACCAGGAGGGGGGCAAGGCCGTGGGCCTCTGCGGCAAAGACGGCAACTTGATTACCGCTCGGCCCCAGGGCTCGGCCGATGTAGGTTTTGTGGGTGAGGTGAGCAACATTAACTCGGGAATTATCAAAACGCTGGCGGAGGCGGGCTACATTCCTATCGTGTCGAGCGTGGCCAGCGACGAAACGGGCCAGGCTTACAACATCAACGCCGACACCGTAGCGGGGGAAATTGCCGCCGCCCTAGGGGCGGAAAAGCTGATTTTGCTCACCGACACCAAGGGCATTTTAGAGGACTACCACGACCCCTCTACCCTGCTGCCCAAGCTTGATATTCAGCAGGCGCGGCAGCTGATTGAGACCGGAGTGGTGTCTGGGGGGATGATTCCAAAGGTGAATTGCTGCGTGCGATCGCTCGCCCAGGGGGTCGGTGCCGCCCACATTCTCGATGGCCGCGTACCTCACGCCCTGCTGCTGGAAATTTTCAGCGATCTGGGCATTGGCTCAATGATTGTAGCCTCTAGAGTTTAGGGAGTAAGCCCAAAGGAGTTCTGTAGGGGCGCAGCATGCTGCGCCCCTACCTGCCTTTTCTAAGGAAACGGGCGTTGCTGATTTAGGGTATGAAGCGACGGCTCAAAGCTTTGAAAACTCATTCCGGATTTCGCAAATTCATACTGCCATTCAGCAACGCCAGGAAACGCAGCCCTAGGAAATCACCTCTAGGAAGCTGGGGCGATGACTGACCTCAGCCCACCAGGCGTTGAGCTGAGGAATCTCGCTGGTGACGGCGGCAAATTCTGGCGTCTTCGACAGATATAGCATCACCGGCATGAGGTAGAAGTCGGCCAGGGTTATGGTGGGGCCGAGCAGGTAGGGGCTACAGGAGGCGATCGCCTCGATCGCGGCCAATGCGGTTTTGACCTTGGGAGTGGCCTCGGCCACGGCGGCCTCGTCGGCTTGCCCACCCTGGCTGGGCACAATCAGCCGCTGAATGGTGATCGCACCGATGGCCGGGGCGTAGAGATAGCTATCGACAATCGACATAATTTGGCGCATGCGGGCTTGGCCCATGGGGTCGGCGGGAGTAAAGGTGCGATTGCCTACCACCGTATCGAGATATTCCACAATGGCGGAGGTTTCGTAAAGCGCTTCCCCATCGACCTCCAGGGTAGGCACCTTGCCAAAGGGATGCTTGGCCAAGTACTCGGGATCGCGATCGCTAAAGATATCGACCTCTTTAAAGTCGTAGGGCGTGTTGGTTTCCGCCAAGATCATGCGGACGGTGCGCACATAGGTACTGATGGTCGGTCCGTAGAGCGTATATTGGGTCATCTCAGTTAGCCAGTAAGTATCAGTGCCACAAGCGGCCTCTTCAACCTACCGCGATTCGTCTGGTGCCGGTGTTGTCAAGTCTCCATCTGTCCCTAAAGCCACAGTCCGCAGTGGCGTAACCCATCACAGCGCAGGCGCATTCTGCCAAAGAGGGATTGTGCTCATTCAAAAGCTGTCCTTCCTGACACTTAGGTCACTGTTCTTAAGGCCACTATTGTCGAAGTTCAGTCTTAGGTAAAACCATTACATGCCTCGCCATCGGTTTCGAGCCAATTTGCAAGCTCTAACCCAACTTTTAGGCTGGATGTATATCAGCGCGATCGCCGTTTGGTTTGGTTTACGACTCGTTTTCTTTGACCGATTTTGGTGGCTGGCACTGCTGAATACACTTGCATTCTATTTATTGCAGATGAAGGCGTAGATAGGACATTCTAGGAGAGTAGGACTATTGCTTGAGTAACGATGCCAGCCGCTTATAGTAATGATCTGCGCGAAAAAGCGCTTGCTGCTGTTGACCGAGGCGAC
>JAESFY010000117.1_pt1 | contig 42795 bp, 41 predicted proteins | sample 9266201 | NCBI WGS metagenome assembly JAESFY01 (sample SAMN14515071, study PRJNA621656) | algae metagenome | isolation source: Nodosilinea sp. WJT8-NPBG4 and co-occurring heterotrophs from soil, lower... | place: USA: Pinto Basin, Colorado Desert, California | collected 2006-05-27 | reverse complement strand
GCTGCTCCTGGTCTCGGTGTAGGACAAGAGATGGCTGCCGAGGCGATAGCGACGGCACCCCTCGCGGATCTCATCGCACCCTCGACCGCGCTCCGGGGCTTCAGCTATCCTTCGCGGTTGCGAGCCGCGCCGAGTCCTGGGAACATCGGCTGGTGGTGAGATCTGCGGAGCTGGAGAAGGAGAGCGTCGTCGTCGACGAGCTCATCAGCATCGATCGTGAACCTCAGCGCTGCGAATGCGACCACGGCGACGAGACCGCCTACGCACCCTGCGGACGCAAGGCCAAGTGGCGCGTCACCATCGACTGCGTGTGCGGCGAGGGGCACCCGAGGCGTGTCGAGATCCTGTGCTCACGCTGCTTGCGCACGGCACGGCAGGAGTTCGGCCGCGAGGCGATCACCGCCCGACGCCTCTGACCGGAGAGGTCACCGGTCCTGTCCGCCCGGTCAGCCCGCGACGGCTTCGTCGTAGCGCGCGCGTGAGGCCGCGATGTCGGTCTGGTGCGACTCGGTCCAGGTGACGAGCGCAGTCACCGTCGCGTTGAGACTGCGGCCGAGGTCCGTCAGCGTGTATTCCACGTGCGGCGGGATGACCGGATACACGGTCCGCGACACGAGGCCGTCGCGCTCGAGCTGACGCAGCGTGACAGTCAGCATCCGCTGGCTCACGCCGTCGACCATCTTCAACAGCTCCGTGAACCGCATCGTGCGATTCTCGAGCAGCGCCATCACCAGCAGTGACCACTTGTCGGCGATCCGATCCAGGATCTGGCGGACCTCGCAGTCCTCGCGCGAGTCCCACTGGAACGGATCGTTCGGCATGTCGGTTACTTCGCAGGAACCTTCGTACTCCGAAGTGCGTACTTCCGTCATGACCTCATGATGACGCACGATGCTGTTAGGCACAAGAAGTAACCGAGGAACTGAGGGGCACTGTGACCACGACCACCGAGACCGCATCAACCGGCATCCAGCTGCGAGGCACCGGCATCCTGCTGCTGATCACGCTCTGCGGCGCGGCCTTCCTCGAGGGCATCGACATCGCGATGTTCAATGTGGCACTCCCCGTCATCCGCGCCGACCTCGCGCTCGAGACCACCCAGCTGCAGTGGGTGCTCAGCGGGTACGTGGTGGCTTACGGCGGCTTCATGATCCTGGGTGGACGCGTCGGCGACCGATTCGGCCGCCGACGGGTGTTCCTGATCGCGCTCGCCGTGTTCATCGCCTTCTCGATGGCGGGCGGCTTCGCTGAGGCGGGATGGATGCTGATCGTCGCACGTTTCGCCACCGGCATCGCCGCCGCTTTCATGATGCCGGCGGGGCTGTCGATCATCACCACGGGCTTTGCCGAGGGCGCAGCCCGCAACCGCGCCGTGCTGATCTACGCCGGCATCGGTGCTGCCGGGTTCTCGTTGGGACTCGTCGCCGGCGGCCTGCTCACGGCGATCGGGTGGCGCTGGGTCTTCTTCGCCCCCGTCGTTCTCGGCATCCTCATCCTCGTCAGCGGACTCGCGCTCATCCCGAAGGATGCCGCCGAGCGGGAGCGAGCGCCCTTCGACGTCCTCGGGGCGGTGCTGCTCACCGCGGGCATCGTGCTCACGGTGCTGGCGGTCGAGCAGCTCTCCCACGGTGCTGGTCCGCTGGTCGTCGCCGCGGCCGGGGGAGCGGTGGCGGCCCTGGTCGGCTTCGGACTGCGTCAGCGCTCGGCTGCGGCTCCGCTCATCCCGACGGCCTTCCTCCGCTCCCGTGCGCTGCTGCGCGCCTACCTCGGGGCGGGATCGCTCGCGGCCGGCTTCATGGGCTTCCAGTTCATCGTGGTGCTGTACCTGCAGGAGCTGCGCGGGTGGACCGCTCTCCAGACCGCGCTCGCCATGGTGATCCTCGCGATCGACGCGATCCTCGCCCCGACCGTGACGCCGAGAATGGTCGCGCGCTTCGGTACGTGGCCGGTGGCGACCGGAGGGCTCGCGCTCGCGGCCCTGTCGTACGCGCTGTTCCTGCCGGTCGCTCCGGACTGGACGTACGCGCTGATGTTCCCGAGCTTCCTCGTGCTCGGGCTCGCCTTCACCTTCGCCTACGGACCGCTGACGATCGCTGCCACCGACGGTGTCGCGGATCGTGATCAGGGACTCACGAGCGGCATCCTGTACACGTTCTTCCAGTTCGGGGCGGCGATCGGGCTCGCCGTCACCAGCGCGGTCCTCACGATCGCCGCGGATGCCGGACACGACGCGATCGACGCCTACCGGGCGGGGCTGTGGGTGCCGCTCGGGTTCGCGGTGCTCGGCATCGCGGCCACCCTGGTCGCGCGGCCGCGGAGGCGATCGACTCGGGCGTCGTCCTAGCCGAGGAATTCCCGCGCGGCGGCCGACAGGGCGGTGACCCCGACCTCGATGGTCGGGTGGATCTCGGGGGCGAAGAACGGCGAGTGATTGGTCGGGATGTCCTTGTCCAGTCGCCCCGCAGCCGCGGCCTCGGCGAACCGCGCCGGATCGACACCTCCCCAGAACCAGAAGACGAGAGGAACGTCTGCGTCGCGGGCGAACCAGGAGACGTCTTCGCTGCCGGTGAACATGCCGGGATCGATGATGGATGCTTCGCCCAGCGCGCGTTGGAGGGCGGCGGTCACGCGTGCCGTGGCATCCTCGTCGTTGATCGTGGCGGGGAGCGTGTGCAGGGTGCGGATCTCGGGCTCGCGCTCGGCACCCGACGCCAGTGCCTCGGCGCGGACGATGCGGTCGACGCTCGCCAGCACTTTCTCGCGGGCAGCTTCGTCCGGGTAGCGCAGGCTCAGCTCGAGCGTCGCCTCGGCCGGGATGATGTTGTTCTTGAGGCCGGCGTGGATCGAGCCGACCGTCACGACGCCCACGCCCTGCGGGTCGATCTCGCGCGAGGCGATGGTCTGCAGTCGCATCACCGTCGCGGCCGCCATCACGATCGGGTCGATCGTCGAGTGCGGACGTGAACCGTGCCCGCCGCGTCCGTGCAGGACGACCGTGAGTCCGTCAGATGCCGCCATCTGGGTACCGCTGCGCACGCCGATCACTCCGGCGGGGAGCGGCGTCACGTGCTGGCCGAGCACCACGTCGGGTTTCGGGTAGCGGTCGAGGAGGCCGTCGTCGAGCATCGCGCGCGCACCGGCGCCGTATTCCTCGGCGGGCTGGATCAGCACCACGAGAGTGCCCGACCAGTCGGCGCGCTCGGCGACGAGCTTCTCCACGGCGCCGATCATCGCGGTGACGTGCATGTCGTGGCCGCAGGCGTGCATGACCGGAACGGTGTTGCCTGAGGGGTCGACGCCCTTCGCGGTGCTCGCGTACGCGTGGCCGGTCTGCTCTTCGACAGGCAGCGCGTCCATGTCTGCACGCACCCAGACGACCGGGCCTTCGCCGTTCTCGAGTACGCCGACGACTCCGGTGACCCCGACGCCCTCTTCGACCTCGAGCCCGAGTTCCCGCAGGTGCGTCGCGGCGATGCCGGCGGTGCGCGTCTCCTGGAATGACAGTTCCGGATGCTGGTGCAGGTCGATGTAGAGCGCTTCGAGGTCGATCGTCATGAGCCCGAGCCTAGTCGGGGGGTTGCTGGCTCGACCCGGCCCTCTGTGCGCGACCCGGCCCTTTACGGCGGGTCGCAGAGGGCCGGGTCGCCCACAAGGGGCCGGGTCGGCAGGCGGGAGGGGGCGTAGCTAATCGCGCGCGTAGGTGCCCAGCTCGGGGCCCGGATGCAGCACGCCGTTGACGATCGCGCGGATCGCGAACTCGCTGGCGGCGCCGAGCTCGATCTCGTTCGGATGCAGGAGCCATTGCAGCTGCAGACCGTCCATGACGGCGAGGATGCCGGATGCCGCCTCGGCGATGCTCTGCGGATCGTCGACGCCCTCCTGCGTGCACAATTCCTCGAAGGCGGCGGTCACCTCGCGCCGGAGGGTCGTGTAGCGATCTTCGAAGTACTCGCGACCGGGATGGTCGTCGGTCACCGATTCCGAGGAGAGGACCGTGTACGCCTGCACGATGCCGGGGCGCTTCTCGTTGGCGAACGCCGTGCGCACCAGGTGGAGGAAGAGCTCGGGACCGCCCGGGATGTGCTTCTTCTCGAGCGCGGCGACGTCCGCCTGGTCGCGGTAGGAGAGCACCTCGAGCAACAGTTTCTGCTTCGAGCCGAAGTGGTGGAGCACGCCGGCGTGGGTGAGACCGACCTGCTCCGCGACATCGGCGAGCGTGCCGTTGGTCGACCCCTTGTTGCCGAAGATCTCGACGGCGGCGGTGAGGATCTGCTCGCGCTTCGCGAGGGTCGACGGGCGCACTCGAGACTTCTCATCGGTCACGCTGCGCCCCTCTCCGAGTCGTACTTGCCAATGAACTTACCAGTGGGTAACCTCGCAATCACTTACTTTCTCGACAGTAAGTAAATTGTCCCCCCACGCAGCACAACGATCGTGCCCAAGGAGAAGCAATGAAGCTCAGGAAATCCCTGATCGCCGCCACGGCGATCACCGCTCTCGGAATCTCGGCCCTCGCCGGGTGCGCCGCGGGCGGGAACGACGACGCCGGCTCCGGCGAAGCCGCCTCCCTCACCATCGCGAAGCCCGACGGCGCGATCACCACCGAGTCGAACAACCCCTTCGTGGGCGACTCGTCCGCGTCGAAGTACGGCTACGGCAAGGTCATCTTCGAGTCGCTCGGCCTCGTCAACCAGACCGGCGATCGGGAGGTCACCCCCTGGCTCGCCGAGAGCATCGAGTGGAACGACGACTACACCGCCGTGACCGTCGTCCCGCGCAAGGACGTGACCTGGAGCGACGGAGAACCGTTTACGGCCGACGACATCGTCTTCACCTACGAGCTGGTCTCGACCCCCGCGCTCGACACCGCCGGCCTGCAGTTCACCGGCGCCACGGTCGAGGGCGACGCCGTCACCCTCACCTTCGGCCAGTCGAAGTTCGTCAACCTGGCCCGCGTGCTGCACGTGCCGATCGTTCCGAAGCACATCTGGGAGAACCTCGACGAGCCGGCGACGAACCCCGTCAAGGGTGACGATCTGGTCGGCACCGGCCCCTACGCCCTGTCGAACTGGTCGACCGAGTCGGTCACTCTCGAGGCCCGCGACGACTACTGGGGCGGCGAGCTGGCCGTGCCAGAGCTGCACTACGTCTCGTACGGTGACAACACCGCGCTGACCACCGCCCTCGCGCAGGGCGAGGCCGACTGGGCGCAGGCGTTCATCCCGCAGATCGAAGAGCAGTTCCTCTCGGCCGATCCCGAGCACAACAAGTTCTGGGCCGCCCCGACCACCGGCTCCGCGACCCTCTTCATGAACCTGCACCAGAAGCCGTTCGACGACCCGGCGTTCCGCCAGGCGCTCGCCTGGGTCGTCGACCGCGACGCCTACGTCGACATCGCACGCGAGGGCGCGAGCGAGCCCGTCTGGTCGGTGACCGGACTCTCCTCGATCCTCGAAGACGAGATCCAGCCCGAGTTCGAGGGCCAGGAGTATTCCGTGGATGCCGAGAAGGCCCGCGGCGTGCTCGAAGCCGCCGGGTACACGTGGGACGGGGACGCGCTCATCGACCCCGATGGCACACCGGTGTCCTTCACGCTCTCGGTTCCCTCCGGATGGAGCGACTGGAACACCGCGCAGGAGCTCATCGCGGAAGACGTCTCCGAGTCCATCGGCGCCGAGGTCAAGATCGACATGCCCGACTGGGGCGGCTGGCAGGGCCCGCGCGACGACGGCACCTTCTCGGCCATCATCCACTGGCTCGAGGACAGCGGCACCGCGTACGGTCTGTACACCTCGACCATGGACCCGCGCTGGATCTCGCCCGACGGCATCGCGGGCTTCAACTTCGGCCGCTTCGAAGACCCGGCGGCCACCGAGGCGCTGAACACCTACGCGAACGCCTCGTCCGAGGAGGAGCGCACCGCCGCTCTCGACACCATGCAGAAGATCTTCGTCGAGCAGGTTCCGGCGATCCCGCTCGGCGCGCATCCGCTGCTGGGCGAGTTCAACACCCGGAACTACGTCGGCTGGCCCTCGGAGGAGGACCCGTATGCGTCTGCTGACCCGACTCAGCAGAACATCGTGCAGATCCTCACGAAGCTGAAGCCGGCCGAGTAACGCGTTTCGCGCGGCGCGTTTCGTCTCGCTTCGCTCGCTCAACGACCGGTCGTTGAGCGAGGAGCGAAGCGACGAGACGAAACGCGTCGCGGGACGCCCAGACGAAAGACGTACCTCCATGTCAGATCCCCTGCTCACCGTGCGCGACTTCTCGGTCGTGTACGACGTCGATCCTCCGGTCGAGGCGGTGCGCCACGTCACCCTCGAACTGCAGCGCGGCGAGATCCTCGGTCTCGCCGGCGAGAGCGGCTGCGGCAAGACGACGCTCGCCTACGGCGTGCAACGCCTTCTGCGAGCGCCCGCCGTCATCAGCGGCGGCGACGTCACCTTCCACGATGCATCCGGAGAGGATGTCGACATCAACGCGCTCGACGCGGACGCGATGCAGCGCTTCCGCTGGGACAAGGTGTCGATGGTCTTCCAGGGGGCGATGAACGCCCTCAATCCGGTGGACACGATCGGCTCGCAGCTCGAGGACGTCTTCGAGATCCACCGCCCGGGGATGAGCCGCCGCGAGCGCCGCGCCGAGGCCGAGGAGCTGCTCGAGATCGTCAAGGTCGGGCGCCAGCGCATGCGGTCGTTCCCGCACGAGCTCTCCGGCGGGATGCGGCAGCGCGTCATGATCGCCATGGCGCTCGCCCTGCGGCCGCAGCTGATGGTGATGGACGAGCCGACCACGGCGCTGGACGTGCTGGTGCAGCGCGAGATCATCAAGCAGATCTCGCAGTTGCGACACGAGTTCGGCTTCTCGGTCATCTTCATCACCCACGACCTCCCGCTGCTCCTCGAGATCAGCGACCGCATCGCGATCATGCGCGAGGGCGAGATCATCGAGCTCGCGAGCGCGGAGGAGATCTGGCTGCGCCCGCAGCAGGAGTACACGAAGACCCTGTTGTCGTCGTTCCCCCGGCTGACCGGGGAGAGGGGAGTGCTGGTCCGATGACCACTCTCGAATTCCGGGGCGTCACGAAGAGCTACAACGTCCGCGGTGCCGGACGCATCAAGGCGCTCGACGACGTCAGCTTCACCCTGACCTCCGGCCGCACGATCGGACTCGTCGGCCAGTCCGGCAGCGGCAAGTCGACGATCGCGAAGATCCTCACGCAGCTCGAGACTCCGACCAGCGGCGAGGTGCTGCTCGACGGCAAGCCGATTCCCCGCCGCGGAAAGGGGCTGCGCCGCTACCGGCAGCAGCTGCGGATGGTGTTCCAGGATCCGTTCGCCTCGCTCAACCCGTATCACTCGATCCGTTACCACCTCGAGCGTCCGATCCGCCTCGACGCCGTCGTGCCGAAGAAGGACACGGATGCTGAGGTGCGTCGCCTGCTCGCCAGGGTGCGTCTCGATGCGGATGCCGTCATCGACCGCCGTCCGCACGAACTCTCCGGCGGCCAGCGCCAGCGCGTCGCGATCGCCCGCGCCCTGGCCTCGCGGCCGTCGCTGCTCGTCGCGGATGAGCCGGTGTCGATGCTCGACGTCTCGATCCGTCTCGGCGTGCTCACCCTGCTCGCCGATCTGCAGCGCGAGGAGGGTCTCGGGGTGCTTTACATCACGCACGATCTCGCGACCGCCCGCCACTTCAGCGACGAGATCATGGTGCTCAACCAGGGGAAGGTCGTCGAGTACGGCACCGCCGACGACGTCATCCTGAATCCCCAGAATCCCTACACGCGTGAGCTGCGCGCGGCATCCCCCGACCCGGAGAAGCACTTCGCGTCCGCTTCCTCCGCGGCGCAGACCGGCACGACCGGAGGTGCACTGTGAGCACGGCATTCCCTCAGCTCGACGACAACGACCTCGTCGCGAACGACGCCCTGGAAGTGGGCACAACCGCGACGGCCGCAGAGCGCGCGCGACGGCCCGTGCCGTGGCGATTCTTCGCTGGTCGCGCGGCCTTCTACCTCTTCACGCTCTGGGCCGCACTCACGATCAACTTCTTCCTGCCGCGCTTCATGAAGGGCGATGCGGTGAGCTCCTACCTCGCGCGCAACCGCAACGTGAGCCCCGAAGCCGCGGACTCCCTCCGCATCCTCCTGGGGATCGACACCGACAAGTCGATCTGGCAGCAGTACCTCGAGTACTGGGGGATGCTGTTCCGCGGCGACCTCGGCATCTCGACCCTGCACGGGCTGCGCCCGGTGGGCGAGGTGCTGGCGGCGGCGCTGCCGTGGACGCTCGGACTCGTCGGCCTCGCCACGATCATCTCGTTCGCGATCGGCACGATCGGTGGCGCGATCGTGGGCTGGCGGCGCGGCAGCAGGCTCGACGCGCTGATCCCCATCACCACGTTCTTCAACACCATCCCCTACTTCTGGCTCGGCCTCATCGCGATCGCGATCTTCTCGTCGGCCCTGCGGTGGTTCCCCTCCTCACACGCTTACGACAAGGGCCAGTCGCCGGAGTGGAGCCTCGACTTCATCGGCCAGGTGATCATGCACGGCACCCTGCCGGCGCTCACGATCATCATCGCGTCGCTCGGCGGGTGGATGCTCGGCATGCGGAACATGATGCTGACCGTGCTCGATGAGGACTACATCACCGTCGCGCAGGCGAAGGGCATGCCGAACCGCCGGGTGCTGTGGGCGTACGCCGCCCGCAATGCCGTGCTGCCGCAGATCCAGAGCTTCGCCCTCTCGATCGGCTTCATCGTCGGCGGCACGATCGTGATGGAGATGGTCTTCAGCTACCCGGGCGTCGGCAAGCTCCTACTCGACGCGACCAACGCCAAGGACTACGCCCTCATGCAGGGCGTGTTCCTGGTGATCACCCTCTCGGTGCTGGTCGCGAACATCCTCGCCGATGTCGTGTACGCCTACCTCGATCCGCGCACTCGTCAGACGGAGGCCTGAGATGACCGTTCCCACCACCGCCGGAACCTCCGCGCCGGCCGGCTCGCCGGAGGCGACGGGCATGCCCGAGACCGCCACCCTGCGCGCCCCGGCATCCGTCCCTCTCGAGCAGCGGACCTTCCGTTCGCAGCTCACCCAGGCGTTCGCGATGTTCCGCAATCGCAAGTCGATCGCCGGGCTCATCATCCTCGGCGTCTTCGTGCTCGTCGCGATCCTCGCCGACTGGATCGCCCCCTACGGGGCGACCGAGAAGGACCGCGCGGCGCTGCGGCAGGCCCCGTCGTTCGAGCACTGGCTCGGCACCACCCACATGGGCGAGGACGTGCTCAGTCAGATCATCTTCGGCACGCGCGGCGTGATCGTCGTCGGGTTCCTCTCCGCCGCCATCGCCACGGTCATCGCGATCACGATCGGGGTCATCTCCGGCTACGTGCGCGGCTGGAAGAGCGAGTCGCTCTCGGCGTTGACCAATGTGTTCCTGGTGATCCCCGGCATCCCGCTGATCATCATCATCGCGTCGCAGTTCGAGAACCCGCCGCTGATCGTGATCGCCGCGGTGCTCGGCCTCACCGGATGGGCGTGGGGCGCCAGAGTGCTGCGCGCCCAGACCATGTCGTTGCGCAACCGCGACTTCATCCAGGCGGCGCGTGCCAACGGCGAGCCCCTCCGTCGCATCATCACCGTCGAGATGCTGCCGAACCTCATGGCGCTCATCGCGTCGAGCTTCGTCGGCACGGTGACCGCCGCGATCCTGGGTCTCACCACGCTCGCCTTCATCGGGGTGATCCCGGTGAGCAACCTGAACTGGGGCACGATCCTGTTCTGGGCGCAGCAGAACGGCGCCTTCCCCCGGCTCTGGTGGTGGTACGTGCCGGCCGGGCTCTGCATCGCGATCATCGGCGTCGCCCTCTCCCTGATCAACTTCGGCATCGACGAGTACGTCAACCCGCGCCTGCGCTCGGCGGGCGAGCGCGCCAGGGCCATGAAGAAGAAGGGGCTGGATGTGAACGACGCGGTGACCGCCGTGCGCAGCATCCCGAAGCCCGCTACCGAGCCCACGACCACACAGAACCAGAAGTGATGACCTCTCCCACGCTGACGACCACCCACCCGTACCAGGACTCCACCCTCCCGATCCCCGAGCGCGTCGCCGACCTCCTCGGCCGGATGACGCTCGAGGAGAAGATCGGGCAGATGCTGCAGCTCGATGCGCGCGATGACCTCGACGACCACATCCTGCGCCGCCAGGTCGGGTCGATCCTGCACACCTCGCCGGAGCGCATCCTGCGGGCGAACGAGCTGACCGCGCAGACGCGCCTGCAGATCCCGCTGTTGGTCGCGGAGGACTGCATCCACGGCCACTCCTTCTGGCCCGGGGCGACCATCTATCCCACCCAGCTCGGCATGGCCGCGTCGTGGGATGCCGAGATGCTCGAGCGCGTGGCCCGGGCGACCGCCGAAGAGGTCGCCGCCACCGGCATCCACTGGACGTTCTCGCCCATACTCTGCATCTCGCGCGATCTGCGGTGGGGCCGCGTGGGGGAGACGTTCGGTGAGGATCCGTTCCTGATCGGCGAGCTCGCGAGTGCGATGGTGCGCGGCTACCAGGGCGACGGACTCGACGACCCGACCGCGATCCTCGCGACTGCGAAGCATTTCGCCGGATACTCCGAGACCCAGGGCGGGCGGGATGCGAGCGAGGCCGACATCTCGCGACGCAAGCTCCGCTCCTGGTTCCTGCCGCCCTTCGAGCGGGTGGCGAAAGAGGGATGCCGCTCGTTCATGCTCGGCTACCAGACCATGGACGGCGTGCCGATCACGACCAACGAATGGCTGCTGAGCGACGTACTGCGCGGGGAGTGGGGCTACACCGGAACCCTCATCACCGACTGGGACAACGTCGGCCGGATGGTGTGGGAGCAGCGGGTGCAGCCCGACTATCCGCACGCGTCGGCTGCCGCGGTCACCGCGGGCAACGACATGATCATGAACACTCCCGGATTCTTCGATGGGGCGCTGGATGCCGTCGCGCAAGGGCTTCTCGCCGAGACGGCGTTCGACGTCGCCGCCGGTCGGATCCTCACACTGAAATTCGAACTCGGCCTGTTCGAGGACCCGCGGCTGCCGGTCGCCGGGCTCGATCAGATCGTCGGGAGCGCTGAGCACACGGAGCTGAACCTCGAGGTCGCCCGTCGCTCGCTCGTGCTGCTGGAGAACGACGGCGTGCTGCCGCTCGACCCGATCGCGGTGCGCCGCGTCGCCGTGGTCGGGCCGCTCGCCGACGACGCGCAGAGCCAGCTCGGCGATTGGGCCGGCGGCTCGGGGCAGGCCGGCTGGCTCGACGGCCAGCCGCGCGAGATGATCACGACCGTGCTCGACGGGCTGCGTCAGATCGCGCCATGGCAGGTCACTCACTCCCGCGGAGCAGAGATCCTCACCCTCGCCCCCGACCCGGCCGGCGCCACCTTCCCGGACGGCCAGCCCCGCCCGCCGGTCGTGAACCCCGCGGCGCCCGACCACGCCCTGATCGCCGAGGCGGTGGCCGCGGCATCCGATTCCGACGTCGTCGTGGCCGTCGTCGGCGATCGGATCGAGCTGGTCGGCGAGGGGCGCTCGACCGCGACGCTCGAACTGGTCGGCGGACAGAACGCGCTGCTCGACGCGGTCATCGCCACCGGGAAGCCCGTCGTCGTGGTGCTGCTCGCCTCGAAGCCGCTGGTGCTGCCGGCATCCGTCCAGCACGCGGCGGCTGTCATCTGGGCGGCGAACCCGGGGATGCAGGGCGGCCGTGCGCTCGCCGAGCTCCTCACCGGAGCGATCGAGCCGTCGGGACGGCTGCCGATCTCGTTCGCGCGGCACGTCGGCCAGCAGCCGACCTACTACAACCAGATCCGCGGGCAGCACGGCGACCGCTATGCCGACCTCACGCAGGCGCCGGCATGGGTGTTCGGCGAGGGGCGCTCGTACACGACGGTCGAGTACTCCGACCTCGCGCTCGAGCGCACCTCGCTGGCGCGCGACCAGGTGATCGTCGGGCACGTCACGGTGACGAACACGGGAGAGCGTCCTGTGCGCGAGACCGTGCAGGTTTACGTGCGGGATGCCGTGACAAGCGTGAGCTGGACCGACAAGGAGCTCAAGGCGTACCGACAGGTCGAAATCGAGCCCGGGGAGTCGGTGCGCGTGCGGCTCGAGCTGCCGGTCGCCGACTGCTCGATCGTGGATGCCGCCGGCATCCGTCTCGTCGAGGCCGGCGCGTTCGAGTTGCTGGTCGGTCCTTCGTCGCGCGATGACCTGCTACTGGCCGTCGAGTTCATCGTGGCTTGATCGCCGAAGTTCTGCGGCCATCCCGAACTCCTGCGGCCCGAGCCGCCCGAGATGGCCGCAGAACTTCGCATCGGCCGCAGAAGTCGGTGCCGAGAGCTACGCGCGGGTGGTGGTGCCGCGCACGTTCAACTCGAACGGGAGGACAGACGGGATGCGCGCGACGCCCGGGTCGGCGAGCAGGGCGAGCACGGCCTCGGCAGCGCGCTCGCCCTGGCTGAGGGGGAACTGGTCGACTGTCGTGAGGCGGAAGAACTCGCCGAGCTCGTGGCCGTCGATGCCGACGACCGACAGGTCCTCCGGCACCCGGAACCCGAGGTCCCGCGCAGCGAGGACAGCGCCGATCGCCATCTCGTCGGATGCCGCGAACACCGCGGTCGGGCGGGGCCCTGGCCGTCCGAGCAGCTGCTTCGCCGCGCGGTATCCACCCTCGATGGTGAAGTCGGCCGGCTCGAACAGAGCGGGGGTCGCGGGGATCCCGGCCTTCGCCAGTGCCCTCTCGAAGCCGAGGCGGCGGTTGGTCGGGATGTGGAAGTCGAGGTCGAACTCCGGGTTCGCGCCGATGTGCGCGATCGACGTGTGGCCGAGGCCGATCAGGTGCTCGGTGGCGAGCTGCGCCACCGCGACGTCGTCGACCGTGAGCGTGTCGAGCTTCGGATTCGGGCCGCCGATCGCGATGACTGGAAGGCCGACGTCGAGCAGGTGCTGAGTCTCTTCGTCGTCGAGCTCGATCGACACGGCGATCACGGCATCCACCCGCTGACGGCGCAGGAACGTGTCGAACACGTGCCGGCGCACATCCCTGTCGGCCGTGATGTTGTAGAGGGTGATGTCGTAGCCCTCGCGCATCAGCGCCGCCGAGACTCCGGAGAGCACCGTGCTGAAGAACCAGCGGTCGAGGAACGGGACGACGACCCCGATGTTCCGCGTGCGACCCGACGCGAGGCTCGAAGCCCGCGATGAGACCACGTACCCCAGCGACTGCGCCGCCGCCTGCACGCGCTCCCTGGCCGACTCCGAGACCTGCCCACGGCCGCTCAACGCGCGCGAAACCGTCGCGGTGGAGACCCCGGCGAGCCGCGCCACTTCATCGATGCTCGCCATGCGGATCCTCCGTCGGTTCGCGTTCCGGTCGCGATTCTGCACCCACTACGGGCGGTTTCGATGAGAAAACGCGACCGGAACGGGGGTGCTCAGGCCGTGGTGTACCAGACGGCCGCGTCGACCGGGAGGGTCGTGCCGTCGACCGGCCGGCTCGAGAGCACGATCTTCGCATCGGCGGGCAGCTCGAGGGGGGCGGTGCCGAGGTTCGCCACGACATGCACGTCGCCGCGGCGGAAGGCCACGGCATCCGCTCCGGCGTCTTCCCACACCAGCGATCCGCTGCCGAAGCCGTGCTCACGTCGCGCGGCGAGCAGCTGCTTGTAGAGCGACAGGGTCGAGGTCGGGTCGGCCTCTTCGACGTCGCGGGCGTAGCTCGCCCAGTCGACGGGCTGCGGCAACCACGAGGCGCCGGTCTCGTTGAACCCGAAGGCGGGGGCGTCGGCCTCCCATGACAGCGGCACGCGGCATCCGTCCCGTCCGTAGCGTCGGCCGTTCGTGCGGAACCAGGTGGGGTCCTGCCGGAACGCGTCGGGAATGTCCATCGCCTCGGGGAGACCCAACTCCTCGCCCTGGTACAGGTAGGCGGAGCCGGGGAGTGCGAGCATCAGCGTCGTCGCGGCGCGGGCGCGGGCCAGACCGATCGCGGTGTCGGGCTTGTCAGGGGTGAGGGGTCCGATGCCCTCTCCCTGCGGGTTCTCCGCGGTCAACGCGAGGCGGCTCGCGTGGCGCACGACGTCGTGGTTCGAGAGCACCCAGGTACTCGGGGCGCCGACCGCGCCGAAGGCGTCGAGCGATTTCCGGATGACGTCGCTGAGCTCCTCGGCACCCCACGGGGTCATCAGGTACGGGAAGTTGAACGTCTGATGCATCTCGTCGGGGCGCACCCAGAGCGCGGTCTGCTTCAGCGTCGGCATCCAGGCCTCTCCGCACAGGGCGCGATCGCCGTCGTACTCGGCCAGCACCTGGTGCCAGTCGCGGTAGATGTCGTGCACGCCGTCCTGCCCCCAGTACGGCACGTCCGCCTCGCCGCCACCCATCGAGTCGGCGTCGGCCGGGGGCGTGTAGTCGGGCAGGCCGTCGGCCTTGATCATGCCGTGCGCCACGTCGACGCGGAAGCCGTCGACCCCGCGGTCGAGCCAGAAGCGCAGGATCGAGCGGAACTCCTCGCGCACCTCTTCGTTGTTCCAGTCGAAGTCGGGCTGCGTGGGGTCGAAGATGTGCAGGTACCACTGGCCCGGGGTGCCATCGGCCTCGACGATGCGTTCCCACATGCCGCCGCCGAACACCGATTCCCAGTTGTTCGGCGGGAGCTCGCCGTTCTCGCCCTTGCCGTCGCGGAAGATGTAGCGCGCGCGCTCACGGCTGCCGGGCGCAGCCTTGAGGGCTTCCTGGAACCAGGCGTGCTGAGCGGAGGAGTGGTTGGGGACCAGGTCGACGACCACGCGGATGCCGCGGGCATGGGCCTCGGCGAGCATCTCGTCGAAGTCGGCGAGGGTGCCGAACAGCGGGTCGACGTCGCGGTAGTCGGCGACGTCGTAGCCCGCGTCGCGCTGCGGGCTCGTCATGAACGGGCTCAGCCAGATCGCGTCGACGCCGAGGTCCTTCAGCGAGTCGAGCCGGGCGGTGATGCCGGGAAGGTCGCCGATGCCGTCGCCCGAGGCGTCGGCGAAGGAACGGGGGTAGATCTGATAGATGACGGCGCTGCGCCACCACTCGGAACCGGGGGCTGCGATCTGCTCGAGCTGTGCCATGGCAACAGGCTACTGCAAACGCTTACACTCCGGCTCCTCCTGCCGAGCGGCCCTCTTCCGTGCGAGCGGCCCCTCTATGTCTGCGCAAAGAGGGCCCGCTCGCGCACAGAGGGGCCGCTCGGCGAGGGCGCGGGAGCAGCGACGGTGCCGGGAGTAGCCTGGCGGCATCCGATTCGAGGAGGCAATGATGGTTCCCGAGATCAACTACTGGGCGGTCCTGCTGGCGACCGCGTCGAGCATGCTCGTCGGCTCGATCTGGTACACCCCGAAGGTGTTCGGCACTCGCTGGGCGAAGCTCGCGAACGTCGACATGGATCGCCCCGCCTCGACGGCGGTGTGGCCCATCATCACCACCCTGATCGTCAGCTTCATCACCGCGTGGGTGCTCGCCGGAGCATCCGCCATCTCCTGGCATTTCTACGGCGGCCCGTTCCTCTGGGGCACGATCGTCACGGGCGTGACGCTGTGGGCCGGATTCACGGCCGCGCGCTTCATCACCCATGACGCCTTCGAGGGCCGCTCGACGAAGCTGACCACCCTGAACATCGCGCACGAACTGGTGACCGTGCTCGTGATGGCGGTGCTGATCGGCGTCTGGCCGCCCGCTCTCGGCTGAGCCGCGGCGACACTCTGGTGGCCGACACGCCAAATGTCGGACGCAACCGTCGAAACGGTCCGACATCTGGCGTGTCGTCCCCCGCACCGTGGTGCACCGGAGTGACCGGACGGCGAGGGTCAGGGGGTCGGCATGCCGCCGTTGACGTTCAGGGTCTCGCCGATCACATAGCTCGACTCCGCGGATGCCAGGAAGACATATGCCGGCGCGAGCTCGGCGGGCTGACCCATGCGTCCGAGCGGGGTGTCTTCGCCGAAGCTGTCGATCTTCTCCTGCGGCTGGCCGTCGCTCGGCTGCAGCGGAGTCCAGATAGGCCCCGGAGCGACGGAGTTCACGCGGATGCCCTTCGGGGCGAGCTGCTCGGCCAGGCCCTTCGTGAAGGCGTTGATCGTGGCCTTGGTCGAGGCGTAGTCGACGAGGATGCCGGAAGGGGCATATGCCTGGATCGATGTGGTGTTGATGATCGTCGACCCCGGCGTGAGGTGGGGCAGCGCGGCCTTCGTGATCCAGAACATCGCGTACACGTTGGTCTTGAACGTGTCGTCGAACTGCTCGTCGGTGATGTCGGTCAGCGATTCCTGGAAGATCTGCTTGCCGCCGTTGTTGACCAGGATGTCGAGGCCACCGAGTGCCGACACGGCATCCGTCACGAGCGAACGGCAGTATTCGGGGTCGCGCAGGTCGCCGGGAAGGGTGGCGACATTCGCACCCGCGTCGCGGAGGATGCCGGCGATGCGGCTCGCATCCTCTTCCTCCTCCGGAAGGTACGAGATCGCGACGTCGGCGCCCTCGCGCGCGAAGGCGATCGCTGTCGCTGCGCCGATACCGGAGTCGCCGCCGGTGATGAGGGCCTTCCGCCCTTGCAGGCGACCGGAGCCGCGGTAGCTCTCCTCGCCGAGGTCGGCCTTCGGGGCCAGGTCGGCGTCGAGACCGGGCTCGGGCATGTGCTGTTTCTGAGGCTCGATGTGGGCGTAGAGCTCGGCGGGATTCGTGAACGTGTACTGATCGCGGGACATGATGTGTCCTTTCCAGGTGATCGTCAGGTGTCCGACCATCGTGCGCGCCGCGAGAGAGCGACGCGAAGCCCTTGCCTGCGGTGGAACGGGTTGCTATACGTACGGGTCTCGCGCACGGGAATGTAGACCTTCGCCGCTTCCTCGGTCGCGCCGCTCAGGCCAGGCTGGGTATGGCGACTTCTCCGGTCGTCAAGGGGCCGCGACGTCGGACCGTCGTCTCGAACGAGGGGTGGGCATGTCCGGTTCTCCGCGCGTGCCGTGGGTGGTCGCGGCGGCGCTCATCGCTGCCACGATGTTCGCCGGCGCCGCGCCTGCCGCCTCTGCTGTCGCCGAACCCGTGGAGGAAGCCGTGACCGATACGAGCACTCCGGATGCCGCGCAGTCGGTAGCGCTTGCCTACGAGTTCCTCGACGCCCGCGTCGACGAGTTCTGCGACAGCGAGGGCCGCTGCCTGCCGCGCAGCTATCAGGGCGGATTCTTCACCACCCCGAGCTGGGACTTCACGCCGTCGTTCGTCTATGACGACGCGCTCGTGATCATCGCCTACACGGCTCGGGGTCTGCCCGACGACCTCCGCCGAGCGCAGGCCGTCGGCGACACCCTGCTCTTCGTCCAGGCCCAGGATCCCCTCGGCGACGGCCGAACCCGCACGTCCTACGAACCGCACGGCATCCGCCAGGGCCGGATGGAGATCACCGGCCCCGGCACCTTCACCGGCAACCAGGCGTGGGTCGGCATGGCCCTCACGCGGCTCTTCGACGCGACGGGCGAGACGAAGTACCTCGACGGAGCGCTGCGCATCGCTCAGTGGATCCAGACCAACGCGGCCGACATGGTCCGCGCCCCGCACGGATACACCGGCGGTCAGGCTGACAACGGTGCATCGCTGACCTGGAAGTCGACCGAGCACAACAGCGACGTCGCCGGGTTCTTCACGCAGCTGGCGCAGCTCACCGGCGATCCCGAGTGGGCCGAGCGCGCATCCGTCGCCGCCGGCTTCGTCGCCGCGATGCAGAACGCGGACGGGCACGTCGACACCGGCACACTCCTCGACGGTTCGACGATCAACACCCGTCCCATCCCGCTCGACGCGCAGACCTGGAGCTACCTCGCTACGGGCGATGCGCGGTACGGGTCGGCGCTGACCTGGACCATCGACAACATGATCGCCACGGATGGCCCGTATCAGGGCCCTTCGATCAGTGACGCCGACGTGTCGAAGGTGTGGTTCGAGGGCAGCGCGAACCTGGCGCTGGCGCTGCAGCTGCGTGGCGACACCGGCGACGCGGACCGCGCGGAGACTCTGCTGAGCAGCATCCGTCTGGCGCAGCAGGATGCGCCCAACGGCGACGGCAAGGGAATCGTGGCGACGTCGACCGACGGCCTCGACTCCGGGTTCGGCGACCTGTACTACGCCAGCCTGCACACGGGCGCGACGGCCTGGTACCTGCTCGCGGCCGCGAGCGACAACCCGTTCCGCCTGCCGGCCGACTGAGCGCGAGCCGGTCTGCGAGTCAGGCGGCGACGCGGGCGATCGCCGCGACCGCGCTCGTGAAGAAGCCGAGTCCGTCGACGCCGCTGCGCATCGCGACCGCGGTGTCCGGGCCGAAGCCGGGCTCGACCGAGTGCTCGGGGTGCGGCATCAGACCGACGACGTTGCCCGCCTCGTTCGTCAGGCCGGCGATGTCGCGCAGCGAGCCGTTCGGATTGACCCCGGCGTAGCGGAAGGCCACCAGGCCCTCACCCTCGAGGCGATCGAGCGTGGCATCGTCGGCGATATAGCCACCGTCGCCGTTCTTCAGCGGGATGACGATCTCCTGGCCCGTGCGGAAAGCGTTGGTCCAGGCGGTGTCGGAGTTCTCGACGACGAGCTTCTGGTCGCGCCGCACGAAATGCTGGTGGTCGTTGCGGATCAGGCCGCCGGGCAGCAGGTGCGCCTCGACGAGCATCTGGAAGCCGTTGCAGATGCCGAGGATCGGCAGCCCCTTGGCGGCGGCATCCTTCACCTCGGCCATGATCGGCGAGAGGGCGGCGATGGCTCCGGCGCGCAGGTAGTCGCCATAGCTGAAGCCGCCGGGCAGCACGAGGGCGTCGACGCCCTCGAGGTCGTGCGAGCCGTGCCAGAGGGCGACCGGCTCGGCCCCGGCGATACGGACCGCGCGCTGCGCATCGCGGTCATCGAGCGATCCAGGGAAGGTGACGACGCCGATGCGTACGGTCATTCGACGACCTCGACGCCCACGACGTCTTCGATCACGGAGTTGGAGAGCACCTCGTCGGCGACGCGCTGGGCCTCGGCGAGCAGTTCATCGGTGACCTCGCCCTCGACGGTGAGCTCGAAGCGCTTGCCGATGCGGACGTCGCTGAAGCCCTCGACGCCCAGGCGGGCGAAGGCGCCCGAGACGGCCTTCCCCTGCGGGTCGAGCAGTTCGGACTTGGGCATGACGTCGACGACGATGGTGGGCATGAAAGGCTCCAGAAGTCGCGGGAAGGCTGGCGCCCTCAGTCTACCGGCCCGGGGCGGCGCTCTACGCGGGGTCGGAGTGGAAGACGGTGTGCAGGTCGCCGATCGCCGCACGGCCGCCGAGACCGTCGATCTCGAAGAGCACCGAGATGCCGGCGACGTGACTGCCGAGTCGTTCCACGAGCTCCCGGCCGGCCGCGAGCGTGCCGCCGGTGGCGAGCACGTCGTCGATCAGCAGCACGCGGGATCCGGCCGGAACGTCGTCGTGCATCTCGATCGTCGCCGTGCCGTATTCGAGGGCGTAGTCGACGGATGCCGCGGGCCGGGGCAGCTTGCCGGCCTTGCGGATCGGGATCAGGCCGACGCCCGCGGCGATGGCCGCTGCTCCGGCGAGAATGAAGCCGCGTGCCTCGATGCCTGCGACCACGTCGAACTGTCCGGCGAAGGGCGCGATGATCGCCTCGGTCGTGACGCGGAGGGCCTCGGCGTCAGCGAGCAGCGGCGTGATGTCGCGGAACACGATGCCGGGCTCCGGGTAGTCCGGGATGCTGCGGATCAGGCCGGCGGCGCGTTCGAGGGCGGGGGAGAGTTGGGCTTCGGGCACCGAGTAAGGCTACCCGGCGCTCATCGAACTCCGTGCTTGACATTCGTGGGAGCGCTCCCATAGAGTCGGGTCTCAGCTCATGGGAGCGCTCCCACGGCTCCCGAAGCACCACACCGCACGACCCGCACACAAAGGAGTGAACCGTGAACACACGTGCCCGCAATCGGATCCTGGCTACAGCCGCCGTGGCATCCGTCTCCGCCCTCGTCCTCGTCGGCTGCGCCGGCAACACCGGCGCAGGCGAAGGCGGCGGCGACGAGAAAGTCACCTTGACCGTCACCACCTTCGGGACCTTCGGCTACGAAGACCTGTACGACGAGTACGAGAAGGCCAACCCGAACGTCACGATCGAGGCCAACAACATCGACACGGGTGGCAACGCCCGCACGGATGCGTTCACCAAGATCGCCGCCGGCTCGGGCCTCAGCGACGTCGTCGCGATCGAGGAGGGCTGGCTCGGAGCCATCATGGATGTCTCCGACACCTTCGTCGACCTGAAGGACTTCGGCATCGAAGAACGCAAGGCCGACTGGGTCGACTGGAAGTACGAGCAGGCGACCGACGCCGAGGGCCGCGTGATCGGCTACGGCACCGACATCGGCCCGAGCGGCATCTGCTTCAACGGTCCGGCACTCGCAGCAGCAGGACTCCCCAGCGACCGTGAGGGCGTCGCCGAACTGCTCGACGGTGACTGGGCGAACTTCTTCCAGGTCGGTGCCGACTACACGGAGAAGACCGGCAAGGCCTGGTACGACCACTCCGGCTTCGTCTGGAACGCAATGGTGAACCAGCTCGACGAGGGGTACTACACCGCCGACGGTGAGCTGAACGTCGAAGGCAACGCCGAGCTCGAGGAGCGGTTCGCGCTGCTGGGAGCTGCGACCGAGGGCGGCCAGTCCGCCGCTCAGAAGGCCTGGGACTGGAACGGCGGCAAGTCGTTCGTCGACGGCACCTTCGCGGTGTTCGTCTGCCCGGGCTGGATGCTGGGCAACGTCAAGGGCTCCGTCGAAGCGGGTGGCGGCGACGCCGAGACCGGCTGGGACTTCGCCGATGTGTTCCCCGGAGGAGCCGCCAACTGGGGTGGCGCGTTCCTGTCGATCCCGGAGACCTCGCAGCACCAGGAAGAGGCGGCAGCGCTCGCCGACTGGCTGACGCAGCCCGAGCAGCAGGTGAAGCAGTCCGCCGCAGCGGGCAACTTCCCCTCGACCGTGGAGGCGCAGGAGACGCTCGCCTCGGAGGCGACGCCGAACGAGTTCTTCAACGACGCACCCACCGGTGCGATCCTCGCCGAGCGTGCCAAGGGCGTCGTCGCGCAGTTCAAGGGCGCTCAGGACTCCGTCATCCAGGAGAACGTCTTCGGACCCGCTCTGAAGAGCCTCGACCTCGGTGAGGTCGACACCCAGGGCGCCTGGGACAAGGCGATCAGCCTGCTGGGGCAGCTGGTCGACTGACGTCACGCGCGTTTCGTCTCTGCGTTTCGTCTCGTTTCGCTCGCTCAACGACCGGGTTCTCGCCTGGTCGTTGAGCGAGCACGGCGAAGCCGAGCGAGACGAAACGCGCCCCTGCGAATCCGAGACAAGGACTTCTCATGACCCTCACGCACGAACGCACGGAGACGGCATCCGCCCCTCCGCAGACGACGGATGCCGCACCGAAGCGCCCCTGGCGTCACCGCGTCTCGCGGTTCGATCAGCGCGCGTCGCCGTACCTCTACATCTCCCCGTTCTTCCTCCTCTTCGGGCTGGTCGGACTCTTCCCGCTGCTGTACACGATCTGGGTCGCGGTCCACGACTGGAACCTGCTCAAGGGCCAGGGCGACTTCGTGGGCGTGGGCAATTTCGCCGAGATCCTCGGCGACGGCATGTTCTGGAATTCGATCTTCAACACCCTGAGCATCTTCCTGCTCTCGGCGATTCCGCAGCTCACGGTCGCGCTCTTCATCGCCTACCTGCTGGACCGAGGCCTGCGCACGCCGACGTTCTGGCGGATGAGCGTCCTCATCCCGTTCGTGGTGACCCCGGTCGCGGTCGCCCTCATCTTCTCCAGCATCTTCAACGAGGCCGACGGTCTCGCCAACAACCTCCTGAACCTCATCGGCATCGCCGATCAGCAGTGGAAGGAGGACACCGCACTGTCGCACATCGCGATCGCAGTGATGGTGAACTTCCGCTGGACCGGCTACAACGCGCTGATCCTGCTCGCGGCCATGCAGTCGGTGCCGCGCGATCTCTACGAGTCCGCTGCGATCGACGGTGCCGGTTCCGCGCGTCGCTTCTTCTCGATCACGATTCCGACGATCCGTCCGACGCTGATCTTCGTGATCATCACCTCGACCATCGGCGGCCTGCAGATCTTCGCCGAGCCGAAGCTGTTCGACGTCTCGACGGCCGGCGGCATCGGCGGCAGCGACAGGCAGTTCCAGACGACCGTCCTCTTCCTCTGGGAGCTGGCGTTCTTCCGCCTCGACCTGGGCAAGGCATCTGCCGTCGCGATTCTGCTGTTCCTGCTCATCGTGGTCTTCGGCCTGATCAACTTCGTGATCTCTCGGCGGATCTCCACCGGAGACGACCGGCGCAACCGCGCGGCACGCCGCCGCACCCGCTCGACCAGCAAGGAGGAGGCACGATGACCGCCACCCAGGCACTCAGCGTGCCCGAGAAGATCCGTCGCCGTCGGAGCACCGCGTCCGGCACCGCCGGCATCGGGAGTCGACCCGGATTCCTGACCTACGGTCTGCTCGGCGCGTTCATCATCGGCAGCGTGTATCCGCTCTGGTGGTCGCTCGTCGTCGCGAGCGGCACGAACTCGACCCGCGGCGAGACTCTGCCGCTGATCCCCGGCGGCAACTTCCTCGCGAACGCGGCGAAGGTGTTCGACGCGATTCCGTTCTGGCTCGCGCTCGGCAACTCGTTCCTCATCTCGGGCATCATCACCCTCTCGGTCGTGACCTTCTCGACGCTCGCCGGCTACGCCTTCGCGAAGCTGCGCTTCAAGGGCCGCGACGGCTTGATGATCTTCGTGATCGCGACGATGGCGATCCCGACGCAACTCGGCATCATCCCGTTGTTCATGCTGATGCGCGAGCTCGGCTGGACGGGGTCGATCGGTGCGGTCATCGTCCCGACGCTGGTCACCGCGTTCGGGGTGTTCTTCATGCGCCAGTACCTCGTCGACGTGATCCCCGACGAACTGATCGAAGCCGCGAGGATGGACGGCGCGAACCAGTTCCGCACCTTCCTCACCGTCGGCATCCCCGCGGCTCGACCGGCCATGGCGATCCTCGGGCTCTTCACCTTCATGACCGCGTGGACCGACTACCTGTGGCCGCTGATCGTGCTGTCCCCCTCGAACCCCACCCTGCAGACGGCGCTGAGCCAACTGCAGTCGGGCTACTACATCGACTACTCGATCGTGCTCGCCGGCGCGGTGCTCGCGACCCTTCCGCTGCTCGTGCTCTTCGTGGTCGCGGGGCGTCAGCTGGTCAGTGGCATCATGGCCGGTGCGGTGAAAGGATGACCTCCATGACGCGCCCCTTCCCCTCGAACTTCCTCTTCGGTGCGGCGACCGCCGCCTATCAGATCGAGGGAGCAGCCCTCGAGGACGGACGCACCGCCTCGATCTGGGACGCCTTCGCGCGACAGCCCGGCGCCGTCATCGGCGGCGACAACGGCGACATCGCCTGCGACCACTACCACCGCTACCCGCAGGACGTGGCCCTCATGAAGGAGCTGGGGCTCCAGACCTACCGTTTCTCCACCTCGTGGTCGCGCGTACGCCCCGACGGGGGCGCGGTCAATCCGAAGGGGGTCGACTTCTACTCGCGCCTGGTGGACGAACTCCTCGGCGCCGGCATCCTGCCCTGGCTGACGCTGTACCACTGGGACATGCCGCAGGCACTGCAGGATGCCGGTGGCTGGACCAACCGCGACACGGTCGAGCGCTTCCTGGAGTACGCCGGTACCATGCACGACGCGCTCGGCGACCGGGTGGACGTCTGGACCACTCTCAACGAGCCATGGTGCTCGTCGTTCCTCTCCTACACCGGCGGTGAGCATGCTCCCGGGCACACGAGCGTGGCCGAGGGGCTGCTCGCCTCGCACCACCTGCTGCTGGCGCACGGCGCGACGGTGCGAGAGCTGCGCGGTCGCGACGCGTCGCTCAACCTCGGCATCACTCTGAACCACACGGTGGCAGACCCGGCCGACCCGACGAGCGCCGCCGACATCGACGCCGCGCGCCGCATCGATGGACAGTTCAACCGCTGGTTCCTCGACCCGATCTACCGCGGCGAATATCCGGCCGACATCGTCGAGGACATCCGTCTGGTGGATGCGGATGCCGTGGCGCGGTTCGAGTCCGCGATCCACGACGGCGACCTCGCCACCATCTCGCAGCGCATCGACACCCAGGGCGTCAACTATTACCACGGTGACTTCGTGTCAGGCACGGCGCCCGCCAGTGCGACCGTCTCCGGCGGACCCGCGACCGAGCGGAAGCACCGCAGCCCGTATCCCTCGAGCCACGGCATCCACTCCGTCGAACGTGGGCTCCCGCGCACCGCGCAGAACTGGGAGGTGCAGCCCGAAGGACTGACCCGCCTGCTGCAGCGGGTGTGGACCGAGTACGCCGAGCCCGCCGGAACCGTGCTGTACATGACCGAGAACGGCGCCGCCTATGACGACGTCGCGGTCGAAGAGGACGGCGAGACCCGCGTACACGACGTCGAGCGCACCGAGTTCCTGCGGCTGCACCTCGGCGCGGTGCTCGATGCCGCGGATGCCGGCGTCGATGTGCGCGGCTACTTCTACTGGTCGATGTTCGACAACTTCGAGTGGGCCTGGGGCTACGACAAGCGGTTCGGCATCGTGCGCGTCGACTACGACACGCAGGAGCGGAGTCTGAAGGACTCCGGCCGCGAGTACGCACGGATCATCGCGGCGCGCGATCTCTCGCCGGCACCATCGCTCGTCGGGACGGCCTGACGCGCAGCATCCGCGTTCGGATCTTCGCCGATTACGCGATTCGACGCACTATCGGTGCTCGGGGTCGACACCGAACAGACAGAATGGGTCGATGGAAGAGAGCATCCGGTGATGTCGCCACGGGCGACCATCGAAGAGGTGGCGGCTGCGGCCGGGGTCTCCCGGTCGACGGTCTCGCGCGTGGTCAACGGGTCGACGGCGGTGAGCCCCGAGGCACTCGCTGCCGTGCGCAAGGCGATCGACGAGCTGAACTACGTGCCCAACCGGGCGGCCCGTTCACTCGCGTCCCGACAGACGCACGCGATCGCGTTGATCGTGCCGGAGGACACCAACCGCTTCTTCGGCGATCCCTTCTTCGCCGCGATCGTCGCGGGCATCACCGGTGCGCTCGGCGGCTCGGACTACCTCCTCAACCTCCTCATCGCCAGTGACGACCCCGGTGACAAGATGAACAGCTTCGTGCGCAACGGCAGCGTCGACGGCGCGCTGATCGTCTCGCACCACACCAGTGACGCTTTCATCGAGCGGATCGCCGAGGCCGTGCCGGTCGTCTACGGAGGTCGACCGGTGCGCCGCCGCGAGGGCGATTACGTCGTCGATGTCGACAACGTCACGGGGGCCAAGGTCGCCACCTGCCGGCTGGTCGAGACCGGTCGCACGCGCGTCGCGACGATCTCCGGCCCCCTGACGATGGTCTCGTCCGTCGACCGCGTGCAGGGCTTCCGGGATGCGCTGGCGGACGCCAGGCTGACGCCGTTCGCCGAAGAGGAGGGCGATTACAGCGAGAGCAGCGGAGCGGATGCCGTGCGACGCATCCTCGCCGTCGGTCGCCCCGACGGCATCTTCGTGGCCAGCGACCTGATGGCGCGCGGTGCTCTCACCGCCCTGCGTTCGGCCGGACTGCGCGTGCCCGAAGACGTGGCGCTGGTCGGCTTCGACGACTCGTCCGTCGCGGTGAGCACGGATCCGCAGCTGACGACCATGCGGCAGCCGATGTACGCGCAGGGCGAGGCGATGGCGACCGTGCTGATGGGTCTGCTCACCGGCGGGGACCCTGCCCACACGACGATCCTGCCGACCGAGCTCGTGGTGCGCGCTTCGGCATGAGCCGAGAGGGCGTTCGCGCTCGAACGCGGAACACGGCCGCGAGCCCGATGCCCCCTCAGGAGGGATCGCGGCCGTGAGTCTCCGGTGCGTCGTGCGTCATAGATTGAATGAGCATTCAGTGAGTAATCTATAGGGCGCGGGGTCGATTCGGAAGTCGACCGAGGATCCCCGGGGAGGTGGATGCCGTATCGCACGCTCCGACGAGCAGAACCGTCTCGCCCGCGAGCGCGCTCGCGAGACGATCCTGCGGGCCGCGATCGAGATCTTCAGCGAGCGAGGTGTCTCGGGGGCGAGTATCGCGGAGATCACCAGGCGGGCCGGGGTCGCGCAGGGCCTGGTGAATTACCACTTCGGCGGCAAGGACCAGCTCATCACCGCGGTCATCGATCGATGGTTCGAGACCCTGTTCGCGATCGCCCAGGCGCAGGGCTCGGCAGACGAACGGCTGGCCGGCGTGATCGACGGTGCGCTGCTCGCCACCGCCTACGCGCTGCCGGTGCAGAGGGCCGTGTTCGCGATGCAGCAGCAGCCGACCACTCATCGCCTGTTCGCGGAGTCCGAGCAGCGCCACGCCGAGAGCGTGACCGCATCGGAAGACGCCGTGCGGCAGATGTTCCGGGAGCGCGGCGCCGCGGATCCGGGTCTCGAGGAGATCATGCTGCGCAGCGCGCTGGAGGGGCTCTTCATGAAATACGCCGTGTACGGCGACTCATTCCCCCTGGAGGACACACGTCGCTGGATGCACCGGCTCTACGGGCTGCCTGAGCCTGCAGAGCCGTTGCGGCCCGATATCCCGCCGCGCGAGGACGACCTGCGCCTTCGGGCCTCGCGCGCGGTGCGGGACGGCCAGCGCTGAGCCGACCCTGACCGCGTGGCTCAGGCGCGGCCCATGCGTGCGAACGCGCCGAGCACGCTTCGCTCGGACGCGATGAGGTAGCGCTCGAGCTCCTCCGCCGCGGCCTCGGGGCCGCGTTCGAGCAGCGTCGTGAGCACGGCCCGGTTCCGACGGACGAACGGCTCGTGCAGTGACCGGGGCTCGTCGATCTCGAGGAAGACCAGCCGCAGCTCGGCCGCGACGTCGCGATACGTGCGAGCGAGCCGCGCGCTGTCGGCCAGCGCGACGATCGCGTCGTGGAACGCCATGTTCGCGCTGCCGATCAGTCGCCAGTCCTCGTGCGGGAGATGCTCCTCCGCCTCGGCGAGCGCGTCGCGCATGAGCTGGACGGCCGGATGCTGTGGCTCCGACTGGCGCAGCGCCGAGCACTCGATCACGCGGCGGGCGCGGTAGATGTCGATCACGTCGGCGATGGTCGGCGAGGCCACCGACACGCCGCGGTGCGGGATGTGCTCGATGAGCCCCTGCTCGGCGAGCACCCGGAACGCCTCGCGGAGCGTGTTGCGCGATACGTCGAACTGCTCGGCCAGTGCCGACTCGGACAGGCGCGAACCCGGGGCGAAGTCGCCGTCGATGATGCGCTGACGAAGCACATCGGCGAGCATGCCTTGCTGATTCATGCCTTCATCGTAGGCGGCGTCGCGCGCGGATCGTTCGGAGATGCCGGGCCGAAATCACACAAAAGCAATCCGGTCGTAGTACGCCGGAAACATTTTTGTTGAACAATCATGCTCTAGCCGTTCTACACTGGGTCTCAATCGACACCCACCAACGACGATGGGAATCCCCCGCCATGTCCGAGCATTCCGCCGCCTCGCTCTCCACCGAAGACGAAGCCCGCCTCGCCGCGGTCAAGAAGCGCACCGGCCGCAGCGCCGTCATCGGTGCGATCTTCCTCATGGCCACCAGTGCCATCGGTCCCGGTTTCATCACCCAGACAGCCACCTTCACCGCGACGATGGGTGCGGCGTTCGCGTTCGCGATCCTCATCTCGATCCTCGTCGACATCGCCGTGCAGCTGAACGTGTGGCGCATGATCACCTCGTCCGGCAAGCGCGCCGGCGAACTCGCCAACAGCGCCATCCCGTTCTCCGGCCATCTGATCGCCCTGCTCGTCGTGATCGGCGGACTGGCGTTCAACATCGGCAACATCGCCGGGGGTGGACTCGGGCTCAACGCCCTGCTCGGCGTCGACGCCAAGATCGGCGGCATCCTCACCGCCGCCCTCGCGATCATCATCTTCCTGGTCAAGAAGGCGGGTCCTGTCATGGACATCGTCCTGGTCGTGCTCGGCGTCGGGATGATCATCATGACCGTCGTGGTGGCCGTGATCGCACAGCCCCCGATCGGCGAGGCGCTCCGTCAGACCTTCGTGCCGGACGAGCTGAACTTCGCCACGATCACCACGATCGTCGGCGGCACGGTCGGCGGGTACATCACCTACTCCGGCGCCCACCGCTACCTCGACTCGGGTCTCACCGGTCCGGAGCATGCCGCGCCCGTGATGCGTGCCGCCGCCAACGGCATCCTCGTCACCGGCATCATGCGCTACGTGCTGTTCCTCGCGATCCTCGGCGTCGTGGCATCCGGGGTGACACTCGACCTGTCCGGTCAGGGCGCCAACCCCGCAGGCCAGGCCTTCGGAGCCGTGCTCGGCGACGCAGGTCTCCGCATCTTCGGCGCGATCTTCTGGGCGGCGGCGATCAGCTCGGTGATCGGTGCGGCGTACACGTCCGCGACCTTCCTCTCGACCTACACGAAGAAACTCGCCGGTGGGTGGCCGCTGCAGCTCGCGACCGTGGCGTTCATCGTGGTGTCGCTGATCGTGTACCTGTCGATCGGCACGGCGCCGGCGGCCATCCTCGTGTTCGTCGGCGGCTTCAACGGCCTGATCCTGCCGATCGGCCTCACGGTGTTCATGTACATCGGCTGGTTCCGCCGTGATCTCCTCGGAGCGAAGAAGTACCCGCTGTGGCTGCTCATCGCCGGTACGCTCGTGACGCTGCTCACCTGGTACATGGGGATCGTCTCGGTCGGCCCCATCTTCGCCCTCCTCGGAATCGGAGCGTGATCGCATGGCGTCGATCGACCTGAACTCGGATCTCGGCGAGAACGTCCCGGGCCGGATCGTGAGCGACGACGAGAGCATGCTGCGTCTCGTCACGAGCGCGAACGTCTCGTGCGGCTTCCATGCCGGCAGTCCCGAGGGCATCCGCGACACGCTCGCGGCCGCCGTGCAGGGCGGGGTCGTGATCGGCGCCCACCCCGGCTACCGCGACTACGAGAATTTCGGACGCACGAAGGTCGACATCGACTCGGCGACCCTGCAGGCGCACGTCGAGTACCAGCTCGGAGCGCTCATCGGCCTCGCCGCCGCGGTCGGCGGGCGGGTCTCGTACGTCAAACCGCACGGTGCGCTGTACAACACCATCGCCCGGGACCAGCGGCAGTCGAAGGACGTCGTGGCCGCGATCCGCGCGATCGACCCGAGTCTCGTGCTGCTGGGCCTCTCCGGGGGAGTCGTGCTCGATGTCGCCGAGCGTGCGGGGCTCGCCGTCGCGGCGGAGGCCTTCGCGGACCGGGCGTACCAGCCCGACGGACAGCTCGTCTCGCGCGCCGAGGCAGGCGCCGTGCTGCATGATCCTGCGGCCGTCGCCGAGCGGATGGTGCGCCTCGCCGCCGACGGCGTGATCCGCGCGATCGACGGCACCGACGTGCCCGTGGTCGCGCAGTCGATCTGCGTGCACGGCGACAGTCCAGGGTCGGTGGCGATGGCCGCGGAGACCAGACGGATGCTCGAAGCTGCGGGCATCACGATCGCGCCGTTCGCGGGGGTCTGACATGACTGTGCTCGCCACCACCGATCAGCTCACCGATGCGCGTGCGGCTCGTGCCGCCATCCGCGCCGGCCGTGCCGCGCCCACCAGCGGCATCGCAGCGGGGCTGACACAGGCGAACCTCATCGCGGTGCCCGCGGACTGGGCTTTCGAGACGCTGCTCTTCACGCAGCGGAATCCGAAACCGTGCCCCGTGCTCGAGGTCATCGAACAGGGGCAGGTGGAGTCACGGCTCGCACCGGGCAGTGACATCCGCACCGACATCGGTCGCTATCGCATCTGGCGCGATGGCGAGCTGGACGAAGAGGTCGCTGACGCGACGGCTGCCTGGGCGGAGCATCCTGACCTCGTCTCCTTTCTCATCGGGTGCAGCTTCACGTTCGAGTCCGGACTCGTGCAGGCGGGGATCCCGATCCGTCATCAGGAACTCGGCCGCAACGTGCCGATGTATCGCACCTCGGTGCCATGCGTGCCGGCGGGTCGCCTGAGCGGCGAGATGGTCGTGTCGATGCGTCCGATACCTGCGGGCCGCGTGGCGGATGCCGTGCAGATCTCCGGCCGCACTCCCGCGGTGCACGGTGCCCCGGTGCACATCGGCGACCCGGCACCCCTCGGCATCGTCGACCTGGCCCACCCCGAGTTCGGAGACGCTCCCGAGGTGCGCGACGGCGAGGTGCCGGTGTTCTGGGCCTGCGGGGTCACTCCGCAGGCGGCGATCATGGCCTCGAAGCCGCCGTTCGCGATCACGCATGCGCCGGGGTACATGTTCATCACCGATGTGCCGGATGCGGAGTACGTCGTCTGATGCGCATCCTCACGGCATCCGATCGCGCTCTTCTCGTCGAGGCCGACGATCTCGATGAGGCCATGCGGCTGAACCTCGCGTGGGAGGGAGCGGCCGGAATCGTCGAGCGCATCCCGGGCGCGCGCACGGTGCTCGTGCGCTTCGACCCGCTGCGGGTGTCTGCTGCGGATCTCGCCGCGGTGCTCTCGGCGACCGAGATCGACACCGCCCATCTGCCGGGCACCGGTGAGGTCACGGTGCCCGTGCGGTACGACGGCGAGGATCTCGACGAGGCAGCATCCCTGCTCGGAGTCTCGGCGGAGGAACTCGCGAACCGGCATCTCGCCGCGGATTGGCGCGTCGCGTTCTCGGGCTTCGCGCCCGGCTTCGGCTACGTGGTGAGCAGTGATCCCCTGTTCGACGTGCCGCGTCGCTCGTCGCCGCGCACGCGGGTGCCCGCCGGATCCGTCGCGCTGGCCGGACAGTTCACCGGGGTGTATCCCCGCGAGAGCCCAGGCGGCTGGCAGCTCATCGGACGTACGGATGCCGTGATGTGGGACATCGACCGGGACCCGCCGGCCCTGCTGTCGCCCGGCACGACCGTTCGGTTCGAGCAGGTGCGGGCACGGGCCCGGCTCTCGGAGAACTCGGACGAGAGCGCGCAGACCGCGCCGAACGCCGATCGACCCCTCGCCGCGGAGACGGATGCTCCCGACGGTCTCGCGCAGAACGCCGCCGCCGCCATCGAGGTCGTCCGTGCGTCACTGCAGCTGCTCGTGCAGGATGCCGGGCGCCCCGGCTTCGCGGCGCTGGGGGTGTCGGCATCCGGAGCCGCCGATCGCCGCGCGATGCACGACGCGAACCGGGCAGTCGGCAATGCGACGACGGCCGCGGTGCTCGAGAGCGTCGGGGGAGCCGTGCTGCGATTCCGCGGTGCGGGCGTCGCCGCTGTCACGGGAGCCGTCGGCACGCTCGCGCTCACCGAGGCCGACGGCGCCAAGCGCCCCGTCGTGCACGGCGAGCCCTTCGCCACGGTCGACGGCGACGAGCTGGCCCTCGGACACCCGGACCGCGGGCTGCGCTACGTGATCGCCGTCCGCGGCGGGCTGGACGCAGAGCCCGCACTCGGCAGTCGAGCAGGCGACACCCTCGCCGGTCTCGGTCCGGAGGCACTGACCGCCGGGGCCGCGGTGCCCGTCGGTCATTCCGCCCTGTACCCGGTCGAACCCGAGGCCGCACCCCGTGACCTTCCGGCGGCCGGCGAACTCGTGGACCTCGAGATCACTCTCGGACCTCGGGACGACTGGTTCACCGGCGCTGCGATCGACACGCTCACCCGCCAGGAGTGGGTCGTGACCCCGCGTTCCGATCGCGTCGGCATCCGGCTCCAGGGTGAGGAACCTCTGGAGCGTTCTGTCGGCGGAGAGCTCCCGAGCGAGGGCGCCGTCACCGGCGCGATCCAGGTGCCGCCCGACGGGCAGCCGGTCCTGTTCCTGCCCGACCACCCGCTCACCGGCGGATACCCCATCATCGGTGCGCTCACCGATCGGAGCCTCGACCTCGCCGGTCAACTGGCGCCGGGCGTGCGCCTTCGCTTCATCGTCAAGGAGACCTCATGACAACCGTGCCGACCTTGCCGACCGTGCCGACCGCGCAGAGGGTGCTGATCGCGAACCGCGGAGAGATCGCCGTGCGGGTCATCCGCGCGTGCGCCGAAGCCGGGTACACGTCGATCGCGGTCTACGCGGATCAGGATGCCGATGCCCTGCACGTGCGCCTGGCGGACGAGGCCGTGGGGCTGGGTGGCGACACCGCCGCGACGACGTACCTGTCGGTCGAGGCTCTGCTCGCCGCCGCCGAGAAGGCCGGAGCGGATGCCGTGCATCCCGGGTACGGATTCCTGTCGGAGAGCGCGGAGTTCGCGCGGGCGGTCGAGGGTGCGGGTCTCACCTGGATCGGTCCGACAGCCGAGAGCATCGACGCACTGGGCGACAAGATGACCGCGCGCCGGATCGCGCAGCGGGTAGGAGCGCCGCTGGCCGCCGGCACCGATGAGCCGCTGGCCGGCCCTGCGGATGCTGTCGCGTTCGCCGAGCAGCACGGGCTTCCCATCGCGATCAAGGCGGCGTTCGGCGGGGGCGGGCGCGGGCTGAAGGTCGTGCGCGAGCTCTCCGAGGTCGCCGAGGCCTTCGATGCGGCAACCCGCGAGGCCGTCGCGGCGTTCGGTCGAGGGGAGTGCTTCGTCGAACGCTTCCTCGAGAGCCCACGGCACATCGAGGTGCAGGTGCTCGGCGACGGGCACGGCGGGGTCGTGGTCGTCGGCGATCGCGACTGCTCGATGCAGCGGCGCAACCAGAAGCTCATCGAGGAGGCGCCGGCGCCGGGGCTCTCGGCTGAGCAGCGGTCGCGGTTCCACGACGCGGCTCGGGCGATCTGCGCCGAGGTGCAGTACCGCGGCGCGGGGACCGTGGAGTTCCTGCTCGCCGCCGACGGCACGATCTCGTTCCTCGAGGTCAACACCCGGCTCCAGGTGGAACATCCGGTCACCGAGGCGGTCACCGGGGTCGATCTGGTGCGGGAGCAGTTCCGCATCGCGTTCGGAGAGGGCATGTCGATCGCGGAGACGCGGGTGCCGGTCGGCCACGCCTTCGAGTTCCGCATCAACGCGGAGGATCCGGGCCGCGGCTTCCTGCCCAGCCCTGGTCGCGTCGATCGGCTGCGGATTCCGGGCGGTCCCGGCGTGCGCTGGGACAGCGGCATCGAGGAGGGCGACATCGTGCAGCCCGCCTTCGACTCGATGATCGCCAAGCTCATCGTCCACGCCGACACGCGGGATGCCGCGCTCGTGCGCGCACGACGGGCGTTGCGCGAGCTCGCGGTGGAGGGGCCGGCGACGGTCATCCCGTTCGACTTGCTCGCGCTCGACGAGCCTGCGTTCGCCACCGGGACATTCGCGGTGCACACGCAGTGGATCGAGAGCACCCTGCTCCCGAAGCTGGAGACTCAGGCTCGGCCCTCGGCGGTACCGGACGCCGCGCTGCAGCGCTTCCCCGTCGAGATCGACGGGCGCCGCGTCGTGCTCGGCCTGCCGGCCTCGCTGCTGGCGGGGCTCGGGCAGGGGTCCGCCGCTGTCGAAGCTGCCGCCCCGGTCGATCCGGCCGAGCTGCGCTCGCCGGCGCCCGGCACGCTCGTGCGCTGGGTCGCCGACGACGGCGCGACCGTCTCGGAGGGCGACCCTGTCGCGCTCATCGACGCGATGAAGATGGAGACCACGGTCACCGCCCATCGCACCGGCATCCTGTCGCAGCGGGCCGAGCTCTCCGCGACGATCGCTGCAGACGGTGTGCTCGCCATCATCGACTGATCCGATCGTTCGGCGAGCGAGCGAGCGTGTCGGTCCCGGCGCCGCTCGGTGCACAACTCCGCAGAAACCGATCGGATCTGACGAAAACCCGCTTCTCAGAGAAGTTTCAGCGGATTCTTGCTGAGTTGTGCACGCGAAGCCGCAGGCACCGGTCGGCGCGGGTGCGTTACGCCGGGTCGCCGCCGAGCGGGCCGACGGCCGCGAGCGGCTTCGGGTCGTCTGCGCCGGTCTTGCGGAGCCGCGCGATCAGGTTGCCCAGGTGGTAGATCAGGATCGCCGCGACGGTCGCGATCACGATGCCGCCGAGTTCGAAGCCCGAGGCCTCGTCCTTGATCATGAATCCGCCGACGGCCATGATGAGCGCGACCGCGGCCGTGTACTGGTTCACCGGGCGAGAGAAGTCGACGCGGTTGTCGACCCAGATCTTGATGCCGATCACGCCGATCAGGCCGTAGAGGGCGGTGGTGACGCCGCCGAGCACGCCGGCCGGCACCGAGTTGATGACCTCGCCGAACTTCGGCGACAGGCTCAGCAGGATCGCAGCGGCGCCGGCCACCCAGTACGCGGCGGTGGAGTAGACGCGGGTCGAGGCCATCACGCCGATGTTCTCGCCGTAGGTCGTGGTGCCCGATCCGCCGAAGAAACCGGCAAGGGTGGTCGAGACACCGTCGGCGATCAGGGCCTTGCCGGTCTGCTCGTTGATGGTGTTGTCGCCGGTCATCGTGGCGACCCCGCGGACGTGTCCGACGTTCTCGGCGATGAGTACGAGCACGACGGGGAGGAACATCGCCAGAGCCGTCAGCGTGCCGGGTTCGGTGAAGTTCGGGAGCGTGAAGGTGGGCAGTCCGACCCACTCGGCCTTCTCGACGGCCTCGAAGTTCAGCTCGCCACGGAACGCCGCGAAGATGTACCCCGCGATCACGCCGAGGAAGATCGAGATGCGTCCGAGGAATCCGCGGAACACCACGGCGAAGAGGATCGTGATGGCGAGGGTGAACGTGGCGGTGATCGGCGCCGCCGCGTAGTTGTTGTGCGCCGCTCCCGCGAGGTTGAAACCGATCAGGGCGACGATCGTGCCAGCGAGGACCGGCGGCAGGAACCGGTCGACCCACTTGACGCCGACGGTGTGCACGACGACACCGATGATCGCGAGCAGCACACCCACGGCGACGATGCCGGCGAGCGCGGTGCCCATGTTCGCGGATGCCGTCGCCGCGGTCACCGGAGCGATGAAGGCGAACGATGAGCCGAGGTAGCTGGGGAGCTTGTTGCGGGTCACGAGGAGGAACAGGATCGTGCCGACGCCGCTGAAGAGCAGGGTGGTCGCGACCGGGAAGCCGGTGATGATCGGCACGAGGAAGGTGGCACCGAACATCGCGACGACGTGCTGGAGGCCGATCGCGATCGTGGCGGGCCAGTTCAGGCGCTCGTCCGGGCGGACCACGGCACCGGGCTCGAGCGTGCGGCCGTTTCCATGCAGCTTCCACAGGGCCATGAGGCTCCTAAGTTTGGGGGATGACGTTCGCGGATCGCGACCGTGATGGAGCCAGACTACCGATTCCTGAGTGTTGGCTGGAGACACTTCTACCATGGTAGAAGACCGAGGTAGAATGGTAGACGTGAGCCTGAACATCAAAAACGAGACGACGCACGAGCTGGTGCGCCAGCTGGCCGCGATGACCGGTCAGAGTCAGACGAGTGCGGTCGAGGATGCTGTGCGCCGGCGCATCGCGGAGCTCGAAGGGGCGAAAGAGGCCGAGGTGGAGCGCAAGCGCGCGGCAATCCGGACGGTTGTCGAAGAGGCTCGAAAGCTCCCGGTCATCGGGCCGAGCTACGAAGAGATCATGGACGAGATGTACGACGAAGCCGGGCTTCCGCGGTGATCGTCGACTCATCAGCGGTTGTCGCCATCCTGATCGACGAGACAGATGGTCCAGAACTCGAACGCACTTTGCTTGCAGCCCCTACGCCCGTCATGTCGGCAGCGACTCTGCTCGAATCGCACATCGTCATGCGACGGCGCTTCGGGGAGGTGGGGGTTTCCAAGGTCGACCGCCTCGTTCGCGAGGCAGGCATCCGTGTCGTGATGGTCGATGAAGTCCAGGCCCGGACCGCCAGCCGCGGTCACGCCGCTTTCGGCCGCGGCTCGGGTCATCCCGCTCGCCTGAACTACGGCGACTGCTTCTCGTACGCGCTCGCCATCACCCGCGACGAACCCCTGCTCTTCAAGGGCGATGACTTCGTCCACACTGACGTGCGTCGGGTCGAATAGGCTCAGGCCCCGAGGCGCTCGATCAGCTCGCGGTAGCGATCCGCGGTGCGCTCGACCACGTCTTCGGGAAGCAGCGGAGGCTCGCCCTGCTTGTCCCAGTTCGCGGCGAGCCAGTCGCGCACGATCTGCTTGTCGAAGCTCGTTATCCGCTCACTCGGGGTGGTGCCGGTCTGCCAGGCTTCGGCGTCCCAGTACCGCGAGGAGTCGCTCGTGAGCACCTCGTCGGCGAGGCGCAGCACCCCGTCGCCGTCGATTCCGAATTCGAACTTCGTATCGGCGAGGATGAGACCCTTCTCCTCGGCGATCTCGGCGGCGCGGGCGTAGATCGCGAGCGAGGCGTCGCGCAGCTCGGCGGCGCGGTCCGCTCCGACGAGCTCGACCACCTTCTCGAAGGTGATGTTCTCGTCGTGCTCACCCATCGGCGCCTTGTACGCCGGGGTGAACAGCGGCTCCGGCAGTCGGTCGCCGTTCTGCAGGCCCGCCGGCAGCGGGATGCCGCACACCGTCCCGCTCTCCTGGTACTCCGCCCAGCCGGACCCGGTGATGTACCCGCGCACGACGCATTCGATCGGAAGCATCTCCAGCGACTGCGCCAGCATGGCGCGGTCGGCCACGGCATCCGGGATCTCGCCCTCGGCGAGGTGGTTGGGCACATCGGAGAGCTGCGCGAACCACCAGCGGCTGAGGCGGGTGAGCAGCGCGCCCTTCTCCGGGATGCCGGGGGAGAGCACGAAGTCGAAGGCGCTCACGCGGTCGGACGCGACCACGAGGATGCGCGTGTCTGCGGGATCTTCCGACGCGTACAGGTCACGGACCTTGCCCGAGTAGATGTGCCGCCAGCCGGGAATCGTCCGTGCCGTGCCTTCTGAAGAGGTGCTCACCCGCCCATCATTCCAGAGCCGCGCGCCTGTCTTGCTCCTCTCGCCACCGAGGCGTATAGTCCACATGGACTAATCGTGGGGGAACATGAAGGATGCGGTGGATCGGCTCACGCCCATGGGTGTGATGGTGCTCGCGCTGCTGCGCGAGGCCGACATGCATCCCTACGAGATGGTGAGGCTGCTGCGCGCACGTGACGCCGACCGACTGCTGACCCTCACCAACGGCACGCTCTACCACACCGTCGCGCGCCTCCAGCGGGCGGAGCTCATCGACGAAGTCGGCACCGATCGTGACGGCAACCGCCCGGAGCGCACCACCTACACGCTGACGGATGCCGGCCGCGACGCGGTCGTCGCCTGGGTGCAGCGGGAGCTTCCCCGGGTCGATCGCCCGGCGGAGTTCCGGGTGGCGCTCGCCGAGGCGCACAACCTCGAGCGCGACGACATGATCGCGCTGCTCCGCGCTCGCCGCAGCGCACTCGACGTCGAGCACGCCCTGCATCGCGACGGCCTGCGAAAAGCGCGGGACAAGGGCGTTCCGGCGCAGGTGCTCGTCGAGATCGAGCGACAGGAAGCCCTCCTCGACGCGGAGCTGCGCTGGCTCGACTCGCTCCTCGCCCGTCTCGAAGCCGAATCGATCCCGTGGGGACCGTCGGCGTTCACCGACTCAGACCGCTATCTCGCTCAGCGAAAGGCTGCACAGCAATGACCGAATCACGGGGGGCCGCCGGCCCCGAGACCGGGCCGTTCGCCCCGGGCACCGCACCGAAGAGCCCGTGGCCCGCCCTCTGGGCGCTCGTCATCGGCTTCTTCATGATCCTCGTCGACACGACGATCGTCTCGGTCGCGAACCCTGCGATCAAGGCCGCTCTCGACCCGAACACGAACAACCTCGACAACGTGGTGTGGGTCACCAGCGCGTACCTGCTCGCCTACGCGGTGCCGCTCCTGATCACCGGGCGCCTCGGCGACCGCTTCGGCCCGAAGAACATCTACCTCATCGGTCTCGCGATCTTCACGCTCGCATCGCTGTGGTGCGGCCTGTCGACCTCACTCGAAGGGCTGATCGTCGCGCGCGCGGCGCAGGGCCTCGGCGCTGCATTCATGACCCCGCAGACCATGGCGGTCATCACCCGCACCTTCCCCGCCGACCGCCGTGGCGCAGCCATGGGGCTGTGGGGCGCGACCGCGGGAGTCGCGACCCTCGTCGGGCCGCTTCTCGGCGGCGTGCTCGTCGACAGCCTCGGCTGGGAGTGGATCTTCTTCGTCAACCTCCCCGTCGGCGTGATCGCCTTCGTCGCCGCGTGGATCCTCGTGCCGCGTCTGAAGACCCACCCGCATCGCTTCGACATCCTCGGTGTGGTGCTCAGCGCCGCTGCCATCTTCCTCGTGGTCTTCGGGCTGCAAGAGGGGGAGAAGTACGACTGGGGCGTCATCTGGGGGCCCATCTCGGTCTGGGGTCTGATCATCTCCGGCGTCGTCGTGCTCGCACTGTTCGTCCTGCAGCAGTGGAAGACCAAGAGCGAGGCGCTCGTGCCTCTGGCGCTTTTCCGCGACCGCAACTTCTCCGGCGCCAACGTCGCGATCGCAGCGGTGGGCTTCGCGGTGACGAGCATGTCGCTGCCGCTGATGTTCTTCCTGCAGATCGCCCGCGGACTCGCCCCCACCCAGGCGGCCCTCCTGATGATCCCGATGGCGGTGCTGTCGGGCGTGCTCGCGTCGCTCGCCGGCAAGATCCTCGACCGCACCGACCCGCGGCTCATCCTCATCCCCGGGCTCATCGCCTTCTCGGCGGCGCTGTTCTGGTACTCGGCGCTCGTGAACATGGACACCCCTGTCTGGATGTTCCTGTTCCCGTCCGCGCTTCTCGGCATCGGCAGTGCCGGGATGTGGGGTCCGCTCGCGACGACCGCCACGCGGATGCTGCCCATGCGTCAGGCCGGAGCCGGCGCGGGCATCTACAACACCACGCGGACGATCGGCTCGGTCGTCGGATCGGCGGCGATCGCCACCTTCATGCAGGCGAGGCTCGAGGCGAACCTGCCCGGCCTGGGCGACGCCGCCGGCTCGATCGGCTCGGGCGGCAAGCTGCCGGATGACGTCGCCGAAGGATTCGCGGCCGGTATGTCGCAGGCGATCCTGCTGCCGGCCGTCGTGATCCTCGTCGCGCTCATCGCCTCGCTGTTCCTGCGCGGAGCGCCGAAGGGCAAGCAGGCCGACGCCGCACGTGCTGACGTCACGGCATCCGCTCCGGTCGAGTAGTTCCCGTCGAGAAGAACCACCCATCCCGGCATCGGATGGGTGGTTTTTCGCGATCTGAGCGATCGCGCCACAGTCACTCCACAGGCATCGTGATACTGGCGATTTCCCCCTCGCCCGGAGGACGCCGCGCGCAGGCCATCGAGGCGTGATAGCGTAGTCGTAGCCTCCGACGGTGCCGACGGTGATGCGGGTTCACGGATACCGATTCTTCTTCTACAGCAATGAGGGATCGGAGCCGCCGCATGTGCATGTGGAGCGAGCGGAATTCACTGCCAAGTTCTGGCTGAGGCCCGTAGAATCGGCGGCGAGAACAAGCTTCAGCGGGCCGGAACTGCGACGACTGCATCGCATCGTCGAGCTTCGGCGAGATCGTATCGAGGAGGCGTGGTATGAGTACTTCGGTGGATGACGCCCTCGCGGTCGACGTCGTGATCGACGACCGAGAGTTGCACGTCCGGATGAAGGACGGGCGCACCATCAGCGCTCCCCTCGATTGGTTCCCGCGTCTCGCGGGCGCCAGTTCCGCCGATCGGGCCGACTGGCGGCTCATCGGCGCGGGGGAGGGCGTCCATTGGCGCCGCCTGGATGAAGACGTCTCGATCTCCGCGTTGTTGCGGGGCAGGTGACGGCTTTGCATCGACGGCATCCGATGTGATGTCATCGGGCGATGACGATCGACCTCATCCGCCCGACCTCCGACCACTTCGACAGCTGCGCAGAGGCGGTCGCCGAGTTCGGTGACGCGCACATCGACGGATCGGGTCTGCGGGCGCCGGTCGTCCCCGATCGCGAGACGCTCGACGCTCTCGTCGAGAAGGCGAAGCTGCACGCCGACACCTCCGCGGAGCTGCCTGACGGCCTCGTGCACGAGGACCTCTACTGGATCATGGACGACGGCGAGGTCATCGGCTTCCTCTCCTTCCGGCACAGGCTCAACGACTGGCTCAGCGAGGCCGGCGGTCACATCGGCTACGCGGTCCGCGCATCGCGCCGACGCCAGGGATACGCGTCGGCGGCGCTCGCCCTCGCTCTCGACCGGGCGCGCAAGATCGGTCTCGACCGCGTCTTCGTGACCTGCGACGACGACAACATGGCCTCGGCCCGCACGATCGAGAAGGCCGGCGGTGTGCTGCAGGACGTGAGCGACCAGTCGGCCCGAGGGCACGCCCTGCTGCGCCGGTACTGGATCACGCTGTCGCCTGAGCACGCGACGGCCGCCCGTTAGGGTTGATGATCGGCGGCTGTCCGGTCGCATCATCCGATCCCCGGGAGCATCCGTCGTGATCCGCACACCCTCCGCGCGTCTGCGCCGCCTCGGCCGCACGGCCATGGCGACCGCGCTGACCGCCTTCGTCGCCGTCGGCGCACTCCTCGGCGGGGCATCCCCCGCCGTCGCCGCCGAAAGCGGCGAGACCTACGTCATCGGCACCGACACCACATTCGCGCCGTTCGAGTTCACCGACGCGAACGGCGACCTCGTCGGCATCGACATGGATCTGCTCCGCGCGATCGCGGAAGATCAGGGCTTCGAGGTCGAGATCCGTCAGCTCGGCTTCGACGCGGCCGTGCAGGCGCTGCAGGCGAACCAGGTGGATGCCGTCATGGCCGGCATGTCGATCACCGAGGAGCGTCAGCAGACCTTCGACTTCAGCGACCCGTACTTCACGAGCGGCATCCAGCTCGGCGTGCTCGAGTCGAGTGACATCGAGTCCCTCGACGACCTTGACGGCGAGGCGGTCGCGGTCAAGACCGGCACGCAGGGTCAGACCTTCGCCGAGGAGAACCAGGACGAATACGGCTTCACGGTCACGCCCTACTCGGACACCACCGACATGGTCGACGCCGTGAAGGCGGGTCAGGCGGTCGGGTACTTCGAGGACTTCCCGGTGCTGGCGTACGGCATCCAGCAGGGCTCCGGATTCCGCCTGGTGGGCGAGCCCGAGCTCGGCGGCGAGTACGGCTTCGCGGTCAACAAGGGGATGAACCCCGAGCTGATCGAGATGTTCAACGAGGGCCTCGCGAACCTGCAGGAGTCCGGCGAGTACGACGAGATCGTCGACACCTACCTCGCCGGCGGGGAGACGTCGACGCAGGCGACCGACATCATCTCGGTCGCGGTGCAGTACTGGCCCGCGCTCATGCAGGGCCTCTGGCTCACCGTCCTCGCGACGCTGGTCGCCCTGGTCGCGGCGTTCATCCTCGGGCTCGTGTTCGGCTTCGGCCGCATCTCGAAGTTCGCGCCGTTCCGCTGGTTCGCGACCGCGTACGTGTTCGTGTTCCGCGGAACGCCGATCCTCGTGCAGGCGTTCTTCGTCTTCTTCGCCATCCCGCAGCTGTTCCCCGGTCTGACGTTCAACCCGTTCGTCGCCGGTGCGATCACGCTGTCGCTCAACACCGGCGCGTACATGACTGAGATCATCCGCGGCGGCATCCAGGCGGTCGATCCCGGCCAGGCCGAGGCATCGCGCTCGCTCGGACTCGGGCACTGGAAGACCATGCAGAAGGTCGTGCTGCCGCAGGCATTCCGCATCATGATCCCGTCGTTTGTGAACCAGGGCATCATCACCCTGAAGGACACGTCGCTCATCAGCGTCATCGGTCTGGCCGAGCTGACGTTCGTGTCGCGCCAGATCATCGCCTCCACCTACCTGTCGGCCCAGGTGCTGACCATCGTCGCCATCATCTACTTCGTCGTGATCACGCTGCTGACGCTGCTCGCGAACCGCCTGGAGAGGAAGTTCAACGCATGAGCAAGATCGAGGTCAAGGATCTGCACAAGTCGTTCGGCGACAACCAGGTGCTCAAGGGCATCGACCTGACCGTCGCCGACGGCGAGGTCGTCGCGGTCATCGGCCCGTCGGGCTCCGGCAAGTCCACGCTGCTGCGCTGCCTGAACAAGCTCGAGGAGCCGACGTCAGGGCACATCATCATCGACGGCGTCGACCTCACCGACAAGAGCGTCAAGCTCGACGAGGTGCGCCAGCGCATCGGCATGGTGTTCCAGCACTTCAACCTGTTCCCGCACATGACCGTGCTCGAGAACATCACCCTGGCGCCGATCGAGCTCGGCAAGCTGTCGAAGGCGGATGCTCGGTCGCGCGCCCTCTCGCTGCTCGAGCGCGTCGGCCTGTCCGAGAAGGCCGACGCGAAGCCGGCATCCCTCTCGGGAGGTCAGAAGCAGCGCGTGGCGATCGCTCGCGCGCTCGCGATGGATCCCGAGATCATGCTGTTCGACGAGGCGACCAGCGCCCTCGACCCCGAGATGGTCGGCGAGGTGCTGCAGGTCATCCGCGACCTCGCTTCCGGCGGCATGACCATGGTTCTGGTGACGCACGAGATGGGCTTCGCGCGCGAGGTCTCCGGGCGCACGGTCTTCATGGACGGTGGAGTCGTGGTCGAAGAGGCCCCGCCCGCCGAGCTGTTCGGCGCCCCCAAGAACGAGCGTCTGAAGGACTTCCTCTCGAAGGTGCTATAGCGCCCACCCCTGCCCACTTCGCCGAGCGCCCACCGCGCCGAGCGGCCCCTCTGTGCGCGAGCCACCCCCTTGCGAACGTTCGCAAGGGGCCG
>JAESFY010000116.1_pt1 | contig 43923 bp, 38 predicted proteins | sample 9266201 | NCBI WGS metagenome assembly JAESFY01 (sample SAMN14515071, study PRJNA621656) | algae metagenome | isolation source: Nodosilinea sp. WJT8-NPBG4 and co-occurring heterotrophs from soil, lower... | place: USA: Pinto Basin, Colorado Desert, California | collected 2006-05-27 | reverse complement strand
CGGAGAACACCATAGATCCCGCGGGGTGCAGAGCGATCGTGACCGCGACCCCTTCTTCAGCACCCACCTCGGCGAGTTCGACGAGTCGTTCGAGGTCAGCCCCGGGGTATGCCTCCCGCCAGCGTTCGCGATGGTACGGATCGTCCTTCGGCGCGTAGACGTAGGAGTTCATCTTGAGCCGCCCCGCGAGGCGCAGCGCATCGAGCCGCTCCCGGTGCGACCACGGTTCGCCGTAGAAGCCCTCGATGATCCCGCGTCGTTCGAGGGTCGGGGCGTCCTCGATGCGGATGCCGGGCACCCGGCCGTCGGCATCCGTCAGCTGATCGAGCGTGACAGCCGCATATCGGAAGCCCCGCCGGTCGGAGGCGGCGATCACGATCCCCGCGGCACTCACGTCGAGGAGATACCCCTCCGGAGGGGTGTCGTCGTCGTGGTCCTCGACGATCGAAAGCCCTTCTCGACGGTGATGACCGTCACCCGGAGTGACGGAACGCGGCAGTGGGAGCAGACGGGCGATGGTTCGATCCGTGTCGGCGGCTCGCATGTGGGAACGTTATCACATAGACTGTTCGCCATGCATTCCGTGCTCTCGATGACGAGCGACCCCGACCGGCGCACGATCAGCGGTATCGGCTACTCGCTTTCCTGGCGCACGGGGCCGGGTGGACTCATGCGCTCTCCCTACTTCCAGCTCGCCGACGACGCGGGCGACCGGTGGATGCGGCTCAGCGCTCTCTCCAGCATCCACAGCCGTGCTGCACGCGATGAGGCGATGAGCATCGCGGAACCCGACGTCCGCGAAGAGCGCGATGCATATGTCATCACCGTGCGCACCGACTCGGCCGCCTGGCGTGAGCGAACCCTCGAGATCCGCTGCACCGCCGACGGGATCGAGCTGACCCTCGAGGCCGAGGGCGAGGGCCACATCACCGACGTCACGCTCCTCGGCGGCGACGGCATCCTCCCCACCGGCGCCAGCGGCACCTTCCGCTCCGGCTTCGATGCGCAGTCGCTCTCCGTGCCGAGCCCCACCGAGCCCGTGGCATTCGTCCGTCCGATCTGGTCGGCCGCGTCCCTCGGCGTCGTCGGCGACGCCGACCCCGGAAGGCTGAACGGCATCTTCTCGCCGCCACCGCTCGCTCTCGCGTTCGGCCGCAGCCCGGCGACGGATCCGTTCGCCCCGGGCGACGGGCCGTGGCTGGCGAGCTGGGTTCGCGACGCCGTGCAGAACCTCGGCTTCACCGTCCTCCGCTTCGATCCCGTCGATGACGGTGCGCTCCTGCGCCTGACCTACGAGGGTCACACCTCGGTCGCGGGACGCTGGCTTTCGCCCACCGTCGTCATCCGCCCCGTGGCGACTCCGGCCGATGCCCTGCACGAGTACCGCGCCGACCTCGTGCAGCACGGCTTCGCGCCGGGGAATCCCATCGCGCCCCACCGCTGGTGGCTCGAGCCGATCTTCTGCGGCTGGGGCGCCCAGGTGGCGCGCGGTGGGGCACCGGCTCCCGACCTCTGCCGCCAGGAGATCTACGACGAGTTCCTGCAGGTGCTCGACTCCGCCTCGCTCGATCCCGGCACGATCGTGATCGATGACCGCTGGCAGGCGCAGTACGGCACGGCCGAACCCGACACCGACGCCTGGCCCGACATGCGCGGCTGGATCGCCCGGCAGCACGCCGAAGGGCGGAAGGTCCTGCTGTGGTGGAAGGCCTGGGATCCTGCGGGCCTTCCTGCGGAGGAGTGCGTGACGGATGCCTCCGGGCGCCCGGTCGCCGTCGATCCCGGGAGTCCCGCCTACCTCGCACGCCTCTCGCGCATCGTGGAGCGCCTGCTCTCTCCCGAGGGACTGAACGCGGACGGCTTCAAGGTCGACTTCACCCAGCGCACGCCGAGCGGCACCATGCTGCGCTCGGCGCCCGACAGCGACGAGCCGTGGGGCATCGCCGCACTGCACCGGCTGGTGTCGCACCTCCACGACACCGCGACGCGCATCAAGCCGGACGCGCTCGTCATCACCCACACCGTGCATCCGTCATTCGGCGACGTCGCCGGGATGATCCGCACGAACGACGTGCTCGAGCACGACACCGCCGGCCGCCCTGTCTCGGTGGCAGCCCAGCTGCGCGCGCGCCACGAGATCGTGGCGGCGGTGCTGCCGCAGCACCCGGTCGACACGGACCAATGGCCGATGCCCAATCGCGACGAATGGCTCGACTACGCCCGCGCGCAGGGAGGCTTCGGCGTGCCCGCTCTGTACTATCTGGAGCGCGTGGGGCCGGAGGAGCCGATCGACATCGAGCACCTCGCCGAGATCGGCCGGGTGTGGGACGAGTACCGGGAGACCTTGAGATGACCGCGACGGAGATCGCCCGTGGCGTCTGGCGAATCGAAGACACGTGCCACGTGTATCTCCTGGCGGATCCCGAGGCACCGGAGGGCGAGCGCGACGCCGTCGCGATCGACTTCGGGTCCGGACTCGTGCTCGGCGAACTCGCCGCCCTCGGCATCCGTCGTGTCACCGACGTGCTGATGACCCACCATCACCGCGATCAAGGCCAGGGCTTGCCGCTCGCCGTCGAGCACGGCGCGCGCATCCACGTGCCGCCCGTGGAACGCGAGCTCTTCGACCGGGTGGAGGAGATGTGGGAGGGGCGCCCTCTCGACAACGACTACAACCTGCGCCAGGATCGCTTCTCGCTCCTCGCGTCGGTGCCGGTGCACGCCGCCGTTCCGGAGTACCGCGAGATCGACATCGCCGGAGTGCGTCTGCGAGTGATCCCGACTCCCGGCCACACGATCGGCTCGGTCACCTACCTGCTCGAACGTGACGGAGACGTGCTCGCGTTCTCCGGCGACCTCATCTATGCGCCGGGCAAGGTGTGGTCGCTCGCCGCGACTCAGTGGTCGTACACCCAGACCGAGGGCCCCGCGATGACCGTGCTCAGCGCCAGGATGCTGGCACGGGAGGGTGCCACGCGTCTCGCCCCTTCGCATGGCGCGGTCATGGACGATGCGGGTGCAGCGCTCGACTTGCTGGCCGACACGATGCAGGAATACGTCGACTCCCGGCGCTCCTATCCGTGGGATCTGCTGGCGCGACTCGATGACCCTTTCGTCGCCCTGTCGGAGCACCTGCTCCTCAACCGCACCTCGATGTCGTGCTCCTACATCGTGCTGTCCGAGACGGGCGAGGCGCTGGTCATCGACTACGGCTACGACATGACGACCGGGCTCGTCCCCGGCCAGGAGCGGGCTGCCCGGCGACCTTGGCTCGCCTCCCTCCCCGCGCTCCGTCGCAATCACGGGGTGACCACGATCACGGTTGCGCTGCCGACGCACTACCACGACGATCACATCGCCGGGATGCCGCTGCTGCGCGACGTCGAGGGCACGGAACTCTGGATCCCCGAGAACGTCGCCCCGACCATGGCCGACCCCTGGCGCGAGGACCTGCCGTGCCAGTGGTACGACCCGATCACAGCCGATCGCGTGCTGCCCCTCGACGAGCCGTTCACCTGGAACGAGTACACGTTCACCGCGCACGAGCAGCCGGGGCACACCCTCTACGCCGTCGCCTACTCGCTGGAGATCGACGGCAGCACGGTCGTCTTCACCGGTGACCAGCAGGAAGGTCTCGGCGGTCGCGACGGACGACGCGACATCATGAACTACCAGTACCGGAACCTCTTCCGCCTGGGGGACTATTCGCGGAGCGCCGCCCTGTACCGGCGGATCGCCCCCGGGCTGATGGCGAGCGGCCACTGGGAACCGCGGAGCGTCGACGACGAGTACCTCGACTACCTGGCGCAGTCGGGGCGCATGGTCGACGACCTGCACCAGCGGCTCCTCCCGCTCGACGATGTCGGGATCGGTCCCGACGGCCAAGCCGCGCGGCTCCTCCCCTACCGCGGCGTCGGCGTCGTGGACGAGCCGATGGCGTATGAGGTGCGGCTGCGCAATCCTCGGGGCGAACGCGCGGCAGCGAGGGTATCCCTGGTGTTGCCAGTAGGCTGGCGCTCGTCCCAGAGCGAGATCGACGTCGAGCTCGGACCCCATGAGGAGGCCTCCGTGCAGTTGACCGTGACACCGACCTCGCCCGGGCGACGCCACCGCCTCGCCCTCGACGTCACGATCGGAAGCCTTCGTCTCGGCCAGCACACCGAGGCCCTGATCGACGTCACCGCATCCGGCTCCGCGGAACCCCGGCCATGAGCGACCGGCCGCGTCCTCCGTTCGAGCGTCCGACGATCCGCGAGGTCGCCTCCGCCGCCGGAGTCTCGCGGTCGACCGCGTCGCGTGCTCTGTCCGGGAACGGCTACGCCGCCCCCGAGGTGCGCGAACGCGTGCGCGCGGTGGCCAAGGAGATCGGCTACGTCGTCGACGTGACGGCCCGCAGCCTCAAGCAGCGCACGAGCAAGTCGGTCGGGCTCCTGGTGTCCGACCTCCGCAACGTCTTCTACGCCGAACTCGCCTCGGGCATCGGTGAAGAGGCCCGCGCGCACGGTCGCACGGTCGTGCTCGTCGATCTCCGCGGCAACAGCCCCGACGAGCTCGAGGCGGCCGAGACGCTGGTCGGCTCCCGCGTCTCCGGCGTGATCGCCACCCCGGTCTCGGCCGACCTGAGCGCCTACCTGAGTCGGATCGGCGTGCCGCTGATCGAGGTGGACCGCCGGTTCGACGCCGAGAGCACCGACGCGATCGTCGTCGACAACCGCGCCGCCGCGCGCGATACCACCACCCGGCTGATCGACGCCGGGCATCGTCGCATCGCGCTGCTGATCGACGAGACGGAGTGGACCACCGGCGAGGAGCGTCAGCGCGGGTACCTCGACGCGCTGAAGACGCGCAAGGTTCCGGTCGACGAGTCCCTCATCGTCCAGGCCGGATGGGACGCCGAAGAGGCGAAGGCCGCGGCGCAGCGGATGCTGTCCCGCCCCGACCGTCCCACCGCGGTGTTCGCCGCCAACAACGTGCTGACCGAGGGCACCTGGCGCGCGGCATCCGACCTGGGTCTGAGGGTGCCCGAAGACGTGAGCGTGGTCGGCTTCGACGACGCTCCCTGGATGAGCATGGTGCACCCGGGCGTCTCGACGAGGCAGCAGGACGCCGGGGCCTTGGGAGCCGCCGCACTGCGGGCTCTGCTCGAGCGCATCGAGTCTCCGGATGCTCCGGTGCGTACGATCGTCATGCCGACGCAGTTCCTCGACCGGGGGTCGGTCGCCCCACCCGCGGAGTGACCCGGTGAGCTCTTCCGAGCCGGCGAGAACCTGGGTGACGGGTGGTGTCCTGCTGGTGCTGTCTGCGGCGGTCGGCGTAGCGGCGGCTCACGCGCCATGGGGAGCCTCGGTCAAGGACTGGCTGTTCCTCGCAGCCGTCGTCGTGCTGGTGATCGGCATCGGCCGTGCGGGGAGTGTGACAGCTCGGCGTCCGATCGGTTCCACCGCGACGATCCTGCTCGCCATCGCCCCTCTGACACAGTCGTTCTGGTTCGGGCTCATGCCGGTCACGGACAACCCGCACGCCGCGGAAGACGTCTCTGCATTGTTCGGGTTGACCTATTACGGCGCCTTGTTCGTTCTGGCAGTCATCGCGGTCGTGTCGATCGTGCTCGCCGACGCCCTCCCCTCGGGATGGCGCTGGGCGCCGCTGGTCGTGCCGGCCTGGACGCCTCTCTCCGTCGGCCTCGGGATGATGCTGTTCGGTGCGACGCCGCTGGGCACCGCGTTCGCGGGCCTCGGTGCGATCATCGGCTTTCACGGGCCGGCGGGGGGAGTCGCGTTCCTCGGCATCGCCGCGATCGTCCTCGGCATCAGAGCACGGCCGGGAGCCGACCTCGACGGGAGACGGCTTTCGGAGCGGACAGAGCGCCCGTGATGCGTCAGGGCGCCGTGGGCCAGGTCGTCTGACAGAACGGGACGGCCGTTCACTGTTGGGGGGCGATCGCACGGCGCCGCGATGCCGTTTCCTGCGGCGTCGTCCGTGACCTCCAGAACTTCTGCTTTGCATTGATGTGGGAACGATGTCACACTGTCTGCAGACGTGGTGACGACCATCGAGGACACAGCAGGCCGGAGGACGGAATGGCAACGCAGCGAAGCGTGCTCGCGCTCGACATCGGCGGCACGAAGCTCGCCGTCGCGGTGATGACGGCGGATGGCCGCACACACGGATTCCTCTCCGAGCCGACGCGGAAGCACCGCGGCCCCGACGCGGTCATCACGCACCTGTTCGACATGGGACAGCGGAGCATCGTCGCTGCGGGACTCGGCGCACCGGCATCCGTCGGCATCAGCTGCGGCGGTCCGCTCGACGCTCCCGCCGGCATCCTCACCCACCCGCTGCACCTGCCTGGCTGGATCGACATCCCCATCGTCGCGATGGCCGCCGAGGAGTTCGGAGTGCCCGCGGTGGTCGAGAACGACGCCACTGCCGCCGTCCTGGGCGAGCACCGCTACGGCGCGGCCCAGGGCGCGGACATCGCCCTCTACCTCACGCTGTCGACCGGCGTGGGCGGCGGCTCGATCATCGACGGGCGCCTGCACCGCGGGGCGGCGGGTAACGGCGGCGAGTTCGGTCATCTCACCGTGCGACCGGGCGGACGCGACTGCCTGTGCGGACGGAAGGGGTGCCTCGAGGCCTACGCGTCCGGCACGTCGATCGCTGCCCGCGCGAACGACCTGCTCGCGTCGGATCACCGCCCCTCGGCCCTGCGCGACCTCGACGTCGTCCGCGCCGAGAACGTGAGCGCCGCCGCCGCAGCGGGAGATGAGCTCGCCGCAGATCTCTGGCAGGAGACCACCGACGTGCTGGGTCAGGCGGTCACCGACCTGGTCAACCTCTTCGAACCGAACGTCGTCGTGCTCGGCGGCGGCGTCACGCGCTCCGGCTCCCAACTCCTCGACCCGGTCCGCTCGATCGTGCAGAACACCGCCATGCCTCCCGCCGCGGCTCGCGCCACCGTCACCCTCGCAGGCCTGGGTGACGAGGTCTGCGTGGTCGGCGCGGGCGCCCTCGCCCTCGACCTCCTGGAGGAAGCCCGTGTCTGACTGGCTCGACGAACAGCTCGACGCCCACATCCGCACCGCGACGGATGCCGCAGCACTGCTGCCCGCAGTGAAGGCGGTGGGGGACGTGCTCATCGACGCGTTCGAGAAGGGCGGCACGCTCTACACCTTCGGCAACGGCGGCAGCGCGGCCGACGCCCAGCACTTCACCGGCGAGGTCATCGGCCACTACCGCCGCGACCGACGGCCGCTCCCCGCCGTCACCCTCTCCACCGATGCCACCGTGTCGACCTGCATCGCGAACGACTATGCGTTCGAGGACATCTTCTCCCGGCAGGTGCAGGCGCTCGCGCGCCCGAACGACGTGGTCGCGGCGTTCACCACATCCGGCCGATCGCAGAACATCGTCGACGCCCTCGCCGCGGCCCGCGCCAACGGCGCCACCACCCTGCTCTTCGGCGGCGGAGACGGCGGGCCCTCGCTCGCCCTCGCCGACCACGCCCTGCTCTCCCCCTCATCGGAGACCCCGCGGATCCAGGAGATGCACACCTTCTTCCTGCACGCTCTTTCCGAGATCCTCGATGCATGGGCCGCGGGAGAGGAACTGTCGTGAGAGAACCTGCTTCCCCCGCACCGATCGCCAACGCGCCGTCCGGAGCTCAGCCCGACGGACGCCCCGAGACGCAGCGCCCTGCGGCGACGCCCGACCGCACGCTGCACATGATCGGCAACGCTCATCTCGACCCGGTCTGGCTGTGGCCGTGGCAGGAGGGGTATCAGGAGGCGCGGGCGACCTTCGCGAGCGCGCTCGACCGGATGGACGAGTACCCCGACTTCGTCTTCACCTGCGACCAGATCGTGCTGCTGTCGTGGGTCGAGGAGCAGGACCCCGAGATGTTCGCGCGCATCGCCGAGCGCGTCGCCGAAGGTCGGTGGGTCAACGTCGGCGGCTGGTGGGTCGAACCCGACTGCAACATGCCGATGGGCGAGTCGTTCGCCCGCCAGGGCCTGTACGGCCAGCGCTTCCTGCACTCGCGCTTCGGCAAGATCTCCACGGTCGGCATGAACGTCGACCCGTTCGGCCACAGCGTCAGCATCCCGCAGATCCTTCGCGGTCACCGCATGGACTCCTACACGTTCCTGCGCCCGGGGCCGCACGAGGGCGACCTCGACGAGACGCTGTTCCACTGGGAGTCACCCGACGGCTCGCGCGTGCTCGCGTTCCGCATCCCGTTCGAGTACGGCAGCCCTCCGGGCGACGTCTCGGGCCAGACCGAGAAGTCGCTCGGCCAGCTCGATCGCTCGCTCGGGTCGATGATGGTGTTCTACGGCGTCGGCAATCACGGCGGCGGGCCGACCAAGGCCAACATCGACTCGATCCACCGCTACGACCGGATGGGAACCTTCGGGAGGATGACGATGTCGTCACCGCGCACCTACTTCGACGAGATGCTCGCGCGCAGCGAGGGTTTCCTCGACGGCCTCGCCGTTCGCCGCGACGACCTTCAGCACCACGCGCCCGGCTGCTACTCCGCGCACTCGGGCATCAAGGCCTGGCAGCGCAGAGCGCAGCACGCCGTGCTCTCGGCCGAGCGCTGGGCGGCCGTCGCCCTGGCCCTCGGCGGCGACGAGTACCCGCGCGCAGACCTCGAGCGCGCGTGGAAGCAGATCCTCTTCAACCAGTTCCACGACATCCTCCCCGGCTCCGCGATCGAGCCCTCGTACGACGACGCGCGCGACCAGCTCGGCGAGGCCATCGCGATCTCGAAGCGCATCATCACCCGCGCGCACAACCGCATCGCGCGCCGCATCGACATCCCGTCGGACACGGCGACGCAGCCCATCGTCGTCTTCAACCCGCATCCGTGGGCGGTTTCGGTCGATGTCGACTTCCAGTTCGGCGCGCAGCCGCACGGGGTGCGCGTGGTCGATCACGAAGGCGTCGAGGTGCTCTCGCAGGCGACGCAGTCCACGGCGACCACCGGCGACCGCAGCCGCGGGGCCGTGACATTCCGGGCCGACGTGCCGGCGTTCGGCTATGCGCTCCGCCGGCTGTTGCCGGGACCGGCGATCGCCCAGCCCTCGCCGCTGTCGGTCTCGGACGACGGCACGGTCATCGAGAACGCGCACCTGCGGATCGAGCTCGACCCGCAGACCGGTGACGTCATCTCCCTCCTCGACAGGGCGACGGGTGTCGACCCGCTCGCCGGGACGAAGGGCCAGCCGCGGACGGCCGTGTGCGAGGACCCGACCGACACCTGGGGCCACCGTGTCGTCTCGTACGCCTGGCCGGGCGCCGCGATGACGCTCGACCGCATCGTGGTGCGAGAGACCGGTCCGCTGCGTTCGCGCGTGCGCGTCGAGCGCTCGTGGGGCTCGAGCACCATGGTCGAGGAGTACCTGCTCGGGTACGATGCGCGCGCGGTGCGGGTCGATGTCACCATCGACTGGCGCGAGAAGGCGCACCTGCTGAAGCTCCGCTTCCCGGTCGGTCTCGACGACCCCTCCGCCACCTACGAGATCCCGTACGGCACGATCGAGCGCCCGGTCGACGGCGCCGAGGAGCCGGCTCAGTCCTGGGTCGACCTCACCGGCACGATCGACGGCGCTCCCGCCGGTCTCACCGTGGTCGCCACCACGAAGCACGGCTGGGACGTCTCGCCGTCAGGATCCGCGGGCCTTGCGACCGCGAGCATCGGCGTCACCGCGGTGCGGAGCCCCGTCTACTCGTGGCACGACCCGCGCCTGCTCGACCCGGAGGGCATCTACTCGTTCCAGGATCAGGGGATTCAGCGCTTCAGCCTCGAGCTAATCCCGCACGCCGGCGACTGGCGCGAGGCTCAGCCGACGCGTCGGGCGGCTGTGCTCGGGGCCCCGGTGCGCGCGCAGCAGGAGTCGTTCCACCCCGGCGACCTGCCGGCGACGAACAGCTTCGCCGACGACGGATCCGCGGCCGTGATGATCACCGCGATCAAGGGCAGTGAAGACGCGCCGGATGGCGGCGCGCGTGGCAGTGCTGCCGCCGACATCATCGTCCGCGCGGTCGAGACGACGGGTCGCGCCGCATCGGCGAACATCCTGCTGCCGTTCGTCGACCGCACGATCGAGGGCGATTTCCGACCGCATCAGGTGCGCACGTTCCGGGTGCCGGTCGATCCGGATGCCGACATCGTCGAGGTCGACCTGCTGGAGTGGCCGCTCGGCGAGCAGCCGGCGTGAGCCTCCTCACGGCGGAGGTGCTGGATGCCGACGCCTCGCTGTTCACGATCGACATCAGCGAGCGCGACGGCATCCATCGACTCTCGGTGCGGTACGACGGCAGCGACCCGGTGGAAGCTGCCGTGCGCGCCTCCGTGACGGCGCCGAATGCCGCGGAGCCGTGGTGGCTCATCCCCGGACTGTTCTACGGCGACAACCGGCCGGCAGGCAACGACCGGCCGTACCCGCGTTTCGAGGCGAGCCCTGCCTCCGACGCCGACCCCTTCGTCAGCGACGAGTGGCATTTCCGTTCCGATCGGGCGGCGACCCCGGCGGTCTTCGTCTGGCCGGATCGCGGTCGGCCCGGCGTCGCGCTGTCCGCACCCCCGGTGACGCCACTCGGTCTCACCGGTCTCGGTTTCGCCCTTCGCGACGGCGCCGCCGTGCTGAGCGCGACGTTCCCTGCACGCGAGTTCCCGGTGACGTACTACGGAGACGCCGAGCCGCGACCGGCTCAGATCCTTCGCCATCCGTTCGAGCCCGGCAGCGTCGTCGAGATCGACGTGCGGGTGCACGTCCTCTCCGAGGATCGTCACGACTACGCCCGCATGCTGCGCGAACTGCATGCCGAAGGCGCAGCATCCGCTCCTCTGCGCCCCTGGGTCGACATCCCGACCGCCGCCGCGCTGAGCGCCGAAGGGCTGCGCCGCTGGCATTACGACCCCGATCCCGGCGTGCTGCTGGAAACAGTCGGTTTCGATCGGGAGGTCTCGGGTCGCGACGGAAAGTCGGTCGACCGGCAGGCGATGCACGTGGGCTGGGTCTCCGGTATTCCCTGGGCCTACGCGATGCTGCGGCACGCTCGTCGGGTCGATGATCGAGCGTTGCAGATTGCAGCGGAGCGCGTCATCGACTTCTGCACCGCCGAGCTCTCCCCGAGCGGGACCTTCTGGGGCGTGTGGTACCGCGGCAGCGGCTGGACGCAGAGCTGGACGGAGCACCGTCGCGGGCTGCACGGACGCACGCTCGGCGAGGCGACGCAGTTCCTGGTGCGCGCGGTGGCGCTGACGGGCCGGGACGACTGGCGTGCCGCCGCCGCCTCGAACCTCGATGCCGTCGTCGCGCGTCAACGCGAGGACGGCAACCTCGGCAGCATCCATCATGCGGAGACCGGCGAGGTGCTCGTCTGGGACGGATCCGCTGGTCTCGCCTGGGTCGGCGCTCTGGCCGAGGCGTCCGCCTGGGACGAGCGCTACCTCCCCGCTGCCGTGCGTGCCGGCGAGTGGTACGCACGGCTCGTCCTCGACGAGAACCTGCACGGCGCTCCAGAAGACGTCGATCTGGCCGGCACCAGCGAAGACGGCTATGTCGCGGTGATGGCGTACATCGCCCTGCACGAGGCCACGGGAGAGGCTCGCTGGCTCGACCTGGCCCGCCGCGCCGCCGACTTCGCGCTGTCGTTCCGGTACACCTACGATGTCGAGTTCCCGGCGACTTCGATGCTCGGGATCTACGACTTCGGCACCCGCGGCGCCGATCAGGCCTCACCATCGAACCAGCACCTGCACGCTTACGGGCTGATCATGACGCGAGAGATGCTGCGGCTGGCGGATGCCACGGGCGACGCGCACTACAGCGAACGCGCTCTCGAGTCGCTCGCGTGCTTCCGGCAGTTCGTCGCGCGGTTCGACGGCGATTTCAACGCCTACCGCGGGATGGTCACCGAACGGTACTACCAGACCGAGTGCTTCCAGCCGAAGGGAATGCTGCTCACGCTCTCGCATGCCTGGAGCGCCGGGGTGCTGCTGCTCGGCTGCGAGGATGCGATCGCGGCCGGCATCCCGGGCCCCTGAGGACCGGCCCCGTCTGCCAAGCCCTCGCTGTCAAGCCCCTCGAAGGGCATCCGCTCCGCCCGCAGGATGGTGCCCTACCCCCGAGGAGAATCGCGATGGACGTCATTCTGGTGCCAGGACTCTGGCTGGACGGCTCGTCCTGGCAGGACGTGGAGGCGCGGCTGAGGGAGGCCGGTCATGTGCCGCACCCGCTCACGCTCCGCGGGCTGACAGCGCGGTCGGCGGATCGCTCGGGAGTGATGCTCGCGGATCACGTCGCGCTCATCGTCGGCACGATCGACCAGATGGGCGGGCCGGTCGCACTCGTCGGCCATGCCGAGGCCTGCGGTCTCGTGCACGCGGCGGTGAACCGCCGTCCGGAGCGGGTCGCACACGCTTTCCACGTCGGCGGCCTCCCGAGCGCCCACGACACCTACGTCTTCACCGGCTTCGCCGCCGACGCGACTCGGGAGACTCCGGAGCTCGAGACGCGCTGCGCCGACGACCGGGTGCTCGCCGCCCTCCGGGAGCGCCAACGCGAAGCGCACGGGAACGGGGTCGACTCGCTGCAGCGTCTGACCGACGAGGCGCGCTTCGACGTGCCGGCGACGATCGTGGCCACCGACTACGCGGCCGACGACGTGCGCCGGTGGATGGCCGAGGATGCCGACCCCGCCCGCGAGCTGAACCGAATCCGTGACCTGACGCTCATCGACCTACCCGCCGGCCATTGGCCGCAGTTCGAGTGCGGCGCGGACCTCGCGCGGATCATCGTGGAGCGGCTCGCGACTCACGAGCGGTCCGCCGCCTAAGCACGGACGCGGGCAGCGTTCACGACCGGCGCGATCGTCTTCTTCTCGGCCGACTCGTACGCGGCGAGGATCACGCCGAGCACGTCGATGCCCTCCACGTGCGTCTGGATCGGCCGCGTGCCCTGCCGCAGAGACTCGGCGAAATGCGCGACCTCGGCCGCGAACTCGTGGACGGGCTCGAACGCGCGGGTCACCGGCTCCTCGCCCCGCGCACGTGAGACGAGGGTGTTGCCGTCGGAGGTCAGCGAACCCTTCTCGCCGACGACGGAGAACTTCTCGGTGCCCACAGCCGGCTGGTAAGCCCAGCTGGTGGTGACGTGGCCGACCACGCCGTTGTCGTAGCGGACGAGGACCTGCGCGGAATCCTCCCCCTCCATGAACTCCAGGCGGTGGCGGGACAGCATCGCGGTGACCTCGACAGGCGTGCCGCCCGCCAGGTGCTGCAGCAGGTAGAGGGGATGGTAGCCGGTGTCGATCAACTCGCCGCCGCCGGCCGTCGCCGCGTGCGCGCGCCAGCCCATGCTCTCCGGAGTGAAGTCGTTGAAGAAGCTGTCGGTCGTGCGAACCTCGTATGCGCGCCCGAGGGCGCCGCTCTCGACCAGTTCCTTCGCCGCAGCGACGGCCGGGAGGAACAGCTGGTTGTGCGCGCACATGACGGTCACGCCGGTGCGCTCGACGGCTGCGGCGATCGCTTCGGCCTCGTCCAGCGTGAGGCAGAGCGGCTTCTCGCAGAGCACATGGAGTCCGGCATCCGCCGCCGCGATGACCGCCTCGGCGTGCAGGTGATGCGGGAGACAGATGTCGACGGCATCCAGTCCGCCTGCGGCGATCATCTCGCGGTAGTCGCTGTAGATCATCACGCTGTCGTCTGCGCCGCGCCGCTTCTCCGCGCTCTCGGCGACAGGGTCGGCGATCGCTGCGAAGGTCACGGTGTCGGGATTGCGGAGATATCCCGCCACGTGCGCGCCGGCGATGCCGCCCGCTCCGATCAGTCCGATCCGGATCTTGTCTGTCGGGGTGGTCATACGAGTCCTTTCGCTGCGGTGTTGGCGGCGTCCACGAACCGGGTGAGGTCGACGGCCGCCTGAAGGTTCTCCGAGGTGTCGGCCACGCCGTGGATGGCGTCGACCCACAGTGCGTACGGGCTTCGCGCCGCTGGATCGAGCGGAACCGGTGTCCAGGTCTCGCCGAATCGACCGCCCTTGGCGATCATCGACTCCTGCCCGAAACCGAAGAGGAGCGAGGCCTCGGTGCCGCGCAACTCGAGCGCGGAGGCGCCCGGCGTGGTGACGAAGCTCGCCTCGGCGACTCCCAGCGCGCCGCCCGGGTAGAGGGCGACGACCACCGCGTTGTCTTCTACCGCGCGACCCGTGACGTGCCCGTAAGCGGCGGTGATCCGGTCGGGGTTCGCGCCCAGAAAGCGCTGCACCAGGTAGGCGGGGTGGCAGCCGAGGTCGGCGAAGGCTCCGCCGATCGCGGCGACCGGGTCGGCGAAGCGCTCGGGCAGCCAGCCAGCCAGCCACCCGTCGTGGGCCACGCGCACGCGGGCGTAGGTGATCTCGCCGAGAGCCCCCTCGTCGGCGAGGCGCGTCGCCGTCGTGATGAATGGCTCTGACAGGCGGGGAAGCGAGACCACGAGTGAGACACCCTCCGCCCGAGCGGCAGCGACGAGTTCCTCGGACTCCGCCACCGTCGGCGCGAGCAGCTTCTCGGTGAAGACGTGCTTACCGGCGGCGATCGCGCGTCCGATGACGTCGGAGTGCTCATTGGTGGCGGTCGTGACGGTGATCGCGTCGAGATCGGGCCGGGCGAGCAGTGCATCGAGGCTGTCCGCCTGCGGGACGCCCAGGCGAGCGGCGCCTTCGGCGCCGCGCTCGGCGTCCGGATCCCAGGCGGCGACCAGGCGGGTCCCGGGGTGCTCGACCGTCTCTCTGGCGTAGTCATCCGCGTGGACATGCCAGAAGCCGACCACGCCGACTCCGATGGTGTTCTGGACCGTGTTCTCGGTCAACATGCACTCCTTCGTGTTGTCGTTCCCGTCCGCGCGCACACGGAAGAGACCGGTGCGAGGGGTGGATGTGGCAACGTTACCAGCTGCTCCCGGAGCAGTGCATCCCCCGAGCAGCTAGCGTCATCCGATACGAATGTCCGCCACCACCGGGTAGTGATCCGACGGCGGGAATCCACCCGGCGCGGTTGGTCGAGCTGAGGGTGCGCTCATCGACGCCGTCGTGCGCGGCATCCCATGCGTCGACGAGGTCCATGCCGGCGAGCGGAGGCGGAGAACGGTCGTAGTTGAGATCTGCGAGCAGCAGACTCGCGTGCCCGCCGATCGCCTGGGCGAGAACGTCGGCCTGGGTGCGTTCGTCGGTGCCCCAGCATTCCTGTACGCCCAGAACATCCGGATGCTGTTCGCGCACGACCGCGAGCAGTCCCGGCTCGCGCTCCAGCGATGCGCTGCCACGACGAACACGGGTAGCACATCGCGCGCGCGGATGCCTCCCCCCTGGATTTCGGCGACATCGGCTGTAACCGTGGGAGCATGCGCGTTCTCGATGACTCTCCGTCCCTCCTGATCCGCGGCTACGGCTTCGGCGAGCACCTGTGGCGCCGTGCCCGTGCCGGCGCCCGCGCCGTTCCGATGCGCCTGCTCGGACGCGACGCGCTGTTCGTTCGCGGTGCCGAGGGCGTCTCCCTGTTCTACGACGAGACCCGCATCCGTCGGCACGGCGCGATGCCCGCGTTCGTGCAGGAGACGCTTTTCGGCCATGGCTCGGTGCACAGCCTCGACGGCGATGAACACCGTCACCGGAAGGCGACCTTCGTCGACGTCGCGTACGAGGACGCGCAGGTCGAACGGCTCACTCCGTACCTCGAACACGAGTGGCGGCATGAGAGGGATGCCTGGGCCGACGGCAAAAGCGACCGCAGCGCGTATGACGCGGCGGTGGGCGCTCTCGGACGCGCAGTCATGCGATGGGCGGGTCTTCCGGGCACGCCTGCCGCGAAGACGCGATGGGCGGCGCGTCTCGCGCAGGTCGTCGACGGGTTCGGGGTTCCGTATTCTCCGGAATTCGTGATGGCGGTGCTGAACCGCGGGTGGTCGGACCGGCACGCGGAACGGCTGATCGAAGCCGTGCGTGCCGCCGAGCTCGAAGCCGACGAGGGCACCGCCCTGTACGAGTGGGCCTGGCATCGCGATGAGAAGGGCGTCCTCCTCGCGCCGCGCCGCGCCGGCATCGAGCTGCAGAACGTGCTCCGTCCGATGATCGCCGTCGCCCGGTTCGTCGCCTTCGCCGCGAAGCAGCTTCACGACCACCCGGAGTGGCAGTCACGGATCGCCGAGGAGACCGCCGACCGAGGAGCGCTGGCGGGCGGCCCACTCGCGACCGCATTCGCGCAGGAGATTCGTCGCACCTCGCCGTTCGTGCCGATGCTGCCCGGCTGGGCGATCACCGACGTCGAGCTCGACGGCGAGCGACTCGCAGCCGGTGGTCGAGTCGTGCTCGACATCCTCGGCACCGACACCGACGCGCGGTCCTGGAGGTTCCCCGAGAAGTTCGATCCCGAACGATTCGTCGGTCTCGATGACTACGAAGCGCTGCGGGTGTTCATCCCGCACGGAGGGGCGGATGTCGCGACGGGACACCGCTGCCCCGGCGAGAAGCTGGCCATCGCCGGGCTCGCCGCCGCTGTCGCCGCGCTGAGCGATCCTCGCGTGACGATCCTCGATGACGGACTCGACGTGAACCGTCGTCGGCTCCCGACGAAGCCGCGCTCCGGCGGACGGGTCCGGGCGGTGGGCGCAGGCGGGGCGTCGGGGTCGCGCTGCCCGTTCCACTGAATCGGTGCCGTCGGATCGGCCCTCCAGTCGCACTTCGCGCCGTCCGTCGGTCGATCAAGCAGCGTCAACTGCGACCAGAGCGACCGAAGCCGGCCGGCGCAGCAGCAGGGCTAACCTTCGCGGCGAGGATTCCAGAGCATGACCTCGGTGGAGCGGCGGATGCGGCGGCCAGATGGCATCGGGACGACGCCCGTCGATCCGGCGGCGAACACGCGCACGCCCGGACGGTTCTCACGCTCGGCGCGCAGTGCGCCTTCGAGCTGCGCGATCCTGCCGCGCAGCGCCCGGTTCTCGTCCTCGAGGTCGAGCAGCCGCGCGATCGCGGGGAGGCTCACGCCCTGGGAGGAGAGCTCGGCGACTTCGCGGAGCTGCTCGATGTTGCGGGTCGAGTAGCGGCGGGATCCGCCGGAGGTGCGACCGGGCACGACGAGGCCGATCCGGTCGTACTGCCGCAGCGTCTGCGGGTGCATGCCCGCGAGCTCGGCCGCGACGGCGATCGCGAACACCGGGGTGTCGGCATCCAAGCCTCGCTCAGCCATGGATGCTCACCTCCCCGGTGCTCGCGGCCGTCATCGTGCGCATGATCAGCGACGCGCCTTCGCCATCAGCTCGGCGCGCGGGTTCTCGTTCGGCTCCAGCTCCTGGAACTTCTCCAGCGCCGCTCGCGCGGCGTCGTCGAGGTGCGTCGGCACCGCGACCTGAAGCTCGGCGAGCAGATCGCCGGTGCCCTTGGCGGTCGTGACCCCGCGGCCCTTCACCCGCAGCACCCGCCCGGAGGGGGTGCCGGGTGCGACACGGAGCTTGACCACGTCGCCGCCGAGAGTCGGCACCTCGATGGTCGCGCCGAGGGTCGCCTCGGTGAACGTCACCGGCACGACGAGGCGGAGGTTCAGTCCGTCACGCGTGAACACCGGATGCGGACGCACCGCGATCTGCACCACGATGTCTCCGCTCTCGCCACCGTCGGGGGACGGGCGGCCGCGGCCGCGCAGACGGATCTTCTGCCCGTCGGCGACCCCGGCAGGAATCTTCACCTTGAACGGCTTCCCGTCATCGCCCTGCAGGGAGATCGTCTCCCCCTGCACGGCCGTGACGAAGTCGAGCGTGGTGCGTGCGGTGACGTCGGAACCGCGTTGCGGGCCGCCGTATCCGCGGAAACCGCCGGTGGTCTGCCCGAAGCGTCCGTTGCCGAAGCCGGCGCCCTGCCCCTGGTTGAACATCGCGAAGATGTCCTCGAAGTCGGCGGACTGACCGCGCCCCTGCTGACCGAATCGGCTGAAGACGTCTTCGAAGCCGCCCGAGCTCGAGCCCGGCGCCGTAAAGCGCGCACCCGAGCCCATGGCCCGGATCTCGTCGTACTCCTTGCGCTGTTCGGTATCGGAGAGCACCGAGTATGCCTCGCTGACCTCCTTGAACATCGCCTCAGCCTTCGCATCGCCCTGGTTGGAGTCAGGGTGATACTTACGCGCGAGTTTGCGGTACGTCTTCTTGAGATCGGCGTCGCTGACGTCTTTCGAGACCCCGAGGGTCTTGTAGAAGTCCTTGTCGAACCAATCCTGGCTGGCCATCGATCACCTACTCGGCAGGGACGGCGACGACGACCTTCGCGGGACGCAGTTCGATGTCTCCGAGGCGATATCCCACCTCGACGACTTCGAGCACCGTGGTCTTGGTGGCGCCCGGCGTGGGCTGCTGGAAGATCGCCTCGTGGCGCTGCGGGTCGAATTCCTCGCCCTTCTCGCCGTACGAGACGACGCCGAGACGCTCGACCGCGACACGCACCTTGTCGGCGATCACGGCGAAGGGGGTGCCTTCGACGAGGTCGCCGTGCTGGGCGGCGCGGTCGAGGTCGTCGAGCACGGGGATGAGGCCCTTGGCGGCCTCGCCCTTGGCCCGGTCGGCCTCGATCTGACGCTGCTCTTCGGTGCGGCGGCGGTAGTTGGCGTACTCGGCCTGCAGCCGCTTGAGGTCGTGCAGCAGGGTGGACTCGAGATCAGCGAGCACAGCGTCTTCTGCTGCGGCCTCGCCGGTCTGCGTCGCGCCGAGGATGTCGTCGACCGTCAGCCCTTCGTCAGGCTCAGGGACCGAATCAGGCGCGCCGTCGACCGGGGACTCGTCGGAGCCCTCGGCCGCGGCGGCCTCGGTGGAGTCGGGGTTCTGCGGCTGGGGGCCGGACGCGTTCGCGTCCGACCCCTCATCCGGAACCCCGGCGTTGTCGTCGAAGTTCTTGTCCGTCATGGTTACTTCTTGTCTTCCTCGTCGTCGACGACCTCGGCGTCGATGACATCTTCCTCCGAGGAGGTGTCATCGCCTGCCGGGGCTTCGCCCTCGGTCGGTGCGCCGGCCGCGGCATCCGCCTGGGAGGAGGCGTAGATCGCTTCGCCGAGCTTGCCCTGCGACTCGTTCAGCTTGTCGAAGGCGGTCTTCACCGCGTCGTCGTCTTCGCCGGCGAGAGCCGTCTTCAGAGCGTCGACGTCGGCCTGGACCGACTCCTTGACGTCGGCGGGGAGCTTGTCCTCGTTCTCCTTGATCAGCTTGTCGATCGAGTAGGCGAGGGTCTCGGCCTGGTTGCGGACCTCGGCGGCCTCACGGCGCTTCTTGTCTTCGGCCGCGTTCTCCTCGGCCTCGCGCACCATGCGCTCGATGTCTTCCTTGGACAGCGACGAGCCGCCCGTGATCGTCATCGACTGCTCCTTGCCGGTGCCCTTGTCCTTGGCGGACACGTGCACGATGCCGTTCGCGTCGATGTCGAAGGTGACCTCGACCTGCGGGATGCCGCGGGGCGCCGGCGCGATGCCGGTGAGCTCGAACGTTCCGAGCGGCTTGTTGTCGCGGGTGAAGTCGCGCTCGCCCTGGAAGACCTGGATCGCGACGGACGGCTGGTTGTCGTCTGCCGTGGTGAAGGTCTCGCTGCGCTTGGTCGGGATGGCCGTGTTGCGCTCGATGAGCTTGGTCATCATGCCGCCCTTGGTCTCGATCCCGAGGCTCAGCGGGGTGACGTCGATGAGCAGCACGTCCTTGCGCTCACCCTTGAGGACACCGGCCTGGAGGGCGGCGCCGACGGCGACCACCTCATCCGGGTTGACGCCCTTGTTCGCTTCCTTGCCGGCCTCGCGCTTGACGAGCTCGGCGACGGCGGGCATACGCGTCGATCCACCGACGAGCACGACGTGCGCGATGTCGGCGACCTTGATGCCGGCCTCGCGGATGACGTCTTCGAACGGCTTCTTGGTGCGGTCGAGGAGGTCCTTCGTGAGGTCCTCGAACTTCGCGCGGGTGATGGTCTCGGAAAGCGAGACGGGGCCCGAGTCGGTCAGCGACAGGTACGGGAGGTTGATGCTCGTGCTGGTCGAGGAGGAGAGTTCCTTCTTGGCCTGCTCCGCAGCCTCCTTGAGACGCTGGAGGGCGATCTTGTCACCCGAGACGTCGACGCCCGTGGTCTCCTTGAACTGCTTGATCAGGAAGTCGACGAGACGCTGGTCCCAGTCGTCTCCACCGAGGCGGTTGTCACCCGAGGTCGAACGCACCTGGATCGTCGAGAAGTCGTCGTCCTTGCCCACCTCGAGGAGGGAGACGTCGAACGTTCCGCCACCGAGGTCGAAGACCAGGATGAGCTCGTCTTCCTTGCCCCGGTCGAGACCGTAGGCGAGGGCGGCGGCGGTGGGCTCGTTGATGATGCGCAGCACGTTGAGGCCCGCGATCTCACCGGCCTCCTTGGTGGCCTGGCGCTCGGCGTCATTGAAGTACGCGGGGACGGTGATGACCGCGTCGGTCACCGTGTCGCCCAGGTAGGACTCGGCGTCGCGCTTGAGCTTCATGAGGATGCGCGCGGAGATCTCCTGCGGCGTCCACTTCTTGCCGTCGACGTCGAAGTTCCAGTCGGTGCCCATGTGGCGCTTGACCGACGAGATCGTCCGGTCGACGTTGGTGACGGCCTGGCGCTTGGCGGTCTCGCCGACCAGCACCTCGCCGTCTTTGGTGAAGGCGACCACCGAGGGGGTGGTGCGGAAGCCCTCAGCGTTGGCGATGACCTTGGGCTCGCCGCCCTCGAGGACGCTGACGACGGAGTTGGTGGTTCCGAGGTCGATACCGACAGCACGTGCCATGTGTTTTCTCCTTTGTTGGGAAGTTCGTTCTGGTGCGGAAGTCTGCGGCGATCAGTAAACCTGAGTCGCGATGACTCAACTGTACTCCGGGGGGCAGACAGTGTCAAACAAACTTGATACAGGGTGACTCAACTTTGATGCTGAGGAGTTATCCACAGCCGCGAATCAGCGGGCGTGCTCGCTGCTTAGGCTCCCGGACCATGACCCATCACCGCAGCCCTCGCACCCTTCCAACCGCTCCTCGTCTCGCCGTGCTCACCGCCGGCGTTCTCGCCGTGCTCCTGTCCGTGAGCGGATGCTCGGCATCGTCGCCCCCGCCCTCCTCTCGCGACGCCAGGAGTCCGCAGCCGAGCCCGACACCGACCGCGACACCGGAGGTCTTTGCTTTCGACGATGGCGCGGCCTTGACCGAGAACTCCGATGTCAGTTGGGGTGACGGACTCGTGGCCGATGCGGGCTGGACGAGTGTGCCCTCTGATCAGCCGGGCCGATGGGCGTACGTCAGCGCGAGCGGGGCGTGCAACGCCTCGTTCCGCGGCGGTGTCCTCGGCGATGCGGGCGGGATGGACGATCGGGAGGCGACCGATGCGCTTCTCGAGTATCAGGCGGGCAGCGACTTTCTCGGGGCGGAGTGGGTCGAGGACGGCGTGTTCCGGAGGTACGGACAGGACGAGTCGACTGTCGAGCATCGCCAGTTCAGCTACACGTTCAACGATCTGGGATACCTCATGGCCGCGCGGGCCTTCGTGCAGGCTGACTACTCGGTGTGGGTGATCGTCACTTGCCAGGGCGAGCCGGTCGGTCCGGTCGCGCAGGAGGTCCTCTCGAAGAACTTCATCTCGATAGACGAGTAGCCCGCGGCTCGGCATTTCGGAACAAGCCATCTCAGAACGGCGGGTTCGAGTCGTCTTCGATGAAGGTGACAGTGTTCGGGGGCGGGGGCTTGTCGATATACGTACGGCCGGCGGGGCTCGTCCAGGCGTAGACGCCGTCGCCGAGGGGCTCGACCTGCCAGGACGAGTGGTGTTTGAGCACGTGGTGACGTCGGCAGAGATGCCCGAGGTTGTGTTCGGTGGTCGCGCCACCGAGCGCGGCGTCGTGGTGATGATCGATGTCGCTGTGGGTGGCGGGGTAGCCACAGGTGGGGAATCGGCAACGTTGATCCCTCGCCCTCAGATGTCGTTTCAATTCGGAACTGGGCCGGTACCGGTCGACCGCGAGCAGCGCGCCGGTGATCGGATGAGTGAGGATGCGGTCCCATCCGGATGCCGCGCCCGCCAGTCTGCGGGCGGTGGCGAGGTCCATCGGGGTACAGCCGTTCAGTTCCGCCGGGGCCGTACCGCGCCCCATCAGGCTGGTGACGGGAACCGTGACGGAGACCGAGGCGGTGATCGCGGCGAGCATACCGTCAGTGGTGTCATGCCCGGCCGGCGCCCCGGAGAGGAGCAGGTCGAGGGCGATGTCCGCGCGAATCTGATTCATGCTCCGCGAGTCCGCTCCACGAATCGACTGTTCCTGCACAGAATCCGAATCCGAATCCGAATCCGAATCCGAATCCGAATCCGAGACAGGTTCCAGGGATTGGACCGACTTCGCCATCGCAGTGAGCCGGTCGAAGACACCGTGTACGAGGGCCGACGGACCGAGCAGCCCGAGCTGCGTCATCCCGTCGCCGACGTCTTTCACCCACACGGACCGCTTCTCCCGAGCATCCGCATGTCGCTCATCGATCGCCCGCCTCTGAAACCGCTCCGCCACGCGCCGGCCGTGCCGGGACACCCGGTTCGGGGATTCCGTTTCGGCGAACGCGACCATCTCGGCGGAGTACGCATCCCGGTCGGTGGGGTCTTCCAGGTGCTCGGCGGCATCGCAGATCGCCCGGGCATGCATCGCGTTGATGCGGCCTGACCCTTGCGCTGCCCAGACGAGCGGGAACCGCTCCACCCGCCACACCGCATCCGCCATCCGCGCCTGCACCGTGCGGTCACTCACACGCAGGGCAGCGGCCATCTCGGACGCGACCGTGCGCGCCGCGAGTTCACCGAAGTCGGGATGCTCCTGCTCGTCGGCCACCTGCAGCGCCAACCGGGAACCGATCGCAAGAACACCGTCGCGCGCAGCTTGGAGGCTGCTGATCGTACGCTCGAGCTCGACGAGCATGTCGGTCGCTGAGCTCAGCGCCTTCACCTGCTCTGCAGTCGTATCCGCCAGTGCTGTCATACCTTCAGTGAACCCGGGGCCACCGACATTCAAATCCCAGATCAGGGGCTGAAATCGATATACCGGAATACGCTTGCGAATCTGGCTGCCCGCAAGGCGTCACCCAGGAGACCTCGTGGATGGGACGATGAGGGAGTGGAGCTATGGGCACCCGATCGACCCGGTGTGGTGACTTTGCCGAGCGGACGGCGTGTACGGGGCCGTGCCCTGAGAGCTGGTCCGGTGAGCGACGACGACGCGCCGGACTTCGGCCTGTACCTCACATCCAGACTGCATCAGGAGGCGTGGCGATCGAGATGGATCGCGTGGCCGGACTTCCGTCTTCCCCGAGCGCCGGCAGACGCGATCACAGCGCTGAAGGATGCGCTCGAGCGGTCGTCGTCGGAGCGAGTGGAGATCGCATGCGGAGGCGGGGCGGGACGGACGGGCACCGCCCTCGCCATCCTCGCAAGGTACGACGGTGTTCCGGCCGACGACGCCGTCGCGTGGGTCCGCGCGGTATACAGGCGCACTGCTGTCGAGACGCCATGGCAACGCAGATTCGTGCATGAGGTCGACCTGACCGTCTGATGCGAGATCGCGATCCGATCGCCAGAACACCGCGAATCTCGATTCGGAACGCTACAGCGCCCGGCGGTCAGCCCCCGCCAGCGCCGCGAACCACACCTCACGGTGCGCGCGGACGTACTGCACAGCCTTCGCCCAGTGCTCCCCGTGCCCCTCAGCGTGCATCGACGCCCACGGCTCCTCCCCCGTCGCCCGGGCACCCTCCAGGAGACCCAGCATCGCCGCGGTCCGCTCCTCCATCGCCTTCGGCAACGCGACGCGGGTGGCACGGTCCGCCTCGTATCCGCCGATCAACGCCGCAAGATCGCGGGCGGCGGCTTCGGGCGCGAGCTCGAAATCGGAGAGCGCGAAGGCCTGAGCCGCGTACGCCAGGTCCCAGAGCCGAGTGCTGGGGGCGGCGGCATCCCAATCGATGAAGACCCACCGATCCCCGATCACGAGATTCCACGGCGCGAGGTCGTTGTGGCAGATCAGCTCCGCGCCGGGTGCCGGGATCGCGGTCCGCCACACGGCGTCGGCCGCAGGCACGTAGGAGGCGCTGGCGTCATGGATCCTGCGGATCATCGACCCGACCCGTCGGAACTCGTCCGCCGTCAGGCGAGGCCCATCGATCGCCAGACCCCCGGGCACGAACTCGACGACCTGTCTCCCCCGCTCGTCCCGCCCCCGCGGCTCCGGCGCATCGACACCCTCGGCGCGGAGAGCCGCCACGAAGGCGCCGACGCTCGGCGTGGCATCCGACCACGACTTCCGTACCGTCTCGCCGACGCGCACCACGGTCCCGCTCGCGTTCCCGCCTGCCAGCACCTCTTCATCCACCCGTCGACGTTAGCGCGGGGAACGTCAGCGCTAACCGACAGACCGGATACTTGACCCTGACACTGTGGCAGACGGGAGAACTGAGACATGTTATCCATCGGAGCATTCGCGCAGATCGGCCAGGTGACCCACCGGATGCTGCGGCATTGGGACACCGCCGGCCTGCTCGTGCCTGCCCACGTGGACGAGTTCAGCGGTTACCGCTCGTACGACCCGCAGCAACTGGAGCGTCTTCACCGGATCGTCGCCCTGCGTCAGCTCGGCTTCGGTCTCGACGACATCTCCTCGATCCTCGAGCGGGGTGTCGATGCGGATCGCATCGCCGCGCTGCTGAAGATCCGGCGTGCCGAGGTGGAGCAGGATCATCGGATCGCCGCGGCAAGACTCGTCGACGTGGAACGGCGGCTCCACCTCATCGAAAAGGAGAATCACATGTCCCAGATCGAGATCATCGAGAAGCCGCTGCCGGCCGTCCGCCTCGCGGCCACCCGTCACGTCGTCGCGGATCAGCCGGAGGTCGCCGGGGTCGTGGGCCCGGCGTTCGACGCCATCGCCGAGATCATCGGCGGCGAGCCGGGCTCGCTGACGACGCCGGTCGCGCAGTACGCGTCGATCGACGATGGGCTGGAGGTCATCGTCGGCTACGAGTACGGCGGACCGGCGCAGGAGGGCTTCGAGATCATCGAACTCCCCGCCGCGGATGCCGCCGTCTGCGGCATCCATCTCGGATCGATGGATAGCATCGCGGAGAGCTGGCATGCCATCCACTCCGAGACCATCGCCCGCAGCCTGGAGCTTGCAGGGCCCTGCCGCGAACTGTACGTCCGCGCGATCTCAGAGGACCAGTCCGACTGGGTCACCGAGCTGCAGCAGCCCGTGCGGCCCAGCTGACCGGACCGAGCGCCCCTAGAGGTTCGCTCCCCCGCGATACCGCGCCGCCGGATGCCGTTCCGGCAGGCGCGGTCCCTCGCCGAAGATCCGCTCCCGCAGCGTCTCGCCGGGGGTGTACGCCTCGCGCATGCGCCCTCGACGACGAAGCTCGGGAACCACGAGCGCACCGAAGTCCTTCGCCGTGTCGAACGAGTGGTACTGACGCAGGTTGATGCCGTCGATGCCGTCTTCGTCGAGCCACCGCTCGATCGTGTCGGCGACCTGCTCGGGGCTTCCGACGGCGCAGAACCGGGAGTCCCAGGCTTCGTCGACGGCGCCGGCGAACTGCCCGACGGTCAGGTGCAAGGGCAGCGCTCCTGCGTCGATCACGTCCTGCCGCCCCTCGCGCTCGAGCGCTTCGCGCACCGTGATGTCGGACGGATGCTGCAACGGGTGGAACGGCACGCTCATGTGGATGAACGCTCCCTCGGGGTCGCGGAACGAGCGGTAGTTCTCGTATTTCGCCCGCGCCTCTTCCTCGGTCGGCGCGACGATCACGGTCGCCATCACGACGTACCGCGTGTCCTCAGGCCGGCGCCCCTGCCGTACGCTCTCGTCGCGGATCGCCGCGATGTTGCGCTCCAGCGCTCCGGGCGGGCGGTCGGCCGTGAAGAGCACCTCGGCGTTCCTCGCCGCGAACGCGATCCCTGCCTTCGAGGCGGATGCCTGGAACAGCAGCGGCACGCGCTGCAGCGAGGGCTCCGAGAGATGCGGGCCCGCCACCCGGAAATGCTCGCCCACGTGGTCGATCGGGCGCACGGCGCCGACGCGACTGTAGGTTCCGACCTCCTTGTCGGCGACGACGGCGTCGTCGTCCCACGAGCCCTCCCACAGCTTGTAGAGCACGTCTATGTACTCGGCCGCGATCTCGTAGCGGGTGTCATGCGGGATCTGGTCGTCGAGGCCGAAGTTGCGCGCGGCGTTCGGCAGGTAAGAGGTGACGATGTTCCAGCCCACGCGGCCGCGCGTGAGGTGGTCGAGCGTCGCCATGCGCCGGGCGAAGGCGAACGGCGGCTCGTACGTGGTCGAGAAGGTGACGCCGAATCCGACGTGCTCGGTGACGGCTGCCATCGCGGCGACCAGCAGCAGCGGGTCGATGTTCGGGATCTGCAGGCCGCGCTCCAGCGCCGGCTCGAAGCTGTCGTCGTACACGTCGTACGCGCCCACCACATCGGCGAGGAAGATCGCGTCGAACCCGGCGGCCTCGGCGACCTGCGCGAGCTCGATCCAATAGGAGATGTCGGCGTACCGCTCGCGCTGGTTGTCGGGCTGCCGCCACAGTCCGTGTGTGATGTGACCGGGGGTCGCCATCTCGAAGAGGTTGACGATGAGCTGCTTGGTCACGGGATCTCCTTCAGGGCGCTCGATCCAGAATGTCACGCCCCGCCTCACGGCTGCGCTGCGCGCGACCTCAGGAGACGCAGTCCGTGAGGTCGTGCACCGTGATGCCGCGGTGGTAGATCTGCAGGTCGGGCTGTGCGGGATATCCGCCGTTGCGCCACGACGACCGGTAGATCCCGGTCTGAAAGTACGGCGTCCACTGCTGGTGGTAGTTGTTGACCCCGGAGATGTCGAGCACGGTGGAGCCGCCATGGGTGACGACAACGCGGCCGGGCACGGATGCCGAGGACCAGGTGATGTCGATCTTCCAGTCGTTCCAGCGTCCGTACCCCACCGGAACCGGCAGCGTGTGCCTGGTCAGCTGCGTCGTGAGATCGGGCTGCAACCGGTACATGTGGAACTCCCAGGTGGGCGTCGGCGCTCCGTTGAGCACGAGGGCGAGCGGCGGATTGGTGGCGCGCCCGTCCGGCAGCGTGTAACCGTGCCACTGCGCGAGGATCGTTCCATATCGGAAGGGCACATAGTCCGTCGGGATGTAGTGCGAAACGCCGTAGCGGTAGCGGCCGAACGGGAACTGCTTGCGAGCCAGCTCGGCGCGATAGGAGGTCTGGTCCGCGGGAACCGTGAAGCGCATCACCGGCTGACCGGAACCGGCCGGGTCGGGCACGATCGCGTAGCGCGCCGGCGGGAACAGGGTCTGGTTGCCCCAGAGGTCGCCGGGGGCGACCGCGGCGGAGTTCGCGTCGAAGATCCGCCGCGTCCAGTTCCCGGCGCCGGGCGATGCGAATCCGTCCTGGTGCACGAGGGCTTCGCATGCGGCGCTGGCGGATGCCGGGCGCCCGGGGACCGCGAACGTCGTGGTCGCCAGCGCGGCGAAACCGGCCGTCCGCAGCAGCGTGCGCCGATCGAGAGTGAGCCCCTGGAGCGTGTGCGGGCGGGTCTGAGAAACGTCTTTGTTCGTCATGCCGACACGGTAGGAGCCCCCGCGCCGATCCGCCAGACGGCGTAACAGGAGCTAACACCGGTCGTCGAAACATCTCTGTCACACGCACCTCCTAGGCTGGCCGCATGGCACGCCCCACCCTGCTCGCCGTCTCGCACGGCACGAACGACACCGCCGGCGCCTCCGCGATCGCGGGGCTCGTCGAGGCGGTCGCCGCGCGGCTTCCCGACGTCGAGGTGCGCGCCGCCTTCGTCGACGTGCAGGAACCCGACGCGGTCGATGCGCTCGCCGCCGTCGACGGCCCTGTCGTCGTGGTCCCCCTGCTGCTCTCGAGCGGATTCCACGTGCATCATGACCTGCACGGCATGGTGAAGGACAGAGCCGATGCCGTCGTGGCCGCCCCGCTCGGCCCCGACCCGCGTCTCGCCGCCGTTCTCGCGGAGCGTTTGCCCGCGGCATCCGATCTACCGGTGATCCTGACGGTGGCGGGTTCGCGCGATCCGCGCTCGCTGACGGATGCCGAGGGCATGGCCGGAGTCCTCCGCGAGCATCTCGGCCGCCCGGTCGAGCTGGCGTATCTCGCGGCGCGCGAGCCCGACCTGCCGACGGCGCTGGCGGAGCATCCTGATGCCGATGTCGCGACGTATCTCCTCGCCCGCGGGTACTTCTTCGACCTCGCCGAGCGGCAGGCCACCGGTCGCCGCCTCGCTCTCCCGCTGCTCGACGGCGGGGCGGTCCCGGACCGGCTGGTCGACATCGTGGTGTCGCGGTACGAGGAGACGTCCGCGCGGCTCCCCTGACGCGCCACTCCGGAGCATCCGGGCCGACGCGGGAAAGTCAATGCTTCGGTGGTCTTGTGTCGCCGCGTGACGTCCGCTGACGTCCTGTGTCATCGAGGTTCTTGCACGGAGTCCAAGCTCCTACCTTGAGGCGAAGCCATCCCAGGGAGCAGGACATGACCATCGAGCAGCCGACGCCGATACGTGGTGCCCGCACGCGCACCGCGCGAACGCCCACGAAACCCCACGGACAGTGGGTGGTCGATGGCCGCGAGCCTCTCAACGCGAACGAGGAGTTCAAGCTCGCCGACGACGGGCTCAACGTGCGCGAGCGCATCGAGACGATCTACGCGAAGGGCGGCTTCGCATCGATCGATCCGACCGACCTGCACGGACGCTTCCGCTGGTGGGGCCTCTACACGCAGCGCAAGCCGGGCATCGACGGCGGCCGCACGGCACAGCTCGAGCCGCATGAGCTCGAGGACGAGTACTTCATGCTGCGCGTGCGCATCGACGGCGGCCAGCTCACCACGCAGCAGCTGCGGGTGATCGGCGAGATCTCGACCGAGTTCGGCCGTGACACCGCCGACCTCACCGACCGCCAGAACATTCAGCTGCACTGGGTGCAGGTCGAGGACATGCCTGAGATCTGGCGCCGCCTCGAAGCGGTCGGGCTCAGCACGACCGAGGCGTGCGGTGACGTGCCGCGTGTGGTGCTCGGCTCTCCGGTCGCCGGCATCGCCGCGGACGAGCTCATCGACCCGACTCCGCAGATCCGCGAGATCACCGACCGGTTCATCGGCGACGACACCCTCGCCAACCTCCCGCGCAAGTTCAAGTCGGCCATGACCGGCCACCCCAGCCAGGACGTCGTGCACGAGATCAACGACGTCGCGTTCGTGGCCGTCGAGCATCCGGAGCACGGGATCGGCTACGACCTCTGGGTCGGCGGCGCCCTTTCCACCGTGCCCCGTCTGGGCGAGCGGCTCGGCGCGTTCGTCACCCCCGAGCGCGTCTCCGAGGTGTGGCACGGCGTGATCCAGATCTTCCGCGACTACGGCTACCGCCGCCTGCGCAACAAGGCCCGCCTGAAGTTCCTGCTCGCCGACTGGGGCCCCGAGCGCTTCCGCGAGGTTCTCGAGACCGAGTACCTCGACAGCCCGCTCCCGGACGGACCCGCGGCGCCCAAGCCGCTCGGCCAGGGCGACCATGTGGGCGTGCACCGCCAGAAGGACGGCCGGTTCTACGTCGGCGCGGCCGCCGTCGTCGGGCGCGTCTCGGGCACGACGCTCACCCGGCTCGCCGATCTCGCCGAGGCCCACGGCTCCGAGCGCGTGCGCACCACGCCGTATCAGAAGCTGCTGGTGCTCGACATCGCCGAGGACCGCGTGAACTCCCTCACCGAGGGACTCGACCGGATCGGCCTCGCCGCCCGCCCGAGCCTGTTCCGCCGCGGCACCATCGCCTGCACCGGCATCGAGTACTGCAAGCTCGCGATCGTCGAGACCAAGGTCAACGCGGCCGAGGCCGTTCGCCAGCTCGAGGAGCGTCTCGGCGAACTCGAGCCCGAGATCGGCCGCCCGGTCACGATCCACGTGAACGGATGCCCGAACTCGTGCGCCCGCATCCAGGTCGCCGACATCGGCCTCAAGGGCCAGCTGATCACGAACGCGGCCGGCGAGCAGGTTCCCGGATACCAGGTGCACCTCGGCGGCGGGCTCGCCAGCCAGGACCGCGAGGAGGCCGGGCTCGGCCGCACGGTGCGCGGCCTCAAGGTCGAGGCCGACGGCATCGCCGACTACGCCGAGCGAGTCATCCGCCGCTACCTCGCCGACCGCGAGGACGCCGAGACCTTCGCCGTCTGGGCGCACCGGGCCGACGAGGAGGCGCTGCTGTGAGCCCTTCGACGAGCTCAGGGACCCAGCCCGTGGTCATACGGCCAGCCCGCCCCGCCCGTCGCTCGGTGGACGAGCTGCGCGCTCTCGCCGAGCGCGGCGCCCGCGAACTTCGCAGCAGGGCGGCGGACGAGGCGAGTCCGGCCGAGGTCGTCGCCTGGGTCGCCGAGAACTTCGCCGTCAGCCAGGCCACCGTCGCCTGCTCGATGGCGGATGCCGCGCTGCCGCACCTGGTCGCGCAGAGCCTTCCGGGCGTCGACGTGCTGTTCCTCGACACCGGCTACCACTTCGCCGAGACGACCGTGACCCGCAACGAGGTCGAGCGGGAACTCGACGTGCGCATCGTCGACGTGAAGCCGCTGCAGTCAGTGCGGGAGCAGGATGCCGCACACGGCGAAGACCTGTTCGCCCGCGACCCGGGCCTCTGCTGCGCCCTCCGCAAGGTAGAGCCGCTTCAGCGATCCCTCGCCGAGTACGAGCTGTGGTTCACGGGCGTCCGCCGCGAAGAGGCGCCGACCCGCGCCGACACTCCCTTGATCGCCTGGGACGAGCGCAACGGGCTCGTGAAGGTGAACCCGGTCGCCGCGTGGAGCTTCGACGACCTCATCGACTACGCCACCGCGAACGAGGTGCCGGTGAACCCGCTCATCGCGAACGGCTACCCGTCGATCGGCTGCGCGCCCTGCACGAAGCCCGTCGCCGCGGGCGAAGACCCTCGCTCCGGCCGCTGGGCCGGACTCTCCAAGACCGAATGCGGGTTGCACCTATGAGCACCGTGGCCACCACCAGCACCCTGTCCGCGCTCGACCTGCTCGAGGCCGAGGGCATCCACATCATCCGCGAGGTGGTCGCCGAGTTCGAGCGTCCGGTGCTGCTCTTCTCCGGCGGCAAGGACTCGGTCGTCGTGCTGCACCTCGCCGCCAAGGCCTTCGCGCCCGGCCGCGTGCCTTTCCCGGTGCTGCACGTCGACACCGGTCACAACTTCCCCGAGGTGATCGCCTTCCGCGACGAGACGGTCGCACGGCTCGGCATCCTTCTCGAAGTGGCCCGCGTTCAGGACTACATCGACGACGGCCGGCTCGCAGAACGACGCGACGGCACCCGCAACCCGCTGCAGACGCAGCCGCTGCTCGACGCCATCGCGGCCGGCAAGCACGATGCCGTCTTCGGCGGAGCCCGTCGCGACGAGGACAAGGCCCGCGCCAAGGAGCGCATCATCTCGTTGCGCGACGAGTTCGGGCAGTGGGACCCGCGCAATCAGCGTCCGGAGCTCTGGAGCCTCTACAACGGCCGGCACCTCCCCGGCCAGCACGTGCGCGCCTTCCCGATCTCGAACTGGACCGAGCTCGACGTGTGGCGCTACATCGAACGCGAGAACATCGCCCTGCCGCCGCTCTACTACGCCGCCGAGCGCGAGGTCTTCCGCCGCGACGGCATGTGGTGGGCGATCGGCGAGCACTCCCAGCCCCGCGACGGCGAAGAGACCGAACGCCGAGTCGTGCGATACCGCACGGTGGGCGACATGAGCTGCACCGGAGCGGTGGAATCGGATGCCGCCGACACGGCATCCGTCGTGGCCGAAGTCGCCCGCTCCACGCTCACCGAGCGCGGTGCGACTCGCGCCGACGACCGCATCAGCGAGGCCGCCATGGAAGACCGCAAGAAGGACGGGTACTTCTGATGAGCATTGTCGAAGCTGGGTCCCTGAGCCTGTCGAAGGGCGACACCACGCTGTTCCGCTTCGCCACCGCCGGCTCCGTCGATGACGGCAAGTCGACCCTCGTCGGGCGCCTGCTGCATGACGCGAAGGCGATCCTCGCCGACCAGCTCGAGCAGGTCGCGGAGACCTCTCGGCGTCGCGGCTTCGCGCACGGCGAGTTCGACTTCGCCCTCCTCACCGACGGCCTGCGCGCGGAGCGCGAACAGGGCATCACAATCGATGTCGCCTACCGATACTTCGCGACACCCCGCCGCAGCTTCATCCTCGCCGACTGCCCCGGCCACGTGCAGTACACCCGCAACATGGTCACCGGCTCCGCCACCGCGGATGCCGTGATCGTGCTGGTCGACGCCCGGAAGGGCATCCTGGAGCAGACCCGCCGCCACCTCGCCGTCGTCTCGCTCTTGCGGGTCGCGCACGTGATCATCGCCGTGAACAAGATCGACCTGATCGACCACGATGAGGAGCGCTTCGTCGAGATCGAACTCGAGGCGGCTCGCGTGGCAGAGCAGCTGGGCCTCACCGGCATCCATGTGCTGCCGGTGTCGGCGCTCGAAGGCGACAACATCGTGGACCGCTCCGCGCGCACACCCTGGTACACCGGCCCGACGCTGATCGAACTGCTCGAAGAGCTTCCGCGTCAGGACGAGGCGGATGCCGTGGCATCCGCTTTCCGACTCCCGGTGCAGCTCGTGCTGCGCCCGCAGGGCGGCCTGTCTCCCGAGATCAGCGAGGCCGACGCCGAGCTGTACCGCGACTTCCGCGGCTTCGCGGGCCGCATCGCCTCGGGCGTCGTGCAGGTGGGCGACCGCGTCGAGGTGTTCCCCGGCGGGCATGAGACCACCGTGACCGGCATCCAGGTGGCGGGCGAGTCCGCAGATGCCGCGACGGCCCCGCAATCCGTGACGCTGACGCTCGCCGATGACCTGGACGCCGCCCGGGGCGCGGTGATCGCGGCGATCGGGACGGCACCAGCGGGAACGCGCGAGGCCGTGGTCGAGCTGTTCCAACTGGACCCACGCGCCGTCACACCGGGCACACGGGTGCTCGTCAAGCACGGCACCACGACAGTGCAGGCGCTCGTCGCCGAGGTCCTGTCGCGCCGTGATCTCGAGACGCTCGCGCTGGAGGACACGTCCTCCCTCGCTGCGAACGAGATCGGCCGGGTGCGTCTGCGCTTCGCCGCCGAGCTGCCACTCGAGCCGTATGCGCGCGATCGCTCCGGTGGGTCGCTGCTGCTGATCCACCCCGCCGACGGCGCGACGCTCGCGGCGGCGACGGTCATCGACGAACCCTGAGACCTGTTCCACCCACCTGCACCATCGAACCTGCTGCACCGAACTGCTGAGGAGGCGAAACCGTGAAGATCACCCGCACCACCACGACACGGTTACTGAGCAAGCCCGCGCGAAGCGCGCGCGCGTCGAAGTGCACTGCCCTGGGACTTGCTGCGATGATGCTGGCCGGCTGCGCCTCGGCATCCGCCACGGGCGACGCCGCGAAGGGCGAGAGCGATGCGCCGACCGAGGTGCGCCTGGGCTACTTCGCGAACGTCACGCACGCGCCGGCGCTCGTCGGCGTTTCGGAGGGCCTGTTCGAAGATGCTCTCGGCGACATCGAGCTGAAGACCGAGGTGTTCAACGCCGGCCCCGCCGCGATCGAGGCGCTGTCGGCCGGAGCGATCGATGCCACCTACATCGGACCCAACCCGTCGATCAACACGTTCATCCAGTCGGGTGGCGAGTCGGCGCACATCATCGCCGGAGCGACCTCGGGCGGTGCGGCACTCGTCGTACGCGAAGGAATCGACAGCCCCGAAGACCTCGAGGGCGCGAACATCGCGACCCCTCAGCTCGGCAACACGCAGGACGTGGCGCTGCGCAGCTGGCTGGCCGACGAGGGCTTCGAGACGTCGACCGCGGGCGGCGGCGACGTGACGATCACTCCGACCGAGAACGCGCAGACCCTCACGCTGTTCCAGCAGGGCGGTGTCGACGGCGCCTGGCTCCCTGAACCCTGGGTGTCGCGGCTCGTACTCGAGGCCGACGCGCACGTGCTCGTCGATGAGGCCGACCTCTGGGAGGGCGGCGCCTTCCCGACGACCGTGCTGCTGGTGCGCGCGGAGTTCGCGGAACAGCATCCGGATGTCGTCGAGGATCTGCTCGAAGGTCACGTCGCGTCCGTCGCCTGGCTCGACGAGAATGCGGCCGAGGCGCCCACCGTGATCAACGACGCGCTCGAAGAGGCGACCGGCAAGCGATTGTCGGACGACGTGCTCGCCCGCGCACTCGAGAACGTCACGTTCACGGTCGACCCGCACGCCGAGACCTTCGAGACCCTGGTCGAGGACGGACTCGCAGCCGGCACGCAGAAGGAAGGCTCGATCGACGGGCTCTTCGACCTGCGCGCGCTGAACGCCCTGCTCGAGAAGAACGGCGAGGAGCCCGTCTCCGCCGCCGATCTCGGGGAGGAATGATGAGCGCGCCCGCGGGGTCCACGGCGACCGGTCGCGCAGTGACCGTCACCTCGCTGACGCCGAGCTTCGACGGCGTGACACCGCCGGCGGCGCAGGCACCGGCGGTCGAGCCCGCGGTGCGCCTCTCCCACGTCACCAAGCGCTTCGGCGCCGGTCCGCTCGTGCTCGACGATGTGTCGCTCGACATCGTGCCCGGCGAGTTCGTGTGCCTGCTCGGCGCCTCCGGATGCGGCAAGTCCACTCTGCTGAACCTCATCGCCGGGCTCGAGCCGCTCACCTCGGGAGACATCGCGACGCCCTCGTCGGGCGCGGCCGTGATGTTCCAGGAGTCCGCGCTGATGCCGTGGCTCACCGCGCGGAAGAACGTCGAGCTGGCGCTGCGACTGCGCGGCATCCCACGCGGCGAGCGCCGGGAAGAGGCGCAGCGCCTGCTCGCGACCGTCAACCTCGAAGAGGCCGGCGAGAAGCGGCCGCATGAGCTCTCCGGGGGCATGCGTCAGCGCGTGGCCCTCGCCCGTGCTCTCGCGCAGGACCGCCCCGTGCTGCTGATGGACGAACCGTTCGCGGCGCTCGATGCGATCACCCGCGATCTGCTGCACGAAGAGCTCGAGCGCGTCTGGCGGGCCACCGGGCGCACGATCGTCTTCGTCACGCACAACGTGCGCGAGGCCGCACGCCTCGGCCAGCGCGTGATCCTGCTGTCGAGCCGTCCCGGCCGCATCGTCGGCGAATGGAAGGTGGCGTCCACCACCGGCCGTCGCATCGAGTCGCCCGAGGTTGCCGCCCTGGCGACCGAGATCACCGCCGAGCTGCGGAAGGAGATCCGCCGCAATGCCTCTTGAGACTGCTTCCTCCCGGTTCCTGAGCGAGCGCAGCGAGACGAAGGACGACGAGCTCCGTACGCTCTCCGCCGGTCTCGACCGACTGCAGAGCGAGGAAGCCGACCGCACGCCGCCTTGGCGCACCACGCTGTCGAAGGTCCTGCCTCCGATCGTCCTGCTGTCGGCGCTGCTCGCCGTCTGGCAGCTCTACGTCGTGATCGCGGATCCCCGCCCCGACATCGCGCCTGGCCCTCTGCAGGTCGCCGGTGCCCTGGGCGACGCGTGGGAGTCCGGCCGTCTGCAGGAAGCCGTGCTGACCAGTCTCGAGAGAGGCATCGTCGGCTTCCTGATCGCGATCGCCGTCGGGACACCCTTGGGGCTGCTGCTCGCCGAGTGGAAGCCGCTGCGTCGCGCCGCGGGTCCGCTGATCTCGGGCCTCACGGTGCTGCCGTCGGTCGCCTGGGTGCCCGCAGCGATCATCTGGTTCGGCCTCTCAGATGCGACCGTGTACTTCGTGATCCTGATGGGGGCGATCCCCTCGATCGTCAACGGGCTGCTCTCCGGCATCGACCAGGTCCCGCCGCAGCTGCGCCGGGTCGGCACGGTGCTCGGCGCGAGCCGCTGGCAGCTCGCGACAGCGGTCACGCTTCCGGCGGCGCTCCCCGGATACGTGGCCGGTCTCAAGCAGGGCTGGGCGTTCTCGTGGCGGTCGCTGATGGCTGCCGAGATCATCGCCGTGGGCGGATCGATCGGATTCGGCCTCGGGTCCATGCTGCAGCAGTCGCGCGAACTCGCCGACCTCGCGGGAGTCCTCGGCACGATCCTGCTGATCCTCGGCATCGGCATCCTGATCGAACTCGCGTTCTTCGGTCCGCTGGAACGGCGGATGCTGCGATCACGCGGTCTCGCCCTCGGAGGCGACCGATGACCGGCACGGCGGGGATCGGCGCGCCGGGGAGAGGCACCGTGACGCTCGTCGGGGCCGGCCCCGGTGACGCGGGCCTGCTCACCCTGCGCGGACTCCGCGCGCTGCAGGATGCCGACGTCATCGTCGCCGACCGGCTCGGGGCGCGCGCCGTGCTCGACCAGCTCGCGGCCGAGGGCGTGGTTCTCACCGCCGAGGTCATCGACGTCGGCAAGCTCCCCGGCCACCACCCCGTCCCGCAGGACGGCATCAATGCCCTGCTCGTGGAGCATGCCACCGCCGGCCGCCGTGTCGTGCGGCTCAAGGGCGGCGATCCCTTCGTCTACGGCCGGGGTCGTGAGGAGCAGCAGTACTGCGAAGACGCCGGCATCCCCGTCGAGGTCGTCGCCGGCGTGACGAGCGCGGTGTCGGTCCCGGCGGTCGCCGGCATCCCGCTGACGCATCGCGGCATCGCGGCATCCTTCACGGTGCTCAGCGGCCACGACCAGATCGAGCAGGTACCCGGCGGCAGCGACCACACCGTGGTGCTGCTGATGGGCGTCAACACCCTCGGGCACTCCGCGCATGTGTTGAGCGCCGGTGCGCGCGGACTCGACTGCCCGGTCGCGATCATCGAAGACGGCTACGGCGAGCGCGAGCGCGTCACGATCGGCACCCTCGGGACGATCGCTCACCTCGCCGCGAGCCGGCAGGTGCGATCGCCGGCAGTGGTGGTGGTCGGCGACGTCGTGGCGTTGAGTCCGCACGCCCCTGAGCTCGTCGCCCTTTGGTCTGCACCGGAACCCCGCAGACCCCACTGGGCGGATGCTCTCGACGCCGGCCTCGCCGTCGACACGGGACTCATCCAGGCGGTGGACTCGCTCGATCCGGCATCCGCTCGTCGTCCCCTCACCTCCCTGTTCTCTCGCTCGCGCTGAACCGCGCCCCCGAAAGGCCGTCATGACCTCCTTCCCTCCTGCCCTCCGCGTCGCCATCGTCGGCGCGGGCCCCGCGGGCATCTACGCGGGCAACCTCTTCGCGACTGCCGTCCTTCGACGGGCTCAGGAACCCAGTGGGGAAAGGCACGCGCGCGTCGAGATCGATCTGTTCGAGTCGCTTCCCGCGCCGTACGGTCTGATCCGGTACGGCGTCGCGCCCGACCACCCCCGCATCAAGGGCATCGTGAACTCGCTGCACGAGATGCTCGACGCGTTCCCCGAGGAGGGTGCCGAGCGCCGCACGATCCGGTTCATCGGCAACGTCGAGATCGGCCGCGACCTCGCCCTCGACGAGCTGCGCGAGCGGTACCACGCCGTGATCCTCGCGACGGGCGCGATCCGCGACGCCGCGCTCGACATCCCCGGCGTCGATCTGCCCGGCTCGTACGGCGCCGCCGACTTCGTGGCCTGGTTCGACGGCCATCCCGATGTCGCCCGCACGTGGCCGCTCGACGCGTCGTCGGTCGCGGTGATCGGCAACGGCAATGTGGCACTCGACGTCGCGCGGGTGCTGGCCAAGCATGCCGTCGACCTGCGCACTACCGAGGTGCCCGACAACGTGCTCGCCGGACTCGAGTCGTCGTCTGTGACCGACGTGCACGTCTTCGGCCGCCGCGGCCCTGCCGACATCAAGTTCACGCCCATCGAGCTGCGCGAGCTCGGCGAGGTGAACGACGTCGACATCGTCCTGTGCGACGAGGACTTCGAGGGTGTCGACCCCGCCGCCGCTCCGAACAATCAGCTCAAGGTCATGCTCCGCACGCTGAACAGCTGGCGGGACCGCCCTGCCGGCACGGCATCCCGCCGCCTGCACCTGCACTTCTGGCACGCTCCCGTCGAGATCACCGGCGACGGAAAAGTCGAGGGCATCCGCTTCGAGCGCACCCGGATCGAGACGAACGAGACGGATGCCGCCGGCCGGCTCGTCGGCACCGGCGAGTTCCGCGACTACCGGGTGCAGGCGGTGTACCGCGCTGTCGGGTACTACGGCACGCAGGTGGTCGGCGCCCCGTTCGACGAGGCGCGCGGCGTCGTGCCGAACGCAGGTGGCCGGGTCGAGGGCGAAGCGGGCCTGTATGCGACCGGGTGGATCAAGCGCGGTCCGGTCGGCCTCATCGGCCACACGAAGTCGGATGCGCTCGAGACGATCACAAACCTCGTGGCGGATGCCGAGGCGGGGCTGCTCGTCGCGCCGACCGCCGAGGGTGACGTACTCGACGTGCTCGACGTGCTCGATGCGCGCGAGACCGCCTACACGACGTGGGACGGCTGGCTCGCCCTCGACGCCCACGAGCGGTATCTCGGCGAGACGCACACCCATGTGCGGGAACGCGTCAAGGTCGTGCCGCGCGAGGAGCAGGTGGCGGTGTCGTCGGCGCGCGACGGCGCCCTCGTCCGATGACCTACGTCATCGCATTGCCCTGCGTCGACGTGAAGGACAGGGCCTGCATCGACGAATGCCCTGTCGACTGCATCTACGAGGGTGAGCGCTCGCTCTACATCCATCCGGACGAATGCGTCGACTGTGGGGCGTGCGAGCCGGTGTGCCCGGTCGAGGCCATCTACTACGAAGACGACCTGCCGGACGAGTGGCAGGATTATTACAGGGCCAACGTCGATTTCTTCACCGAGATCGGCTCGCCCGGCGGCGCCGCCAAGGTCGGCGTCTACGCGTTCGACCATCCGGTGGTCGCCGCCCTTCCCCCACAGGAGGGTGCGCATGACTGAGCCGGGTGCGTATGACGTGCTCATCATCGGCGGAGGGCCGGCCGGTCTCTCGGCTGCGCTCAACCTCGGCCGCTCGCTCGTGCGCGTGCTCGTGATCGATGCCGACCGCCCGCGGAACGCCGCGACGCTGAACTCGCACGGCTTCCTCACGCGTGACGGGGTTCCGCCGCACGAGCTGCGGCGCCTCGCCCGGGAGGAGCTGGCCGCCTATCCGAACGTCGAGATCCGCACCCGGGTGCGAGTCACCGCATTGCGGTCGACGGATGCCGGATCCGGAGGCGCACGCCCTGAGGGCGCACGCTTCGAAGCGGAGATCGGCCGCCGCGAACCCGAGACGACCGTGACCGCGCGGACGGTGCTGCTCGCCACAGGGCTCCGGGAGACGCTTCCCGACGTGCCGAACCTCCGCGGCTTCTACGGCATGAGCCTGTTCAGCTGCGCCGCCTGCGACGCGTGGGAGCTGCAGGGCCGGCGCCTCGCGCTGATCGGGGAGTCCGCCGACCTGGCATCCCGCGCGCGGCTGATCGGGCGGTGGACCGAGACGCTCACCGTGTTCACGAACGGGAGCGGTGTCGTGACCACAGCCGAAGAGGCCGAGCTCGCCGCCGCGGGTGTCGCGGTGCAGCGGCATCCGATCGTAGAGCTGGTCGGAGACCGCGGCCGCCTCGAGGCGGTGCGGCTGGCGGACGGCACGACGGTCGCCCTGGACGGCGGATTCGTGCGGCCCGAGTGGGAGACCGAGCTCTCCTTCCTCGACGGGATCGCGCCGACCCTCGACGTCGACGGCCATCTGGTCACCGACCGCTCCGGCCGTACCGATGTGCCGGGTCTGTATGCCGCCGGCGACGCCGCGACCCCCGGGCCGCAGCAGCTCATCGTCGCTGCGGGAGCCGGCGCGCGCGTGGCGGCGGTCATCGTGCACGACACGATCGGGGTCGCGACGGCGCACTGAGCAGCAGTGCCCATTCGTCAGGCGTGACCCCGGGGCTAGGCTGACCGCCATGACACGCACTCGGCAGGCCTCCTCGCTCCTCCGCCTCACAGCGGCGATCATGCTGGCCGGAGTCGCGCTCCCCCTCAGCGGGTGCCTGTTCGCGCAGATCCCGAGCGGTGAGTCGACCGAGAGCCGACCCTCTGAAGACCCCGGGGCCACCGACGAGCCGACCGAGGAGCCGTCGGGCGGAACGACGCTGACGTTCGCGGAGGGCCTCGAGCTCTCGGACAGCTCGTACATCGAGTGGGGCGACGGGTTCCTCACCGACGAAGCGTGGAAGACGACCGCGCCTGATGACGGCAACGGCGGATGGACGTACGGCACGGTCGACGACACCTGCACCGCCGAGTTCTGGCAGGGCCGCATCACCGACGTGCCCGTGGTCGACGGCGACGACAGCGCCTCCTCCGATGCGATCCTCGGCGTTCTGCTGCAGAGCACCACTGCCGACATCACCGCGGTCTCCACCACCGGTGAGTTCAGCTACCAGGTCGGCGGCAGCGGTGGTGTCGAGAACCGTCAGGTGGTCGGCACGGACGGCGACCGCACCTGGATGATGGCCGCACGGGCGTTCACCACGGTCGGCGTCGGTGTGTACGTGATCGTGGACTGCACCGGCGGTGCCGGCGCAGAGGCGACCATGGAACTCGTGAACGAGGCGAACGCCCTGGTCGTCACACCATAGTCGGGCGCCTGCTCACTTCCCGCCGGGAGGGCCGACCAGCAGCAGGATCACGTAGAGCGCGACGATGCCGACGGCCAGCAGGGCCGCCAGCACCCAGGGCCGACGCAGGAACCAGCGCATCAGCCGGTCGTACCAGCGGCGATCCCGCGGGTCGTCGGTCGCATCGAGACGCCAGGCCCCGTCGCGCCGGCCGGTGCGGTGCAGCCAGATCTCGGTCGGGATCGTGGCGTAGGGCACGATGGCGCTCGCGACCGCGAGTACTCCGACGCCGAGATGCCAGCGCTGGTTGAGGGCGACGAGCACGGCCGTCGCCGCGTAGGCGAGGAAGACGAACCCGTGGATGCCGCCGCCGACCGTCACGACGACTCCGGGAGCGCCGACAGCACGGGCGATGATCGCGGCGATCAGAATCGTCCAGGTGATCGCCTCCGCGATCGCGAGAACTCGGAACAGGCGGTCGGGGGTGCGGAACACGGGACTCCTCGGGTGACGTACTCCCAGCGTATCCGGGCACGGCATCGCCTTCGAATCGCGCAACTTGTTGGTCCGGGCACGACGGAACGACCAGTTGCGCGATTCGAAAGCGGAATACCCGACCGCGCGGGGACGTTGCCGAAGGCATGGTGACAGTGGACGCGGACGCGCTCTCGCAGGTGCTCGGCACCGTCGATCTGCGCGTCGGCGTGGCGCGGCGCAGGACTCTTGCGGCGGGCGCGCTGCTGCCTGTTCCGTCGGATGCCGTCACCCTCGTATACATCTCCGAAGGCAGCGTGCACGGGCATCCGCCGCTGGGTGACGGATGCCGCCTCGACGTCGACCCGGATAGTCACCGGCTCACGGTCGAGCCGCAGGCCCGCCGCGACCGTCTCATCGCGGGCGACGCGTTCCTCATGCTGGGCGGTTCACCCTTCGCCCTCGAAGCCGAGGACGACACCAGCCTCATGGTCGTCGACCTCGTGCTGGCGGATGCCGCGTCGCAGCTGCGGGCGGTGCTCCCGGACTTCATCACGGTGACAGGCTTCGACGCTCTCGAGCCCGCCGCCGCCGCACTCGCCGAGAACATGGGCCTGGTCGACCCCGATACCTGCCCGACGCGTCAAGGCGATCCGCTGATCTGCCGAATGATGGCGACGACCGTGCTGCTCTCGGTCATCCGGGCCTGGGCCGCGAACGGCTGCGCGCCGCAGGGCTGGCCGTCGCTGTCGAACGACCCCTTCCTCGACCGCGTGGTCGAAGCGATCCACGAAGAGCCGGGCCGTGACTGGACGGTCGAGCGCCTCGCCGGGGTCGGCGCGATGTCACGCTCGACCTTCGCCGAGCGCTTCCGCCATGCCATCGGCCGCTCCCCCGCCGACTACGTCACCGAGGTGCGGATCGATGCGGCGAAGCGGATGCTGGACGCCGGCCGATCTGTCTCCGAGATCTCACGCGAGCTGGGCTACGCCTCAGACGAGGGCTTCAGCCGCGCGTTCCGCCGCCGCACCGGCGTGACCCCGTCGTCGTGGCGGATGGCGAACCGCGCGCCCATCCCCGCCTAGTCCGGCAGATTGTCCGGCCGCGGCCGTGAACAACTCCTCCGGAATGTCCCCGGCACCGATGGTGAGCGCGTCACCGCGCGACTGCTGCCCCGGAGAGCGGGCGTTCTCGAGGAGTTGTTCACGCCGGAGTCGCCGGCTCAGACCTTGACGCGGTTGGATGCTCCGAAGAGCACGGCCCCGAGCAGCAGGATCGCCGCGCCGAGCGCGTATACGAGCTCGACGCTCATGGTGTCGACGAGGAACCCTCCCACACCGGCCGCGATCATGATCGCGCCCTGGAATCCGACGACGACGAGGCTGCCACCGGCCTCCAGCCGGTCCGGCATCCGGTGCCCGACCCACGTGTTCACGACGATCAGCCACGAGGCGAAGAAGAGACCCCAGACGAACACCACGATGCCGATCCCCACGACCGTGCCGGACAGCAGGATCATCGCCGCGACAGCCACGGCGATCACGACCGGCGCGAACACGGCGAAGAACCGGAACGACCGGTCGATGACGAGCCCGATCACGAGGTTCCCGATCAGGCCACCCGCGCCGAAGAGCGCGAGCAGCACCACGATCGTGGAGGCGTCGACACCCGGGATCCGCTCCAGCGCGAGCCGCACGTACGTGTAGGCGAGGAAGTGACCGAGCACGATCAGCACGTGCCCGATCATTCCGAGGCTGATGCCGGGGCGACGGACGGTGTCGACCAGCAGGCGAATGCTCGACGCCTGCGCAGCGGGGACCGAGGGAAGCATCACTCGGAGCGCGATCGCGAGCAGTCCGGTGACGATTCCCGCCAGGGCGAACACCATGCGCCAGTCGATGATCTCGCTCAGCATGACGCCGATCGGTACGCCGGCGACCGTGGCGAGCGAGGTTCCGGCGGCGGTGAACATGACCGCGCGACCGAGTCGATCGGGGCCGGCGATGCGGGCGGCGACCGTGATCGACATCGACCAGAAGGCGCTGATCGCCGCTCCCAGCAGGAACCGGGCGAGCAGAATGATCACGAGGTTCGGCGAGATCGCAACGATCAGGTTCGAGACAGCGGCCGCGAGCGCCATCCAGACCAGCAGCGATCGACGGTCGAGCCGCGGGAAGATCAGGCCAATCGTCGGTGCGACCACCAGGCCGACGAGGGCGGTGACCGTGACCGTCTGCCCAGCCTGGCCCGGCGTGATCCCGAGCGACGCCGCCATCTCGGTGAGCACCCCGTTCGGGAGGAACTCCGCCGTCACCAGCAGGAAGCTCATCATCATCATGACGATGAGACCGCCGTACGGCATCCGCTGTGGTCGAGAGGAGGCGGTCGTCGGAACGGGCGCTGTCGTGGTCATGGTTCTACACTCGCGCAGATCGGATGCCGCCGCCCGACCGGTCGTCCGCGGCATCCGACCATTCGTCCGGGGCATTCGGACGATCACCAGCGGGCCCTCACCGACTTCCCATGCGGGGCGGGCAGGGTGGAGGGCATGCGATCGGGTCGGAGGGGCAGATGGATGCTGCGCCTGTTCGGTCTCGTCGCCGCCGGCGCTCTCCTCGCGGGGTGCTCTCCGCAGGTGGGGCCGGATGACTGGGCCCTGGAGCCGATCCCGTTCGACAGCGGGGCCGGTCGCACCGACTTCGCGTTCGGTATGCATCAGCTGACCACCGACGGGTCGGGCGGATTCTGGGCCCGTTCGGGCAGTTCCTGGTTGCACGTCGGCGATGACGGCGAGACGCTCGCGATGTTCAGCGCCGACGACGGCGATCCGCTCGCCGGCATCGGCGCGATGGCG
>JAESFY010000115.1_pt1 | contig 44634 bp, 41 predicted proteins | sample 9266201 | NCBI WGS metagenome assembly JAESFY01 (sample SAMN14515071, study PRJNA621656) | algae metagenome | isolation source: Nodosilinea sp. WJT8-NPBG4 and co-occurring heterotrophs from soil, lower... | place: USA: Pinto Basin, Colorado Desert, California | collected 2006-05-27 | reverse complement strand
CAAGTCCACTCTCACCAACGCCCTCGTCGGTGAGAAGATCGCCATCACCAGCGACAAGCCGCAGACCACGCGCCGTGCCATCCGTGGCATCGTCAACCGGCCGGAGGGGCAGCTCGTCATCGTCGACACCCCGGGAATCCACAAGCCACGGACCCTGCTCGGAGAACGCCTGAACGACCTGGTCGACCAGGTGCTCGGCGACGTCGACGTGATCGGCTTCTGCGTTCCGGCGACCGAGAAGGTCGGCCCCGGCGACCGGCGCATCGCTGCCTCGCTCGACGGCTACGCGCGCGCCAAGAAGATCGCGATCGTCACGAAGACGGATGCCGCGGGACGTGACGAGATCACCGAGCGGCTACTGGAGGTCGATGCCCTCCGCGAGGACTGGGCCGCGGTCATCCCGTTGTCGGCACTGACGCGGGACCAGCTCGAGGTTCTCGCCGACGAGGTCCTGAGCCTGATGCCCCAGGGACCTGCCCTGTACCCCGAGGGGATCACCACGGACGAGTCGCAGGAGGATCGCATCGCGGAGATGATCCGTGAAGCGGCCCTCGACGGCGTCCGTGACGAGCTCCCTCACTCGATCGCCGTCGTCATCGACGACATCGCCCCGCGTGAGGGCACCGACCTCACCGATGTGCACGCTTCGATCGTCGTCGAGCGGGACAGCCAGAAGGCGATCATCATCGGACACAAGGGCAAGCGACTCAGCGATGTCGGAGCCCGGGCCCGGGTCGGCATCGAGAAGCTCCTCGGCACGCGCGTGTTCCTCGGACTGCACGTGAAGGTCGCGAAGGAATGGCAGCGCGACCCGAAGCAGCTCGGTCGGCTCGGCTTCTGAGATGCGCTCGAGGAACACGTCGATGGCGGCGGGCAGACCGCCGACCCTGCAGGCATGAGCGGGCGCATGCCGGACCCGAAGGCACAGCGCGAAGAGGTCTACACCCGCATCTTCGATGACCATTGGGCGTCGGTGAGGCATCACATCGAGTGCGTGGTCGACGATGACGCCGAGGTCACCGAGATCGTGTCAGAGGTCTTCTTCCTCGCCTGGTCACGACTCGATCCCGCGCGTCCGATGGGGCGCGTGTGGCTGCTGCGCGCAGCGGAGCGCCGTCTCCGCGCCCGATCGCGGCGACCCATGACTGCGCGGATCGCGCTGGATGCCGTACATCTCGGCGTCACCGGGGATACGACTCCTCCGGGGCGAGTGGGACAGGCGGAGGTCGTGCGGGCTTTGGGTGTCCTCACCGCGAGAGAACGGCGTATCATCATGCTGACGTACTGGGATGGGCTCGCGGAGGGGGAGATCGCGGAGCTGCTGCGCGCATCTGAGTCACGAGTACGCGAGACGCTTCGCCGAGCGCAGCACCGTCTGCGCAGGGAGCTGGGCCTGGAGGGGGTGACATCCGGTGACGACTGAGAACGCGGTTCTCGAGCGGGCACTCAGCGACGCCGATCCGGCGCGCACTCCACGGGACGCCGCTCCGGATGCCAGGGCGATCGCCTTGCGCGACCGGATCCTCCGCCAGACGGCTGCGCCGAAGAAGCGCCGGCGTGTGCGCGCCCTGGGCTGGGCGACCGGGCTGGTCGCGGTGGCGACGGCGGCAGTGGTGGCGTTCGCCATGATCACGCCTCAGGTCGCCGCGGTGGCGGGAACGCCGTCACCACTCGACTTCGAGGGCGAATCCACGGTGGCAGGCATCGTCGAGGAGGCGCGCGACGCCCTCGCGACGTCTGCCGGTCCTGCACAGGCTGAGCGAACCGTTCGGACAGCGTCGTGGGGATTCTCCGTCGACGTGGGCATGGAAGTGACGACGGTAGTGCCACAGCTCTCGACTCTGACATGGGAGCCCGACGGGTCAGGACGGTCGACGGTCATCGCGGGCGTCCCGTACGACCCGGCGGATGCCGTCGCCAATAGCGCGGCAGAGGTGACCAGCAGCGGAGAGGTCGTCACGGACCTCGTCATGGAACCGGGTGATTTCGCGACGCCGTGGACGGCCGTGCCTGCCGAGAACGGTGACGACATGGTCGCGATGCTGCGTGCCTTCGGTATGCCGGACGAGCCCTCCGCGTTCGACGTGCAGAGCGCGTTCACGTCCGTTCTCCAGCAATGGACGCTGACGAACGCGCAGCACGCGGAGCTTCTCTCTGTTCTGGGGAAGGCAGGGGACGGCGACGCGCTCGGCACATCCACGGATCGTCTGGGACGGCCCGTGAGCGGCATCCGCGTGCAGTCGCCGGACGGCGGCGTGAGTGACCTCATCCTGATCTCACTCGAGACGGGCCGGATCGTCGGCGTCGAACGCACCGTGCTGATCGCGGACGAGGTGTTCGACGCGGGTGCGATCATCTCTTACGAGATGTGGGACGTACCGGAGGAGACGATCGAATGAAGCGGCTGGCCTCCGCCCTGATTGCAGGCGTGGTCGGGATCATCATCGGGATGACATCGGCTCCTGCTTTCGCGGCGCCATCGGATGCCGATCCGGACCCGCAGATCACGGCGATGCTCGAAGAGGTGCCCGGCGGCATCGTCATCGACTCGAGGCATGCGGTGTGGCCGGAGCTGGCGATGGAGTTGACGGTGTTCGCAGACCCCGGGCGGTCCATGCGCTCGGTCGGGAGCTGCGCGACGAACAAGATCTGCGTGTACAACGGCTACTCGCTGGGCGGCTCGAGCGTATTGACCTTCGGCAGCTGCGGCAGCCACGCGATCCCGTCGTCGTTCTCGGCCAAGTCGCTGGCGAACGCCCGGACGTCGGGGTATGTGCAAGGCCGCAGCGGGTCGAGCGTGCTCGCGACGGCGCCCGCGGGCGCCGGGGTCAATCTCCCCGGTGGCGTCACCACCCTCCGCTGCTACCTCTGAGGAAGAACATGGCACAGCACTGGATCGCCCGAACCTCCGGCACGCCCGAGTCGTGGGAGCTCGTTCCGTTCGAGCCGGCCGCCCCCGGGGAGGGCGAGGTCACGATCCGCGTGCGCGCCGCCGGGGTGAACCCCGCCGACGCGAAACATGTCGCCGCGCCGCGGAGCGGAGTCGAGTTCCCGGTCGCCATCGGCTACGAGGTTTCCGGCGAACTGACCGCGATCGGGCCGCGCACCTCGATCGGCTCGGGCGCCGCGGCCGTGGGCGACGAGGTCGTCGCATTTCGCGTTCAAGGCGGTTACGCGACCGAGCTGACCGTGCCCGCTGAGAAGGTCTTCGCGAAGCCGTCGACGCTCACGCACCCGGAAGCGGCGAATCTCCTCCTCGTGGGCACCACGGCGGCGGAGATGCTCGCCGTCACGGGCGCTTCGCCGGGAGAGACGATCCTTCTCCATGGAGCCTCGGGAGCGGTCGGGCTCAGCGTGCTGCAGCAGGCCCGGCTGCGCGGCATCCACATCATCGGTACCGCAGGCGAGCATCGTTCCGACGAGGTGCGACGGTTCGGCGGCGAGCCTGTGCGGTACGGGGAGGGGTTGGCGCAGCGAGTCCGCGCCCTCGTAGACGGACCGATCGCCGCGGCGCTCGACGCCGTGGGCACCGATGAGGCCGTGGACGTCTCGCTCGACCTCGTCGCGGACCGTCGGCGCATCGTCACGATAGCGGCCTCCGGGCGGGCAGAAGCCGACGGCATCCTCGCGATCGCCGGATCGATGCCGGCCAGCACGGTCTTCCGCGACGAGGTGCGCAGCGAGCTCATCGCGCTCGCTCAGAACGGGGACCTCGTCGTGCCGATGGGGCGGACCTTCCCGCTCAGCCAGGCTCCAGAGGCGCATCGCCTTCTGGCGACCGGTCATCCCGGTGGCAAACTCGCGCTGATCCCGTAGGTCAATCGATCGGCGGACGACGGCACAGGAACGCGCGCGAATCATCCCTGCTACCATGACCACATGCCTTTCGGCGGTCTGCTTCTTCTTAGCTGCCGCGACGAGTCCTAAGAGCTAGGGCCTTCCTCGTCGCGGCGCTTGTGTTGGCCCGTACATTCTGACGAAGAGAAGAAGCCCATCATGCAGAACACTCAGCGCCCGTCCGCGATGCCGATCCACAAGTATCGGCCGTTCCACGAGCAGCTCACCGTCCACCTGCCTGACCGCACGTGGCCCGACGCCCGCATCACCGAGGCTCCTCGTTGGTGCGCCGTCGATCTCCGCGACGGAAACCAGGCCCTCATCGACCCGATGTCGCCGGAGCGCAAGCGCGTCATGTTCGAGCTGCTCGTCAGCATGGGCTACAAGGAGATCGAGGTCGGCTTCCCGTCTGCGAGCCAGACCGACTTCGATTTCGTGCGCCAGCTCATCGAGGAGAACCTGATCCCGGATGACGTCACCATCCAGGTGCTGACCCAGGCGCGCGAGCACCTGATCGAGCGCACGTACGAGTCGATCGCGGGCGCCAAGCAGGCGATCGTGCACCTGTACAACTCGACCAGCATGCTGCAGCGCGAGGTCGTCTTCCGCACCGACAAGCAGGGCATCATCGACATCGCGCTCGAGGGCGCGCGCCTGTGCCGGAAGTTCGAGAAGACGATCCCGGACACGAAGGTGTACTACGAGTACTCCCCGGAGAGCTACACCGGCACCGAGCTCGAGTTCGCCCTCGACATCTGCAACCAGGTCATCGAGGTGTTCGAGCCGACGCCCGACCGCAAGGTGATCATCAACCTCCCCGCCACGGTCGAGATGGCTTCGCCGAACGTCTACGCCGACTCGATCGAGTGGATGAGCCGCCGCCTCGCCCATCGCGAGAACGTGATCCTGTCGCTGCATCCGCACAACGACCGCGGCACCGCGATCGCCGCCGCTGAGCTGGGCTACATGGCCGGCGCCGATCGCATCGAGGGCTGCCTCTTCGGCAACGGCGAGCGCACCGGCAACGTCGACCTCGTCGCGCTGGGCATCAACATGTTCACGCAGGGCATCGACCCGCAGATCGACTTCAGCGACATCGACCAGGTCAAGCGCACCGTCGAGTACTGCAACCAGCTGCCGGTGCCCGAGCGCAGCCCCTGGGCCGGCGACCTCGTCTTCACGGCGTTCAGCGGATCGCACCAGGACGCGATCAAGAAGGGCTTCGAGGCGATGGAGGCCCGCGCCGCCGCTGAGGGCGTCACCGTCGATGAGATCGAATGGGCGGTTCCGTACCTGCCCGTCGACCCGAAGGATCTGGGACGCTCGTACGAGGCTGTCATCCGCGTCAACTCTCAGTCCGGCAAAGGCGGCGTCGCCTACCTGCTGAAGTCGGACCACGCGATCGACCTGCCGCGCAAGCTCCAGATCGAGTTCTCCGGCGTCGTGCAGGCCAAGACGGATGCCGAGGGCGGCGAGGTCACCAGCGACCAGATCTGGTCGATCTTCAACGACGAGTATCTGCCGGCCGACGACAGCGCCGCGAAGTGGGGCCGCTTCGAGCTGCTCGCGACTCAGACCCGCAGCGACATGTCGGGCGAGGTCGTGCTGGATGTGGTGCTGCGCGACGACGAGCAGCAGCTCGCGGTGGCGGGCTCCGGCAACGGACCCGTCGCCGCGTTCGTCGAGGTGCTGCGCGCGCAGGGCTTCGACATCACGGTCTACGACTACGTCGAGCACGCTCTCAGTGCGGGTGGCGACGCCCAGGCCGCGGCCTACGTCGAGTTGCAGGTCGGCGACCAGCGCCTGTGGGGTGTCGGCATCGACGGCGACATCTCGACCGCGTCGCTCAAGGCCATCGTGTCGGGTGTGAACCGCTCGATCCGCACGCGTCAGCAGGAGCTGGCCGCGGTCTGACAGGTCGCGGCGTTTCGTCTCGCGGAGACCCGCGCTGAGCGAGCGAAGCGAGTCGAAGCGTCGCTCAACGACCGGGGCTCACTGTCTCCGGTCGTTGAGCGAGGAGCGAAGCGACGAGACGAAACGCGGTGGTCAGTCGCGCGGCTTGACGATCGGGATCGCGCCGGTCTCGGCGGCGACCTTGCGACGGTAGATGCGCCGCTGCTCCGGCAGGGAGACGTCGAAGCTCACCGCGAGCACTCGGATGACCGCGGTCACCACGATTCCGAGGATCGCGGCGAGGGTGATCGGCATGCCGAAGCCGTTCGCGATCACGATGAACGCGCATCCTGCGCCGGCAGCGACCGCGTAGAGGGACCCGACGTGCATGATCGAGGTCGGCAGGCCCATCAGCATGTCGCGCAGCACGCTGCCGCCCACCGCCGCGCAGACGCCGATGAAGACGGCAGGGACCGGTGGGATGCCGAACCCGAGCGCCTTGCTCGTGCCGAAGGCGCCGAACATCCCGATCACGACGGCATCCAGGACGACGATGACCGTGTTCAGCCGGTTGAAGAGTCCGGCGAGCAGCATCCCCAGCAGGGCTGCTCCCGTGGCGGTCACGAGGTACCAGTTGCTCTGCAGCGTCGCCGGGGTCTGACCGAGCAGGATGTCGCGGATCAGGCCGCCGCCCATGCCGATCATGATGCCGATGATCGCAACGCCCAGCCAGTCCAGCCGGCGCTGGCCCTGGAAGCCCGACGCGAACAGCGCGCCCTGCACTCCGCCGAGGCCGACGCCGAGGAGGTCCGCCCAGAGCGGAATGGTGAAGAGCGGTTCGGTCACCCGTTCATTCTCCCGCACGGAGGATAATCGGAGGGTGCCCACCTATCGAGACGAAGTGGTGATCCTGCGCACCCACAAGCTGGGTGAGGCCGATCGCATCGTCACCATGCTGTCGCGACGGCACGGCAAGGTCCGCGCGGTGGCGAAGGGCGTGCGGCGCACCTCTTCGAAGTTCGGCTCGCGGCTCGAGCCCTTCATGGTCGCCGATGTGCAGCTGTACCAGGGTCGATCGCTCGACATCGTGCAGCAGGCGGAGTCGCTGGGGTCCTACGGCACCGACATCGCCGCGCACTACGACCGGTTCACGTCGGCCAACGCCATGGTCGAGACGGCGGATCGGCTGAGTGACTCCGAGGCGACTCCCGAGCAGTACCTGCTGCTCGTCGGTGGCCTGAGGGCCCTCTCGCGGGGCGAGCACGTGCCGCGCAGCATCCTGGATTCGTATCTCCTCCGGGTGATGTCGCTCTCCGGCTGGGCGCCTTCCCTGGACGACTGCGCGCGCTGCGGAACTCCGGGCCCGCACTCGACCTTCGTCGTGCAGCTGGGTGGTCTGGTGTGCCCGAACTGCTCGCCCGCCGGGAGCCCGCGGGTCGCCGAGCGCACGCTGACTCTGCTCCGCGCGCTCATCGCGGGAGAGTGGGACGTGATCGACGCGGCATCTCCCGCCGAGGCGGCGGCGGCGTCCGGCCTCGTCGGTGCCTATGCCCAGTGGCACCTCGAGCGCGGCATCCGCTCGCTCTCCCACGTGTCCGACATCAGAGGAGAAGACACCCGGTGACCCCGAAGCCGTACACGCACAAGGATGCCGTCGCGTACCGTCCCCTGGACTGGACCGGTGTGCATCCGCCGGCATTCCGCGCGGTGCCGGAGCATGTTGCGATCGTGATGGACGGCAACGGCCGCTGGGCCAATCGTCGCGGCCTCACCCGTGTGCAAGGGCACAAGGCGGGCGAGGAGGTGCTGCTCGACGTGGTCGCCGGGGCCATCCAGGCGGGCGTGAAGCACTTGTCCGTGTACGCGTTCTCCACCGAGAATTGGGCGCGGTCGCCCGAGGAGGTCCGCTTCCTCATGGGCTACAACCGCGATGTGCTGCACCGTCGCCGCGATCAGCTCAACGAGTGGGGCGTGCGGGTGCGCTGGGCCGGTCGCAAGCCGCGCCTCTGGGGCAGCGTTATCAAGGAACTGCAGTACGCCGAGCAGCTCACCCGGGGCAACGACGTGCTCACGCTCACGATGTGCGTCAACTACGGCGGGCGGATCGAGCTCGTCGACGCGATGCGCTCGATCGCCGCGGATGTCGCCGCGGGCCGGGTGAAGCCGAACGCGATCAGCGAGAAGATGATCCGTCGCCACCTCTACGTCCCGGACATGCCGGACGTCGACCTGTTCGTGCGGAGCTCGGGGGAGCAGCGCACCTCGAACTTCCTGCTCTGGGAGTCGGCCTACGCCGAGATGGTGTTCCTCGACACGCTCTGGCCGGACTTCTCCCGCGAGGAGCTGTGGCGCGCGATCGACATCTACCTGTCCCGCGATCGCCGCTTCGGTGGCGCCGTCGATACGCCCGACGCCGCGGGCTCGTGAGGGCGCCGACGAGGCTCGAGCGGCGGGAGTGCCGTGTAGCGGTGCAGACAGCCCCGCTGGGGGTCACGAAGCGATTCGAGCCTGCGGGATAGACGAGCGTGCTCCCACCGCGCGCTGTCCTCAGCGTGGTCGAGGCTCCTCAGCGCGTGCTCGATCAAGTGGATTGCGCGACGCGGCGACCCCAGACGACGAGCGACTCGCGAGGCTGCTGTCCAATGCACGATCGCAGACTCGCTTCCGACTCCCTCGCTTCGCTCATACTGCCGAGCGTTCTCCTGGTACAGGGATCCGGCCCGGAGCAGCTGACCCAGCGACTCGCAGGTGTGAGCGAGATTAGTCCGCGTGATCACGATGAGATCATCGAAGTTGCGAGATCCGGCCGACTCGAGCTCGGTGAGGTTCCGCTCGAACAGGAGAAGGGCATCATCCTGGCGACCCGCGGAGACCTGTGCCACTGCCAACGAGTTTCTGTACTTGTATGTGTCGTGATGGTCGGCACCGACGATTCTCTCGTGATCCTCGAGGGTCTGCGTGAGAAGCTCGATCGCGCGTTCCCCATCGCCCACGGCGTCGTACGCGGCGGCAAGCTCGCCTCGGGCGTCGATCGTGCTGTGGTGGTCGATGCCCACGACCCGCTCTTCGTCGGCGACGGCGCGCTTAGCGTGCACAACGGCGAGGTCGCGATCGCCCGCCGCGGTGTGCGCCCGCGCGAGTCCGCGTCGTGCGTCGATCGTCCGGTGGTGATCGCCGCCCTTGGCCTGCTCGAAGCTCTCCAGCACGGTGATGAACGCTGAAACTGCCCGAGGATCGCCCGCCTGCTCCAATGCTCGGGCGAGTCCGTACCGTATTTCCAGCACATCGTCATCGTCGGCCTCGACGACGGCGAGGATATCGTCCAGCAGGGCCTCATACGCTCGCACGGCATCGTTGTCCCGGCCCAACCGCAGAAGACCGTGTGCGATGTTCGCTCGACAGGCGAGCGCCAAGGAGCTGTCGGCGCCGAGCAGTCTCTCGCAGTCCGGCAACAGCTCTTCCAGCATGTCGACGGCGCGTTCCGTCGTGTCCCCGCGCAGCAGCACGTGAGCAAGATTGTTCCGCGTCGCGAGAGTCTGGAAGTGCTCGGGTCCGTGCGTTCGCTCGAAGTCCGCCAATATCATTGTGAGCAGATCGACAGCTCGCTCTGGATCACCGCTTTGACGGAATGCAGAGGCCAGAGTGGTGCCGGCCGCCGCCAGATACGTGGGGTCGATGTCGGGGGTGGCGGAGAGCCGTTCGAAGGCGGGTACGAGAGACACGCCGGCAGACGGAACATGAGCCTCCGTCGTCGCCTCGGCGAGTTGGCCGAGGAGGGTGATCGCCTGCTCCGTCACCGATCGGGAGGCGCTGCCGACATTTCCGACGATGCTGCGCATCTGGGAGGAGAGCTCGGACAGGTGCACGCGTCGTCGGAGGAAGTCGGCGTCCTCCATAGCCAGAGCCTGACGGATTACCTGGAGGGCGAAGGTGAGCGCCGGCTCGTCGACGTCGGACATCGACGGGGAGACGCGCAGCACCCGAGCCAGAAGGCGGTGTATCGCGATGACCTGGCCGTCACTGCTGGTCATCGCCACCGAGTGAGCGATCAGGCTGCCGAGAATCTCTCGTCCCGCCCATGCATCAGGAGCGGCGTCGACCAACCACGTCCGTGGAACGCCTGCCTCGCTCATCAACGCCATCGCGTAGATCATCGTTCGTGCAGTCTCGACGGTCGCTTCGTCGGCGAAAGCGGAGATCACCGCTTCGATGGATGAGATGAGAGCGACGTCGACGGCTTCCGGATACGAGTCGCCAGGGGCGCGTTGGAACGTGCCCCGAAGCGGGTGCTCGTCCAGTTGCGCGAGGTACTCGTCGTAGTCGAGGTCGAGGAGACGGATGGCGGTCGCCGCCTGAGTGACGCCCAGGGGGAGGTCGCCCAGCGCGGCGGCGACGCGGTCGGCGCCGTCCCTGTCTGTGAGCCCCGTGCGCCCTTGGAGGTACCCGATCGCTTCGTCTCGCGTATACAGACCGACGTCGACGGGCTCGCCAATCGTGTCGGAGACGACTGTCGTCGTCACGACCACGCGCAGGCCGTCTCCTGTCGGGAGCATGCCGAGCAGGTGATCGAGGTCGACAACGTTGTCGAAGACGACCAGCCGGTCCGTCGCGGGTTGCGAGGCGAACCACGTGAGAAGCAGTCGGCTGGCCCGCTCCTGCTCATCATCGGGCTGCGCCACGCCGGCGGCGATGGCGACGTCCGCCAGCTGCCGGACGATGTCGTCGCGGCTCGCCGCGTCGATCCACACCACACCGGACCAGCCCTCTTCGATGCAGCGTGTCGCCAGCGCGGAAGCGATCTGCGACTTGCCGACGCCGCGCATGCCCGTGAGCGATCGCACTGTGACAGTGGTGGTGTCCTGCAACCGCTGCCAGAGTCGCGCCCCGATCGAGCGCTCGACGAAGTTGACGGCTCGTGCAGGGCGGCTCCCGCTGACCAACCGGGCGAGTTCATGCCGCTGCCGCGTGCTCGCACGCAGTGCCGCCACGTCTGCCTCGACCGCCGACAGTCGCGCCGCAGCGTCTGCATCACGGGAAGCCAGATGCTGGAGCCCCGCTACCGTCGAGTCCCCGAGGAGCGCAGGACTCTTCGCCAGAGAGAGGATCGCTGCATGGCAGGTGCGAAGAAGCATGTCGACAGCATGGTGCTCCTCATCGGACAAGCCTTCGTACAGGCGAGGGCCGCGGGAATCGATCAACCCGGCGAGGAAGTCGCGCTCGCCCAGCATCGCGAGCGTCATCGCCCGCTCCGGTCCGAGCTGGTCGACAGCGTCCTGCACCCGACCTACTGCCATCTCGGACAAGTCCCGGAATCGAGCAGGCACGGCGCGCGCCAGCTCGGTGGCAGTTCGAGCAATCGCGGCGTCGATCGGAGTACGGATGTCGGCCGCGATCCCGAGGGCACCGTCTGCAGTGTCCAAGAGCCCGCTCAGTTTGTCCAGCGACGCAGCCAACGCGGCCGTCGTGACCTCGACGGGCGAGAACACCCGCACCAATCCGCTCGCGATACGGACGGCGGATGCGACAGCGTTGACCTTCACGCGCATGGCGTCATCGGTCCTCTCGTGATCTGAACACATTTCATGACACCCCTCAGCGCAACCGTATCGTCGGGAGTCACCGCGTGCCGTCTGCCTGAGCGCGGATCCACCGCTCGGTCTCGCGCGGGTGGCGCAGCCGCACGATCGTGAGATGTGGGAACCGGTCCTGCACTGCGGGGAGGCGCTCGGCCCAATGGTGCAGGGTCTTCGTCTGCCACCGAAGGATGTTCTGCTCGGGATCGCGATTGAACAGATTCCACGGTCCTGGCTCACGGTTGCCGTTCCACAGCTCACGGCGCAGGATGCCGCGGGCGAGAGTCCGACGGATCAGCCGCGAACGCACCACTCGGTAGGGATAGTCGAGCCAGACCGCCAGCTGAGCGCGGGGCGTCAGGATCTCATTCGTGCCCTTGCTGGTGTACTGCCACTCGGTGACCCAGCGGTCCTCAGCGGCGAACGCGCGCACATCGTCGAGGAACTCCGGCCGCGGCGTCCAACTCGGCCCGTGGAACAGCGCGTCGATCTCGATGTGCCGCAGCCCCCACGCTTCGCCGATGCGGCTGGCGAGAGTGGTCTTGCCCGACCCGGAGACCCCGGCGATGAGCACTCGTTCCGGCCTGGACGGCAGGGGATCGTCGGCAGTGAGCATCCGAAGAGCCTATCCACGCTGGGCGCAAGAGGAATAGCTCACAGAACCATGCGGTTGGATGGTGTTGTGAGCGAACCCATCTCCATCGACATCTGGTCCGACATCGCCTGCCCGTGGTGCTACATCGGCAAGCGCAACCTCGAGAAGGGTCTTGAAGCGGTCGCCGGCGACGACGATGCCCCGCAGGTCAACATCACCTTCCACTCCTTCGAGCTGTCGCCCGACACTCCCGTCGACTTCGACGGAGACGAGATCGACTTCCTGGCAGGCCACAAGGGGATGCCGCGGGAGCAGGTCGAGCAGATGCTGTCGAACGTGACCGGCGTCGCGGCGAACGCGGGACTCGAGTACCGCTTCGATCTGCTCCAGCACACCAACACCGTCAAGGCGCACGAGCTGCTGCACTTCGCGAAGGCGGAAGGGCTCCAGCACGCGATGGAAGAGCGCCTGATGTCGGCGTACTTCACCGAGGGCAAGCACGTGGGTCGGATCGACGACCTCGTCGAGCTCGCCGTCGAGGTCGGTCTGGACGCGGATCGCGCCCGCGAGGCTCTCGAGACCGAGAAGTACCTCCCCGCTGTGCGCCAGGACCAGGCGCAGGCCCAGGCCTACGGCATCCAGGGCGTTCCGTTCTTCGTCATCGACGGCCAGTACGGCATCTCGGGCGCGCAGCCGCCCGCGGCGTTCGAGAACGTGCTCCGGGATCTCTGGGCCAAGCGCGGAGAGTCCGAAGAAGAGTCTGCGGCCGTCCAGGCCTGAGCGCCCTCCAGACACACGAGGCGGCGGGAGCCCTGCTCCCGCCGCCTCGACGTGTCTCCGAGCGTCAGAGACGTTCCTGCTTCGGGGCGAGCGGAAGCGGCTCCATCGGCTGGTCGTTCGCGGTGAGGTCGATGCCGAGATCACGGGCGTAGACGTTGCGCGTCGCGATCGTCACGTCGTCACCGGTCTCGGTGAGCTCGAACACACGACCGCCGCGCATGCGGTTGCGCTCGACGCCGTCCAGACCGTAGGCGCCGAAACCGGTGCCGGGCGCGTACCCGAGCTGGACGCCGTAGTAGTCGCCGACGTAGTCGTTGATGTGGTCGTGCCCGACGAACACGCCCTTCACGTCGCCGCGCTCGAGGATCGCATTGAACATCCCCGAGTTGAACGGACCCGGGCACTCGTCCTCGTTGCGCTCTCCGACGATGCCGTGGCGCGCGCGGCCGCGTGCGGCGTCGGCCTCCGTGCGGGTGTCCACGCCACCCCACCACATGAAGCGGTGCTCCCACAGCGCGATGTGCAGGAACATGAGGCCGGGCAGCTTCGCCCCGCGACGCTGCTCGAGCGCCTGGGACTGCTGGCGGTACCAGGCGACTTGATCCATGCGCAGCCAGTCCCAGGTCGGGTAGCCGGCGAAGTCCTGACCGTTGATCGCGTCGGGCGCGTAGCGTCCGGAGTCCATCAGCCACAGCGCGAACGCCTCGCGGTTCTTCTTCGCCGACGACGCGATCGTCGCGATCGTGTTGCTCGTGCCCGTCACGCCCTGCGTGTTCTCGGCGTTCAGGTTGTAGTCGTACGACCGGTAGATCGCGAGCATCCCCGCCTCGTCCACGCCGGACTCCGGCAGCGAGTCCTCGTCGTGGTTGCCGAAGGTGACCGCCCACGGGATCTGACGGCTCTCCATCGGCCAGACGACGTTGTTGATCGCCTGCTTCACGGCGAGCCGGGTCTCGCAACCGCCGGTGATGACGTCTCCGTTGATGACGACGAAATCGGGTGCCTCCTGGTCGAGGACCTTCTCCATCAACTCCACCGTGCGGCGGTCGGTGAGCTCGTCGTCCTGCGTGTCGTTGAACTGCACGACCTTGAAGGTGCCGTCGGGTCGGAACTGCAGGCGTGCGGCCTTGCCGGGCTTCGTCTGCGGCGCCGAGAACGCTGCGTTCGTCGACGACGCCGCGTTCGCCGGGGCGGTGCCGAGCGGCAGGGCAGTGCCCAGAGCGCCGAGCGCTCCGGCAGTGAGGACTGTTCGTCGGCTGATCGGCAGTCGGTCGGGCATGGTCGGTCTCCTTCGTCTTCGGGCGACAGTCGCCGCGGTGAGACTAGGGAGACGGGGTGGCGTCGAACCGACCAGCAGGTGAACGGGCCGCGGTCGACAGTGCCCTCAGCGAGGATGCGCAGTTGACGCGCAGGTGAACGGTCGACTGCGGGCTAGCGGGGGAGAGCCGCTTCGATCGCGCTGACGATCTCCGGGGCGTCCGGCTTCTGCTTCGGGCGGAAGCGCAGGACCTCTCCATCCGGCAGAACGAGGAACTTCTCGAAGTTCCACTCCACGCGGCCGGCCTTGCCGCTGGCATCCGGAGCTTCCTTCAGCGCCTTGTACAGGTCGGAAGCGTTGCGACCGTTGACCTTGACCTTCCCGTTCACCGGGAACGAGACGCCGTAGGTCGTGGAGCAGAACTCCATGATCTGCTCTACGGACCCGGGCTCCTGCAGGAACTGGTTGCTGGGGAAGCCGACCACGCTGAACCCGCGGTCGCCGTAGAGCCGCTGCAGCTCCTCGAGCTGCTCGTACTGCGGGGTCAGGCCGCACTTGGACGCGACGTTCACGACCAGCACCACGTCGGCGCCGAGGTCGTCGAGCGTCTTCTCGTTGCCCTGGGCGTCGGTGAACGGGATCGAACGGAGCGCGGAATCGGTCATAGTTCACAGCTTAGGTCGCAGCATCCGCACCGGCTCCGCGTCTGGGAGAATGGAAGGGACATGACTCTCGCCACAGCCCCCGCCCGCCCCCTTCGTATCGGTCCGATCGATCTCGACGTGCCGGTCGTTCTCGCGCCCATGGCGGGCATCACGAACACGGCGTTCCGGCGACTCTGCCGCGAGTACGGCGCCGGACTCTACGTGAGCGAGATGATCACCTCGCGCGCGCTGGTCGAGCGCAACGAGACGACGATGCGCCTGATCCGGCACCACGAGTCGGAGACTCCGCGGTCGATCCAGCTGTACGGCGTGGATCCGAAGACGATCGCCGAGGCCGTGCGCATCATCGTCGCGGAAGACCACGCCGATCACATCGACCTGAACTTCGGATGCCCCGTGCCCAAGGTCACGCGGCGCGGCGGGGGAGCAGCGCTCCCGTGGAAGTCGAAGCTGTTCGCCGACATCGTCGATCAGGCCGTGAAGGCAGCGGGCTCGATCCCGCTGACGGTGAAGATGCGCAAGGGCATCGACCGCGACCACCTGACGTTCCTCGATGCGGGGCGTGCTGCGGAGGATGCCGGTGCGGCCGCCGTCGCGCTGCACGCCCGCACGGCGAGCGAGTTCTACTCCGGCCATGCCGACTGGAACGCGATCGGCGAACTCAAGCAGGCGGTCACCAGCATCCCGGTGCTCGGCAACGGCGACATCTGGTCTGCCGACGACGCGGTGCGCATGATGGAGCAGACCGACTGCGACGGCGTCGTGGTCGGACGCGGCTGCCTCGGCCGGCCGTGGCTCTTCGGCGAACTCGCCGCGGCTTTCGGGGGCCCTTCGACAAGCTCAGGGGCCGGCCCGGTGGTCGACGCGACCCTCGGATTCGTCGCGGACGCCTTCCGCCGGCACGCCCAACTGCTCGTGGAGTTCTTCGAGGACGAGGATCGCGGATGCCGCGACATCCGCAAGCACGTCTCCTGGTACTTCAAGGGCTACCCGGTCGGCGGCGACATCCGCACCGGTCTCGCCACCGCCTCCAGCCTCGCCGAGATCGACGACCTGCTCGGGCAGCTCGATCACGACGCACCGTACCCGGGAGCGGATGCCGAGGGCCAGCGCGGCCGCTCCGGTCACCCGAAGCGCACCGCCCTGCCGGACAAGTGGCTGGAGTCGCGCGACATTGAGTCCGCTGCCTCCGAGATGATGCGCGGAGCGGAGATCGAGAACAGTGGTGGCTGATCCTCAGGCCGGCGCGCGAGACGACGGCTACGACGCCCGCGACGCCGAGCGCTTCTTCGCGGAGACGCATCGCTCCGAACGTAACGATTTCGCCCGAGACCGCGCTCGCGTGCTGCATTCGGCGGCGCTCCGTCGCCTGGCCGCCAAGACCCAGGTGCTGAGTCCTGCCAGCACCGCCGACTTCGCTCGCAACCGCCTGACGCACTCGCTCGAGGTCGCCCAGGTCGGCCGGGAACTCGCCACCGCCCTCGGGGTCTCCGCCGACGTCGTCGACACCGCCTGCCTGAGCCACGACCTCGGGCATCCGCCGTTCGGCCACAACGGTGAGCGCGCGCTCAACGAGTGGGCCGAGCACATCGGCGGCTTCGAAGGCAACGCGCAGTCGCTGCGCATCCTGACGCGGCTCGAGGCGAAGGTGCTCGACGACGACGATCACTCCGTCGGTCTCAACCTCACCCGCGCCAGCCTCGACGCGACGTGCAAGTACCCCTGGACAGTGGACAGCCCGGTCCCTGATCCGGGTGGTCGCCTGAAGTTCGGCGTGTACCCCGAGGACGAGGCTGTCTTCCGGTGGATGCGCGAGGACGCCCCCGGCCGGCTCCGCTGCATCGAGGCGGAGATCATGGATCTCTCCGACGACATCGCCTACTCCGTGCACGACTTCGAGGACGCGATCGTCAACGGCTACGTCGACGTGGCCCAGCTCGCGGACCCTCGGGGACACGACGCCCTCGTCGGACGCATACAGCAGTGGGTGGGGTACGACTTCACCCGCGATGAGCTCGCGGACGCGCTGTACCGGCTGGCATCGCAGTCGATGTGGCTCGCATCTTTCGATCGGTCGCGCCAGGCGCTCGCCCGCCTGAAGAACCTGACGAGCGATCTGATCGGACGGTTCGCCCGCGCTTCGGTATCGGCCACGCGCGATGCCTACGGCGGTCCCGCGCTGGTCCGCTACAACGCTCACGTGGTCGTGCCCCGAGTCGTCGAGGCTGAAATCGCGGTGCTCAAGGGCATCATGGGCCAGGCGATCGTCACGATCGATGCGCGCAAGGGCGTGTACAAGGAGCAGCGGCGCGTTCTGAAGCGGCTGGCCGATTCGCTCTGGTCGACGGACACGCTCTGGTCAGCGGGCGCAGACGTTCTCGAGCCCGCGTTCGCGGCGGACTTCGTCGCCGCGTCGGACGACGGGGAACGAGCGCGGGTCGTCGTCGACCAGATCGCGAGCCTCACGGATCAGAGCGCCATCGATTGGCACAACCGGCTGGTGGGCGAGATCGACCCGGCGGAGGTCGGCATCTGGACTCCCCGGCACGCTCGTGCGCGGGCAGGCGCGCACGCCGAGAGGCGGCCCGTAGCCGAAGGAGTGGGCTGATGCCGCGCATCCGGCAGGCCGACGTCGACGAGGTGAAGGCGCGCACGAACATCGCTGACATCGTCGGCGAGCGGGTGTCGCTCAAGTCCGCCGGCGTGGGTTCCCTCAAGGGGCTGTGCCCGTTCCACGACGAGAAGAGCCCGAGCTTCCACGTGCGCCAGCAGGTCGGCTACTACCACTGCTTCGGCTGCGGCGAGTCGGGCGACGTCTACTCGTTCCTCCGCGAGATGGATCACGTCAGCTTCACCGAGGCGGTCGAGCGCCTGGCCGGCCGGATCGGCTACACACTGCACTACGAAGACGGGGGAGCGGCGCCCGAGACCAGCGGCCGCAGCCGCCTGTACGCGGCGAACACGGCGGCGGCGGAGTTCTTCCGCGCGCAGCTGCTGTCGCCGGATGCCGAGGCCGGACGGCGCTTCCTGGGCGAGCGCGGTTTCGACGCCGGTGCGGCCGCCCACTTCGGCGTCGGGTTCGCGCCGCGGGGCTGGGACGGGATGCTGAAGGCCCTCACCGCGCAGGGCTTCACGCGCGACGAGCTGGTGACGGCCGGACTCGTCTCGACGGGCCAGCGCGGCGTGTACGACCGGTTCCGCGGCCGTCTGGTGTGGCCGATCCGCGACGTCTCCGGGCAGACGATCGGCTTCGGCGCGCGCAAGCTCTTCGACGACGATCAGGGGCCGAAGTACCTCAACACCCCGGAGACGCCGATCTACAAGAAGGCGCAGGTGCTCTACGGGCTCGATCTCGCCAAGCGCGACATCGCGCGCGGAGATCCTCGGAGAGTCGTGGTGGTCGAGGGTTACACCGATGTCATGGCTTGCCACCTGGCTGGTCTCACGACGGCGATAGCCACATGCGGCACGGCCTTCGGCACCGATCACATCAAGGTGCTTCGCCGCGTGATGGGCGATGACAACGCGTCGGGTGAGGTCGTCTTCACCTTCGACGGTGATGAGGCGGGGCAGAAGGCAGCGCTCCGTGCCTTCACCGAAGACGACCGGTTCAACGCGCAGACCTTCGTCGCCGTCGCCCCGGACAGTCTCGATCCCTGCGATCTGCGTCTGCAGCGAGGGGATGCCGCCGTGCGCGGACTCATGGACGCCAAGGTCCCGATGTTCGAGTTCGCGATCGATCGCAAGATGAGCGGTTTCGACCTCGCCACGGTCGAGGGGCGGGTCGGCGCGCTCCGCGCAGCGGCGCCGATCGTGGCGGAGATCCGGGACCAGCTCCTGCGCCCGGGGTACGAGCGCGTGCTGGCGCGCCGCCTCGGTATGGATCCGACCGAGGTGCGCAGCGAGGTGGAACGGGCGGCCCGGGGTGCCGCGCAGCAGCCCGCGCCGCGCCGGGAGACCGCGCAGGCCGACTCCTCGACCGGAGCTGCGGGGGTCGCCCCTGTGACTCTCGCGAGCCTCCCGCGCACGGCCGACGTCGCCGTCGAACGCGACGCCATGATGGGCGCGCTGCAGTACGGGCATCAGGTCGACCAGACGCTGCTCGACCGCGCGCTGAGCGCTCCCTTTCGCACGCCAGGACTCGACGCGGTGCGAGAAGCCGTGGCATCCGCTCCTGACCGGACGAGGGCCGGATGGGTGACAGACGCGGTGAACGGCGTGCGCGAGCCGTATCGGTCCCTGGCAGGGGAGCTGCTGATGACGCCGTTCCCGGCGAAGAACGAGGAGGGCGCGGTCGCTTCGACGACCGACCTCGCCCGCCGGCTCATCCTCCGACAGCTGGAGCGGGAGAAGCAGGAGCTCCTCGGTGCCGTTCAGCGGGTGCCCGCCGAGTCCGACGGGGGCCGCGCGCTGAGGATGCGACTGCGCGATATCGACGCGGAGCGTCAGCGCTTCGCCGAGTCGTAACCCGACGGGCGGTCCTGCAGAGGGCAGGATGGAGACATGTCCCGCAGGCCAGAATCCCAGAACGCGATCGAGTGCTCGGATCTGGTGATCGACCGCATCGGGCACGGCTCGCCCACCCGAGCCGTCGACGGCGTGACCTTCTCCCTCGCGCCGGGTGAGCTCATCTGCGTCGCGGGCCCCACCGGCTCCGGCAAATCCACCCTGGTGGCCGCTCTCGCGGGGTCGACGGATCCGTCAGTGAAGGTCGTGGGCGGCAGCGCCGTGGTGTGCGGCGTCGACGTCCGCAGGCCCGGCAGGAAGCATCGCATCCTGACGTATCGCACCGGCTTCGTGCCGCAGGGCGCGGGGGCAGATCTGCCGCCCCGGCTGACTGTGAACGAGGTGATCGCTGAGCCCATCCTCATCCGCGAGCGCCGGGTCAACACGAAGGCGTTGTCGATCCGCGTCGCGACCCTGCTGGATGAACTGCACCTTCCGCTCGGCACCGCGACGAAGTTCCCGTACGAGCTGAGCGCGGGCATGCGGCAGCGCGTCGCGATCGCCCGGTCGTTCATCCTCGAGCCGAAGGTCCTCATCGCCGACGAGATCCTGGCCAACCTCGATCTCGAGGTGCGTCCGGTGGTGTTCGACGCCATCACGCGCCGGCGGAAGGAAGAGTCGATGGCCGCTCTCCTCGTCACCAACGACGCGGCGTTCATCCGCGAGCTCAACGCCGAGACGCTCATGCTCCGCGGCGGTCATGTGGTCGCTCGCGGCGTCGGCAAAGACCTGCTCTGGGTGCCCAACGCCGAGGCCGATTCAGGGCATTGAGCTCGACACGCCCGACCGCCGCAGACCCCGTCCCGGTGTCACGAGCGCCGCTCGGAGTTTGCTAAGCTTGTCGAGTTGCCCGCGCAGCGGAGCACATTCCTCGGTAGCTCAATTGGCAGAGCAGCCGGCTGTTAACCGGCAGGTTCTTGGTTCGAGTCCAAGCCGGGGAGCCAAGATGGCCCGGAACTCAGATGAGTTCCGGGCCATTCTCTTTTCAGGCTCCGAGTTCGAGCTGAGCGACGATCTCGGCCACCCGCGATCGAGCATCCGCCCGCAGCCAGCGCACCGGACGCGGGAGGCAATCCGGAGCGACGAGGCGCAGATGTTCGGCGATGGCGGCGATCACGCGGTAGCCGCCGAACTCGGTGAACAGATCCCACAGAGGCTGTAGGCGTGACGATTCCGCGCTGGCAGCCGTGTGATCGCCCGCCTGGGCAGCGCGGGTGATGGTCAGTGCCGGGCCGGGAAGCGTGCCTCCGATGACCGAGTACCAGGCATCGCACCCGGCATTGAGGGCTGCCGCGGCGAACCAGTCGCCGGAGACGCCGATCGACACCGTCTCCCGGATGCACTCACGAATCCTCTGCACTCGTGCGACAGCATCCCGGGGTTCCACGGGCACGCCGGGGATCTTGATCGACGCTACGTTCGGCAGCTCGGCGATGCGCGCGTAGAGGTCGTCGGAGAAGGTGACGTGCGTCGTGCGGGGATTGTCGTAGACGACCAGCGGCACCGACAGGCCGGCGGTGACGTCCTCGAACAGCCCGAAGACTTCGTCGGCGTCGAGCGCCTGGTAGGTCACGGGCGCGAGCAGTACAGCGCTCGCTCCGGCATCCTGCGCGTCGTCGGCGAGCCGCTGCACCTCGGAGGTGCGAAGCGCACCGATTCCGACCATCACTGGCACGTCGCCGGCGAGTGTCACCGTGCTGCGGGCGACGCGTCGTCGCTCGTCGCGGTCCAGGTACATATACGAGCCGGTCGACCCGAGAGCCGTGATCGAGTCGACGCCGGCGGCGACGAGCCGTTCGATGAGGCGCGCGTACGCGGCCTCATCGAACGCGTCGTCGCGCAGCGGAGTCAGGGGGAAGGCGCTCAAGCCGGTGAACATCGCAGGTCCTCTCCAGCGGCAGGATCCTCGGAAGGGAATGCCGCTTCTGCGAGCGTAACGCGGGACGACGGATGTCTACGCGGAGGCGCCGGAGCGTCGCACCCGCAGCACGGCGTCGACCAGCGTGACATCGGAGCCGTCGCGCCAGACGGCCGCTCGCTCGGCGAGTTCGCCGGTCTCCGTCGTCCAGCCGTCGGTGAGCTCAAGTGAGGCGAGCACCTCCTCCGGGGTGGGCAGTGGCGGACCGTCATGCTGCTCGTGGCTGAGCCTCGAACCGGGGGGAGCCGCGCCGTGCCCGACGACGAGCAGCCGTCCGCCCGGTGTGACAGCGGATGCCGCGCGCCGGAGCACCTCCTCGCGGGGAAGCTCGACAGGGGAGTGCAGGAAGGCGGAGGTGACGAGGTCGAAGGTCGACGACGGCTCCCAGGTGGAGAGGTCGGCGCGGACCCAGTCGATGCGGTCGGCGAGGCCGACGCGTTCCGTTTCCGCAGCGCCCACGGCCAGCGCGGTGGCCGAGATGTCGACCGCCGTGACCGTCCATCCACGCGCGGCGAGCCACAGCGCGTCCCCGCCCTCGCCGCAGCCGAGTTCGAGAGCGGTCCCCGGCGAGAGTGCCGAGACCTCCCGCTCGACGGCGGCGTTGACGCGGCCGCTCCAGACTCGGCCCTCCTCTCCGCGTGTGGATCGGTAGCGGGCCTCCCAGAACTCGGCCGGATCGGTCGATGCCTCCGCGGAGTGCTCCGCCCCTCTCACAGTGCGACCCGCGGAGCTGCGACCCGCTCGGCCGCGGCGGCGACGTCAAGGGCGACGAGCTCACCGTTCAAGGCGAGAGCCGCCGCCGCCCCGGAGCCGGCGGCGATGGGGACCAGAGCGGCGGGGCTCGCGGTGTTTCCCACGGCCCACACACCCTCGATGCTCGTCCTGCCCAGAGGATCGACCGCGGTCCAGGGGCCGAAGGGCGTGTCCGCGCGTTCGGCCCCGAGCTGCCGCAGCGGCTCATCGAGCGCAACGATGGCGGGTTCGGCGAAGACCACGTCGACAGGTGTGATCGAGCCGTCGGCGAGTCCGAGACCGGTGAGCACACCGGCCTCGCTGACCACGTGCGTGACGGCACGGGTCTCGACGCGCATCCCGCGCTCCTCGAGCACGAGCCGCTCCTCGTCGGGGATCTCGCCCGCGAGCCCGGTGAACACCGTGATGTCGGCCGAGTAGGAGGCCAGCATGTGGGCCTTGTGGATCCCAGCCACCGAGCTGATCAGCACGCCGATGGACCGACCAGATGCCTCGTATCCGTCGCAGTACGGGCACGCGACCACCCCGCGGCCCCACTGTTCGGCGAGTCCAGGGATGTCGGGCAGCTGATCCCGAGCGCCGCCGGCGACGATCAGACGGCGTGCGGTGGCGCGGGCACCCGACTCCGTGACGACCTCGAAGCCGTCGGCGATCGAGCGCGCTGTCGAGACGCGTGCGTCGACGATCACACCGTCCACGGCGCGGACCTCTCGGTAGCCATCGGCGACGAGGTCGAGCGGCGAGTATCCGTCACGGCTCAGGACACCGTGCATGTGCGGTGCGAACCGATTGCGCGGCTGCTGGGCATCGAGGACCAGCACTCGTCGCCGCGCCCTGGAGAGGATGAGCGCGGCGCTGAGGCCCGCGGCGCCGCCGCCGATGACGATGACGTCCCAGTGCTCCGCCGAGATCGCGGCATTCGACGGCGGGAGAGACGAGCGGGGGGAGGAAAGGCTGTTGTCGGTCATGACTCCAGCCTCCACACCTGCTAAAGTTTCAGCAAATATTCATGCCGAATCAGCAAGAAGGAGCACCGTGTCCGAGGACTCGCTCAGCCTCATCGGTCCGCGCCTGAAGAGCTGGCGCGAGAAGCGCAGCATGACACTGACGGAGCTCTCCGCGCTCACCTCGATCTCGCCGAGCACGCTCTCCCGCCTGGAGGCGGGCAAGCGTGCGCCGAATCTCGAGCTGCTGGTGCCTATCGCGCGGGCCCTCGGTCTCGGACTCGACGACATCGTGCCGCGCGCGGTGCCTGATCCTCGCGTGTCGCGCACGACCAGGGATGTCGGCGGCATCCGCTACGAGTCTCTCTCCCCGGCATCGAGTCCGGTGCAGACCTACAAGGTCACCTTCCCCGCGCATCCGGTCGGCGTCGCCGCGGTACCCCAGCCCAAGGTGCACGACGGTCAGGAGTGGCTCTACGTCATGTCGGGTCGGCTTCGTCTCGTCCTCGGGGACCAGGACGTGACACTCGGGCCGGGCGAGGCGGCGGAGTTCGACACCCGAGTCCCGCACTGGCTGTCATCCGCTGGTCCGGGGGCGACCGAGATCCTGTCGATATTCAGCAAGGAGGGCAAGCGCATCCACCTGCGTGCGCGACCTGCGAGCCCGTGACGCAGAGAAGGCCCCGCCCGACGGCGAGGCCTTCTTCTGTCGGTGTCGGATCAGCGTCCGGCGCCCGCGAGCGATCCGGTGGTCTGACCCGCCGGGTCCACGATCACGCACTGCAGGACGCGATCGTCGCCCTGCTCCCACGAGTCCTTCGTGGGAGTGATCGTCGTCACGTCGAAGGCGGAATCCGCGTAGGCGACGCCTACGAACGACGTGTACGCGTCACCGATGCATTCTTCAGAGGCGGCGTTGATGTTCTCTTCCGAGAAGTCACCGTCCTCCATGATGATCTCGTGGTAGATCTCCTGGTCATGCGGGTCGGTGCAGGGTACGACGTTGGCATCCGTGAACGTTCCCGATCCCGTGTCGAGCATGCAGTCGCCGACCTTGACCGAGAAGACGTCGATGTTCGCGCTCTCGGTGACCTGACCGGTCTCCTCGTCGCGGTCGGCGTCGCCCGAGCCGCTGCCGATGATGCTGTTGATGGCGCTGCATCCGCTCAGTGCGATGGAGAGCGCCACCGCGGTCCCTGCGAGCATCAGCGCGCGTCGATTGCGCATCTTCATCATGATTGTCTTCCCCTCGAGAACGTTCCGATGGCGCAGATATGCCGATATTCCGCATGCGCTCACTCACGCTATCCGGCGGCGAGTCTGTGACGCAACTCCGAGGAGGCTGTGATCTCGCTGGGAGCGGCTCAGCCTTCGAGGTCGTCGATTCCCGGCGTCCAGCTGACGCCAGGACGGCCCCAGCCGCGCTTGCGAGCGATCTTCTGCACGGTCTTCCAGTCGCCGTCAGAGAGGCGATCGACGTACAGGATGCCGTCGAGGTGGTCGAACTCGTGCTGCATGATCCGCGCGCGCCACCCGTCGACGTCGACCGTGACCGGACGCCCCTCGAGGTCGGTCGCGGTCAGGTGCACGCGTTCCGAGCGACGTAGCGGGAACCGCTCGCCGGGGAACGACAGACACCCTTCGGACTCGAGATCGGGGTCGGGATCGCCGGGCTCGATCGGCGCGATCCACAGCACCGGGTTGATTAGTACGCCACGCCAGGGCTGATCGTCGTCGTCCACATACGCGTACGTGTAGATGCGGAGCGGCACGCCGACCTGGGGCGCCGCGAGCCCGACGCCCGGCGCGGCATCCATCGTCTCGAACATGTCGGTGACGAGTGTGCGGATGTCGTCCGTGATCTCTTCGACAGGAGAGGCGGGGGAGTGAAGAACGGGGTCGCCCATGATGCGAATCGGAAGTACAGCCACGTCACAACCCTACTGTGCAGGGTGTGCCAGGTAGGGTCTTAGTGTGAGCGCTGGGGTGTGGACGAATACGGCTGAAGAGGTCGGCGATCAGCTCGTCGGCGCGTTCCAGAATCCGGGACTGCTGCTCGGCATCCCGCTCGCCCTCGCCGGCGCGGTCTTCATGTCGCTCGGTGCGCAATACCAGCACCGCGGTGTCGAGAAGGTTGAGCGTCTGAGCGGATCCGATGGCACGTCCGGACTCACCGGCGGCCAGCTCAAGGCTCTGCTCACCCGGCCGTCGTGGATCGCCGGAACACTCATGCTCGCCCTCGCGATCGTCTGCCAGCTCGCCGCGCTGGTCAAGGCCCCCCTCATCGTGGTTCAGCCGCTCGGCGCGATCGCCCTGGTCATCACGACGCTCCTGAATGCGCGGATCTCCGGCCACTCGCCGACGCGGAAGTCGATCACCGCGATCATCTGCTGCGTCGGTGGCATCTTCCTGTTCGTGTTCTTCGCGGCCATCTTCGCGACGGAGAAGCAGGTCACCGAGCGCGAGTTGTTCGTGATCCTCGCGCTCCTGCTCGTCGTCATCATCATCCTCGGCGCCTGCTGGCTGGTTCTCCGCCACCGCATGCGGGCCCTGTTCTACGTGATCGGCGCGGGCATCCTCTACGGGTTCGTGGCCACGCTCGCCAAGGTCGTCATCAAGCGCATCGAAGCCGGCCAGTTCGAGTGGATCACGGGGATCTGCGTCGTCGCGTTGCTCGCCGCTGCCGGCGTCGGTGCCTACTTCGTGCAGACGGCCTACAGCTCGGGTCCGCCCGACCTCGTCATCGCCGGACTCACCGTGGTCGATCCGCTGATCGCCGTGCTCATCGGCATCATCGTGCTCGGCGAGGCCGCCGCTGCGCCGTGGTGGGTCTTCATCATCTTCGCCATCGCCGGAGCCATCGCCGTGTGGGGCGTGGTCAACCTCGCGCGCTATCACCCGCAGGTGATCAGCGACAGCCAGGAATTGCCGTTCATGCGGGGGAGTGACTCCCCGGCCACCTCGTCGGACGAGCCGGACAACCGCTCCGCGTCCTGAGCGGGCGGCTCAGCGCGGCGGGTCAGTACGCCTGGTCGATCAGGTCGGGCGACACCTCGGCGGCAGCCGCCTCGTCGACGAAGAACACGGTGCGCTTGCGGCCCTTGGCGCCGGCGACCGGCACGCTCGAGTAGCTCGCGCCCGCGAGGGCCAGTCCGAGAGCCGAAGCCTTGTCAGCGCCGGTCAGCACGAGCCAGACCCGCTTCGAAGAGTTCAGCACCGGACGCGTCAGCGTCACGCGCTCGGGCGGGGGCTTGGGGGAGTTGCGCACCGGAAGAGCCGCGGCATCCGTCACCGTCACCTCTTCGCGGTCCGGGAACAGAGAGGCGATGTGCCCGTCGGGACCGACCCCGAGGAAGCAGACGGCGAAGGACGGCCAGGGATGGTCGTCCGTGCCGTACCTGGCCAGCTCAGCAGCGTACGCGGCGGCCGATTCGTCGAGAGTCAGACCGCTGTCGGACGCAGCCGCCTCGTGCACGTTCTCCTCCGGGATCGGGATGTGATCCAGCAGCGCGCGACGGGACTGCAGCGCGTTGCGATCGGCATCGTCGCGAGGGACGTAGCGCTCGTCGCCCCACCAGAAGTGCACCAGTGACCAGTCGATCTCCTCGATGCGCGGATCCTCCGCGGCCGTGCGCAGAACCGCGCCGCCCATCGAACCGCCGGTCAGGGCGATGTGGGCGATGCGACCGTTCCTCGTGCGCGCGCGGACGCGCGTGAGGAACCGGTCGGCGACCCGGGTGGCGACGGCGGCAGGCGTGGATTCCACCACGACCCGCTTCTCTGCGGACGATACCTGCATCGACTTCACTCTCCAGTCTCGGGCGGACCCAGCTTCTCCCAGCCCTCGGTGATCACTCGACCGTACAGGACGTCAGGGTCCAGGCGACGCAGCTCCTCCGCGAGGCACTCGCGGAGCGTCCGGCGCGGCAGATGCAGGTCATGATTCGGCTGATCCGGCTGGGTCAGGACCGCGACGCCGGGTGTCGGGCGTTCGAGCACGATGTCGCCGGCCTCGCGCGTGAGGCGGACCGACTTGATGCCCTCCTGCCAGTGCTCAGGATTCTCGTACGACCAGCGCACGGGCACTTCGAGCGCCATCTGCAGCCAGGCGGCGAGCAGTGCCGTCGACGGAGACGCTGCCGCTCCGCGGACCTCGACTTCGGTGATCGATTCGTACGGCGGCTGGTCGAGGACGGCGGCCAGCTGCTCGCGCCAGTGCGTGAGACGCGTCCACGCGAGGTCGGTGTCTCCGGGCGCGTGCGTACGGCCGAGCAGCGCGAGCCGATCGCGCACATCGGGCGCGGTGGCGGCATCCGTGATCCGTCGCTGTGCGATCTTCCCCAAGGGAGACGTCGCCGGCGACTCGGGAGCCTGCTCGGGCCACCAAGCGACGACGGGTGCGTCCGGCAGCAGGAGCCCGGTGAGCAGGCTCTCCTCGTTGCTGGCGGCGTCTCCGAAGGCGCGGAGGACGACGACCTCGCTGGCCCCGGCGTCGCCGCCCACGCGGATCTGTGCGTCGAGACGGGACTCGCCATCACCGGTGGTGAGCACGATGACGCGCATCGGGTGCTCACGCGAGGCGTCGTTCGCCGCGTCGATGGCCGCTTCGGCGACACCGTTGCGGGCTGAGATGACCAACGTCAGCACACGACCGAGTGCGACGGCGCCGCCGTCTTCGCGCACCTTGACGAGCTGCTTCGCGACCTGGCTGACGGTCGTGTCGGGAAGGTCGATGATCACGGGCGTCTCCAGACTCGTCCGTCGCGGGCCAGCAGGTCGTCGGCGGATGCCGGTCCCCACGAGCCCGGCGCGTACTGCTCAACCGGGCCGCCGACGGCCGCCCAGTACTTCTCCACGGGGTCGAGGATCTTCCAGGAGAGCTCGACCTCTTCGTGCCGCGGGAACAGCGGCGGGTCGCCCAGGAGGACGTCGAGGATGAGGCGCTCGTAGGCCTCGGGACTCGCCTCGGTGAAGGCGTGGCCGTATCCGAAGTCCATCGTCACGTCACGGACGTTCGACCCGCTGCCCGGCACCTTCGAGCCGAAGCGGATCGTGACGCCCTCGTCGGGCTGCACGCGGATGACCAGCGCGTTCTGACCGAGCTCGGAGGCGTTTCCGCGCCCGAAGAGATGCTGCGGGGCCCGGTTGAAGACCACCGCGATCTCGGTGACGCGGCGACCGAGGCGCTTGCCCGTGCGCAGGTAGAACGGCACACCCGACCAGCGGCGCGTGTCGATCTCGAGCTTGATGGCCGCGTAGGTCTCGGTCGTGGACTCCGGGTTCATTCCGTCCTCGGCGAGGAAGCCGGTGACCTGCTCGCCACCTTGCCATCCGCCGTCGTACTGCCCGCGGGCAGTGGCGAGCGAGAGATCCTCGGGCACGTGCACGGCCGCGAGGACCTTCTCCTTCTCGGCGCGCAGGTGCTCGGCGGACAGGCTGATCGGCTCTTCCATCGCGGTGAGCGCCAGCAGCTGGAGCAGGTGATTCTGGATCACGTCGCGCGCGGCGCCGATGCCGTCGTAGTACCCGGCACGACCGCCGACGCCGATGTCCTCCGCCATCGTGATCTGCACGTGGTCGACGTAGTTGCGGTTCCAGATCGGCTCGTACAGCTCGTTGGCGAAACGGAGCGCGAGGATGTTCTGCACCGTCTCCTTGCCGAGGTAGTGGTCGATGCGGAAGATCGAGTCGGCGGGGAACGCCACTTCGAGCGCGGCGTTGAGCGCACGAGCGGACTCGAGGTCGTGTCCGAACGGCTTCTCGATGACGACACGACGCCAGTTCTCGTCGTCGTCGGCATCCTCCCCGACGAGTCCGGATTCCTTCAGCTGCTTCGCGACGAGCGGGAAGTCCTTCGGCGGGATCGAGAGGTAGTAGGCGTGGTTTCCCATCGTCCCGCGTTCCACGTCGAGCTTCTCGACCGTCTCGCGGAGCTTGCGGAACGAATCGGGATTGTCGAACTCGCCCGAGACGAAGCGGATGCCCTGCAGCAGCTGGGTCCAGGTCTCCTCGCGGAACGGTGTGCGCGCATGCTGCTTGACGGCGTCGTAGACGACCTGCGCGAAGTCCTGGTCCTCCCAATCACGACGGGCGAAGCCGACGAGGGCGAACCCCGGCGGCAGCAGCCCGCGGTTGGCGAGGTCGTACACGGCGGGCATGAGCTTCTTGCGTGACAGGTCGCCGGTGACCCCGAAGATCACGAGGGCGCTGGGCCCGGCGATCCTGTTGAGGCGGCGATCATCGGGGTCACGCAGCGGGTTGTGCCCGCGCGAGATGGGAACAGACATCGGTGGGGGATTCTCCTGCTGTTACTTCTGTGCGGCTTCGAAGAGGGCGAGCACGTCGTCGGAGGACTCGGTGATCGTCAGCGAGACGACGGGTCGGCCGTGCTCGGCGAGGACGCCCGCGTCGCCGGCGGCCTGCGCCTGGATGAGCTGTCCGAAGGTGAACGGACGCTCGGGGATCTCGAGGTCCACATCGGTGCGCTCGAGGATCTGCAGGAACACACCCTGGGCCGGTCCGCCTTTGTGGTACTGACCGGTCGAGTGCAGGAACCGGGGTCCCCAGCCGAAGGTCGTCGGGCGACCCGAGTCCGCTGCGACGAGCTCGCGCAGTCCCTGGAGCTGCGGGACCTCGAGCCGGTTGACGTAGGCCTGGATCGACACGTAGCCGTCGGTCGGAAGCTGGGCCCAGAGCGCATCGAGCACGCCCTCAACAGTGCCGGAGGCCGCGAGCGACGGGTCCGAGACTCGCACCTCGACACCGTTCTCGATGAACGCCGGAGTGGTGGGCTCCGGACGCGCATCGAGCAGCCCGCGGGCGGCGATCTTGGCCGACTCGACGTCGGGCTGATCGAACGGGTTGATGCGGAGGAGGTGCCCCGCGATCGCCGTGGCGTACTCCCAGACGATCAGCTGAGCGCCGAGCGTTCCGCTGACGAGGATCTCGCCCTCGTGGCGCTCGTGCAGGTGGAACTCGTTGGCGTCGTCGACCAGGCGGACGATCTGCAGGTCGGCCGGCTTCGAGTCGAGCTCGGGGGAGACGGGCAGCAGGACGACCGGAAGGATGCCGGTGCCGTCCTTGCCGGTGGACTCCGCGATGAGCTGCTCGATCCAGTCGGGGAGCCCGTTGATGTGCGTGCCGTCGGTGATCAGGCCGAGCTTGTCGCGGCGCGGGTTCGTCGCGGCGATCGCGGCGCCCAGGCGGAGCGCGGGGTTCTCGGCGGAGTCGACGGCGACCTCGAGCAGCGAGGCCTCGGCCTCGTTCAGCAGCTCGTCGATGTCGACGCCGGCGAGTCCGGACGGCACGAGGCCGAACGCCGTGAGCGCCGAATACCGGCCGCCCACGTTCGGGTCCGCGTTGAAGACGCGGTAGCCGGCTTCTCGCGCGGACGCGTCGAGCGGCGAACCCGGGTCGGTGACGACGACGATGCGCTCGGTGGGATCGATTCCCAGGTCGCGGAAGGCCGCCTCGAACGTGCGACGCTGCGAGTCGGTCTCGACCGTGGATCCGGACTTCGACGACACGACCAGCGCGGTGTCGGCGATGCCCTCGTCGAGAGCAGCGAGCACCTGGCCGGGAGCGGTCGAGTCGAGGATCGTCAGCGGCACGCCGGCCGTCTGTGCGATGACCTCGGGAGCCAGCGACGATCCGCCCATGCCGGCGAGCACGACGCGGGTGACGCCCTTGGCGTGCAGCTCCGAGCGGAGTGCGGTGATCTCGGCCACCAGCGGTCGGGAGATCGAGACGGCTTCCACCCAGCCGAGACGGACGGCTGCCTCGGCCTCGGCGGCCACGCCCCAGAGGGTCGGGTCGCCGTTGGTGATGCGCGAGGCGACGAGATCGTGGATGAGGCTGGGCACCGTCTCGTCGATCGCGGCGCGCGCCGCACCGGAAGTGTGGATCGAGAAGGTCATCGCTGGCCCTCCAGGGCCTCGGCGACCTGGGTGAGCAGGTCGTGCCACGAGTCGATGAACTTCGCGACGCCCTCGTCTTCGAGCACCTGGGTGACGTCGTCGAAGTCGACGCCGACCTCGGCGAGACCGGCGAAGACCGCGCGGGCCTCGTCGTATCCGCCGGTGATCGTGTCGCCGGTGACGACGCCGTGGTCGAAGGTCGCCTCGAGCGTCTTCTCCGGCATCGTGTTGACGACGCCCTGGGCGACGAGCTCGGTGACGTAAAGCGTGTCGGGAAGAGCGGGGTCCTTGACACCGGTCGACGCCCACAGCGGGCGCTGCAGGTTCGCCCCGGCATCCAGCAGGGTCTTCGCACGGTCGCCGGCGAAGCTCTGCTCGAAGAGCTCGTACGCCAGTCGCGCGTTCGCGAGGCCGGCCTTGCTCTTCAGCGCCTCGGCGGCATCCGATCCGATCGCAGAAAGACGCTTGTCGGTCTCGGAGTCGACGCGCGAGACGAAGAACGACGCGACGGACTCGATCGTCGAGAGATCGATGCCCGCGGCCTTCGCCGTCTCGAGCCCGGTGAGGTACGCGTCGATGACGGCGGCGTAGCGCTCCAGGCTGAAGATGAGGGTGACGTTGACGCTGATGCCGGCGCCGATGGCCTCGGCGATGGCGGGGAGGCCCGCCTTGGTGGCGGGGATCTTGACGAGGAGGTTCGGACGGTCGATCTTCGCCCAGAGCTCCTTGGCCTGCGCCACGGTGCCCGCCGTGTCGTGCGCGAGGTCGGGGGAGACCTCGATCGACACGCGGCCGTCGACGTGACCCGACTTCTCCCACACGGGACGGAAGATGTCGAGAGCGGCTCCGACGTCCTGCGTGGTGGCGGCGAAGACGGCGTCCTCTGCGCTGGCGCCGGATGCGGCGAGCTCGGTGACCTGCGCGTCGTAGGAGGTGTCGTTCTTGTCGGTGATGGCGTTCGCGAAGATCGTCGGGTTCGTGGTGACGCCCACGACGTTGCGCGACTCGATCAGCTCGGCGAGATTGCCGGAGGAGATGCGGGTGCGGGACAGGTCGTCGAGCCAGATGCTGACACCTGCGGCGGCGAGCTGTGCGGTGGGGGTGCTCATGCGTTCTCCTTGGTGCTGTGTGCGGCGATGGTCTCGTGTGCGGCCGCGATGACGGCCTCGGTGGTGATGCCGAACTTCTCGAACAGGGTCTTGTAATCGGCGGACGCGCCGAAGTGGTCGATACCGACCGAACGTCCGCGGTCTCCGACGATGCCGCGCCAGCTGAGCACGGAGCCCGCCTCGACGGAGACCCGCGCGGTGACGGATGCCGGAAGCACGCTCTCGCGGTACGCCTCGTCCTGCTCGTCGAACCACTCGAGCGACGGGGCCGACACGACGCGGACGTTCACGCCTTCGGACGCGAGCGCCTCGCGGGCGTTCACGGCGAGCTGGACCTCGGAGCCGGTGGCGATGATGATGACGTCGGGCGTGCCGTTCGGCGCCTCGGCCAGCACATAAGCGCCCTTCACCGCGCCGGAAGCGGCAGCGAACTCGTCGCCGGATGCCGCGCCGTCGCCGCGCTCGAACACCGGGATGTTCTGGCGGGTCAGGGCGATGCCCGTCGGGCCGGCCTGGCGCCGCAGGATCTCGAGCCAGGTGACCGACGTCTCGTTGGCGTCCGCGGGACGGACGACAGCGAAGTTCGGGATGGCGCGGAGAGTGGCGAGCTGCTCGACCGGCTGGTGGGTCGGGCCGTCCTCGCCGAGTGCGACCGAGTCGTGCGTCCACACGAAGATGCTCGGCACGTTCATCAGCGCGGCCAGACGCACCGACGGGCGCATGTAGTCGCTGAAGATGAGGAACGTGCCGCCGAACGCGCGGGTCTTGCCGTGCAGCACGATGCCGTTGACGATCGCGCCCATCGCGTGCTCGCGGATGCCGAAGTGCAGCACGCGGCCGTACGGGTTGCCCGACCATTCGTGCGTCGACCACTCGGCGGGGATGAAGGACGGGGCGTCCTTGATCGTGGTGAGGTTCGACTCAGCGAGGTCGGCCGAACCACCCCAGAGCTCGGGGAGCTCGGCGGCGAGGGCGTTGATGACCTGACCGGATGCGGCGCGGGTCGACACCTCCTTGCCACCCTCGAAGACGGGGAGGGCGGCGTCGATGTCGGCGGGCAGCTCGCCTGCCTCGAGGCGGTCGAGCAGCGCCTTGCGCTCGGGGTTGGCCGCTGCCCACGCGTCGAAGGACTCCTGCCAGGCGGCGCGCGCCTCGGCGGCGCGGTCGGCGAGGCCACGGGTGTGGGCGATCACATCGTCGGCGACGGCGAAGGTCTGCTCAGGGTCGAAGCCGAGCACCTTCTTGGTCGCTGCCAATTCATCGGCGCCGAGTGCGGAGCCGTGGATCTTGCCGGAGTTCTGCTTGCCGGGCGACGGCCAGCCGATGATGGTCTTGAGGATGATGAGCGAGGGCTTGTCGGTCTCGCCCTTCGCGGCCTCGATCGCGGCGTAGAGCTCGGCGACGTCCTCGACGTATTCGCCGGACTTCTTCCAGTCGACGACCTGCACCTGCCAGCCGTACGCCTCGTAGCGCTTCGCGACGTCTTCGGTGAACGCGACGTTGGTGTCGTCCTCGATCGAGATCTGGTTGGAGTCGTAGATCGCGATGAGGTTGCCGAGCTGCTGGTGACCGGCCAGCGAAGAGGCCTCGCTGGTGACGCCCTCCTGCAGGTCGCCGTCGCCGGCGATCACGTAGACGAAGTGGTCGAACGGGCTGGTGCCAGCCGCGGCATCCGGATCGAACAGGCCGCGCTCGTAACGGGCGGCGTACGCGAAGCCGACGGCGGAGGCGAGTCCCTGGCCGAGCGGGCCGGTGGTGATCTCGACGCCCTTGGTGTGGCCGTACTCCGGGTGGCCCGGTGTGAGCGAGCCCCACGTGCGCAGCGCCTTGAGGTCGTCGAGCTCGAGACCGAACCCGCCGAGGTACAGCTCGACGTACTGGGTGAGGGAGGAGTGTCCCACCGACAGGATGAACCGGTCGCGGCCGAGCCAGTCGACATCGGTCGGGTCGTGGCGGAGCACCCGCTGGTAGAGGAGATACGCGGCGGGAGCCAGGCTCATCGCGGTGCCGGGGTGGCCGTTGCCGACCTTCTCCACAGCATCCGCCGCCAGGATCCGTGCGGTGTCCACCGCGCGCCGATCGATCTCATCCCACTGCAATTCCGACACGGTGAAGCCCTTCTCCGACATTTCGAGAGCACCCGGGACGCATGATCGCGGTCCGCATCGTTACGGAAGAGGTGGATGAGCGCCGGGCGCGCGAGTGATTTCAGCATAGCCCCGTGGGTCGTACCGTTACCCCCTTTTACGGTGCTTCACATCGCTGCGAGAGCCGCTGTGAGGTCGGCCGCGACGAAGCTGCGCGGTGGGGTGCCATAGACTGGAAGGGCTGTCGTGACGCGTGTGGAGGAGGCGATCGAAATCTCGACGATGTCTGATCAGACCGTTGCGAGGAAACCCCTCGGTCGCACGGTGAAGGCGTATGTCGCCCTCACCAAGCCCCGCGTCCTCGAGCTGCTGTTGGTGTCCACCGTCCCGGTGATGTTCCTCGCTCAAGGAGGACTCCCGAACATGTGGCTCGTGCTCGCGACCGTCGTCGGCGGCTCGCTGAGCGCCGGGTCCGCGGCGGCGTTCAACATGTACCTCGACCGCGACATCGACGCGCACATGCACCGCACCGAGAAGCGACCGCTGGTCACGGGCGAGGTCAGCCCGCGCGGAGCGCTCATCTTCTCGTGGACCCTCGCGATCACGTCGACGGTCTGGCTCTGGTTCGCCACCAACTGGCTGGCTGCGACGCTGTCGGCCGTCGCCATCTTCTTCTACGTCGTCATCTACACGATGATCCTCAAGCGCCGCACCGAGCAGAACATCGTCTGGGGTGGCATCGCCGGATGCTTCCCGGTGCTCATCGGCTGGTCGGCGGTCACGGGTTCGCTGGATTGGCCGGCCTTCATCCTCTTCCTGCTGGTCTTCCTCTGGACGCCGCCGCACTACTGGCCGCTGTCGATGAAGTACAAGAACGACTACGAAGACGTGGACGTGCCGATGCTGGGTGTCACCCGCAACGCCTCGCAGGTCGGGCTTCAGGTCATCCTGTACGCGTGGGCGACGGTGGCGTGCTCGCTGCTGCTGGTCCCGATCGCCGGGATGGGCATCGTCTACACGGTCTCGGCGCTGGTGTTCGGCGGCTGGTTCATCTACGAGTCGCACCGCCTCTACAACCGGGCCGTCCACGGCACCGAGGCGCGGCCCATGCGCGTGTTCCACGCGTCGATCACCTATCTGACGCTGATCTTCGTCGCCGTCGCGCTGGATCCGCTGCTCCCGTTCTGAGTGCGACTCCCGGTCCGCGGGGAGTGACGAAAGCGGCGACGATCTCTCGACGCCGCTTCGTGTGATTCAGATCAGCGTGTGGTCGCCGGTGCGGGTTCGTCGGTCGTGGCATCCGTCGTGGCATCCGTCGCAGCATCCGGCGTGACGTCGGGGGCAGCGTCCTCGACGGTGGCATCCGTCGTCGGCGCGGTCTCGGCAGGGGTGGGCGTCTGCTCCGACTCGGCAGTCCAGTCGATGGTCTCGACGACCGCAGGTGCCGGGGTCGGGACGAGCGACCGCGCGGCAACGAGGCCGAGGGTGAGCAGGATGCCGGCGATGCCGGCGGTGAGTACTCCGGCGCCCACCACGACGAGGGACTGCCCGACGTAGACCTCGACGGCGGTGGCCGTCCCATCGAGCAGCGTGGTCGTCATCGTGCCGATCTGGCTGGAGATGAGCCAGCCGCCGACTGCCGTCGTGGCGAGGGACACGATCAGGAGGAGCCAGAAGCCGATGCTTCGTGAGAGTGACTTGTTCATACGGCCCACACTTGCCGACGGGCTGATGAGACCTCGATGCGGAAGCTATGGATCGACTGTGCGGGTCAGCGCTCCGCCGGCTCCATGTGGTCCGCCGGCACGGTGCGCTTCAGGCGGAGCACGACGACCGCGTACGCGGCGGCCGACAGCGAGGCGAGCACCATGTGGATGCCGACGAGCAGCGGGGGGAGTCCCTCGCGGGCCTGCCAGACGCCGACCCCCACCTGCACGGCGATCGCGATGACGAGCACCAGCAGCCAGCGACGCGGCTCCAGGCGCAGGACCCAGGCGGAGATGGTCATCGCGAGGACGAGTGCGGCGAGGATGTAACCGGGCCACGAGTGCACATGTGCGAGCACCGTGGCGTCGAACCCGCGCCGCAGCACGTCGGCGTCGCCGGAGTGCGGGCCGGAACCGGTGGTGAGCACGCCGAAAACGATCGTGACGGCGAGAGCGAGACCCGTGACGTGGCTCAGCACGGCGAACCAGACGGGCACGGCGCGCTCACGCGGTCCAGGGGCCGCGTACAGCCGCACGAGGAAGGCCGCGGTCACGCAGACGAGCAGCAGCGACGACGTGTAGTGGAAGCCGACGATGAAGGGGTTGAGGCCGGTGAGCACTGTGATGCCGCCGACGAACGCCTGAGCCACGACTCCGACGAGAGTGATCCACGCGAGGATGACGAGGTCGCGCCGTTCGGCGATCTGGCGCACCGAGGCGATGGCTGCGGCGATGACGACGAGCAGCAGCACGGCAGTTGCGACGGGGAACGCCAGCTTCTCGGAGAGCGGGCGGGCGATCACGTAGGCGACGGCGGCTGCCGCAATCCCGCCAGCGGCGAACCAGAGCGACGAGACCAGTGCGCGCCGGCCACCGATGCGGTGGAGCACGAGCAGCACGACGGCGATCGCGATGATCCCGACCACGCCGGTCATCAGCCGGTTGCCGAACTCGATGACGCCGTGGATGCCCTGCTCCGACGTCGGCACGAGCGACTCCGGCGTGCACAGCGGCCATTCCGAGCATCCGAGTCCTGAGCCGGTGAGGCGCACGGCGCCGCCGGTTCCGATGATGATCGTCTCCGCCAGGAACGAGAGCCACGCCAGGATGCGGATCGCGCGGCCCCATTCCGTGGGGCGCTTCGCCGCCGTGCCTCGCTCGCCGCCGACGGTCGCGGGGGCGGCGGGCATCTTCGTGTCGGGCATGGGTCCTCCGGACCGCGGCTGACTCGGCGGGCACGGCCCGGTTGTCAGGCGAAACCTGTAGAATCGGATTGTTGCGATGAGCGCTGACAGCGCTGAAGCATTGACAACAGTTTAGGCGCGATGAATGCGCCGGTGATGAGGGCCCACCAACGGCACACACTCCCGCAGACTCGACGGGGATCACGTGTGCCGGGGCGGATGACACCGTTTCGGGACCTGCTGAGGAGAGTGTGAGATGTCGGATGTGCTGATCGACCGCCCAGAGCTGGACAGCCTGGGGGTGTACGAATTCGGCTGGCATGATGAAGATGCGGCCGGAGCCATTGCGAAACGCGGAATCTCCGAAGACGTCGTCCGCGGCATCTCGGCCCTCAAGAATGAGCCGGAATGGATGTTGAAGACCCGTCTCAAGGGGTACCAGCTCTTCGGCAAGAAGCCGATGCCGACCTGGGGTGCAGATCTCAGCGAGATCGACTTCGACAACATCAAGTACTTCGTGCGCTCCACGGAGAAGCAGGCGCAGACCTGGGAAGACCTCCCGGTCGAGATCCGTGAGACGTACGAGCGCCTCGGCATCCCCGAGGCCGAGCGTCAGCGTCTCGTCGCCGGCGTCGCCGCGCAGTACGAGTCCGAGGTCGTCTACCACCAGATCCGCGAGGACCTGGAGCAGCAGGGTGTCATCTTCATGGACACCGACACCGCCCTGCGCGAGCACCCGGAGATCTTCCAGGAATACTTCGGCACCGTCATCCCCGCCGGCGACAACAAGTTCGCCGCGCTCAACACCGCCGTGTGGTCGGGCGGCTCCTTCGTCTACGTCCCCAAGGGTGTGCACGTCGAGATCCCGCTGCAGGCCTACTTCCGCATCAACACCGAGAACATGGGCCAGTTCGAGCGGACCCTGATCATCGCCGACGAGGACAGCTACATCCACTACATCGAGGGCTGCACGGCTCCGATCTACAAGTCGGACTCGCTGCACTCGGCCGTGGTCGAGATCATCGTGAAGAAGAACGCCCGCGTGCGCTACACGACGATCCAGAACTGGTCGAACAACGTGTACAACCTCGTCACCAAGCGTGCTGTCGCCCACGAGGGCGCCACCATGGAATGGGTCGACGGCAACATCGGCTCCAAGGTGACGATGAAGTACCCCTCGATCTACCTGATGGGCGAGCACGCCAAGGGCGAGACGCTGTCCGTCGCCTTCGCCGGTCCCGGTCAGCACCAGGACGCCGGCGCGAAGATGATCCACATGGCGCCGTACACGCAGTCATCGATCGTCTCCAAGTCGATCGCCCGCGGCGGCGGTCGCGCCGGCTACCGGGGCGAGGTCAGGGTGGACGCCAACGCGCACCACTCCGCGAACACCGTGCGCTGCGACGCGCTGCTGGTCGACACGAAATCTCGCTCCGATACATATCCCTCGATCGACATCCGCGTCGACGACGTGCAGCTCGGACACGAGGCCACCGTCTCGAAGGTCAGCGAAGAGCAGCTCTTCTATCTTCAGTCCCGCGGCATGCCCGAGGACGAGGCGATGGCGATGATCGTGCGCGGCTTCATCGAGCCGATCGCGCGCGAGCTGCCGATGGAGTACGCGATGGAGTTGAACAAGCTCATCGAGATGGGCATGGAAGGCAGTGTCGGCTAGATGACGGCTCAGGCTACGGCGTCCGCAGGGACGCAGGATACGAACGCGCACATCGACCCGGCAGCACAGGTCGCCGCCGCCGGCTTCGTCCCGGTACAGACCCGCTCCGAGCGACCGCACTCCTTCGAACCGTCCGACTTCGGTGCGCCGAACGGTCGAGAGGTCAACTGGAAGCACACGCCCGTCGCGAAGCTCAGCGGGCTCTTCGCCGTCGCCGCGTCGAACGACGGGGTCCGGTACGAGTTCAGCGCGGGGGAGCAGTACGTCGGAGCTCCCCTCGCCGCCGGCGACGCCCCCCGCGGTGAGGTCTTCCTCGCCGAGGACGTGACGGCGGCCGTCGCGTGGCAGGGTTCTCCCGAGGCACTGCACGTGCGCATCCCGCGCGAGAAAGAGGTCGCGGAGCCGATCTTCGTCTCGATCACCGGTCTCGGCGCGGATCGTCGTGCCGACGCGCACATCGTCATCGAGGCCCTCGAGCACAGCTCCGCCACGGTCGTGCTCCAGCACACGGGCTCCGCGCAGTACGCGCAGAACGTCGAGATCATCGTCCGCGACGGCGCGAAGCTCACGGTCATCAGCCTGCAGCAGTGGCAGGATGACGCGGTGCACGCCGCCGCCCATCAGGCCAGGGTCGGTGCGGATGCGACGCTCAAGCACTTCGTCGTCAGTTTCGGAGGCGGCGTCGTGCGGGTGAACCCGAACGTCGAGCTCGCCGGCGCAGGCTCCGAAGGCTACCTCTACGGCCTGTCCTACGCGGATGCCGGGCAGCACCTCGAGAGCCAGGTCTACCTGCACCACAAGGGCCCGCACACCAAGGGCGACGTGCTCTACAAGGGCGCGCTGCAGGGTCAGGGCGCGCACAGCGTCTGGATCGGCGATGTGCTGATCGGCGCGAACGCCAACGGCACCGACTCGTACGAGGCGAACCGCAACCTGGTGCTCACCGAGGGCGCACGCGCCGACTCGATCCCGAACCTCGAGATCGAGACGGGCGACATCCTGGGCGCCGGCCACGCCAGCGCCACCGGACGCTTCGACGACGAGCAGCTGTTCTACCTGCAGGCTCGTGGCATCAGCGAGGAAGAGGCGCGTCGACTCGTCGTGCTCGGCTTCCTCACCGACATCGTGCAGCGCCTCGGCATCCCCGCCCTCGAGGCGGAGCTGCTGGACGCGATCGAGACCGAGCTCGCGGCGGTGAACTCGTGACCGCCGAGCGGGTGTGCGGCGTCGCCGACCTCGAGCAGGACATGCCCCTGCGTGTCGACCCGGCCGGTGTGCCCATCACCGTCATCAAGGACGCCGAGGGTGTCATCCACGCCATCGGCGACACCTGCACCCACGGCGAGATCTCGCTGTCCGAGGGATTCGTCGAAGACGGCGCAGTGGAGTGCTGGGCCCACGGCTCCGCGTTCTCGCTCACCACCGGCGTGCCCCAGAACCTCCCCGCTTATGAGCCCGTCCCGGTCTACGTCGTCGAGATCGACGGCGACGACGTGCTCATCGACCCGACCGTGACGAAGGAAGTCTGAATGTCTGTTCTCGAGATCCGCGACCTGTTTGTGACGGTCGAGACCGAGGCGGGGGCGACCCCGATCCTCAACGGAATCACCCTCACCATGAACACCGGTGAGACGCACGCGATCATGGGCCCGAACGGCTCCGGCAAGTCGACGCTCGCGTACACGATCGCCGGTCACCCCAAGTACACCGTGACCTCGGGGTCGATCACCTTCGACGGTCAGGATGTCCTCGCGATGACGGTCGATGAGCGCGCTCGCGCCGGACTGTTCCTTGCGATGCAGTACCCGGTCGAGATCCCCGGTGTCACCGTGACGAACTTCCTTCGCACCGCGAAGACGGCGCTCGACGGCGAGGCGCCGGCGATCCGCGGCTGGACCAAGGACGTCAAGGCCGCGATGTCGAACCTCCGCATGGACCCGAAGTTCGCGCAGCGCAACGTCAACGAGGGATTCTCGGGCGGCGAGAAGAAGCGCCACGAGATCCTGCAGCTCGAGGTTCTGAAGCCGAAGTTCGCGATCCTCGACGAGACCGACTCCGGTCTCGACGTCGACGCGCTGAAGATCGTGTCCGAGGGCGTCAACCGAGCCAAGGAGAACACCGGGCTCGGCGTTCTCCTCATCACGCACTACACGCGCATCCTCCGCTACATCCGTCCCGACTTCGTGCACGTCATCGTCAGTGGGAAGATCGTCGAAGAGGGTGGACCCGAGCTCGCCGACCGGCTCGAGGACGAGGGATACGACCGTTTCCTCGACCCCGCCGCCCCCATCGAGGCGTAGGCTGACCGCATGACCGCGACGCTCACCGACCAGAAGTACGACGAGGTCACCGAGGCTCTCAAAGACGTCATGGACCCCGAACTGGGGATCAACGTCGTCGACCTCGGCCTGATCTACGATCTCGCCTGGGATGACGAGAACGACGCTCTCGTCATCCACATGACGCTCACCAGCGCCGGCTGCCCGCTCACCGATGTCCTTGAGGAGCAGACCGCCGAGGCGCTGGACAAGGTCGTGGATCGCTTCCGCATCAACTGGGTGTGGATGCCGCCGTGGGGTCCGGAGAAGATCACCGACGACGGGCGCGACATGATGCGCGCCCTCGGCTTCGCGATCTGAGGATGCTGCGGGTCACGGCTCTGCCGCTGGCGGAGCTCCGCCAGCGCAGCAGCGAGAAGTGGCGGGAGTACCCCGCCGATGTCCTGCCGCTGTTCGTCGCGGAGACCGACTTCCCCCTGGCACCCGCGATCACGACGGCGCTGCAGCGTGCCCTCGACACCGGGGACACCGGTTATGTGGCGTCGCGCACCCCGCTCGCGGAGTCGTTCGCCGCGTTCGCCGAGCGGCGCTTCGGATGGGCGCCCGATCCTGCACGCATGCGGAGCACCGCCGACGTGAGCATGGGGATCGTCGAGATTCTCCGCCGGGTGACCCAGCCCGGTGACCGTGTCATCGTGACGCCGCCCGTGTATCCGCCGTTCTACGAGCTCGTGTCGGAGGCGGGAGCCGAGGTCCAACGCGTCCCGCTGCGTGACACCGGCACGTCATGGGAACTGGATCTCGACGGCATCCGCGCAGCCTTCGAAAACGGGGCGACCGCGATCCTGCTGTGCAACCCGCACAACCCGACCGGCACCGTCCACGATCGCGACACACTCGTCGCCCTCGCCGAGCTCGCCGAGGAGTTCGGTGCCGCCGTCGTCTCCGACGAGATCCACGGGCCCCTGGCGCAGCCGGGAACGGGATTCACCCCGTTCCTCGATGCGGGCGACGCCGCCCGCCGCGTCGGCTACGCCGTGGTCAGCGCCAGCAAGGCGTTCAACCTGGCCGGCCTCAAGTGCGCGCTGATGGTCACCGCCGACGACGGGACTACCACGGTCGTGCGCGGTCTGCCGGTGGAGGTCGAGTGGCGCACCGGTCAGTTCGGCCTGCTCGCAGCTGTCGCCGCGTTCGCCGAGGGGAGCGACGAGTGGCTCGACGGCCTGCTGCGCACCCTCGACGAGAACCGGGTCCTGCTGGAGGATCTCCTCGCTTCGCGTCTTCCCGGTGCGCGCTATCGCATCCCCGACGCCGGGTACCTCGCGTGGATCGACCTCTCGGCCCTCGGCTGGGGCGACAATCCCGCGCGGCGCATCCTGAAGGACGCGAAGGTCGCGCTGCACTACGGTCCTGCCTTCGGTGCGGAGGGTGCGGGGCACGTGCGCCTGAACTTCGGGACCAGTCCCGAGATCGTCACCGAGGCCATCGAGCGCATCGCGGCGCTCGTGGGCCGATGACCCTGCCGGAGACCGCCGCGTCGATCTGGGATCGCCATCGGGTCTGGGTCAGTGCCGGAGCCGTCGCCCTCATCTTCCTCGCCGCGATCGAGGCGCTTGCGGTAACCACGGTCATGCCGATCGTCAGCGAAGCGCTCGACGGGGAGGCACTGTTCGCCGTCGCATTCGCCGGGACTCTGGCGACGAGCGTGATCGGCATGGTGGCCGCCGGTGCGTGGTCGGATGCCCGGGGTCCGCGCGGTGCCCTCTACGCCGCGGTCGCTCTGTTCGTCGCGGGTCTGCTCCTCTCGGGCTTCGCGGTGACGATGCATCAATTCCTGATCGGTCGGCTGGTGCAGGGACTCGGTTCGGGCGGGCAGACCGTCGCGCTGTACGTCGTGGTCGCCCGGCTGTATCCGCCGCATCTGCACGGTCGGATCTTCGCGGCCTTCGCGGCGGCGTGGGTCGTGCCGTCGATGATCGGGCCGTTCCTCGCCGGGGCCGTCGCGGAGTACCTCGACTGGCGGTGGGCGTTCCTCGGCGTCGCCGTGCTCACCGCCGCCGCCTTCCTGATGATCGCCGTCCGCCTGCGCGGAGTCGATCTCGGCGGCGGCGAGCCGCAGAATCGACGCGCCTTGATCACCCGTCTGCTCCTGGCGGTCGTCGTGGCCGTTCTCGCGGTGGTCATCGGGTTCTCCGCCGACATGGCGCCGGTGGTCGGGTGGCCTGTCGCACTGGCGGCGGTCACCATCATCGCGTTCGCGGTGCTTCCGCTTCTTCCTCGCCGCACGCTGCGGGCGGGCGACGGACTGCCCAGCGTCGTGCTGATGCGCGGCATCGTCGCGGGTGCCTTCTTCGCGTCCGAGGCCTACATCCCGTACCTCCTGATGGAGAAGTTCGACTTCACCGCGACCTGGGCGGGCATCGCGCTGATGCTGGCGGCGTTCGCGTGGGCGGGAGCATCCGCTATCCAGGGGCGGTACGGCGAGCAGCTGGGTAACCATCGGATCACTCTGGTCAGCTTGAGCCTGATCCTCATCGCGATGGTCGGCGTTCTGCTGACCGCTCTGTTCGACATCTCCCCGGTGATCGTCATCATCGGCTGGGCGTTCGCCGGCGGTGGCATGGGGCTGCTGTACCCCCGACTCACCGTGCTGACACTCGCCTACTCCACCGATGCGAACCAGGGGTTCAACTCGTCGGCGCTGTCGATCTCGGATGCCGCCGGATCAGCCGTCGCGATCGCCTTCGCCGGACTCGGGGTCGCCACGCTCGGCGGGGGAGCTGCGGCCTTCGGTGCGGTCTTCGCCTTCGGGATCGGACTCGTGCTGCTGGCGGTGGTGCCGGGACTCAGGCTCGGTCACGCGGCGGAGTCGCCGCAGCGCTGATCCCACCGGCCAGGGCGGATACCCCGAGGTCGAAGATGCGGTCGAACCCTGCAGTGACGTCGGTCTGTTCTTCGCCGAGCAGTGCGCCATGACTGTCGGCGTGCATGCGCTGCTGCACGAGTGTCGCGTGCCCGAGAACGAAGTGCAGGATCGCCACCGCACGCTCCGCCGCCTCGGGGGAACCCTCCGCGCCGAGAGCGTCCTGGAGGGCCGACTGCGCCGGCGAGGACCCCAGCCGCAGCGCATAGGTGCTGAGTACGAGTTCTGCACCGTCGCGGTGGGCGAAGAGCGCGTCTCGGATGCGGCGAGCGGTCGTGAGCACGTCTGCTCCGTCGACGAGGACGTCGGCCGTGATCCGGTCGGCGAGGTCGGCGAGCAGCTCCTGCTTGCTCGAGAAGTGCCAGTAGAGGGCGCTGGGCTGCACCTCGAGTCGAGCGGCGATCCGGCGCATCGACAGGTCGGCGAGCCCGACCTCGTCGAGCAGGGCGAGGGCGGTGCTGGCGACGCTCTCGCGGTCGTGCCTGGCCGGATTCGGTTCGGGGCTCATCTCCTCACTATAGTGAACAGCGTTCAGGTGAACGGTGTTCAGGAGGACTATGGACGAGGTCGTGACGACAACGCTCCGCTCGATCGTCCTCGAGCAGGTCTCGGTCGATTTCGACGGCCGAACCGTGCTCGACGACGTGACCCTCGATCTCGACGCTCCGACTATCGCCGTGATCGGCGCGAACGGTTCGGGAAAGTCGACGTTCGCCCGGTTGCTGAACGGGCTCGTCTCGCCGTCCTCGGGGCGGGTGACCGTGTACGGCAGGAACACGGTACGGGACCGGACGGCCGTGCGCCGCGGCGTCGGCTTCGTCTTCGCGAACCCGGAGGCGCAGATCCTGATGCCCACGCCTGCCGAAGATCTCGCGCTGTCCCTTCGCGGCCGCCCGCGCGACGAGATCGCTGGCCGAGTCGCTGAGACACTCGACGTGCACGGGCTCGCGAGTCACGCCGATGCGCCCGCCTCGACGCTGTCCGGCGGGCAGAAGCAGATGCTCGCCCTGGCATCCGTCCTCATCACCGAGCC
>JAESFY010000114.1_pt1 | contig 45226 bp, 47 predicted proteins | sample 9266201 | NCBI WGS metagenome assembly JAESFY01 (sample SAMN14515071, study PRJNA621656) | algae metagenome | isolation source: Nodosilinea sp. WJT8-NPBG4 and co-occurring heterotrophs from soil, lower... | place: USA: Pinto Basin, Colorado Desert, California | collected 2006-05-27 | reverse complement strand
GCCCGTCGCATCCCGCCAGCGGACGACCGGTATGCGTGCGTCGGGACCGCCGATCTCGTCGATCGGTCCGATCGCGGCGATCCGCCCCGCCGTGATGACCGCGGCGCGGTCGCCGAGCTGAGCCGCCTCATCGAGGTAGTGGGTGGTCAACAGGATGCTCGTTCCCTCTGCCTTGAGTGAGCGGATGAGCTCCCAGAACTGGCGCCGGGCCTCGGGGTCGAAGCCTGTCGTCGGTTCGTCGAGGAACAGCATCTCCGGTCGACCGATGATCCCCAGCGCGACGTCGAGGCGGCGCTGCTGGCCGCCGGACAGCTTTCCTGCGCGGGAGCGCTGCTTCTGCTCGAGACCCACCGCTGCGATCACCTCGTCGATGTCGCGGGGGCGCGGGTAGTACCCGGCGAACTCGGTGAGCAGCTCGCGCACGGTGAAGTTGCCTGCTTCGCCGGTCGACTGCAGCACGATGCCCAGGCGTGCTTTCCAATCCAGGCCGCCGCGCTGCGGGTCGACGCCGAGCACGCTCACCTCGCCGGACGTGCGGTGTCGGTACCCCTCGAGGATCTCGATGGTCGTCGACTTCCCCGCCCCGTTCGGGCCGAGCAGAGCGAACGTCTCGCCCCGTCGGATGTCGAAACTGATGCCGTCGACGGCGGCGGACCCGCCGTAGTCCTTCCGGAGGTCCCGCACCTCGATCACGCTGTCTGTCATGTTCTCAGCGTGCCCGTGGCCGAGCTCGTGCGGTAGCCGTGAAGCGACGGACTCGGGCATCCACCGATCGGTGGATGCCCGGTTGAGTACAGAACAGGGGCGTGAGCGGAATGTCCGCCCCCGCCCCTGTTCTTCAGGAGATCGGGATCAGCGCGAGGCCTTCTCGTCGGTCTCGACGACCTCGATCGTGATCTTGCCGTCGATGGTCGCGGCGTCGTCATCGAGGATCTCGTCTTCCAGCGCCTCGTCGCCGCGGAACTCCTCGTCACCGTCGAACGCGTCGGCCGCGTCGGTCGCGGTGTCATCGATCAGCTCGGCGTCGTCGAACTCATCGGCGGAGTCCTCGTCGGCGGCGTCCTCGTCGGCATCCGCTGCCGTCGCGACAGCGCCGAGGGGCGGTGCCTCATTGCTGAAGATGCCCTCCGGGCGGATCAGCTCGCGCACCTCGGCCATGAAACTGGCCAGCTGCTGCTGCTGCCACCGCAGCTGGCGCGCGTGGTCTTCGGCATCCCGCAGCACGGCGGAGGTGTGCCCCGTCACCGAGTCGACGATCTTCTGCGACTTCACGCGTGCACGGTCGAGCGTGTCACGAGCACGCACCTGAGCATCCGCTTCGATGGTCTGAGCCTGCGACCGCATCAGGCGCTCGTAGTCGTCGGCCTTTGCCGAGATGCGCTGCGCGTGATCGAGTGATGCCGCCACCTGCTCGTTGGCATCGGTGGTGATGCGCTCGGCATGGGCGACAGCCTGGTTGTGCAGCACGAGGAACTCCTGCTGGGCGTCGTCCTGGCGACGGGTGAGAGTCTCCTCGAATTCGAGGACGCGGGCGTTCATCTCGCGCACTTCGCGCTCTGCCTCGGCGCGCAGCTGGGTCGTCTCTCGAGTGACGAGCGAGCGGAGCGCCGCGGCCCCCTTCTCTGCCTCGGTGCGGATGGCCGTGGCCTCCTGCGTCGCCTGGTGCACCTTCTCGGCGGCGTGTGCGGCTTCGCGTTCGAGCGTCGCCTGGTGAGCGGTGTACTCGGTGTCGATCTTCAGGCGCACCTGGTCGGCGTCGTGCTGAGCGTGCGCGATGATGCGGGTGACATCGGCCTCTGCCTCGGCGCGCTGCGTGGTGACCTCTTCACGCGCGGCCGCCATCAGACGGTCGGCCTGCACGGCGGCGTTCTGGATGAGCACGTTGGCCTGCTCTTCGGCGACGCGGAGGATGGCCTCGAACTGCTCGCGCGACGGCGCCTCCTGGCCATCCGCACGCGGGGTGTCGACGAGCTCATTGGTCAGGGTGGCGACCTGCTGCTCGGTCTCCGCGGCCTTCGCCTTGGTGGCGAGAAGCTCTGCCTCGAGCTCTTCGCGAGCGATGCGCTCTTCTTCGCGGAGCGCCTCGACGGCGTCTTCGTGGCGTGCCTCGGTGGCGGCGAGGTCGGCCTTGGCCTGCTGCAGCTGGTTGCGCAGCGTGCTGAGAGCCGAGTCGACCTCGCCCTTGTCGTAGCCGCGGAAAGACGCGGTGAAGCCGGACTGCTCGCGCGGCGTCTCTTCGATCAGCTTGTCGAAGAAGTCGGGGGTCCGGTCGTTGTCGGGGGATTCACTCATGGGTCGGCCTTTCCGGCGCAGGTCACAGGGGGACTGAGAGCTGTGATGAGAGGTGGTGCCGTCGCGGGTCCGGCTGTGGTCCGGCCGGTGCGTCGTCGGCGATAACAGCCTAGTTGCGACGGCTGTGAGATGCACCCGATTCTCCCGTACGCGACCCGTCGGCGGTTCAGTCCGGTAGCCACGATCCGGTCGCGTCGTCGCGCCGGTGGCGGATCGGCTGTCCGGGAGAGACGGCGATGCCCCTGGTGCGCGCGGCGGCCGTGACGTCGGAGCGCAGGTCCGCCCAGAACTCCGAGGTGTTCGGCACGCCCAGGTGCTCGCGGATCCGCTCGACCTCCAGCCGGGTTCCGTTCTCATCGTCGACGAGTCGCACGACCGCGTCGTCCGACTCGATGAATCGGATGCCGTAGCTGCCGCCCGCGAGCCGGGTGAACTTGCGCGGCTGCTGCAGCACGACGCCGTCGATGACCTGCCTCGCCGTGGCTTCGGACGTGTGCAGCACCAGCGTCGTGCCCAGCTCATCGAGGATTCCGGTGAGGCGGTCGGTCGCGTAGCGCCGCCCTGCTCTGTCGCCGGCAGCGCCGGTGGAGCGGCGGATCCAGCGGGGGAGGAAGATCACCAGCACGAGGACCGCGCCGATCACGGCGATGTAGATGAGCGGATTGTCCACGGATACAACCTACGGGCACATCGCCCTGCCGCCCTTGGAGGAATTTAGCTACAGTGCTAGATTCACAATATGACGATCATCCACAACGTACGGGCGCAGCTGCGCCGACGACTGCTGATCAGCTACCGCGTCGACCCTGCGGTGGCGGCGTCGCTGCTTCCGGCAGGGTTCCGTCCTCAGATCGTCGACGGATCCGCGGTCGCGGGCGTGTGCGTGCTGGGCCTGGAATCGATCCGACCGAGCTGGGTGCGTCGCCGATGGGGCCTTCGCTCGGAGAACGCCGCCCACAGGGTCGCCGTCGAGTGGGACGGCGTCGATGGCGTCGAGAAGGGGGTTTTCATCGTCGAACGTCACAGCTCGGCGTGGCATCCGGTGGTGTTCGGCGGGCGGCTGTTCCCCGGGGTCCATCGCAGAGCGCGGTTCCGGACGGATGAATCCGGCGACCGCTACGCCCTCACGATGGAGGCGGGCGGGCACAGCCTCGCCGCCGACGTCGAGGTCGGAGGCGACTGGTCGAGCTCGCTCTTCGCCACGATCGACGAGGCATCGGACTTCTATCGCGCCGGCCGCGTGGGGTGGTCGCCGACGAGAGCCCGGCACGGAGTCGAACCGGTCGCCCTCTCGACCGACGCGTGGGAGGTCGAGCCTGCGCGCCTGCACCGTGTCAGCTCGTCTTTCTTCGACGCGCTCCCTGCTGGCTCAGCGGTGTTCGACAGTGTCGTCGTGATGCGCGACATCCCGGTGACGCTCTCCGCCGTCCGCGAGATGCGGAGCGCAGCCATGCTCAACCCAGCAGGAACATGATGAGGATCAGCACGGGGAGACAGCCGAGCGTGGTGAGGAAGACGGTGTCGCGCGAGATCGTCTCGCCGATGTCGTACCGCTGCGAGTAGTTGAAGACGTTCTGAGCGGTCGGAAGCGCCGCGAGGATGACGACGATCAGGACCTCGGCCGCCGAGAGCCCGAAGACGAACTCGGCCACCACCCACGCGATCAGGGGCATCGCGATGAGCTTGAGTGACGTCGCCACGATGATGTCGCGACGGTGGCCCGGGGCCCCGAGGACGCGTTGGCCGTGCAGTGAGATGCCGTAGCTGATCAGCAGCACCGGCACGGCGGCGTCGGCGATCAGCTGCGCAGGCTCCATGACGATGGGGGGAACGGAGATGCCCAGCACCGAGACGAGGGTCCCGAGGAGCGAGGCGATGATGATCGGGTTCGTCGCGGTGCGCACGAGTGTCTTGCGCAGTGAGACCCGATCGCTGGTGACCGCGTCGAGGATCGTGAGCGAAATCGGGGTGAAGACCAGCAGTTGCATGAGCACCACCGGTGCAGGATACGCAGCGCTGCCGAGGAGGTAGAGCGACAGCGGGATGCCGATGTTGTTGGAGTTGACCTGCCCGGCGGACAGGGCGCCGATCAACGTCTCTCCGACGGGGCGCTTCCACCACAGCCGCGCGATGAGGGTGTAGATCGCGATGATCGCGACGGCAGCTATCGCCGAGACAGGGAGCAGCGAGGAGAAGAGCATCGTCGCATCGGCGTGGGCGAGCACGGTGAAGAGCAGGAACGGTGACAGCACGAAGAAGATCAGTCGGCCGAGCACGTGCCGCGCGTGCGGGCCGAGCAGGTCGATCCGCCCGAGCAGGTAGCCGAGTGCGATGGCGACTCCCACGACCGCGAATCCGGTGAACGTCTCGAGCATGATTCGAGCGTATCCAGCCTGGAGTCAGACCGTCGTCATCGGCAGAACGGGTGCGAGATCCCGACGTAGCAGTTCGAGCGTCTTCACGTCAATGGTCGGGCTTCGATCAGTGCTCAGGGGGCGCGCCGCCATACGCTGGAAGCACGACGAGCCGCTTCTGCCGCTCCCGTCGGTCGAACCAGACGGCGCGCTCGAGTTCTCTCGGTCTTGAGCGCCCACATGGGGGTGGGTGCGCTTGCGGACCTTCTCATCGGCTGCTCCGGTCCCCCCGTTCGGGCGCGGGGGACCGGAACCAACTCCTCGGGGGAGATCCGCTACTTCAGGCGGAGCATCCTCTGCACGGCCTTCACGCCGGCGTTCGCGCTGCGGGCGCGCATCGCGGACTCGAGCTCCTCGAGAGACTCCCTCGTGTTCACTCGCGGCTCACCGAGGTAGAGGTCGCGGAACACGAGATACCAGAAGTCGCTCAGCATCAGTCGATAGAGATCGTTGAGAGCGCGGTCGGTCAGGAACTCGAAGAGCTCGACATGGGCCTCGATCCATCCGTCGCCGGACTCGACCGACTCGATGGCCTCGCCGATCAGCTCGCATGCGATGGCGAGATCCGCCTCGGACAGGGCGAGCGCCGCCTCGCGGATGATCTCCCCGCCATGAGCGGCGGCGAACTCACGGGTGATGCGCGAGCGTTCGTCGGTGATGTCGGTGACCATCGAATAGCGATTCGCGTGGACTTCCATCAGCCCGGCGCGCGCCAGGCGCTGCACGGCCTCGCGGACCGGGGTGCGGGTGGCCCCCAGGTCGTCGGCGATCGCCTTGTCACTCAGCTTCGCGCCGGGCGCATAGGTTCCGTCAGCGATCGACGTCGCCAGTCGCCGGAAGAGCTCTTCGGCCCCCAGGTTCCGCTGCGCCTCAGGCGCGACGGGCAGTTCAGGTCCCATACCGATATATTACGACGCATGCATCGGGTGGGCGGCCTCGGTAGCGGCAGTACCCGCCCATCGGAAGCGATCCACGGCGCCCGTCCTGCGAGTGATCCGCACGAGAAGGGCAAGGAGACCGTAGCCGACGGCCCCGCCCACGATATTGAAGATGAAGTCGTTGATGTCCGCGACGTGGCCTCCGGCGAACTGCCGCTGCGCAGCGAGCTGTGCCAGTTCGATCGCCAGGCTGACGATCGCCGAGATCGTCACCACGCGTTGCCAGGACGGCCGGGCGAGCAGCAGCGCCACGAGGATGCCGAGCGGCACGAAGACCGCGATGTTCATGAGCGCGTCCTGGACTTGGTAATCGTGGATGGGAATGAGGGCGATCGCCGGCTGCCACGGCTCGTCACTGCGCGGGGCGTCGAGGAAGATCGGAAACACGGTGTTCGCGACGATGCCCGCCGCATAGATCGACAGCGCTGCAGCCACGGAAGCCCGCGGGATCGAGAACGCGCGATGACGACCGAGGCGCAGCAGCAGCGCACCGAACAGCACGATGGCCAGCGGGATGACGACGGGAAGTGCAGGCACTTCCCCGAATGGATTGCTCATCGTTTCGACAGTATCGACGGTCGCCCGATGATCGCGTCATCCGCGGGATGTAGATCGTGGCATCACCGTCCTGTCTCATTGGGTGGGAATCGAAGCCCTTTCGGCGCTGCGGGCGATGAGGATTCTCTGATGGCAGCCCGTCGTGTCGAAGGAGACCAGCATGACCGCCCCACCCGGAACGATCGCAGCCGCCCCGGAGTCGCTGCTCGCCTCGCCCGACCAGGTCACGCAGTCGGCGATCACCGCAGAGATCGTCGACCTGCACGCTTCCCTCGAGCGCCGAGAGGCCGCGGGGGAGACCCTGCCTGCGACCATGCACGACTTCGCACCGTACCGCTCCAGCATCCTCCGGCATCCGACGAAGAATCCCCGGCTGGTGGATCCCGAGACCATCGAACTGCTGTCGCCCGCTTTCGGGCAGCGCGATGTCGCGGCGATCGAGTCGGACCTGACGATCCAGCACGCGGGCGAGCCGCTCGGCGAGCGGATGACGGTGCGGGGGCGGCTGCTGGACTCGTGGGGCCGTCCGATCTCGAACCAGCTCATCGAGCTGTGGCAGGCGAACTCGTCCGGCCGGTACATCCACCAGCGTGATCAGCACCCTGCGCCGCTCGACCCGAACTTCACCGGCGCAGGTCGCGCGATCACGAACGACGCCGGCGAGTACCTCTTCACCACGATCAAACCAGGACCCTATCCGTGGAAGAACCACCTCAACGCCTGGCGTCCGGCTCACATCCACTTCTCGGTGTTCGGGTCGTCGTTCACCCAGCGGCTGGTGACGCAGATGTACTTCCCCGGTGATCCGCTCTTCGCTCTCGACCCGATCTACAACACAATCTGGCGGCAGAAGGACAGAGATGCGCTGGTGGGTGTGTACGACCACGACCTGACGGCCCCCGAGTGGTCGACGGGGTATCGCTTCGACATCGTCGTCGACGGCCCCGACGCCACGTGGTTCGAGCAGGAAGCGGGATGAGCATGTCCGTACCCGCCAAGACCCATCGGCCCACTCCGGGGCAGACCGTCGGCCCCTTCTTCGCCTACGGGGTCGAATATCCCAGGATGCATGAGGTCGCCTCCCCGCACTCGCCGGGCGCGATACTGCTCGGGGGCACCGTGCGCGACGGCGCCGGCTCCCCGATCCCCGACGCGTTCATCGAGATCTTCGGTGCGGATGCCGACGGCACGGTGCCCCGCGCCCGCGGGGCGTTCCGGCGCGACGACCACACCTTCACCGGGTTCGGTCGCGCGTTCACGGACGACGAGGGCCACTACGAGTTCTGGACCCGCAACCCGGGTTCTGCGGACGGTCGGGCCCCCTTCTTCGCGGCTGTCGTCTATGCGCGGGGCCTGCCCGACAAGCAGCACACCCGCATCTACCTCCCGGAGGACACGGCGGCCCTCGACGCGGATCCCCTGCTCGCCTCGCTCTCCGCGGACGAGCGCGCGACCCTCGTCGCGACGCGCACAGACGACGGCTGGCTGGAGCACGACATCCGCTTGCAGGGCGAGGGCGAGACGGTGTTCCTTGTCTATTGACGTTCGACTGCGGGAGAGCCAGGAGGTGCGCCATGACGGCATTCGATGAGGGGCTGCTCTCGCCGGCCACAGCGGGGCACGATCGACTCGTGTGCGATGCGGCAGTGCTCGACGCGCTCGTCCACGCCGAACGAGCGCTCATCGCGGCCTACCTCGAGATCGGGATGCTGTCGGAGAGCGACCATGCGGTGATCCTGCGCTCCTGGGGCGGCGGCGCGACGGCTTCCGATCCGATGATCGACGTCGCCTCCGTCGTCGAGGCGACGGTTGCGGGAGGCAACCCCGTGATCCCTCTCATCGCTCAGCTGAAGAACAGGGCGCCGGAGGCTCTCCGTCCGTGGGTGCACCGCGGCGCGACGAGTCAGGACATCGTCGACACCGCCCTCATGATCCTCGCTGCGACCGCGGTCGAGAGTGTGCGGCATTCGCTCACCGACGTGATCGACGGACTCCGCGGTCTGGCCGAGCGCCATGGGCGGGACGTCGTCGCGGCGCGCACCCTGACGCAGCACGCGGTGCCGATGACGCTCGGAACCCGGACCGAGACCTGGGGGAGTGGTGTGGAGCGCGCGAGCACCCGACTCGCCGCCCTCGAGTTCCCGGCTCAGCTGGCCGGCGCGGCGGGGACACGTGCATCCTTCGCCGCCATCACCGGATCTGCAGAGCAGACGCAGTCGCTCGTGAGGGCGTTCGCGCGTCACGCCGGTCTGGCCGTCCCGGCCGGCTCCTGGCAGGTCTCGCGCTGGCCGATCACCGAGCTGGGCGACGCTCTCGTGCAGACGATCGATTCGCTCGGCAAGATCGCGACCGATGTCGCGACGCTCAGCCGTACCGAGGTCGGGGAGCTGCGCGAGGGGAGCGGCGGCGGGTCGTCGGCGATGCCGCAGAAGCAGAATCCCGTCGAGTCGACGCTCATCCGCTCCGCCGCCCTCCGCGCACCCCAGCTCGGAGCGACCCTGCACCTCGCCGCAGCGCTGGCGGTGGACGAACGGCCGGATGGAGCGTGGCACGCCGAGTGGCCGACGCTGCGCGAACTGCTCCGTCTCGCCCTCGGCGCCTCCGCACACGCGATATCCCTCGCCGAGAACCTGCGCGTGGATCCGGGGGCCGCCTCTCGCAACCTCGCGATCACCGGCGGACTCATCGTCAGCGAGCGACTCGGGATCGTGCTCGTGCCGCTGATCGGCAGGCCCCGGTTCGACGAGCTCATCGCCTCTGCGATGGCCGGAGCCGATCTGGGAGACCTCCTCCGTGGGCTCCCGGAGGCCGCGGGGCTCGATGTGGAAGAGCTCCTCGATCCGGCCCGCTACACAGGAGTCGATCCCGTGGAGGAAGAGGGATGATCTCCCTCTCGTTCACCGCGCCGATCGGCCCCGTCGGCGCGCCGCTGATCGTCCTCGGTCCGTCGCTGGGCACGTCGACGATCCTCTGGGAGGAGGTCGCGCCTGCTCTGGCCCTCACGCACCGCATCGTCGCGTGGGATCTTCCGGGACACGGCGCCTCCGCCACCCTTGCCGGGGCGTTCTCGGTCGCCGACCTCGCCGATGCGGTTGCCGCGACGGCGACGGCATCCGGTGCCGACCGCATCCTCTACGCCGGCGTCTCGCTAGGCGGTGCCGTGGGCCTGGAGCTGCTGCTGCGGCATCCGGCGCTCGTCGAGCGTGCGGCGATCCTGTGCTCGGGTGCCACGATCGGCACCCCCGACGAGTGGCACGAGAGGGCGACGAAGGTACGTGCGGAGTCGACCTCCGCACTGATCATCGGCTCGGCCCAGCGATGGTTCGCACCCGGCTCCATCGCTGAACATCCCGACCTCACCGGACGGCTGCTGCACGCGCTGCAGGACGCCGACGACGAGAGCTACGCACGATGCTGCGAGGCGCTCGCCGGGTACGACGTGCGCGCCCGGCTCGGCGAGATCCACGCCCCGGTGCTCGCGGTCTGGGGCGCGCACGATCAGGTGACCCCGGAGAGCTCGGCACGCGAGATCGCCGACGGGGTGCACGACGGACATGCGACCGGGATACCCGGGGCCTCGCACCTCGCTCCGGTCGACGCCCCCGAAGCGGTGACCGCGCTGCTGCAGCAGTTCATGAACGAGAGGAGCCGGTGATGGCCGGACTCACCGATGACGAACGTCGAGCGCAGGGATCCGTCGTGCGGCGGGAGGTGCTCTCGGACGAGCACGTCGACCGTGCGGTCGCGGTGACCACGGACTTCACCGCCGACTTCCAGGACTTCATCACGCGCGTCGCCTGGGGAGACGTCTGGTCGCGGCCGGGGCTCGACCGGCGTGCGCGGTCGATCGCGGTCCTCTCCACGCTCATCGCCCTCGGCCACCACGACGAGCTCGCGATGCACCTGCGCGCGGCCCTGCGCAACGGGCTCACGATCGACGAGATCCGCGAGGTGATCCTGCAGTCGGCGATCTACTCGGGTGTGCCGGCCGCCAACACCGCATTCCGGATCGCGAGCGACGTGCTCGATACGGAGGGGGCGTCGTGATCGACAAGACCGTGCCGGATGCCGCGGCGGCCGTGGTGGGCATCGCCGACGGCTCGACCGTCATGATCGGCGGGTTCGGCCGGGCGGGGCAGCCGGTCGAGCTGATCGAGGCGCTCATCGACCAGGGCGCAGGCGACCTCACGATCGTGGCCAACAACGCGGGCAACGGCGACACGGGCCTGGCGGCGCTGCTGGCCGAGGGCCGGGTGCGCAAGATCATGTGCTCGTTCCCCCGGCAGCACGACTCCTGGGTGTTCGACGGGCTGTACCGTGCGGGCGAGATCGAGCTCGAGATCGTGCCGCAGGGCAATCTCGCCGAGCGCATCCGTGCCGCAGGAGCGGGGATCGGGGCGTTCTTCTCACCGACCGGCGTGGGCACTCAGCTCGCCGAGGGCAAGGAGGAGCGGACCATCGACGGACGGCGCTACGTGCTCGAGTATCCGATCGCGGCCGACGTCGCACTGATCAGCGCCCGTTCAGCCGATCGCTGGGGCAACCTCGTCTACCGGGAGACGGCCCGCAACTTCGGTCCGGTCATGGCTTCTGCGGCCGCCACCACGATCGTGCAGGTCGACGAGATCGTGCCCCTGGGGGCGATCGATCCGGAGAACGTCGTCACCCCGGGACTGTTCGTCGATCGAGTCGTCGCGGTCGGGCGACGCGCCTGGCTCGGCGACGACGGCTTCCTCGGCGGCGTCGACATCGAGGGGCGGCCGCTCTCCGGAGTCCCCGTCGCCGCGGAGGTCGCACGGTGACCGCACGCATCAGCCGCGACGAGCTCGCAGCACGGATCGCCGCCGACATCCCCGAGGGTGCGGTCGTCAACCTCGGCATCGGCGCACCGACCCTGGTCGCGAACTTCCTGCCTGCGGATCTCGAGATCATCCTGCACACCGAGAACGGACTCCTCGGCATGGGCCCCGAGCCCGCACCGGATCGGATCGACCCTGACCTCATCAACGCGGGCAAGCAACCGGTCACGGCGCTGCCGGGGGCCGCGTACTTCCACCATGCCGATTCGTTCTCGATGATGCGCGGAGGTCACCTCGACATCTGCGTGCTGGGTGCCTTCCAGGTCGCCCAGAACGGTGACCTGGCGAACTGGTCGACGGGGGCGCCCGACGCGATCCCCGCGGTCGGCGGCGCGATGGATCTGGCGATCGGTGCGAAGCAGGTGTTCGTGATGACGGATCTGCTGGCGAAGGACGGTTCGTCGAAGCTCGTCGCCGAATGCACCTACCCGCTGACCGGCGTCGGGTGCGTCACGAGGGTCTACACCGATCACGCGGTCTTCGACATCGTCGACGGGAGCTTCGTCGTGCGTGAGACGTTCGGCGACAACACCCTCGAGACGTTGCGCTCGCTGACCGGATTGGAACTCTCGTGACCGCCTCGTTCATCTACGACGCCGTGCGTACGCCGTTCGGACGTGCGGGCGGTGCGCTCGCCGGCATCCGACCGGACGATCTCGCGGCCGTCGCGCTCCGGGCGATCGTCGCACGCACCGGGATCGACCCGGGGCGCATCGATGACGTGCTCCTGGGCGACGCCAACCAGGCGGGGGAGGACAACCGCGATGTCGCCCGATTCGCCGCCCTGCTCGCCGGATTCCCCACGAGCGTGCCGGGCGCGACGGTGAACCGCCTCTGCGGGTCGAGCCTCGAAGCCGTCATCCAGGGCTCCCGCGCGATCGAGGTGGGTGACGCCGAGGTCATCCTCGCGGGCGGTGTCGAATCGATGAGCAGAGCGCCCTATGTGGTCGAGAAGTCGCCGAAGCCCTGGCCGACGGTCGGGAATCAGACGATGTGGAACACAGCCATCGGCTGGCGTATGACCAATCCCGCGCTGCCGAAGGGCTGGACGATCTCGAACGGGGAGTCCGCCGAGAAGCTCGCGCGCGTTTTCGGCATCACACGGGCGGAGCAGGACGCCTTCGCGCTGCGCAGCCACCGGCTGGCCGCGCAGGCATGGGCCGACGGAGTGTTCGACGGCGAGATCGTGACAGTCCCCGGTGTCGACCTCGGGCGCGACGAGGGCATCCGCGACGACACGACTCTGGAGAAGCTCGGCGGCCTGCGTGCGCTCTTCGCTGCCGACGGAACGGTCACTGCGGGGAACTCGTCGCCGATCAACGACGGCGCATCGGCCGTGCTGCTCGGTGCGGAGGGCGCGATCGACGGTGAGCCGCTCGCGCGGATCTCGGGCCGCGGCGTGTTCGGAAACGATCCGGACGTGTTCGGCATCGCACCCGTCGAGGCTGCCAACCGGGCACTCGCTCGCGCGGGGCGCACCTGGGCGGAGGTCGATCTCGTGGAGCTCAATGAAGCGTTCGCGTCGCAGTCGCTCGCGTGCCTCGCAGGGTGGCCGGATCTCGACCCCGCGCGCCTCAACGTGCACGGGGGCGCGATCGCGATCGGGCATCCGCTCGGCGCCTCCGGCGGACGCATCATCGCCCGCGCCGCCCACGAGCTGGTCCGACGCGGGGGCGGCGTCGCCGTGGTCGCGCTGTGCATCGGGGTGGGCCAGGGCCTGGCGCTCGTGCTCGAGCGCTGATCCTTCGGCCCCACAACGATTCGGGTCAACACATCGGCGTAATGATCTGCCGCATTCTGCGTCTCACTGTGTGACGGGCACGTGCCCGAAGAATGGTGGTGCAGCGTGGGTATCGACGATCTCATGGATCAGGGCAAGAAGTTCATGGCGGAGAACAGCGAGAAGCTCCAGGAACTGGTCGACAATGATCAGGCGGAGGGCGTCATCGATCAGGTTCTGGATGCGGGCGCTGACTTCGCGAAGAAGGTCGCACCGGATCAGTTCGATTCACGGGTCGACGACGTGCGCGACACTCTGGACGGCGCACTCGGAAGACACTGACAGCTCGTCCGCTTCGCAAGCGATCAGCTTGTGAGGGCATGCACGGGGGCGAGGCGCCGACGTCTCGTCCCCGGCTTCGCTCAGAGTGATGAAAGACCTCAAGATGACAAAGATGCTTCGCTCGAGACTGCGGCAGCGGTTCCGAACAGAAGTAGCCGTTGGTGCGGTGCTCCGGGATTTCGCATGGGTCGGGTTGCCGGTAGGCGGGCTCAGTTCGCAGGTGCTCCTCGACGAGCACGGGTTGATCGTCGAGATACATGCCGGAGACCGGATGCTCACCGCATCAGCGGAGGATCTTCGCCAGCTCTCGGTCGCGATCGCGACGTTCCTCCAAGAGGGTGAACGTCTTCGTGGACACCTGTGGCCCGTCATCCCCGGCATCGGACTGCTGTCGCCAGGGCTCGCGGACCAGCAAGCGATGTGGGTCATGCCGGGCGGTGGGGCACTCTGCAGACTCGGGGAGATGTTCCTCGAGGAGCCACCCCATCGAGACCTGACGGTGTGGGACATGCCCTCAGGTGCCACGGGGTGAGCTCGGCGCACAGATGACACGGCCGCGCCTCGGGCCAGCCGTGGCGGAGAGGCCGAATCAACCAACGGAAGGCAGGACCGAGTGAGCAAGATCAACGATGTGCCTGCGCACTGCGCGGAGCTTTACCGCGTACTGAACCACGCCATTGTGGCGCCGGAGAGTGCGTCGTTCAGTCTGGAGGACATCGCCTCCCGCGACACCTGGGCAACTCTCTTGCGCAGCGAGACCAACCATCTGCTGGTCGGGAGTTCTCTAGTCGGCGCGCTCGACGCCCTCCGGGTGATCGAGTTGACAGCGTTCGATATCGAGCGTTGCCCCCTCACCGGCGGGCATGGCGCCGTCGGTCTCCCCGATCTGGAACTGGCGCGGATGTGGCTCGCCGATGGTCTGCGAGTGCATAGGACATGGGAACGGCAACAAGCGGTCGTCACTGTGAACCTGACCGCCCGCGGATGGCAGAACAACCCCGTCCGCATCACCGCGCTGATTCTGGCGATCTACATAGTGGCAACACGGGCTGCTGCCAAGGCGAAGCACCGATCGAGGGGGAATCATCGAGATCGCGTCATGAAGTCGCCTCCGATCAGTCTCTTCAGTTGGCGATAGAAGACTGTCGCCTGCCCCGGACGTGTTCCGGACACTGCCTTGACACCGCATCGGAGATGGACTGTGATCACGACTACATCGATCCTCAGCGATCTGAGCGCGATCGCGCTACCGATTGCTGTCGTCGCGGCGGTCCTGGCTGTGCTCGCGGCTCTTGTCGCGGGTGGCGCGTTTGTGGCGGATGCGGCGGAGTCGGGAGGCATCGCGACCGCCTTCTGGTTGGCGATGACGGGTCTTTCTCTGGCGGGAGGGGTCGTGAGCCTCTGGACGCCGCTCGTCGTCGCCCTCGCAGCAGGAGGCACGAGCCTGGTCCTATCCGCAACGGTCGGAGTGATCAGGCGCCGGCCCGAGCGGAGGCTCGCCAATGCGTCCCGGAGAGAGCGCCGACCGGTTGCGTCGCGCGCTCGAGAAGCAGCCACTGATTCGAGGACGTGGTTCCAGCCGATCTCAGCGCAGGCCGTGGTCGCGCGAAACGGGGTAGAAGCGAACCGGGCGAGCCGTGGTTTCGCGCTCCGAAGTGTGCGGCGTCGTCTTGTGCTCGCTCGCGGTAGCCGCTGGCCGCAGAGCTAGCTAGATCGTGACTCCACTTGCAAGTGCTTCCACTCATGCCGGTAACCCCGTCGCCTTCTTCGTCTATGAGATCGTCACCTACCTCGAGCGCGGTTGGTGGATCATCGACGCGACCGACGTCGGTGCGAGGGATCGAGCCGCGACGCTGGCAAACGTCGGACCCACCGCCCGGACACTGGTAGCGCGCTCGGTCGGAGTCCCGGAAGCCAGTTTCGACATCGACCTGCACGTGATTCGCAACCATGACGGCGGCATCGCTCGAGCGCGATGGCGATCGCGCCTACGAGAGACCCCGGGCGCACTCGGCGCCGTGGCGGTGCGATTGCGGTGATACTTGCTCAACGACCGGGCAGGAACAGCCCAGGGGAGCGGATGGGAAAACGACTCTCACGAGGAAAAGCGGAAACCCCCGCCATGTAGAAGCTAGGCGAGGGTTCCTAAGGTGACTGTAATGATCACCCTGTGGCTCCGACGGGCGTCGATCCCGTGACCTCACGATTTTCAGTCGTGCGCTCTACCAACTGAGCTACAGAGCCATGCGACTGGCAAGACCTGCCGCATCTAGACGAAAGGCCCTTCTCGAAGAAAAGGGCCCGTCGCTTAGAGCGACCCTGACGGGACTTGAACCCGCGACCTCCGCCGTGACAGGGCGGCACGCTAACCAACTGCGCTACAGGGCCATACTTGTTTTCAATTGTACCGGAAGGAGTGACCCCAACGGGATTCGAACCCGTGCTACCGCCGTGAAAGGGCGGCGTCCTAGGCCGCTAAACGATGGGGCCGAAGTCTGTCCCGGAGGACTTCCTTGCCGACGCTCAAGCATAAGGGAAGATCTGAGCAAAACGCGAATCGAGGGCGAGCCTGCTGTCGCCCGGGCGTGTTCAGGAGGACGATGGACTCGTATCGCCGTGCCCCTCACGATGTCCGTCACCTGGTGCGGATGTGAAAGAAGTTGTTAGTGTGGCATTTGTGAAACCGGCGGAAGGGGCCGTGTGAACGACAAGCACTCCACGACGGATGCCGCTGCGGCCGCATCCGAAGACTGCGGCTGCGCGCCGACGCCCGCAGAGAGCCGTGCGTTCTGGAAGGACCGTTCGGTCACCCGCCGCAGCGCGCTCACACTCGGCGCGCTCAGCGTCGTCGCCCTCAGCGCCTTCGGTGTCTCCTCTGGAGTGACCGCCGCGTACGCGGCGACGTATCCCAGTTGGGACGACGTGCAGAACGCCATGAACAATGAGTCCTCGAAGGCCGCCGAGGTCACGCGCATCGAGGGACTCATCCAGTCGCTCAAGCAGCGGGTTGCCGACGCGCAGGCCAAGGCCGTCCTCGCCGGCGAGGAGTACAACGCGGCTCAGCTGGCCTACTTCGACGCCATCGCCGTCGCAGACGAGCTTCAGTCGCAGGCCGACGCGCAGGCGCTGGTCGCCGACGACGCGACGAAGAAGGCCGCCCAGCTCGCCGCGCAGCTGTATCGCAACGGGGGCGATGACACCGCCCTCGAGCTGTTCTTCGCCGGATCGGCAGACAACGCCGACCAGCTGCTCTCGCGTCTCGGGTCGATGGACAAGGTCTATCAGTACAACCAGACGGTGCACGACAACGCGGTGGCGGCACGCAACTCGGCGCAGGCGCTGACCGATCAGGCTGTCGTCGCCCGCACCGAGCGCGACCGGCTGCAGCAGGTCGCCGAGCAGAAGATGATCGAGGCCCAGGCCGCAGCCGATGCCGCTCAGGCGGCGCTCGACGAGCAGTCGGCCAACCTCGCGACGATGCAGGCACAGCTCGCGGCGCTGAAGGACGCCACGGCGACGACCGTGGCCGGCTACCAGGAGGGCGTGCGCGTCGCGGAAGAGGAGCGCAAGCGCCGCGAAGCGGCCGAGGCTGCTGCCGCTGCTGCAGGCAATGGCGGCGGTGGAGGCGGAGGCGGCGGAGGTGTCGGCGGATCGCCCGGTGCGGGTGGCTGGGTCCGACCGCACGGAGGCTACCGCAGTGCCGGATTCGGCGCCCGACCCAAGCCCTGCCCAGCATGCTCGGGCTACCACTACGGCGTCGACCTCGCGAACGGCTGCGGTGCGGCGATCTACGCGGCGCAGTCGGGCACCGTCGACTACGCAGGCCCTCGAGGCAACTACGGCAACTACATCCGCATCCAGCACGGCGGCGGAGTCTCCTCCGGCTATGCGCACATCAGGGACGGCGGATTCGCGGTCCGCAGCGGAGCCTGGGTGAGCTCCGGTCAGGTCATCGCATACGCGGGCAACACCGGAGCATCCGTCGGCTGCCACCTGCACTTCGAGGTGTACATCAACGGCGCGTACACGAACCCGATCACCTTCCTCGCAGATCGCGGCGTCTCGGTCTGAGATCCCCGTCAGCGACGAAGAAGACCCCCGGCCGCTGTGCGGATCCGGGGGTCTTCTTCGTTGAAGCGAGGGGTCAGTGACCCTGCTCGCCGAAGCGGACGATCGCCTCGTCGAGGATGCGCTGCGCCTCTGCGGCGTCGCCCCACGCGTCGACCTTGACCCACTTGTTGGGCTCGAGGTCCTTGTAGTGCTCGAAGAAGTGCTCGATCTCCTTCTTGGTGTACTCGGCGACATCGCCGATGTCCTGGATGTGGGCCCAACGGGGGTCCTTCGACAGCACGGCGACGAGCTTGTCGTCTCCGCCGGCCTCGTCGCTCATCTTGAGCACGGCGACGGGGCGCACCTCGACGACGACACCGGGGTAGATGGCGTGGTCGAGAAGCACGAGCACGTCGAGCGGGTCGCCGTCCTCTCCGAGGGTGTTGTCGAAGTAGCCGTAGTCGGCGGGGTACCCGAAGGTCGTGTAGAGCACGCGGTCGAGGTGCACTCGTCCGGTCTCGTGGTCGACCTCGTACTTCACGCGGCTGCCGCGCGGGATCTCGATGACGGCGTCGTGTGCGCCCATGCGTGTGCTCCTCAGAAAAGACGGTTGGATGCCGCGCACTAGCCTACCCGCGGCCGGCGGACGGCCTGGGCGCCTGCTGCGACGCACGGTTCAGCAGCTTAGTCACGACGCCGGTCAGGAGCAGCACCAGGAGCCCGGCGTAGCCGAGTGACGGAACGAAGACCGCGAGCGCGAGGGCGATCAGGAACAGGATGATCGCGGCGAGGTCGCCGATCACACCCGCCCGCAGGACGTCGATGGGGGTGGTGGTGAACCCGGGATGACGCAGCAGATACAGCCACCCCGCGAGAGTCGTGAGCTGGGTGAGGATCAGCGTTCCGATGTAGACCACAGGCTGCAGAGAATCCGTCTCCATCTGTCCGATCATCGCGGTCGGCACGGGCAGCCAGACGATGGTGGACATCCAGGCGATGTTGATCCAGAGCAGCGGCGCCGTGACCCACTCGACGTCGCGGTACTGGCGGTGGTGGCCCATCCAGAACGTCGCGATGAGGACGAAGCTCAGCGCGAAGCTGAGCAGCTGGCCCGAGTGCTCGACGAAGAACTCGGCTGTGCTGAGCTTCTCGGATGCGGCCTCGGACACCGACTCCATGAGCGGCAGGATCAACAGGGTCATCGCGATCGCGACGACCGCATCGACGAACGCCTTGAACCGTTCGGTCCTGAATCGCACTGTGTGATCCGTCACCGCGTCAGGTTAGGACGCGGGGCCCCCTGTGCGCGAGCGCTGCGCGGCGATCCATCCTTGTGATCTACCGTTGGTCTGTGCCGTCGCTCTCTCCCGCCATCGCCGAGATCCGCCTCGCAGTGCGCACCGCGCTCGCCGATCTGCCCGAGGGATCGACCGTCGCCGTCGCCCTCTCCGGGGGAGCGGACTCCCTCGCGCTCGCCGCGGCGACCGCGTTCGAAGCCCCCAAGCTCGGGATCCGGGTCGGCAGCCTCACCGTCGACCACGGGCTTCAGGACGGATCGGATGCTGTCGCCGCGCGCGCTGCGCGGACGGCCGCCGCCCTGGGACTCGACGCTCTCATCGTCCGGGTCGAGGTCGGCGACGAAGGAGGCCCGGAGGCCGCTGCGCGCGATGCCCGATACCGGGTGCTGAAGGATGCGGCGACAGATGCCGGGGCGGCAGCGGTTCTTCTCGGACACACACTCGACGACCAGGCCGAGACGGTGCTGCTCGGCCTCGCCCGCGGATCCGGGGCCGCGAGTCTGCAGGGCATGGCGCCCGCCCGCGAAGACGATGACGGGCTGCGGTGGGTCCGACCGCTGCTCGCGGTGCGGCGCGAGACCACACGAGCGTTCTGCGCGGCATCCGACCTCGAGGTCTGGGACGATCCGCACAACGCGGAGGAGCGATTCGCGCGGGTGCGCGTGCGCGACCGGGTTCTTCCCGTGCTCGAGGCGGAACTCGGCCCGGGCATCGCCGAGGCGTTGGCGCGCACGGCCGAACAGCTTCGGGAAGACGCCGAGGCATTCGACGAGATGATCCACGAGACGATCGAGGACATCGTCGAGCATGCCGAGGCGGGGATCTCGGTGAGCGTCGCTGCTCTCGCCGCCAACCCGGCTGCCCTCCGCAATCGGATCATCCGCCTCGTGGTCGACAGCGAGTTCGGCGTGAGCCTGACGCGTCTGCAGACTCTCGAGGTGGCCCGGCTCGCCACCGACTGGTCGGGTCAGGGGCCCATCGACCTGCCCTCATGCTCGGCGGCCCGGGTGGGCGGACGCATCGTGTTCACCGCCCGCTGAGACGCAGCATCCCGCCACCCGCAGCGACGAGAGAACCCCTGCGGTCCCGTCTTCGGGACCGCAGGGGTTCTTGTCGGGCAGGGCGTCGCGGTTACTTCTTGCCGCCGAGCAGGCCGCCGAGCAGGTCTCCGATTCCGCCGCCACCCGAGGACTTTCCGCCGCCGAGGATGCCGCCGAGCAGGTCGCCGATTCCGCCGCCGCCCGAGGAGCTGCCACCCCCGAGGATGCCGCCGATCACGTCGCCGATGCCGCCGCCACCCGACTGCGCCTCTGCAGTGCCGGACTTCGAGGTCTTGTCTTTCGTGGCGTTGGCGATCAGCCCCATCACGATCGGAGCGAGGATCGGGAGGAGCTTGCCGAAGTCGATGCCGGCGGTCTCCTCGGACTTGGTGAGCTTCTGGGTGACCTCCTGCTCATCGTCCCCGAGGATGTGCGAGACGATCTTGCCGCCGTCGGCCTGATCGATGTCGTCGACCTTCGCGGCCCCGGTCTTGCCCTCGTGGCGCTTGAGCGCGTTCTCGATCGCGGCGGAGCCCTGGACGGTGGAGGCGTTCTTGGCGAGGCCGCCCAGCAGCACGGCTCCGCCCTGCTCGACCCCTGCCTTCGCGACCTCGGGGGAGACCCCGAGCTTCGCGGCGATGTCGTCGATCGGGACCTGCGTGAGGATGTCGTCGAGAGCCATGGGTGATTCCTTCCATCAGGGGCGCACGCCCGTTCCACCGCCAGAGTAATGCGGATGCCCGACGTGCATCCGGAATACTGGTTGACGATCTGCGGATCCTGTGCCGGAGCATCGGCGGGAGTCGCCTAAAATCGATCCATGCGCGCCGCGGAGATCCAGGACGACCTTGCTCAGATCCTCGTCACAGAGGAGGAGATCATCGCGAAGCTCGATGAACTCGCTGCTCAGGTCGCGGCCGACTACGAGGGCAAGGAGATCATCCTCGTGGGCGTGCTCAAGGGTGCGGTCATGGTCATGGCCGACTTCGCGCGGGCTCTCCCGTTCCACGCGCCGATGGACTGGATGGCCGTCTCGAGCTACGGCGCGAGCACCAAGTCGAGCGGTGTCGTGCAGATCCGCAAGGACCTCGACACCGATCTGAACGGCAAGCACGTGCTGATCGTCGAGGACATCATCGACTCCGGGCTCACGCTCAGCTGGCTGCTCGAGAACTTCGAGTCGCGCGGTGCGGAGTCGATCGAGGTGCTCGCACTGCTGCGCAAGCCCGAGGCCGCGAAGGTGGTCATCGACTGCAAGTACGTCGGCTTCGACATCCCCACCGACTTCGTCGTCGGCTACGGCCTCGACTATGACGAGCGCTACCGCAACCTGCGCGATGTCGCGGTGCTCGCCCCTCACGTCTACAGCTGATCGGCCGCTCCGGCTCGCCGCTACGCCGTGGGTGAACGCACAGCGGCCACCTAGGGCGCCCGCGATACGCTGATCCGACCATGGATGTCAAGAAGCTCACCCGGAATCCGCTGATCTACGTCGCTCTGATCGGTCTGCTGCTCTTCGGCGGCTTCCTGCTGATCTCGAATCTCGGCGCGCCCAAGCAGATCACGACCCAGGAGGGGCTGAAGCTCCTCTCCGGCGAGTCGGTCACCGAGGTCGTGAACACCGACGGAGACCAGCGCGTCGACATGACGCTGTCGAAGGCGTTCGAGGGCTCTGAGAACGTGCAGTTCTACTACGTCGAGGCCCGGGCCGACGAGGTCGTCAAGGCGATCAACGCCGCCGACCCGAAGGACGGCTTCAACGACGCAGTGCCTCGCGCGACCTGGTTCGACGGCATCCTCTCCCTTCTTCTTCCCCTCGTGCTGCTCGGACTGCTGTTCTGGTGGCTGCTCTCGTCGATGCAGGGCGGCGGTGGCAAGGTCATGCAGTTCGGCAAGTCCAAGGCCAAGCTCGTCAACAAGGAGACCCCGACCGTCACCTTCGCCGACGTCGCCGGTGCCGACGAGGCGATCGAGGAACTCCACGAGATCAAGGACTTCCTGCAGGACCCGGCCAGATTCCAGGCCATCGGCGCCCGCATCCCCAAGGGCGTGCTGCTGTACGGCCCTCCGGGAACCGGAAAGACCCTGCTCGCCCGGGCCGTCGCTGGCGAGGCGGGAGCCCCGTTCTACTCGATCTCGGGCTCTGACTTCGTCGAGATGTTCGTCGGTGTCGGTGCATCCCGCGTGCGCGACCTGTTCAACCAGGCCAAGGAGAACTCGCCCGCGATCATCTTCATCGACGAGATCGACGCCGTCGGCCGTCACCGCGGTGCCGGCATGGGCGGCGGAAATGACGAGCGCGAGCAGACGCTCAACCAGATGCTCGTCGAGATGGACGGGTTCGACCCGAACGCGAACGTGATCGTCATCGCGGCGACGAACCGCCCTGACATCCTCGACCCCGCACTGCTGCGCCCCGGTCGCTTCGATCGTCAGATCGGCGTCGACGCCCCCGACCTCCGTGGACGCCAGAAGATCCTCGAAGTGCACAGCAAGGGCAAGCCCCTGGCCAAGGGTGTCGACCTCGAGGTCGTCGCCCGCAAGACTCCCGGCTTCACGGGTGCGGATCTCGCCAACGTCCTGAACGAGGCGGCACTGCTCACCGCGCGCTCCAACGCGCAGCTGGTCGACAACCGTGCGCTCGACGAGGCCATCGACCGCGTGATCGCAGGTCCCCAGCGCCGTACGCGTGTGATGAAGGACAAGGAGAAGCTCATCACCGCGTACCACGAGGGCGGTCACGCACTCGCCGCAGCGGCGATGAACTACACCGACCCCGTCACGAAGATCACGATCCTGCCCCGAGGCAAGGCGCTCGGCTACACGATGGTGCTGCCGCTCGACGACAAGTACTCGGTGACCCGCAACGAGCTGCAGGATCAGCTCACGTATGCCATGGGCGGCCGCGTCGCCGAGGAGATCGTGTTCCACGACCCGACGACCGGCGCCTCGAACGACATCGAGAAGGCGACCTCGATCGCCCGCAAGATGGTCATCGAATACGGAATGACCACGCAGGTGGGCCCGGTCAAGCTCGGCTCCGAAGGCGGCGACGTGTTCGTGGCCCGCGACATGGGCAGGGGACGCGAATACTCCGAGAAGGTCGCCGAGCGGGTGGATGCCGAGGTGCGCGCGCTCATCGAGCAGGCGCACAACGAGGCGTACGAGGTCATCAGCGCCAACCGCGACATCCTCGACCGCCTCGCCCTGTCGCTGCTCGAGGAGGAGACGCTCGACCACAACCAGATCGCGGAGATCTTCACCGAGGTGAAGAAGCTCCCCGAGCGTCCGCTGTGGCTCTCCAGCGAGGACCGCCCCGTGTCGGAGCGGCCTCCGATCGAGGTGCCGAAGAAGGACGTCTCGCTGGCGGCTTCGGTCCAGGCGCCGGCGTCGGCACCGCGCACGCAGCCCGGATCGGCGGGAGCCGGTCAGGCTCGACCCGCGACGGCCTGACCCGTGTCCGTCGACCGTGCGCGCGTCGAGCGGCTCACCAGGGAACTGCTCGAGGCGATCGGCGAAGACCCCGATCGCCCGGGGCTGAAGCAGACGCCGACACGCATGGGCGATCTCTATACGGAGTTCTTCGCCGGGGTGGGCGAGGATGCTGCGGCTCCTCTCGCGCACACGATCAGCGTCGCTCGGGGCCCTGCCCCCGACACGCTTCCGTCGGGCGCCGTGCTGCTGAGGGACATCCGCTTCCGCTCGGTGTGCGAGCACCATCTGCTGCCGTTCGCAGGGCGCGCGTATATCGCGTACCTCCCGGGTGAGCAGGTCGTCGGACTCGGAGCGCTCGTGCGCGTGGTCGAGATCCTCGCCGCTCGCCCCCAGGTGCAGGAACGGCTCGGCGAGCAGATCGCCGACACGATCGCCGAGCACCTCGACACCCGCGGGGTACTGGTGGTGCTCGACGCGAGCCACGGCTGTGTGACGATGCGCGGCGGACGCCAGCCGGAGGCCTCGACGCTCACGATCGCCGCACGCGGCGAATACACCGAGCCGATCGCCCGAGCCGAGCTCATCGCCCTGATCGGCTCTTCGAGCCCGGGAACGGCGCACGCGTGACGGGCATCTGGGGCATCGTCAACGTCACCCCCGACTCGTTCAGCGACGGCGGTCGCTATCTCGACGTGGATCGAGCTGTCGAGCACGGCCTGCGGCTGCGAGCCGAGGGCGCCACCGTGCTCGACGTGGGCGGCGAGTCGACCAGGCCCGGCGCCGAGCGGGTGGGATCCGAGGTCGAGCAGGAGCGCGTGCTCCCCGTCATCGAGCGCCTCGTCGCTGCGGGCGCCCCCGTGAGCATCGACACCATCAACGCATCGACCGCTGCGGCAGCCGTGCGGGCGGGCGCGCGGATCGTCAACGATGTATCCGGCGGGCTGGCCGACCCCGACATGCTCGCGGCGGTCGCCGAATCCGGCGCCGACTACGCGATCGGCCACTGGCGCGGCTTCTCATCCGACATGTACGCCCACGCCGAATACCATCGAGCCGCCCGCGAGGTCGCGGGGGAGTTGCGCGAGCGCATGGGCGAGGCCGCGGCATCCGGCATCGCGCCGTCGCGGCTGATCGTCGATCCGGGCATCGGGTTCTCGAAGAAGGGCGACCAGAACTGGGCCATGCTGCGCGGACTCGACGAGATCGTCGCCCTGGGGCCCCGCGTACTCGTCGGCACCTCTCGCAAGAGATTTCTCGCGGAGACCATCGGCGCGGACCCCGCGACCGGCTCCGAAGCGCGACGCGACCTCGCCACGGCCGTCACGAGTGCGCTCGCCGCTCGCGCCGGAGTCTGGGCCGTCAGGGTGCACGATGTCGGCGCCACCCGTGATGCTCTGGCCATCGTGCACGCCTGGGAGGGATAGACCATGGATGTCCTCGACGAGATCGTCCTGACAGGACTGACCGTGTTCGGTCGGCACGGTGTCTACGACCACGAGCGCGAGAACGGCCAGGAGTTCACGGTCGATCTGCGACTCAGGATGCCGCTGATCGACGCGGCAGTGTCGGACGATGTCGCCGACACCGTGCATTACGGAGAGCTGGCCGAGAAGGTCGCCGCGGTCATCGCGGGCGAGCCGGTGAACCTCATCGAGACGCTGGCGGAGCGCATCGCAGACGTCGCTCTGGCCGACCCCCGGGTGCGCTCCGTCACCGTCACGGTGCACAAGCCGCACGCCCCGATCGCGATCGCCTTCGCGGACGTCGCGGTCACCGTGCACCGGGCGCGGCAGCGATCGGTCGAGGAGGTATCGCGATGAGCCGCAACCTCGCGAACCCGCCGAGCCTCCCGGGCCCCCGACCCGGGCGGGAGGAGGCGGTGGCGGTCGTCGCCTTCGGGGCGAACCTCGGCGATCGCGAAGGCACGATCCGCGCCGCGGCCGAGCGCATCTCGCGGCTGCCGCTGGTCAGCGACGTGCGTCTGTCGTCGCTCTTCGAGACGGTCGCGCTGCGGCTCGACGGCCCAGACCCCGAGGCGCCGGGGTACGTGAACGCTGTCGCGCTGGTCACCACGCGCCTCGCCCCGTCGATCCTGCTCGGCATGCTGCACGCGATCGAGGACGAGAACGGACGTGAGCGGCATGAGCGCTGGGGTGATCGAACCCTCGACCTCGACCTGATCGCATACGGCGACGAGTCGTCCGACGGCGAAGGTCTGCAGCTGCCGCACCCCCGCGCCTTCGAGCGGCTGTTCGTGCTCGAACCGTGGCTCGAGCTCGACGGCGACGCCGTGCTTCCGGGCAGGGGTCGCGTCGCAGAGCTCGTCACCGACCTGCACCGCAGGGAGCAGTGATGAAACGCACCTCGATCGGACTCCTCGTGGTCCTCGCCGTGCTGGCCGCCGCCGGGGGCTTCGTCCTCGACCACATGCTGACCGCGATGGGCCGCACGACCTTCACACCGTCGCTGCTCCTGCCCGTGCTGCTGCTGCTCATCGCCGCAGCCTCTCTGGGGGTCGCCTGGCCGGTGCGTGCGAGCGTTCGCCACGGCATCCGCATCGACCCGTTCCGCGCGACCCGTGCGGTGACCCTCGCCCGCGCGTCGAGTCTCGTCGGGGCGATCATGGCCGGGTTCGGCGCGGGGCTTCTGGCGTTCCTTCTCTCCAGGCCGATCGATCCCCCGGTAGGGTCGACTGTGGCGATGGTGGCACTGATCGGAAGCGCGATCGTGCTCGCCGTCGTCGCGCTCATCGCCGAACAGTTCTGCACCCTGCCGAAGGATCCTGATGACTCAGAACCCAGAGATCGAGCCGGGGACCCCGGCACCGCTTAGTTCGGCGGAGGTCACCGACCTCGCGGCCCTCGACCAGGGCACGTATTCGCAGCTGCGCACCGCGCGCAACGAGGCGAGGCTGGAGCTCGACGGCACCTGGCACCAGATCTCGCCGCGCTACGTGGTCTCGCAGATCCTGCAAAATCTGATCTTCGTCGCGTTCGTACTGGCGGTCGCCGCAGTTCTGGCGTTCGTGCTGCACCAGACCTGGGTGTGGATCCCGGCAGGCGTCATCGTGCTCATCACGCTGATCACGCTGGTGATCCTTCCACGGCAGGCCAAGGCCGTCGGGTACATGCTCCGCGACGACGACATCGTCTTCCGCAAGGGCATCCTCTGGCAACGGATGATCGCCGTGCCATACGGCCGTATGCAACTCGTCGACATCACGCAGGGGCCCCTCGACCGCGCCTTCGGCGTGTCCCAGCTCAAGATGGTCACCGCTGCGGCGACCACCGGCGTGCAGATCCCCGGACTCGCGCAGGTTGCCGCCGAGGCACTGCGGGACACTCTCATCGACGTCGCCGAGACACGCCGGACGGGCCTGTGAGCGAGCACCAGCCGTCAGCGCCCGCGGGGGAGCGGCCCGCCGCGACCACCGGCCGGGAGACCCTCGCCGACGGCGAGTGGCATCGGATGCATCCGCTCACCCCACTCTTCAAGGGCGGGCTGGCGCTCATCATCATCGCGGGCATCGCGATCGCGAATCTGCGCGATCGGCTCATCGCCTGGTTCGTCGACTTCTTCACGCCCGAAGAGGTGCACTACGACGACTACTCCGGCGGCGATCCCGTCGACTGGGTGTTCGAGAACAACCTGCTCATCGTCGTGCTGCTCAGCGTGCTGGCGCTCGCCGCCGTGCTCGTGCTCATCTTCTGGTTCGTGTGGCGGTTCCAGCAGTTCCGCATCACGGGCGACCACGTCGAGGTCCGCAAGGGCATCGTCTTCCGCTCGCACCGCCGGGCGCCGCTCGATCGGGTTCAGGGCGTCAACCTCACCCGCCCGTTCCCCGCACGCATCATCGGACTCGCCAAGCTCGAGGTCGTCGGTGCAGGCACAGACTCGAACGTCGAGCTCGAGTACCTGGCGACCGCGCGCGCGGAAGCAGTGCGAACCGACATCCTGCGCCTGGCTTCGGGGGCACGCGCGGCGAGACTGACCGCTGCGGGTACAGGGGCCGGGGTGCGGGCACCGGAGGTCGCAGGCTCGACTCCCGGCGCGTCCGGTTCGGCGCGAGCGCACCTCGTCGGGTCGGTGAACGCCGGGGTCAACGATCTGATCAGCGGCGTCGACCTCGCCGATGTCGAGCCCGAGAGCGTGGTCAAGATCCCGACGGGTCGCCTGGTCGGCTCGCAGCTGATCTCGAGCGTCCTCTGGTTCGCCTTCTTCGGAATCATCTTCGGCGTGGCGGTCGGCGGCATCGCGATCGGCTCCATGATCGACGGCGATCCGATCGGCGGGTTCCTCGGTCTCGGCATCACCCTGGGCATCGGGATCCCCATGGTCATCGCGATCGTCGGAATCACCTGGGCGCAGATCTCGAAGTCGCTGCGCTATTCGATCGCGCCCACGCCGGACGGCGTGCGCATCACCTACGGTCTGCTGACGACCGTGACCGAGACGCTGCCTCCGGGGCGCATCTTCGCCGTGGAGGTGACGCAATCGCTGCTGTGGCGTCCGTTCGGGTGGTGGACCATCAGGATCAACCGCATGAGCGGCAAGAGCGCCGCGCAGCAGTCGTCGGGTTCTGCGCAGCAGTTCAACGTCGTGCTGCCGGTCGGCAAGCGCGCGGATGTCGAACGAGTGCTCGCGCTGATCCTGCCGGATGCTCCGGTCGCCGACATCCCGCTCGTCTGGGAGCACGGCATCCTCGGTCCGGTCGAGGGCGATCCGTATCAGACGATGCCGCGGCGCGCATGGTGGCGCAGGCCCGTGTCGTGGAAGCGGCACGGCTTCGCGCTGACCGAGTTCGGACTGCTGCTCAGGCGCGGAATCGTCTGGCGCAAGCTGGCCATCTTCCCGCTCGCACGACTGCAGGGCGTGTCCCTCTCGCAGGGACCCATCGACCGCGCGCAGCGTGTGTCCGGCGCGCAGGTGCACTCCGTGCAGGGCCTCATCACGGGGTATCTGTCGGGCCTCGAGCGCGAGGACGCGCTGTACCTCCTCGATGGCGTGAGCTCGGCCGCAGTCGCCGCCGCAGCGCGCGATCACACCCACAGATGGGGCGAGTACGTGACGGATGCCGAGGGCGCGCAGGTTCCCGGGTACCCGGGAACCGAGGCGGACACCGCTGCGCCCGTTCTCGCGACGCCTCCGCTTCCGCCGGCGCCGCCGACGCCGCCTGCCGCGCCGCCTGCCCCTCCGGTCGGTGTGCCGAGCGCGCCTCCCGCTCCGCCGGCACCACCCGTGGCTCCGCCGGTGCCGCCTGCCGCGCCGTCGCCTGTCTCGCCGCCGCCACCCGCGCCGCCCGTCTCTCCGCCGCCTCCCGCGCCGCCCATCTCTCCGCCGCCCCCTGCCCCGCCGGCTCCGCACGGTGAGTGATCCGTTGCGCCGCGATGGGCGCCTCGGTGTCGGCATCATCGGCGCCGGGCGTGTGGGGCCGGTGATCGGTGCAGCCCTCGCCGGAGCGGGACACGCGATCACGGGGATCACGAGCGGCTCTGACGACGACCGTGCCGCAGCGGTGCTGCCGGACGTACCGATCCTCGATGCGCTCGAGGTCGTGCGTCGCAGCGAGCTCGTCGTGGTCGCCGTGCCGCATGACCAGCTTCCCGCCCTGATCACGGGCATCGCCGAGGTCGGAGGCTGGCAGCTCGGCCAGCTCGTGCTGCACACCGACCCCGGTTACGGCATCGACGTGCTGCGACCCGCAGCCGCGAGCGGAGCCATCCCGCTCGCCGTGCATCCGGCGATCACCTTCACAGGCACCTCGATCGATCTGCGTCAGCTGCAGGCCGGCTACGCCGCGGTCACGGCTCCCGCAGCAGTGCTGCCCATCGCGCAGGCACTGGCGGTCGAGATGGGGTGCGAGCCGGTGGTGATCTCCGAAGCGGATCGTGACGCCTACGCAGACGCGATCCAGACCGTCACCGAGTTCTCGCGCTCGATCATCGCGCAGTCCACCTCGCGCCTCGGCGAACTCGGGATCGAGAACCCGGGCGGATACCTCTCGGCCCTGGTGCAGTCGACCGTCGAGCGGGCGCTCCGCGACGCATCCGGGCCGCCGCCGCTCCTCTGAGGTCAGCGGCCGCCCGAGAAGCCGCCGCCCCCGCCGCCGCCCGAGAAGCCGCCTCCGAACGATCCGCCGGCGCTCGACGACGTGCTCGCGCTCGGTGCGGAGTACGTCGCGGAGGCCTGCGAAGAGGCGGCGAATGCCAGGAGCTGTCCGCGGACGAAGGGCGCGCCGGGGTCGCCGATCCACGTCGCCCCGCGCTGCTCGAAGGCGTACACGTGCTCGAGCACGGCGCCCCACTCGTTCTCCATGCCGAACAGCATCGCGTAGGGGAGCAGGCGCTCGTACACGACGATCACGTTCGCACTGCCGTCCTGCCGCCGCTCGGCGCCGGAGTACGACTGGAGCATCTGCAGTCGATCGGCTTCGGCGACCCGGATGAACTCCCGTACACCCATGAGGTACTCGTACTGTCCGGCGCCCTCGGCGGTGAGCACAGTGTGCTTCGAGAAGCCGTAGAAAGATGACAGCAGGACGAGGAACGCGCCGAAGGCGATCGCCACGAAGGCGGGGATCGCTGTGACCCTGCCTGCGATGACCCCCCCACAGGCCGAGGGCGAAGCCGGCCAGCACGATGACGATCGCGCACCATTGCATGATCATCGCCGCCCTGCTGCGCGCTTTCGTGGTGAGCCCGCGCGAGACCGCGGCCTCGATGCCGTGCTGAGACAGGGTCTTCATGCGCGCGGCGAAGTCCTCGCTCGAGCTCGGGAGCTCGGCGACACCCTCGGCGTCTGCGCCCGCGAACAGAGCGTCCAGCGCCTCGACATCGAGCTGGTCGGGGATCCGGCCACCCGGAAGGCGTCGCAGCCGTGGCTGTTCGGCGTCGGTCCCCTCTTCGATGCGGAGCGTGCCGCGCACAGCCAGGTGGATGATCTCAGCGGGGATGGGATCTTTGGCTCCTGGCACGATCGCGGCGGACAGCAGAGGAGGCAGGGAGTCCGGCACCTCGTACTGGGCGACGACGATCCCGCGGGAGATGCGCCGACGCCTCTTGAAGGCGGCCACAGCGAACCAGCTGCCGACCGATAGCCCGAGCCCGCCGAGCGCGGCGATCGCAGGCACGGTGTCGGTCACAGGATCCGGCTGCCGAGCCGAGGGCTGAGCTGCGGTCCCGGACTCGAAACCGACAGCGATCGTCATGCCCTCGCCGGGCGACAGCTCGTTCGCCGCGACACTGAGCTGCGAGCCGTCGGGCGAAGCCGTCAGATCGCACTCGTCCGTCGAGCCCTCGAATCCGACATAGCAGCGCGCGTCGCCGGTCATGCGATCGGTCATCGCCTTGTCGAACACCACTTCAGCGTGGAAGTCCTCGATGGGCTGCGTGCTGTCGAGCGGGAGCAGGTCCCAGTAGAACTCGTCGACTCCCGAGTCGGCCGCGAGGATCACGTCGCGCATCTCGTACTCGATGACGTAGGTCGTGAGACCGCGCACATAGTCGTCGTCGCCGGTGAGGATCAGCAGCAGCCCGTCCTCTTCGTCGGTCTCGTACGGCACGTCGGCCCCGGTCTCGTCGGTCACGGACAGCACTCGCACATCGAGCCACGCGTTCTCGTAACTGGTCGGCAGTCCGCGAACGATCCCCTTGTTCTGGTCGACATCGGGGAATCGCGCCGTGAGGGACTCTGTGACGCGCATGTGTGAGCGTCCCTCGTCGTCGATTCCCACCTCATACCGCGCGTCCCATGACGCGTAGCTGAAGTCGTCGACATCGGCTGCTGCGTCGGCGGGGGCTGCTGACCCGAGCAGCGCAGCGGCGGTGAGGGCGATCGTGACGAGAGCATGGGCGAGTCTGGTGGCTGCCATGCTTCGAGGCTACCCAGACTCGACCGCGGGGTGAGGGACGCGACCTCGGTAAACTGGATACGACTTTTCAAGGAGCCCCGAATGACTGACGCGTCTGCCGCGCCCGAGACGACCACCGCCGCCACCGAAGAAGACGTTCACGAGCAGAAGGCTGTGCGCCTGGCCAAGCGCGAGCGTCTGGTCGCGAACCGAGCGGATGCCGGCGGAGGAGCCTTTCCGGTCAGCGTGCCGGTGACGCACCAGATCCCGGCGCTGCGCGCCGAGTACGGCGAGCTCGAAGCGGGCGCCGAGACGGGCGTCGTCGTCGGCGTCGCGGGTCGCGTGGTCTTCAGCCGCAACACCGGCAAGCTGTGCTTCGCGACTCTGCAGGCGGGCGACGGCTCGCGGATCCAGGCGATGATCTCGCTCGCGAACGTCGGTGAGGAGTCGCTCGCCGACTGGAAGGAATACGTCGACCTCGGCGATCACGTGTTCGTGCACGGCGAGGTGATCTCCAGCCGCCGAGGAGAGCTGTCGATCATGGCCGACGCGTGGGCGATCGCCTCGAAGGCGATCCTTCCGCTGCCCAACGCCTACTCCGAGCTCAGCGAGGAGGGGCGCGTGCGCAGCCGCTACCTCGATCTGATCGTCCGCGAGCAGGCGCGTACGACCGTCCGCGCCCGCGCCGCGGTCAATGCGAGCCTTCGAGCGACGTTCGGCAGCCACGACTACCTCGAGGTCGAGACCCCCATGCTGCAGGTGCAGCACGGAGGGGCATCCGCTCGTCCCTTCGTCACGCACTCCAACGCCTTCGACACGGAGCTCTACCTGCGCATCGCGCCCGAGCTGTACCTGAAGCGCGCGGTCGTCGGGGGCATCGAGCGGGTGTACGAGATCAACCGCAACTTCCGCAACGAGGGTGCCGACTCGACGCACAGCCCGGAGTTCGCGATGCTCGAGGCCTACCAGGCCTACGGTGACTACAACCAGATGGCCGCCCTGACGCAGGAGCTCGTGCAGCAGGCGGCGATCGCCGTCGCGGGTTCGACCACGGTGACCTGGGCCGACGGCACCGAATACGATCTCGGCGGCGAATGGGATCGCATCTCGATGTACGAGTCGCTGTCGGCGGCATCCGGTCGCACGATCACCCCGAGCGACCCGGTCGAGGATCTGATCGCCTTCGCAGAGGCGAACGGCGTGGACCTTCCCGCTCAGGCCACGCACGGCAAGCTCGTCGAAGAGCTGTGGGAGCACTTCGTGAAGGGCGACCTCGTGCGCCCGACCTTCGTGATGGACTTCCCTGTCGACACCTCACCCCTCGTTCGCGAGCACCGCTCGATCGCGGGAGTGGTGGAGAAGTGGGATCTGTACATCCGCGGCTTCGAGCTGGCGACCGGATACTCCGAGCTCGTCGATCCCGTCATCCAGCGCGAGCGCTTCGTCGAACAGGCGAAGCTCGCGGCTCGGGGCGACGTCGAGGCGATGCCCGTCGACGAGGAGTTCCTGCGGGCACTCGAGCACGGCATGCCGCCGTCCGGCGGGATGGGCATGGGAATCGATCGTCTGCTGATGGCGATCACGGGGCTCGGCATTCGCGAGACCATCCTCTTCCCTCTGGTCAAGTAGCGGGCGTCGCGCCGCGTCGGAACGCCCACTCCGGCAGCATCGCCGCGTTGAGCATCGTCTCGAGCAGCGCGGCGAGGCCGTACTCGGGATCGATCGCCCGCACGAGATCGAGGTACTGCGCGGCGTGACTCGCGCGGCCGAGCGCCCACGAGAGCCACGCCGCAGCCGTGAGCGGCGCGGGCCTGGCGGCTCGCGGCGCGAGAGCCGCGACAGCGCGGACGAGCGAGAGGGCGACCCCGAGCCGCTCCGGGTCGGGAGCGGGTCCTCGACCGAGGAAGACATCACCGAGGTCGTCGGGCACCGTCGACCCCGAGTCGGCGAAGGTGAGCTGCGCCTCGAGCGTGCGTTGGCCACCGCGGACATCGCTGGCCCACTGCGTCAGGGCCACATCTCTGAAGAGCGGCCGATCGAGGCACCAGAGGAGCGCCGCGGTGGCGAAGGGCGGCAGATCATCGGGAGACGCGAGGACGGCTTCGAAGAACGCCGGGATGTCCTCGAGGAGCACGAGAGCAGCGATCGCCTGAGGGTTCTCGGCGCCCGTCGGGACGTGCGTGCCGCCCCGCTCGAGGAGGTCGGTGATGTCGCGCAGCGCTCGCCCCACCCGCTCCTTGTCGGCGAAGCCTGCCGTCGGCAGGGCGGCACCCGAATGCTGGTCGCCCGACACGTCACCCACGCCGGGCACCTCGGGGGCCTGTCGATCGAGAGCGCGGAGCTGCGGGTCGCCGTCGAGGTAGCTCGACCAGCCGTCGGATGTCACGCAGAGCGCGTCGACGATGCGCAGGCCGGCGTCCTCTGCCCGCCCCAGAAGTTCGTCGACCTCGACCGCGAAGGGCAGCACGAGTCCGTCGCGCGTCTGCTGCACGGCGTCGTCCGTGTAGACCACGAGGGCGACAGCATCCGTTCGCTCGACCCGTGAGACCAGGCCGATCGCGGCATCCGCGTAGTCCTCGAGCTCGACGTCGCTCCGTGGGAGGTCGAGTCTCATCGCGCCGTACGTCCGTGAGCCTCGGAACGGCAGCAGGACGAGGCTCTCGGTCGGGGTGAAACCTGCGAGAGAGGGGACGAGGCTGAGGAACTCAGCGGAGCCGGAAGCGCGGAGGAGTGTTGTCATCCGGCGAGTCTCATCGCACGGCCGCCGTCGCGGTCCGTTTCCACAGCGTCGACAGCCGATCCTCTTCAGGCGCCCGAGTGTGGAGGAGTAGTGGGTCGCGTACCATGGAGCCATGGAGAACTTCTGGCTCGCAGCCGCATGGTCGATCATCCCGACCATCGGGGTGAGCGCCGTGTTCTTCTTCGTGCTCCGTGGAATCCTGCGGTTCGATCGCACCGAACGCAAGGTGCACGCACGGATCGAGGCCGAGGAGCGGGCCGCGCGCGGTCTGCCGCCGCGCTCCTGAGCGGCGTCGGCACCATCGGCTACTGTGTAGCCAGCGCACCGTCGCGGGTGCCCGCTGAAGCGCCCGGCATCGAAGTGCCGACCCGCCGAGAGGACGAGGGATGACACCGGAGATCTGGGGTTGGTGGGTAGCGGCGTTCCTGCTCGCCCTCGACCTGGCGATCCGCATCACGGCGATCATCGTGATTCCGCGCAACCGACGTCCCACCGCGGCGATGGCGTGGTTGCTCGCCGTCTTCTTCATACCGTTCGTCGGAGTCTTCCTCTTCCTGCTCATCGGAAACCCGCGCCTGCCGCGCGCTCGGCGCCGCAAGCAGGATCAGATCAACGAATACATCGCCGAGACGAGCGAGCATCTGCACTTCGGCACCCTGCGCCCGAATGCCCCGAGCTGGTTCCCCCCGCTCGTCGAGATGAACCACAGACTCGGAGCGCTGCCGATCTCGGGCGACAACGGCGCGCACCTGATCGCGGACTACCAGGATTCGCTCGACGCGATGGCGGACGAGATCCGCAAGGCCGAGGACTACGTCCACATCGAGTTCTACATCCTCCAGTCCGATGTGTCGACGGACAACTTCTTCCGCGCGATGGAGGAGGTCGCGGAGCGCGGCGTGCACGTCCGTGTGCTGCTGGACCACTGGGCGAACAGGTGGAAGCCGAAGTACCGTCAGACCGTCGCGCGGCTCAATCGAATGGGTGCGAACTGGCACCTGATGCTTCCGGTGCAGCCGCTGAAGGGGCGCATGCAGCGGCCCGATCTGCGCAACCACCGCAAACTCCTCGTCGTCGACGGCAAGATCGCGTTCCTCGGCTCCCAGAACGTCACGGACTCGACATACAACCTCCCCAAGAACATCAAGCGCGGCCTGCACTGGGTCGACCTCATGGTGCGCATCGACGGACCCGTCGTGCTGAGCGTGAACGCCATCTTCCTCAGCGACTGGTACAGCGAGACAGATGAGGTGCTGCAGGAGATCGACATCTCGCACGCCGAGGCGGGGTCGGGAGATCTCGACTGCCAGGTCGTGCCGTCAGGGCCCGGGTTCGAGGTCGAGAACAATCTGCGTCTCTTCCTCGGGCTGCTCTACGCAGCCAAAGAGAAGATCATGATCGTCAGCCCGTACTTCGTGCCGGACGAAGCCCTGCTGCTCGCGGTCACCGCCGCGGTCGATCGGGGAGTCGCGGTCGAGCTGTTCGTCTCCGAAGAAGGAGACCAGGCGATGGTCTATCACGCGCAGCGCAGCTACTACGAGGCGCTGCTCAAGGCCGGGGTGCGGATCTGGATGTACCGCAAGCCGTACATCCTGCACACGAAGAGCCTCACCATCGACGACCAGGTCGCCGTCATCGGCTCGAGCAACATGGACATGCGTTCGTTCGGTCTGAACCTCGAGGTGTCGATGCTGGTGCGAGGCGAGGAGTTCGTCGCCGAGATGCGCGCCGTCGAAGACGTCTACCGCTCGCTCAGCAGGGAGCTGACGCTCGAAGAGTGGATGCAGCAGCCGCTGCGGTCGACCGTCCTCGACAACCTCGCACGCCTCACCTCGGCGCTGCAATAGGGCGGCGGAACGGGGTGCCTTCGGCAGACCGCGGCGGGTACCCTGTGTGCATGGAATCCCCATCCCGTGTCATCGCCGCACTCTCGTCCCTCGCCGCCGTGCTGCTGATCGCGGGGTGCACGATCGGTCCTGGGGCCACCGGGTCGCAGGCGACCTCGAACCCCTCGAGCGGGCCCGGTCAGAGCACCGACGACTCGGATGACCTCGAAGGCGCACTGCTCGACGACGGCCGCATGTTCGCCGTCGTGACCTGGGGATCCTCCACCTGTGTTCCGCAGGTCGATACGGTGTCGGCCGAAGGGCAGACCGTCTCGGTGACACTCGTCGAGCCGGAGTCCGAGGGCGATGGCGAGAAGGCGTGCACGGCCGACCTGACCTCCCGCGCGAGCGTCGGTGCACTGCCGGAGGGAGTCGACCCGACGAAGGAGATCACGCTCCAGGTGACCTACGGCGATGTCGTCGACGACATCGATCTCGATGGAGACCCGTCGTTCACCGCCACTCCCGGCTCATCGACCGACTACGCGCCGAGCGCCGGGTGGTTCGACGACGGCTCGCTGGTCCTGCTCACCTGGGGCTCGTCGAGCTGCGCGCCAGTGGTCGAGAACCTCGAGGGCTCTGGCGCCTCCGGTACGGCCACCTTCGCGACCGATGACGACCAGGTGTGCACCATGGATATGGCGCCGCGTGCGACGATCCTCGAGTTCGGCGAAGACGCCGTCGATGACGACGCCTTCACCCTCACGCTCGTCGGCGGAGGCCTCGACGGAACCGTCGAGGTGCGCGGCTGACGCAGCGGTCGAAGGACGCCCGACCCACAGGGCTCAGAGGGACGCGACTCGGTGGTCGGCGGGGAGAGCCAGCAGGAGCGCCCCGGGGTCCACGCGGCAGGTGATGCGCACTGCCGTCCCGAACTCATCGCCGTCGAGTTCGATCGGGGTGGGCGACGTCACGGCTGCCTCGGCGGCGGATCCGCGGAAGTAGTGCACCGACGCGTCCCTGCCTCGACGTTCGAGCACGCGGCGGCCGGCGTGCGAGCGCCGCAGCACCGAGTTGTCCCACCAGATCTTGCGCCAGACACCGAGCCAGCCCCACATCCCGGTGGGCTGTATCACGGCGATGTCGAGGACGCCGTCCGTGATGGAGGCATCGGGGATCAGCGAGATGCCCGCCGGCAGAGTGCCGCAGTTCGCGAAGAGGATGCTGTGCACCTTGGTCGAGTGCAGGCGTCCGTCGTCGATCTGGAACACCGAACGGAACGGCTCGGCGCTCACGAGCGACCTCGCGGCGCCGTCGACGTAGGCGATCCATCCGACCGACTTCTTCAGGTCGGGGCGCGTGTTGGCGATCATGTCGGCATCCAGTCCGACCCCCGCGAGAACGACGTACGCGTGTTCCTCGTGCTCGCCGTTCTCTCTCGTCAGGCGTGCCCACCCGATGTCGATGGCGTGGCGGAACTCGCCGAGCGCCGCCCGGATCATCTCGTCCGGGTCGGCCAGCGGGAGTCCCAGATTGCGCGCGAGGAGGTTCCCGGTGCCACTCGGCAAAATCGCGAGCGGCACCCCGGTGTTCGCGATGGCTTCGGAGACCGCGCGCACCGTGCCGTCTCCGCCGGCCACGAGCACGACATCCACGTCTCGTTCGAGGGCCTGCGTCGTCGCCCGCTGACCCGGGTCTTCGACCGTGGTCGGATAGAAGGCCGGGTGCTCCCACCCGGCCTCGCGCGAGAGAACTCGAAGTCTGTCGCGAAGATGCTTCTCGTCGACCTTGATCGGGTTGTAGACGAGCGCTGCCTGGCGTCGGCCGGTGGCGCTCTTGGTCATGGCGCTACTCTAACCCCCGGCATCGGCCCGCCCGGTCGCGGCGGACGCGCCCGGGCCGCACCATAGACTTGGTGGATGATCGACCTCGCACTCCTCCGCGAAAATCCGGAGATCGTCCGCCGCTCTCAGGCCGCCCGTGGCAACGACCAGGGCACCGTCGACATCGCGCTCGAGGCCGACCGATCGCGGAGAGCGGCACTCGCCGCATTCGAAGAGCTGAGGGCCGAGCAGAACGCGTTCGGCAAGCGGGTCGCGAAGGCCCCCAAGGAGGAGAAGGCGGCCCTCGTCGCCCAGGTCAAGGACCTCGCGGAGCGCGTCAAGCAGGCGCAGCAGACGGCGAACGAGGCCGCGGAGACTCTGACCGCTGCTCTCGCGCGCATCGAGAACGTCGTCGTCGATGGTGTGCCGGCCGGCGGGGAGGCCGACTTCGTCGAACTGCGCCGCGTGGGCGAGGTCCCCGCGTTCGACTTCGAGCCCCGTGACCACCTCGAACTCGGCGAGATCCTCGGCGCCATCGACATGGAGCGCGGTGCGAAGGTGTCGGGCGCTCGCTTCTACTTCCTGCGCGGAATCGGAGCGCGGCTCGAGATCGCGCTCATGAACCTCGCGCTCGACAAGGCGCTGCAGAACGACTTCATCCCGCTGATCACGCCCACCCTGGTGCGGCCGGAGATCATGCAGGGCACCGGTTTCCTCGGCGAGCACGCCGACGAGGTGTACCACCTCGACAAGGACGACGATCTCTATCTCGTCGGCACCAGCGAGGTCGCGCTCGCCGGCTACCACAAGGACGAGATACTCGACCTGGGCAAGGGCGCGCTGCGGTACGCCGGCTGGTCGACCTGCTACCGCCGCGAGGCGGGCTCTCATGGCAAGGACACCCGCGGCATCATCCGCGTGCACCAGTTCAACAAGCTGGAGATGTTCGTCTACACGAACCCGGAGGACGCGGAGGCGGAGCATCTGCGGCTCGTCGCCCTGCAGGAGGAGATGCTGACCTCGCTCGGCCTCGCCTATCGCGTTATCGACGTCGCCGCGGGCGACCTCGGCTCCAGCGCTGCGCGCAAGTACGACATCGAGGCATGGGTGCCGACGCAGGGCGCGTTCCGCGAGCTCACATCCACGTCGAACTGCACCACGTATCAGGCGCGCCGCCTCGACATCCGGCACCGGCCCGAGGCTCAGGACGGCCAGACCGCGAAGACGCAGCCGGTGGCCACGCTCAACGGCACCCTGGCCACGACCCGATGGATCGTCGCGCTGCTCGAGACGCATCAGCAGGCCGACGGATCGGTCCGCGTGCCAGAGGTGCTCCGCCCGTACCTCGGCGGACTCGAGGTCCTGGAGCCGACCGCATGACAGCTCCCTGGCTCGTCGGACTCGACGTCGACGGCACGATCATCCTCCAGGACGAGACGATGAGCCCTGGTGTGCCCGAGGCAGTCGCGCGGCTGCGGGATGCCGGTCATGAGGTGACGATCGCCACAGGACGCAGCTGGATGGCCACGCGTCGCTATGTCGAGCAGCTCGAGCTGACCCCGCAGTTCGTGGTCTGCTCGAACGGAGCGGTGACCATGCGTCGGGTGGGTGACGAATGGGAACGGTGGCACATCGAGACGTTCGACCCGTCTCCCGTGCTCGCTCTCCTTCGCGAGCGGCTGCCTGAGGCTCGGTACATGGTCGAGCTCGGCTCGGGGCTGCGGCTCTACACCGAGCATCTGGACGACTGGACCCTCGACGGCGGACGACAGGTCGGCTTCGAGGAACTGGTCGCCGAGCCGGTCTCTCGTGTCGTCGTCGTGTCGCCGGGGCACGACGAGGAGGACTTCCACCGCCTCGTCGCGGACGCAGGGCTCAACGAGGTCTCGTATGCGATCGGCTGGACGGCGTGGCTCGACATCGCGCCGCAGGGTGTCGACAAGGGCACGGCGCTGGAGCGCGTGCGCACCGAGCTGGGCTTCGAGCGCGGACATGTCTTCGTGGCCGGCGACGGACGCAACGACATCGGCATGTTCGGGTGGGCGCTCGGGCTCGATGGCCGTGCTGTGGCCATGGGCCAGGCGCCCGCAGAAGTGAAGGATGCCGCGGGCGAGGTGACCGGCGACGTCGAGGACGGCGGCCTCGCGATGGCGCTGAACACGCTTCCAGCGCCCGCCCAGGTCAGCGCGGGAGAATAGAACTCGGCTAGACTCACGGCTTGTCGGCAGATTCGTCTGTCGGGAGGGTTGTCCGAGTGGCCGATGGAGCTGGTCTTGAAAACCAGTGGGCAGAGATGTCTCGTGGGTTCGAATCCCACACCCTCCGCATTCCAGGGAACGGTGTCCCCCCGCACCGCACGCTGAACCGAAAGGCCCCGAGTGAGTCCTCACACCCGACGCCGTCGTACCATCGCGCGACACGGGCAGCTCCACTCGCCAGGCCCCGTCAGCCAGCTCCTCAAGTTCATCGCGATCGCTCTTGCCGTCGTCCTGGTGAGCGGTATCGGCGTCGCGTCGTACATCGTCTACGACCTCTCGAGCACGGTGTCGGCCAACGCGGTCGAGATCGAGAGCAACGAGCAGCTGCCTCCCGACATCAGGGAGTACGAGGGCGGATTCAATCTGCTTCTCACAGGTGTCGACACCTGTGAAGAGGCCTATGCGCAGTACTTCGGTGACCGGTGCAGCGGCGCGGACTCCGAAGGCACGCTCAACGACGTGAATCTCCTCGTGCATGTGTCGGAGGAGCCGCGCCGGATCACCGTCGTCAGCCTTCCCCGAGACATGATGGTCCCGATCCCCGAGTGCGAGGACGCCCAGGGCGACGTGCACTCCGCGATGAGCAAGCAGCAGATCAACACCGCGTACACCGACGGCGGACTCAACTGCGTCGCGAAGACCGTCTCCGACCTCACCGGCCAGGAGATCCAGTTCGCGGCATCCGTCACGTTCGGCGGTGTGATCGAGATCACGAATGCGATCGGCGGCGTCGAGGTGTGCCTCGCCTCGCCGATCAAGGATCGGCACACCGGTCTCGATCTCGCGGCCGGGAACCACGTGATCGAGGGGATCACGGCGCTGCAGTTCCTTCGCACGCGACACGGTGTCGGCGACGGCAGCGACCTCGGACGCATCGGCAACCAGCAGCAGTACATGTCGAGCCTGGCTCGCAAGCTGATCAGCGGTGAGATTCTCGGCAACGTCCCGATGATGCTGAAGCTCGCCACCACCGGCCTCGACAACGTCGAGCCGAGCACCTCGCTCGCAGACCCGATGAAGATCGTCCAGATCGCACTCGCGGTGAAGTCGGTGCCGTTCGAAGACATCGTCTTCCTTCAGTACCCGACGTTCACCGACTCGGACGACCCCAACCGCGTCGTGCCGGACAAGGAGTCCGCCGAGGCCATGTGGAACGCGATCAACGAGAACGCCCAGCTGCAGGTGACCCATCAGAACACCGAGAACGACGGAGTCGTCGTGACGGATCCTGCCACGCAGACTCCTGCGGAGGCGGCGACACCAGACCCCGCGGCGACCCCCGAGAACGTGGTGGCGCTGCCGGACACGATCAAGGGCAACTCGGCCGCGCAGCAGACCTGCTCGAACGGAAACGTGCGCTGACCTTCGCGCGCTGACCGCACGATCCATCCCGAAGAACCGCCTCTCCTGCCAGCCAGGGCGAGGGCGGTTCCTCGCGTCAGGGCGCAGGCGCCTCCGGTCGGTCGGTCGGCGGGTAGAGCACATCCATGAGAGCGCCGATGATGCCCGGCATGTCGACCGAGCGGTCGATCATCCACTGCAGCTGCAACCCGTCGGCGACCGCCTGGATCACCCGCGCCATGGTGTCCGGGTCGAGTATCGCCCGTCGGTCGGCGTCCTGGACGAAGGCGTCGGTGATGCTCTCGCGGAGTCGTTCGCTGCGCTCGAGGAAGTACTCATGGGCCGGATGCGCGGGGTCGGCGGCGTCGACCGAGAGACGGGAGAACAGCTCGACGACCCCGGGGACCTCGGTGTTGTGGCGGATTACGTCGATGAACGCGGACTTCGCGTCGGCCGGATCCAGCGTCTGAGGCGACATCGCATCATGTTCGTCTCGCTTGCGCAGCACCTCGGTGAAGAGCTCCTCCTTGCTGCCGAAGTAGTGCAGGAGCGCCGCAGGGGTCACGCCGACGAGTGCGGCGATCTGCTTGAGCGAGGCGTTCTGGTACCCATTGCGACCGATCACGTCGAGAGCGCTCTCGAGGATCTCCTCGCGCCTGGCGACGCCCTTCGCATATGAACCTCGTCGTGCCATTCCTCGAGAGTAATCCTGAACATCGTTTGGAATCCAATACTTACTGGCATATAGTTTTCGCAAGACACCGCCGTCGCCTGCGAAAGGAAGACCATGACCGACACCTCGGCATCCGATCTCACCCTCGAGGAGAAGGCATCGCTCACGAGCGGCGCTGACTTCTGGACCACGAAGGCCATCGACCGGGTCGGCCCGCCGTCGATCATGATGACCGACGGCCCGCACGGCCTGCGCAAGCAAGCCGGCGGCACCGATCACCTCGGTCTCTCGAGCAGCGTGCCGGCGACCTGCTTCCCACCCGCCGTCGGCATCGGCTCGTCGTTCGACCCCGAGATCATCGAGCGCGTCGGCGCAGCCATCGGGGTGGAGGCGGCGATCGAGGACGTCGCCATCGTGCTGGGCCCGGGCATCAACATCAAGCGGTCGCCGCTGTGCGGGCGCAACTTCGAGTACTTCTCCGAAGACCCGATCGTCTCGGGGATCCTCGGCGCCGCCTCCGTGCGCGGCGTGCAGTCGCAGGGCGTCGGCACCTCGCTCAAGCACTTCGCCGCGAACAACCAGGAGTTCGACCGCATGCGCGCGAGCTCCGACGTCGACCCGCGTCCGTTGCACGAGATCTACCTGCGCGGCTTCGAGCGCGTGGTCAAGGATGCTCAGCCGTGGACCGTCATGTGCTCGTACAACCGCATCAACGGGGTCTACGCCTCGGAGGACCCGTGGCTGCTCACGCAGGTGCTGCGCGATGACTGGGGCTTCGACGGCGTGGTCGTCTCGGACTGGGGCGCGGTCAGCGATCGCGTGGCGGGCGTCGCCGCCGGTCTCGATCTCGAGATGCCGTCGTCCGGCGGACGGACCGACGCTCAGCTCGTGGCCGCCGTGCGCGCCGGCCAGCTCGCAGAGAGTGTCCTCGATACAGCAGCGGATCGCGCGATCGCTCTCGTCCGCAAGGCACAGCGACGTCCGGCCGTCTCGGGCCCGCTCGACGTCGACGCGCACCATGCGCTCGCGAGAGAAGCGGCCGGCCGCTCGATCGTCCTGCTGAAGAACGACGGCGAGGTGCTGCCGCTCGCCGCCGAGCAGACGATCGCCGTCATCGGTGCCTTCGCCACCGAGCCGCGCTTCCAGGGCGCCGGATCCTCGCTGATCAACCCCACCCGCGTCGACAGAGCGCTGGACGAGCTGCGTGCCGTCGGCGGAGACAACGTCACGTACGCCGCCGGCTTCGCGGTCGAGGGCGGAGACATCGCGGCATCCGGTCGCTCGGCCGAGCACCTGCGCGCGGAGGCCGTCGCCGCCGCCTCCGCAGCGGATGTCGCGGTCGTGTTCCTCGGCCTCCCCGCTGCCGAGGAGTCGGAGGGCTTCGACCGCGAGCACATCGATCTTCCCGCCGCGCAGCTGGCGGTGCTCGACGCCGTGATCGCTGTGAACCCGAACACAGTGGTCGTGCTCTCGAACGGCGGCGTCGTGGCGCTGCCGTTCGCCGATCGCGTGCCGGCGATCGTCGAGAGCTGGCTGCTGGGTCAGGCCGGTGGAGGCGCCGTCGCCGATGTGCTGTACGGCGCGGTGAACCCGTCGGGAAAGCTCACCGAGACCGTGCCGGTGCGCCTCGAGGACAATCCGTCGTTCGGCAACTTCCCCGGCGAGTTCGGCCACGTCCGCTATGGCGAGGGCGTGCTGGTCGGCTACCGCTGGTATGACGCGAAGGGCCTCGACGTGACCTTCCCGTTCGGGCACGGACTCTCGTACACGACGTTCTCGTATGGTGACGCATCGGTCTCGGCTGCTGAGAACGGCGACGTCGTCGTCCGGGTCGACATCACGAACGAGGGCGCACGCGACGGCCGCGAGGTCGTGCAGGTCTATGCCGCTCCGGTGTCCTCCGCCGTGCAACGCGCGCCCCGGGAGCTCAAGGCCTTCGCATCGGTGGAGCTCACCGCGGGCGAGACCCGCACGGTCGAACTCGTCGTGCGCCGTGAAGACCTCGCCTACTGGGACGTGCGCGTCGACCGCTGGATCGTCGAGAGCGGCGAGTATCGGATCGATGTCGCGGCATCGAGTCGCGACATCCGCGCGACGGCGACCGTCGATGTCGCTGGTGATGTGGTCTCGCTGCCGCTGACGATGAACTCGTCGATCGGCGACGTGATGGCGCACCCCGTCGCTGGCCCGATCGTCATGGGTGCCCTCGGCGGGTTCCTGGGTGAGCTGACCGGTGCGGACTCGTCGGCCGCGTCCATGATGCCGAACGACGAGGCGATGCACAAGATGATGGCGTCGTTCCCGATCGGACGACTGATCGGCTTCCCCGGAGTCGACGTCACGCACGAGCAGATCGAGCAGTTGCTCGAGGGTGCGAACGCGGGATTGCTGACGCAGGGCTGAACCGCGCTGCAACGGGGCGGGTGACCTCGTCAGAGAACGGGCGAGAAGCGGATGCCGAGACCGTGGTGCTCGGTCTCCGTGAGGAAGCCGTCGGCTATGGTCACGGGCGACGGATCGGCCAGAGCGCCGAGCACGCCGAATCCTGCATCCTCAACATCCTCGACGAGCGGTTCGGACACGGTCTCGGGCAGCGTCAGGGCGAGCTGGCCCGAGAGCTCGGGCAGCAGGTGAGGATGCAGGGCGGCGCTGTGCGAGGCGGCGAGCTCGACGATGCGGAGGAACGGGGTGATGCCGCCGACGCGCACGATGTTGGGCTGCACGATCTGCGCGGCGCCCGCGCGGAGGAAGTCACCGAATCGGTGCACGGTGTGCAGGTTCTCGCCGACCGCGATGGGCACATCGATGCGACGGGCGAGCTCGGTGTGGCCGACGAGGTCGTCGGCGCGCAGCGGCTCTTCGATCCAGGCGAGGTCGAAGCGCGAGAGAGCATCGATCGACGTGGTCGCGCGGTCGAGATCCCATCGCTGGTTCGCGTCGATCATCAGCCCGCGATCGGGCCCGAGCAACGCCCGCACGGCGGCGACGCGCTCGATGTCCTCAGCGAGATCGGGCTTGCCCACCTTGATCTTCACGGCGCCGAAGCCCGCGTCGATCCAGCGCTGCACCTGGGCGAGCAGCTCGTCGAGCGAGTAGTGCAGGTTGACCCCTGAGCCGTAGGAGCGCACGCGCTCGCGTCGGCGGCCGATCAGGCGCGACACCGAGGTGGTGGCCGCACGCGCCTCTGCATCCCAGAGGGCGAGGTCGAGCCCTGCCAGCGCGATCGTCGTGATGCCACCACCGCCCGCTTCGAGCAGGAGCTCCCACAGGCCCTGCCAGGCCTCGCCGGGAACAGCAGAGCGGCCTACGGATGCGGGGGCGATGTCGTGCTCGAGCAGGGCATGCACCGCGGGCGCGCCGATCTGCGGGCTCCACGAGAATCCCCAGCCCTCGCCCCCGTCGGAGCGCACGACGTGCGTGGCGATGACGCCGACGGAGGTCACGTCGGCGGCCCACGGGCGCGTCAGCGGCACTCGTTGCAGGCGCGTCGTCAGGCTCCGGATGGTGGTCACAGCAGTGCGCGTCCTGCCACGAGGATCTCGGCGAGGGGCGTCCCCTGTGCCGCGAAGAGGGAGATTGCGGAGTCCATGTCGAGCCTTCAGAGGGCGGATGAGGAGGCGGAGGCGAGTTCGGTGCGCCAGGTGCGCGTCGGTCGCCAGCCCAGCAGGCGGGCGGCCTTGGCGGAGGAGAAGGCGGGGGAGCTGCCGGTCAACGCCGCAGCCGCATGCTCGGTGCCGGGGTGGAACCGGGGGAGCAGCTCGCTCAGGGAT
>JAESFY010000113.1_pt1 | contig 46164 bp, 51 predicted proteins | sample 9266201 | NCBI WGS metagenome assembly JAESFY01 (sample SAMN14515071, study PRJNA621656) | algae metagenome | isolation source: Nodosilinea sp. WJT8-NPBG4 and co-occurring heterotrophs from soil, lower... | place: USA: Pinto Basin, Colorado Desert, California | collected 2006-05-27 | reverse complement strand
TCTGCGTCCACGACTCGCTCGGCACGGCGAGGGCCGTGTCACCGTCGGAGGTCAGCGTGAGGGCGTTCTCCGAGAACGTGGACGGGTCGAGGGCGTCGATCGTGGCGGCCACGGCATCCGTGTCGACGAACTCGTTGGCCGAGAGCGTGCGCACCTGCGGGAGGGAGATGCCGCCGATCACGTCGGGGAGGTCGCCCGCGGCAGCGGACGAGGTCAGCAGCTGGGCGAACTGGTCTTCTGCGACGGAGACGAGCTCGACGTCGATGCCGGACTCCTCGGTGAACGCGTCGACGATCTCCTGCGTCGCGGCGACGCGGTCGGGCAGGTCTTCCTGGAGCCAGAAGGTGATGCTGTCGCCGCCTTCGTCACCCCCGCCGCCGTCGTCGGAGCTGGTGCATCCGGTGAGGGCGAGCGCGGTCAGACCGACCACGGCCATTGCTGCTGCTGTCGCACGGGTCTTCACTATGCGCCTCCTTGCGCTGAGGTACTGCAGGTCTTGGGGCTCGTCGAGATGCCGACGTCATTAAGACTAAAAGCTAGACATAAGTCGCCTAGCTGTCAAGCATTATGCTGAGACCGATCACCATGGAGGTGGAGATGTCCGGTCCCGGCGATGTGCTCGAACTGATCCGTGAGCGTCGAGCCTTCACTCGCGGCGACGTCCTGGAGGTCACCGGCCTGTCGCGGATGACCGTGGCGACCCGCATCGACGCCCTGCTCGACGCCCGGCTGATCGTCGAATCCGGCACCGAGAAGGTCTCGGCAGGACGCCCCTCCCGCAAGCTCGAGTTCAACACCGCGCATGCGCACGTGATCGCCGCGAGCGTCGACACCACGCACACCACGGTCGCCCTCACCGATCTCGCCGGACGCATCGTCGTCGAGGAGCGCGTCGAGGTGGCCGTCGCCGACGGGCCGGATGCGACGCTCAACGCCATCGCCGACCATGCGGCGCGGTTGCTCGATCGCGCCGGGATCGCCCGCGCCGACGTCGCCGCGATCGCCCTCAGCATCCCCGGCCCCGTCGATCCCGACACCGATCGCCCGAGCCAGCCGCCGATCATGCCGGGCTGGGACGCCTACCCGATCCCCGATCATCTCAACGGCGCCCTCGGCGTGCCCGTACTGGTCTCCAACGATGCGGATGCCGCGGCGCTCGGAGAGCAGCGCGCCGCGCATCCGAACTCCCGATCGCTGTGCTTCCTCAAGGTCTCGTCCGGCATCGGCACGGGGATCGTGCTGGGTGGACGGGTGTACCGCGGGGCCGACGGAGGTGCCGGCGACATCGGCCATGTGAAGATCGCGGGACACGGCGACCTGCTGTGCCAGTGCGGAGCGCGCGGATGCCTCGCCGCAGCGGCATCCGGTCGTGCCGTCGCACGCGCGCTGACCGAGCTCGGCAAGCCTGCGGCGTCGGCATCCGACGTCGGCGCATACCTCGCTGACGGAGACCCGGATGCCGCGAACCTGACGCAGCAGGCGGGCCGCCTGATCGGCGAGGTCGTGGCGACGGTCGTCTCGCTGCTCAACCCCGCCGAGGTGGTGCTCGGCGGGATGCTGGCGTCGCCTCCGCTGCTCGCCGGGGTGCGCGAGACCCTCTACCCCCGCTCGCTCCCGCGGGCGACACGCCACCTCAGCATCAGTCAGTCGACGCTCGGCGAGAAGGCCACCGTGGTCGGGCTCGCCGCGATGGTCGTGGAGCGCGAGTACTCGGTGACCGCGGTCAACGCGGCGCTCGCGCGGTCCTGACGCGCGTCGGCCGCGGTCAGCGGTCGGTGAGCGACGAGGCCGACGACGGCGGGGCGCCGACCGCATCCACCGGGATGACGGAGGCGCGCTCCTTCGTCAGTCGCGCACCGGCGACCCGATCGGTGCGGAACCAGCGGATGCCGTCGGCCAGCCGGCAGTGGCCGACGAGGTACCAGTGCCCCCGGGTGAAAGCGAGGAGGATCGGGTCGACTTTCCGCGTCGTGGCGGCACCCCCGTGGTCGACGTAGTCGAGGGTGACGACCCGCATCTCGTTCAGCGCGTGCTCGAGGGCGCGCTCCACCCTGGCACCCGCAGGCGCGGAGCTCTCGTCGATCCAGACCCGATCGGTGAGCCGGGTCGCGCGGTCTCGTGCCCCGCTGTCCATGACGCTCAGCACCTTGTTCAGCGCACCGCGCAGGTGCTCGGCGAAGGGCTGCTCGTGATGGACCGCGGCGGCGGCCGCGAGACCGGCGACTTCGGCCTCGGTGAAGTTGACCGGCGGAAGTGTGGCGCCGGCATCGACCACGTATCCGCCGCCCGGCCCCGGTCTGGCCCAGGCGGGGAAGCCGGAGTGCTGCAGGGTCGAGATGTCGCGCTTGATCGTGCGTGTGCTCACCTCGAAGATCGCCGCCAGGCGCTCGGCCGTCCGTCCGGCCTGACCGGCACGCCGCAGTTCCTCACGGATGGCATAGAGCCGGTCGGTGCGATTCATGTGTAAATGGTGACATAGGGGTGACATCCGAGGGCGGAATGATCGAAGAATGATCAACGCATCCGAGACCATCCTGTTCGTCAGCGGCGCCGGGCTCAGCCCTCGGATCTGGGACGGCGTGCGCGACGACCTCGCCCTCCCCTCCGTGGTCGCGCCGCGCCCGGGGGGCGCCGCGTCATCCCTGCGCGATTACGCCGAAACGGCGATAGCGAGCGCCGGGAACGGCCGCTTCACGATCGTCGCCCACTCGATCGGCGGCGTGGTAGCAAGCGAGATCCTGCGGCTCGCCCCGGAGCGGGTGAACGGGCTGCTCGCCGTGTCGGCCGTGATCCCCCGCGCCGGGGAGTCCTTTGTGTCGGCGATGCCGGTGCCGAACCGGTGGATCCTGCCGGTGGCGCTGCGACTGGGCGGGACCCGGCCTCCGGAGTCCGCCATCCGTGGCAGCCTCGGGCATGGACTCGACGAGAAGGAGGCCGATCGGATCGTCGCCGAGTTCACTCCGGAGTCACAACGGCTCTACCTCGACAAGACGCTCGGTCGCTCCTGGACGGGACGGACGGGATACGTGACGACCACGGAGGATCGGGAGCTGCCTGCGTCGATGCAGCGGCGCTTCGCCGAGCGCCTCGGCGCGGAGTGGAGCGAGGAGCTCGTCACCGGCCACCTGCCGATGCTTCAGGATCCGGTGCAGACCGCGGCCGCCATCCGCCGCTTCGTCGGCGCCTGAAAACCGGTCCGACGGATACGATTCAGGGATGACGAAAACGGATCCGGACGACGTCTCCATCGGCGGCGAGATGATCCGCCTCGGACAGTTCCTGAAGTACTCGGGGCTCCTCGACTCCGGCGGCGACGCCAAGGAGGTCGTGATCGACGGCTACGTCACGGTCAACGGTGAAGTCGATCGCCGCCGCGGACGGCAGCTGCACGACGGCGATCTCGTGACATTCGAGGGACGCACGGTTCGCGTCCGGCCCTGACGGCGGTTTTCGAATCGCGCAACTGGTCGCTTCCGGGCGCCGATTCGCGCCATTCGCGCGATATGAAAGCAGTGGCGGTCGAGCTAGAAGGTGCCGTTGAACTGCAGGTTGCCGACCAGGACCACGTCGACCGTGTCGGGGGCGACCGTGTCGGGGGCGACCGTGATCGTGTAGGTGCTGCCGGCCGGGAACGGACCGGTGATCTGCACGTTGCCGATGTCGCCCGACTCCGCTCCGGCGGGAAGCTCGACGCGGTTCATCAGCGTGACGACGTTGCGCTCCCGGAAGGCCGTCCAGTTGGCCGAGGCGTTCACGAGCGTGTCCGCGATCCCGTCGATCTCGGGGAGGAAGATCGTGATCCGGAGCAAGTTGATCGGGTAGGAGACCGTCGACGTCGCGCCATTGTAGTTGGTCCCGGCGAGGAAGATCCCCGCATTCGCGAAGGCGTTGCCGGTGAGGAACAGCGTGCCGCCGTTTTGCGTGGAGGCCGCGGCGAGAGGCGTGGCGACGGCGGCGGCGATCATCGGTACGCTCCATGCGGCCCCTCGCAGAAGGCTCCGTCGATCGACCCCGTGAGACTCATCTGATTCGCGCATTGTTCCCCCCGCTTGCGTCGATTGAGTGTTGACAGTGTAAGTCGATCACCAGCCGAGGAGCGCGAGAGCCCCGGTCGCGGCGGCCGCGATGGCACCCGTCCACAGCACGATCGCGATGACCTGCCAGAGGATGACCCACTCCTTGCGCACACCGGATGCGACGAAGAACGCGGCCGTGAGCATGGTGGGCAGAGCGAGAGGCGCGATGAGGCTCGCACCGGGCACACCGAAGCGCACCAGCCAGCGGCCGAGCCTCTCCCGGCCCTTGGACTTGTGCGTCGTCGTCGAGTCGTCGTCGCCCGACGGCTCGGCACGGTCGGCGCCATCCGTCGTGGCAGTCGCCGTCGACGCGGTGGTCGAACCCGAGCCGACGGCAACGCTCGCCTTCTGCGACTCGGCCCGCGCGGCGCGCCGTGTGACGATGCCGCCGCGAACCCGTGAACTGAGCAGCACCACCGCGACCACGCACAGGATGTTCCCCGCCATCGCGGCGATCGCCGCGACGATCGGGTTGATGCCGGCGATGATGCCGAACGCCGCCGCACCTTCGCCCTCGATGTAGGGGATGGCCGCGACGACCGCGACCATCAAGGGCTGGAGGATGTCGGGAACCTGGTTGATGAAGTCCTGCAGCCAGGGGTACGGGTTGTCCATGTCTCGTCTCTTTCGATGTCGGATGCCGGATGTCGGCATCCGCCTGTAGACGCAGTCAAGACCGTGTTCTCAGAACAGGGTCAAGCCCGACCACCGTGGGCATCTCGACGCTTGACCCTGTTCCGGGAACAGGGTCTTGAATGGGAGCGACGAAAGGATGTGACACCGATGGCATGGAGCACGAGCGAAATGGCGGCTCTCGCCGGAACGACCGTCAACACCGTTCGGCACTACCACCGCTCGGGTCTGCTCGATGAGCCGGAACGGATGTCGAACGGATACAAGCAGTACGGCGCGCGCCACCTCGTGCGTTTGCTGCAGATCCGCCGACTCCGCGATCTCGGGGTGCCGCTCGCCCAGATCGAGGCGGTCGGTTTGGACAGCGGCGCCGATTCCAGCCAGGCACTACTCGCGATCGATGCCGACCTCGCGGCGAGCATCGATCGTCTGCAGCGTGCACGGGCCGAGATCCGGGCCATCCTGGAGGGTGCGACGGCGACCGACGTGCCGGCCGGATTCGAAGACGTCGCCGGAAAGCTGTCCGGCCCGAACCGGTCACTCATGCTGGTCTACTCGCAGCTCTACGACGAGTCGGCCATGTCGGATGTCAAGAAGATGGTCCAGGACGAGCCTGACGACATGAACAACGAGTTCGACACTCTCCCGGCTGACGCCGACGAGGCCACTCGCGAGCGCATCGCCGTTGCACTCGCCCCGCAGCTCGCGCAGCACATCTCCGACTACCCCTGGCTGATGCAGCCCGCTGAACACCTTTCCAAAGGCATGCGGGTGACGCAGGAGACGTTCATCGAGACGGTCAGAGAGTTGTACAACGAGGCGCAGCTCCACGTCCTCGCCCGCGCGAGCATTCTCGCCACGGGAGGGGATGCCGCATCCACGCCGAAAGACGACGGAACACCCGACGAAGGAGAATCGCATGCCCGATGACCTCGAACATCAGACCGCAGCGGAGCCGGAGAGCACCACGGGTGAGGCCGAGCGGATGTCGCCGGACCCTCTGCTCGTCGAAGACGTCCTGCTTCTGCTCTTCCAGCCGGATTCCGGTTCGATCGCCGGCGAGAACATCCTCTTCTACGTGCTCGGCGGCGCCGTGCTCACCGACCTCGCCCTCATCGGGCGGGCCGAAGCGGAGAAGCGCGGCCTCTCGACGCGCGTCGAGGCGACCGGCGACGGTGTCATGCCGGATGCCCTTCTCGACCCGGCGTGGTCGTACCTGGCGGAGAAGCCGCGCGGAGTGCAGACCGTGATCGCTGCGATCGGCCCGGAGTTGCGAGGACCGGTCCTCGATCGGCTCGTGGCGCGGGGCGACCTGACCCGCACGAAGGGCAAGTCCCTCGGCATCTTCCCGTCCACGAAGCTCGCCCTCGGCAGCGAGCGGCGGGCGATGCTGATCGAGCGGGTGCACGCAGCGCTCATCGACGGCGAGGCGCCCGACCCGCGCACCGCTGCCAGCATCGCGCTCCTCTCAGCGAGCGGCACACTGCCGCAGTTCCACAGCGAGATCCCGTGGAGCGGTGACGTCTACACCCGCGGCAAGGAACTCGAGCGGGGCGACTGGGGTGCCGCCGCGGCATCCTCTGCAGTGGCTCGCACGATGAACGCGGTCATCGCCAATGCGGTCATCGCGGCCACCGTGTTGCCGCGGAGCTGAGGGATCTCGTACGGAGACCGCAGAGCGCCTCGGAGCGGGATATGGTGGCGCGCATGGAGGACAGTGCTGACATCCCGACGTCCACACCGCTCGACGGATGGTTGGGCGCGCTCGCCCAACCATCCGGGTCGCCGGGTGGTGGCGCGGCATCCGGAGTGATGCTGGGGATCGCCGCCTCGCTGCTGCGGATGGTCGCGGAGTACACCGACGATGACGCCAGGGCGTCGGAATGCGGCGACCGCCTCGCCGAGTCGCGCGGCGAGGTGCTCGCCGCCGTCGAGGCCGACGGAGTCGCGTCTGCGGACTTCGGGGCGGCGCTCGCTCTGCCGACGGACGATCCGGACCGCGATCGCCGCGTGGGCGAGGCCGCGGTCGACGCTGCCGAGTCGTCGGCGCAGCTGGGCGGCATCGGCATCCGGCTGGTCGCCGAGGTGCGCCTGCTCGCGGAGATCGGGAACCCGCATCTGAGCGCCGATCTGGCCGTCGCTGTGGAGGCTCTGCGCGCCGGCGCCGCCGGCGCGCTCATCAACCTCCGCGGGGATCTGAAGATGGCCCGCGCGCACGCCGCTGCGTCGCTGACTCCCCTGGAGGCCGCTGCCTCGCGCCTGTCCGACGCCGTGCGCGAGACAGCGCGGATCGCCGATGAACTCTCGATGAAGGAGACGACATGACCGAACGCTTCGCTTTCGAGCTGCAGATCGCCCCGGAGATGGTCGACCAGTACGTGGCCCGGCACACACCGGTGTGGCCCGAGATGCTCGCCGAGATCGCGGCGTCCGGCCGGCGCAACTATTCGCTCTTCCTCGGCGAGGGCGGGCGGCTCTTCGGCTACTACGAGACCGACGACGATGAGGCGGCGCAACGGTATCTGGCCGCGTCGCCCGTCGCAACGAAGTGGGAGTCCTCGATGGCGGAGTTCTTCGTCGGCCTCGAGGGTCGCGCCGACCAGGCCGCGACGTCGCTCACCGAGGTGTTCAACCTGCAGGATCAGTTGACGGCATCCGAGGATGAACGTCGGAGGAGCTCGTGATGAACGTGCCCTTCTTCTGGGTGGACGTCTTCGCCGCCACGCCCCTCGCAGGGAACCCGCTCTCCCTCGTTCCGGATGCTGACGCCCTGCCCACCGAGACGATGCAGGCGATCGCGCGGGAGTTCAACCAGTCAGAGACGACGTTCCTCGTGCGCCCGACGATCGCGGGAGCGGATCATCGACTCCGGTCATTCACCCCGGGCGGTTTCGAGGTGCTGGGCGCCGGACACAACGCGATGGGCGCATGGCTCTGGCTGGCCCTCTCGGGGCGACTCGACGAGGGCCGGGGGCGGTACGTGCAGCAGATCGGTGACGAGCTGCTGCCGGTCGGCGTCGCACGAGACGACGCAGGTGGTGCTGTCGTGACGATGCAGCAATCGGAGCCACGATTCCTGGCGAGAGTCGGCGCAGAGACCCGCGCCGCTCTAGCCCACGCACTCGGGCTCGGCGTGGGCGACCTCAGCGACGAGCGCTCGGCGGAGGTCGTCTCCACCGGTGCCGAGCACCTGCTGGTGCCCGTGCGGGGCAGGGAAGCCGTCGATGCGGCCCAGCCCGACACCGCAACGCTGCGCGCACTCCTGGCTGAGATCGGCGCCGAAGGCTGCTACGTCTACACGACGGATGCCGATCCGACATCGGGAATCGCCGCCTACGCACGATTCTTCAATCCGACGGTCGGGATCGCTGAGGACCCTGCGACCGGCACGGCGGCCGGGCCCCTCGCGGCGCTCCTCGTGCGGGACGGACTCGCATCCGAGGGCACGTCGATCACCGTGGAGCAGGGAACGGCACTCGGGCGGCCGAGCCGCATAGGGCTGCGGGTCGACGGACCCGTCGTGACGATCTCGGGCTCGGGCATCATCGTCGCCGAGGGAGTTCTGCGCCTCTGATCGGGGCATCCTCGCCTCGAAGGCTCTCGGCCGGACGCTGATCGTCGGCGGCGCGCGCCTCCGACACGAGGACCATCCCCACGCCCACACCGCATAGCAGGAAGCCGAGCAGCGTCACGACCGTGAGGCTCTCACCGAGCATCAGCGCGCCGGTGACCGCCGTGAACGGAGCGATGAGGAACAGCAGGGCGTTGAGCGCCGTGATGCCGATGCGGCGCAGCAGCCACCAGTACAGGCCGTAGGCGGAGAGCGTGGGGAAGACCGCGGCGAGCGCCGTGGCGATCCAGAACGACACCGAGGACGGTGGCATCAGGGTGCCGGTCACGGCAGCCAGCACCACGAGCGCGGCCGCCGTCACGGTCGCGTGCACCGTCAATGTCGTGAGCACACGGGTCTGCATCTGCGAACGGCGCTGGATGAGCGTGCCGGCGATCAGGCATGCCATCGCGACGGCGAGAAGCAGGAAGACGAGCGGGTGCGCGTCGGATTGGCCGAACTGCGATCGAGCGACGAGCACGACGCCGAGACCACCCAGGATCAGGCCGAGCCACTGCATCCCCCGCACCTTCAAACCCAGCAGCGGGCCGACGAGCATCGCGACCACGAGCGGCTGCACGGCGTCGATCAGCGCGACCGTGCCGGTGGCGATGCCCGCAGCCAGCGCGCCGTAGATGGCGGCGCAGTAGCCGAACTGCGAGAACAATCCGATGGCCGCCTGCCCTCGCAGATCGGATGCCGTGAGGTCGCGAGCGGCACCCGTGGCGGCCACGACGATCAGCAGGACGACCGCCAGCGGCACGAATCTCCAGACGAGCAGCGTCAGTGGCGCAGCGTCGACGGTCGCGATGGCCGCGATGAGGAACCCGGAGCTCCAGGTGACCACGAACGCGATGGCGGCCGCCACGGTGACCACCCTGGGAAGTATACCGATCTGTTTACTCATGATCCCGACTATACAGGTTGGTATACTCGGGTGCATGACCCATCCCGTTCCCGCGCTCGCTCCCCTCACTCCCGGCGCACGTCGAGTGCTCGATGCGGCGTCGCTGCTGTTCTACGAGAAGGGCATCCACGCGGTCGGCGTCGACACGATCGCGGAGGTTGCCGGCGTCACGAAGAAGACGCTCTACGACCGGTTCGGCTCGAAGGAGGCGCTGGTCGTCGCCTACCTCCAGCACCGTGACGCCCGGTGGCGCGACTTCGTGGCGGAGCGTCTCGCGCTCTCGCCGGAGCCCGGCGCAGAGCGGATCCTGGCGATCTTCGACGCGGCCGAGTCCTGGTCCGAGGACAACAGCTCCAAGGGATGCAGTGCGATCAACGCCCGCGCCGAGATCGGCGACGGGCATGACGGGCATCCCGTGTTCCCCGAGGTCTCACGCCAGAAGGTGTGGCTGCTCGACCTCTTCGAACAGCTCTGCCGCGAGGCCGCAGTTCCCGACCCGCGCTCGATGGCAGAGGCGATGATGCTTCTCTACGAGGGGGCGATCGTGACGGTCGGAATGGAGACCTTCGCGAACCCGTTCCGCGCGGCGCGGAGGGTGGCGGCGGCGATGGTCGCGTGATCCGCGCCTCCGTCGTGGTGATGCCACCCGCAGTCGAGCCCCCGTTGGTCAGCCGACGACGACGTCGCCGGCCTCGATCGTAGGGACCAGCCTCGAAGGCCCGTCGTCTCGATGACCGTCGTCGACGATCCGCTGCAGCAGTGCTGCGACGGATGCCGGAATGGTCGTGTCGATCTTCCGGTCGGTGCTGGCTCCGAGGATGTGCGCGAGCGTCGCGTGGGCCGAAGCGATGGTCGAGACGTCTCCCGGGTAGATCGTGGCTTCGGCGTCCTGCGAGATCTCCCGCCCGACCTCGGCGGCGAGGTGCACCATCGCCGTCATGCGGTCGGCGAGCGCGGTGGCCTCGATCCCCTCGGCGCGGGCCAGAGCGACGCCGTGGCTCCAGCCCGCGACCGTCGTCCAGAACGCGTCGAGCAGCGCGAGGTCGAGGGCGGCGACGGTGCCGGCGTCCTCACCCATGAAGGCGACCTCGGGAGCGATGACCTCGAGCACGGGGCGGGCAAGGTCATAGATTCCACGGGCTCCCCCCACAACTGCGGTCGAGCCCGGCTGGCCGACGAGGATGGACGGAGTCAGCATGGAACCTCCCAGATAGCGCGCTCCGCGATCGGCCGCCCAGGATGCGAGCTCCCGCGCAGACGAGGGGGTGTCGGAGCTGAGGTTCACGATGACGGGACTCGCCGCGTTGAGATCAGCGCGAGTCAGGATCTCCCGCGCGACCTCGTTGCCGCGAACAGAGATCACCGCGACACCAGCGCCTGCGAGCGCCTCTGCGGGCGTCGCGGCCACTTGCGCTCCCAGCGATTCGAGATCGTCGGCCCTCTCGGCCGAGCGATTCCACACCGACGTCGGGTGACCGGCGGAGTGGAAGGCGTGTGCGATGGCGTGTCCCATGGGACCGAGTCCGAGGACCGCGAGCTTTGCGTTCATGCTTTCACCCTGAATCACCACGATCTGATCGGCAAGTACCCACTTTCTGGTGCGGTAGCCACCGATTGGTTAGTATTGCGGGATGTCAGAGGCATTCGAGGGTGGACCGTTCACGTGCGGCTTGGATGCGGCCGTGGCGGTCGTCGGCGGCAAATGGAAGCCCCTGATCCTCTGGGCGCTGCACGAAGAGCCTCGTCGCTTCGGCGAACTGAGACGGCACGTTCGTGGTGTGAGCGAGAAGATGCTCACCCAGCAGCTGCGCGAACTGGAGCATGACGGCATCGTGCACCGAGAGGTGCACCGCGAGGTGCCACCGCGTGTGGTGTATTCGCTCACTCCGCTCGGTGTCTCCCTCAACCGGGCGCTGGTTCCGCTCGGCGACTGGGGAGAGACGAACCTCTCGACGATCGTCTCTCGCTCGGTGACCGCATAGCGATCAGCGGCCGTTCCCCGGACGCTCAGCCCCGTGCCCGGTACGACCTACGAACGAAAAGGTGCGTAGAGCACTAATTAGTGCGTACTTGTGACCTCGACGGAGAGCACACAGGATCGGATCGTCGCTCGCCCGATCGACTGCTCCAGCTGCGTGAGGAACCGCACCCCATGAATGAAACGTCCACCGTCAGCCTCCTCGGACTCGGCCATATGGGACACGCGCTCGGCGCGGCGCTCGTCTCCGCCGGCATCTCACCCACCGTGTGGAATCGCACGTCGGGGAAGGCGACCGATCTCATCGCGGGCGGCGCCATGGAAGCGAAGAACCCGCGCGACGCCATCGAGAACGCCGAGCTCGTGGTCGTGTGCCTGTTGGACCACGCGTCCGTCCAGGAGAACCTGGCACCCGTCGTCGACGCGCTTCGCGGACGGACTCTGGTCAACCTCACCACCACATCCCCGGAGGAGGCGCGCGAGCTCGGCCGCTGGGCCGAAGCCGGCGGCATCGAGTACCTCGACGGCGGCATCATGGCTGTGCCGTCGATGATCGCGACCCCCGCCTCGGAGATCTTCTACAGCGGCGACGAGAGCGCATTCGATCGCTTCCGACCCATTCTCGACCTCTGGGGGAAGAGCAGCTTCTTCGGCCGCGACCCTGGACTCGCGTCACTGCACGATCTCGCTCTGCTCTCCAGCATGTACGTGATGTTCGCCGGGTATATGCAGGGCGCGGCTCTCGTCGCGACCGCCGGTGTCAGCGCCACCGACTTCGCCGCGCGCGCGGCGGCCTGGATCTCGGCGATGACCGGCGAACTGGCAGAGTACGGGCGTGTGATCGACGGCGGCGACTACTCGGTGCCTGGTCAGCAGAGCCTCGATTTCTCCGATCTCTCCACGATGCTCGCCGCTGCCGACGACATGGGCGTCGGCAGCGGACCGATCCGAATGGTCCAGGAGCTCATCGATACGCAGCGCGCAGCAGGACACGGCGGCGATGCGCTGGCGCGGATCTTCGAGTCTCTGGCACGGCGAACGCCGACGCACGCCAGCGACGATTCGAAATGACGCGGATCGCCCCCGAACCGACCGACCGGTCGGTTCGGGGGTTATTCTCGGAGTATGAGCCGCCTCGTCCGCATCCCCCCGGCCCTCCACGAAGTCCTCGGGCGTACCCAGGCGCCCGCTCAGCTCGTCCTCGTGTCACTCGCGGCCGTCGGTCTCGGTGCAGCGATCTGCATCGCCGGCGCCGACGCACTGGCGGAAGTCTCCGCCTGGCGTGCGGTGCTCGCCGCAGTGCTGATCATCGATGTCGCCGCCGGCTGTGTCGCCAACTTCACAACCGGCACCGACCGCCACTACGCCGAGCGTCCGAGAAGTCGGTGGATCTTCATCGCAGTGCACTGGCACCTCGTCGTGGTGGGACTGCTGCTGGAGGTCGCTGTGATCCCCCTGCTCATCGTCACGCTATACGCCCTGCTGGCCGCCGTGGCCGTCAATCTGCTCCACCGCCACCCGGTGCAGGTCACTGTGGGCGGCACCCTGATGGCCGCGGGCATCGTGGGAGTCGTGCTCTGGATGCCGGCGGGTACGCCGCTCTTCCTGGTGGCGACGTCCGGTCTCTTCATCGTGAAAGTAGTGTTCGCGTTCGCCGTCACCCATCACCCTGCTGCTGCAGAGGCGTCGTCCGCCGATCTGAGCGGGCAGCACCTGTGATCGCGGCGCGAGGCACGGCGCGCGAGCGCATCCTCGAGCAGTCCTTCCTGTTGTTCCTCGCCCGGGGGTTCGACGCCACGAGCATGTCGGACATCGTCCGGGCGACGGGGATGTCGAAGGGTGCCGTCTACCACCACTTCACAAGCAAGGATGAGCTCTTCTCGGCGGCCATCCGTCGATACTTCGTCGATGTCGTCGCCGAAGGGGCATCGGGTCATGAGGTCGGCGGCTTCGCCGACGAGGTTCGCGCCACCGCCGCCGCCCTCACCGACGCGTTGAGCCACGCGATGTCACTCGGTGCCGATACGACCGCCTACTACCGCTTCCTCTCCTCTGCGATCGACCGCCGGCGCTCCGATGTTCAGCACGCTCTGGACGCGCGCCGCGCACGACTCTCCGAAGCCGCGGAGCGAGACGCGCGCAATGGCGCGCGGCGTCACCGCATCGCGCCCGGCGTCCTCGCGAAGATGGCGCTCACGACGATCGAGGGTGCCGCGCTGCTCGCGTCGGTGGACGAGCCGGGGCACATGGCCGACCACATCGACGACGCGGTGGAGCAGTTCCTATCCCTCGTGCGCGCCGCCGAACGGTGAGCCACACCGCAGCGGCGCTGGATGTGTGGGACCGTCGACCTGTAACCAACAGATAAGAAACTAAGTGTTGGTAAGCTGAGCTCATGCCCACACCTGTCGGCGATGCCATCCCGGTCGAACCGGTCTCGTTCGAGACCTTCGACTGGACGCCTCGCGCGCCACAGATGCACTCCCGCGCCGAGGTCGAACGGCAGACCGGGTCCTATGAAGCGGCGATCACGCCCTCGATAGCGTCTTGGGCTTCTCGCCTATCAAATGAAGATTCCACGGACGTGGAGGACGCGACTCGACAGCTGGTCGCTTTCGACCAGCATGCGCAGCGCACTCTCGGCAGCGGCAATCCGGCCTTGGGGCCGATGACAGCGATCCTGCTGCGCACAGAGTCAGCCTCGAGCTCACAGATCGAGCATCTGACCACATCGGCGAAGCAGCTCGCCCTCGCGGAGATCGACGAGAGCGACAAAGCGAACGCACTGACCGTCATCGGCAACGTCCGTGCTATGGAAGCCGCACTGCAGCTGGCCGATGCCATCAGCCCTGACTCGATTCTCGCCATGCACAGGGCACTGATGCTTCACCAGCGCGGATTCGATCCGGTCGATGCCGGCCGGTTCCGCTCCGAGCAGGTGTGGATCGGGCCCGGGGATGCCGGCCCTCGGACGGCCGACTTCGTCGCTCCGCACCACGACCGCATCCCCGGTGCCATCGCCGACCTCGTCGCGTTCGTCGGGCGCCAGGACCTGCCGGTGCTCGTTCAGGTCGCCGTCGCGCACGCGCAGTTCGAGACCATCCACCCGTTCCCCGACGGGAATGGCCGAACCGGACGCGCCCTCGCTCAGTCGATCCTTCGCAACAAAGGGCTCGTCGGCTCGACCGCAGTGCCGATCTCGGCTGGGCTCCTCGTCGATGTCGACAGATACTTCGGCGCGCTGGGCTCGTTCCGCGACGGGGACGCTGGACCGATCATCCGCGAGTTCGCGATGGCGAGCCGCATCGCTGCGACCACCGGCACGAAGCTGGTCGACGACCTCGCTGCGCAACTCGAGGGATCCTGCACGAAGATGAAAGGCATCCGCTCCGACGCTGCCGCATGGAAGCTTCTCCCGACCCTCGTCGGCCAGCCCGCGGTGAACACGAAGTATCTGATGAACGAGCTCGGGTTCGGGGAGATGGCCGCTCTTCGCGCGCTCGACGTGCTCGTCGACCGCGGCGTACTGACCGAGACGACGGGTAAGACCCGCGGACGTGTCTGGCAGCACCGCGGCATCTTCGAGGTGCTGGACGACTACGCCGCCGAGATCCGCCGGATGTCGGCGCGCTGATCGGATGGACGCGGGTGGGGCCGGCATTCCAGCCCACCCCACCCGCATCCCTCCGGTCGCGCGCTCCGCTCAGCAGAACGAGGTCGCTGCCTCCCACGCCTGCGGCGCCTCGGCGTGGCCCTCGCGGGTCACGGCGGCCTCGATCAGACCGTACGACCGGTCGGAGGCGAAGAAGACCTCGTTCGGGTTGTCGAGCTCGAACGGCGCCAGGTCGACGACGAAGTGGTGCTTGTTCGGCATCGACATGCGGATCTCGGCGATCTCGGGATACGCCTCGAGCACGACGCGCCCCATGTCGAACAGGGTGGTCTGCAGGGCGGCCGAGTAGCGACGCGTGAACTCCTCGAGCAGCAGGCGCTTCACATCGTCGTAGACGGCGGTGAAGTCGAGGTCGCCCAGCACCACGCCCGGCGCATAGCGCCACCGCGCCGTGACCTCGGTCGCGAGGATGCGGTCGGTCGTCTCCTGCAGCGAGGTGTAGCGGTCGCGCGGGTAGCCGACGAAGCCGGACTGCGTGGTCTTCAGCACCGTGAGCCCCTTGAGGCCCGAGATGACGTGACGATCTGCGCCCTCGGCCAGCACGACCGCGGTGCGGGTCTCCTGCCCCTTGCGCACGAACGAGTGGTCGTGGCCTGCGCCCGCGACCGGGATGCGCTCCCACTCGTAGCTCTCCGCCGACCAGCGGCCGCCGTCGACCCACTCGAAGCTGCTGGTGAAGTGGTCCGCCAGGCGCAGCAGGAAGTTCTCGGGCGAGCCGATCCCGTCGCGGGCGAAGGCGAACACCGTGTTCTTCTGAGTGTCGGTCGGCACGACGTGAGCGTTGTCGCCGGCCAGGTGCGCTGCCGCGAAGTCTCCGCGCAACTGCGAGCTGACGTTCAGGTCTTCGATCTCGTGACGGTCGCTGTCACGGGTCACCTTGACGACGCGGACTTCGGCCTTGCCGTACTGGTTGGCACCGAGCACGATGCGGTCGGTCGGGGTCGTCGCCGCCTCGGTGCGGGTCAGGATGTCGGTCATGATCTCTCTAGCTTCCTCGGTAGGTCGAATAGGCGAAGGGGCTCAGCAGCAGCGGCACGTGGTAGTGCCGCGCCTCGTCTTCGACGACGAACGTGAGCAGGACTTCGGGGAAAAAGGTGGGGGTGCCGCTTGTTGCGAAGTACGCGCCGGTGTCGAAGCGGAGTCGGTACTCGCCTGACGGCAGCTGCTCGGGCCCGAGCTGCTTCGCTCGGCCGTCGGCATCCGTCACGGCATTCGCGATCGGCTCCCACTCCCCCTCGCGGTGGGCGAAGAGCTCGACGGCCACGCCGGGAGCCGGCAGCCCTCGGACGGTATCGAGCACATGCGTGGTGATGTGCGAGACGGTGGTCATGCGGTCACGGTTCCTCTCAGTCGGAGCAGTGCGATCTCGCGCAGCTGCTCGGCCACGACGAGGTCTTCGACCTCGGGGTCGTTCTGCAGGCGCTCCTGCAGACTGGCGAGGATCTCGGCCGCGCTGCGCCCGGCGGCGCGGATCAGGAAGACCCGGCCGAACCGTTCCTCGTAGGCGATGTTCCCGGCGCGCAGCGCCTCCTGGATCTCGGCATCCGAGGGATCGACCCCGGCCTGCTCGGAACGGGACAGGGTCGATTCGCGGCTGTCACCCTGCGACCGCTCGCCGATGCGCGGATGGTGCGCCAGAGCCGCTTCGATCTCACGGGGAGTGAACGGCTCGGCCACGACGGTCGCCTGCGTCACGAGCGCCTCGATCGAGGGGAACGGCCGACGATCGACCAGTCCCTCGTACCACCGTCCGACGTCGACGCACGGGCGGAGAGCCGCGACGGCTTCGTCACGGTCGGCCCGGTTGAACTCCTCGAGCAGCATCACTCTGACCCTCCCGCTCCGACGGCGAGCGTCTCGCGGAGCCGCGCGACGTGTCCGTTCGGATCGACGTTGTACTCCACGGCCGAGACCACGCCGTCGGCATCCACGACGATCGTGCTGCGGATCACCCCGTCGAACGTGCGCCCGTTGACCGTCTTCTGACCCCATGCGCCCCAGGCCTTCGCCGCGGCGGCATCCTCGTCCGACAGCAGCGGGAAGCTCAGCTGCTCGGCGTCGGCGAATTCGGCGAGACGGGATGCCGGATCGGGCGAGATGCCCAGCACGACGTATCCCGCGCTCTGAAAGGCGCCGAGATTGTCGCGGAAGTCGCAGGCCTCGGTCGTGCACCCGGGGGTGAACGCGGCCGGGTAGAAGTAGACGATCGCGGGCGTGCCGCGCAGCTCGGAGAGCGTGCGGGTGGCGCCGGTCGCATCGGTCAGGGAGAGGTCGGGCGCCTGCTGGCCGACCTCGAGCTCCTCGGAAGAGTTGATCATGTGCGTGCTCCAATCTCGACGCGGCTGCGACGCAGCAGGCGTCCGCGCGGCACGTCCGCCGTCACCGGCACGCCGGCGAGGTAGGTCGTGCGCACGACTCCGCTGAGTTCGCGGCCGTCGTAGGGGGTGATCGGATGCCGGTGCGCGAGAGCCGCGGCATCCACTCGGAAGGTCTGTTCGGGGGCGAAGACGGCGAAGTCCGCGGCGAAGCCCTCCGCGATCCGGCCCTTGCCCTGGAGCCCGACGCGGGCCGCGGGCTTCTCGGACATGAGCGAGACGACGTGCTCGAGGGTGAGCCCGCGGCGCCGCCCCTCGGTCCAGATCAGGGGAAGGCCCAGCTGCAGCGAGGCGATCCCGCCCCACGCGATCGAGAAGTCGCCGTCGCCCGCGAACTTCAGCTCGGGCGTCGACGGGGAGTGGTCCGAGACGATGAAGTCGATCGTGCCGGCGGCGAGACCGCCCCACAGCTCGTCGCGGTTGTCCTCCTCGCGGATCGGCGGGCAGCACTTGAACGCGGTGCTGCCGTCGGGGATGTCCTCCGCCGCCAGGGTCAGATAGTGCGGACAGGTTTCGACGGTGAGGTCGACCCCGGCGGCACGCGCCGTGGCGATGCGACCGAGCGAGTCGGCGTTCGAGAGGTGCAGCACGTGCGCGCGCACGCCGGTGTCGGCGGCGCCGCGGATGACCTCGGCGATCGCGGCATCCTCGGCCGAACGCGGACGTGAAGCGAGGAACGGCGCGTACGCGCGGCTGCCGGGCTGCACCGAGTCCTCGATGATGTGCGCGTCTTCCGCGTGCACGACCAACAGCGAGTCGAGCTCGGCGAGCACGCCCATGGCCTCGCGCATCTCGTCGACCGAGACATCGGGGAACTCCTCGACGCCGGACGGCAGCAGGAAGCACTTGAAGCCGTAGACGCCCTCGTCGTGCAGGGGCGCGAGCTCGTCGATGTTGCCGGGGATGACGCCGCCCCAGAAACCCACGTCGACGAAGACGCGACCCTCGGCGACGTCGCGCTTGACCTGCAGGGCGTCGACCGAGACCGTCGGAGGGATGCTGTTCAGCGGCATGTCGACGATTGTCGTGACACCGCCGGCGGCCGCGGCTCGCGTGGCGGACTCGAAGCCCTCCCACTCGGTGCGACCCGGCTCGTTGACGTGCACGTGGGTGTCGACGAGTCCGGGCAGCAGCACCTCGTCGGCGGCGAGCTCGACGATCTGCGGAGAGTCGAGGCCGAAACCCTGCGGCGCGATCCGGGCGATCAGGCCCTCTCGCACGCCGATCTCGACATCGGCGAACGAGCCGTCGACGAGCGCACGGCCGCGCAGCACGAGATCGAAACGGTCCGCCGTGTCCGCGGAGATGAGCGACCGGACCAGATTCTCGGCGAGCTGCTCCAGCAACTCTCCCGCGTTGGCGATGCTCCGCTCCGGATCGGGCTCGAACTCCGACAGGGCGCGCACTCCGGCGAAACCGGCGTCGGCGATCTGCGCGGCCGAGAGCGTGGTGCGACCGCACACGGCGTACACCGGCACTCCAGCGGCCGCGGCTGCCCTCGCCACGCCGATCGGCGTCTTGCCCATTAGGCTCTGCTCGTCCAGGCTGCCCTCGCCGGTGATCACCGCGTCGGCGCCCTGGAGTCGGTCCGCGAGCCCGGTGAACTCGAGAACCACGTCGATGCCCGCTCGCCGCGTCGCACCGAGCGCGATGGCGGCGAACCCGACTCCGCCGGCGGCACCTGCACCCTCCGCCGCTGCGGCCGTCGATGCGGAGACGGGCAATCCGCCGGCGGCATCCAGAACGGTCACGAGACGCCGGAGCCCGGCATCCAACTCGGCGACATCCGCGGCCGAGGCGCCCTTCTGCGGTCCGAACACCACGGCGGCCCCGCGGCGCCCCACCAGCGGATTGTCGACGTCGCTGGCGAGGATGATCTCCGCATCCGGCAGTCGATCATCGAGCCCGCTCAGATCGACCCGCGCGAGTGTGGTCAGGGCGCCGCCGCCGAGCGGCAGCTCCTCGCCCGACTCGTCCAGAAGGCGCGCACCGAGACCCACCAGGAGTCCGGCACCACCATCCGTGGATGCGCTTCCTCCGATGCCGACCACGATGCGCCGGCATCCGGCATCCAGCGCGGCGCGCACGAGCTGACCCGTGCCGAGACTCGTCGCCCCGAGCGGATCTTTCTGCCCCTCCGGGAGAAGATCCAAGCCCGAGGCGCGAGCCATCTCGATCACAGCCTCGCCGTCGCGCACCGCGAAGGCGGCCTCGATCGTGACCCCGGTCGGCCCCGCCACCGAAGCGGTGCGCGACTCGTATCCCGCGGCGAGCGCGGCATCGAGCGTGCCCTCCCCACCGTCGGCGACGGGGATCGCGATGACCTCGATCGAGGGATCGGCGCGGCGGGCCCCCGAGGCGAACCTTTCGGCCACCTCGGGAGCCGTGAGCGACCCCTTGAACTTGTCCGGGGCGACGATCAGACGCATGTCAGACCCTGGCGAGAGAGACGATCGCCGTCGGAGCATCCTCCGGCGTGAGGGCGAGTTCGCCGAACTCGTTGACGTTCTCGAGCTCGGTCCCCATCGGGATGTTCGTGACGCGCTCGAGGATCGCCTCGACGACCACGGGCACCTGGAACTCCTCGGTCAGCGCCTTCGCCTCGGCGAACGCGGCGGCCAGGTCTTCCGGACGCTCGACGCGGATCGCCTTGCAGCCGAGACCCTCGGCGACCTTGATGTGATCCACGCCGTAGCCGTTGGTCTCGGGCGAGTTCACGTTCTCGAACGCGAGCGAGACCTCGAAGTCCATCTCGAAGCCGCGCTGCGCCTGACGGATCAGGCCCAGGTAGCTGTTGTTGACCACGACGTGGATGTACGGCAGCTTGTGCTGCGCGCCCACCGCGAGCTCCTCGACCATGAACTGGAAGTCGTAGTCGCCCGAGAGCGCGACGACCGTCTCGCCGGGCTTGCCGCGCACGACGCCGAGCGCCGCCGGGCCGGTCCAGCCGAGGGGCCCGGCCTGCGCCGCATTGATCCACTTGCGCGGACCGTACACGTGCAGCAGCTGCGCTCCGGCAATCTGCGACAGGCCGATCGTGGTGACATAGGTGACGTCCTCGCCGAAGGCGCGGTTCATCTCCTCGTACACGCGCTGCGGCTTCATCGGCACGTCGTCGTAGTGCGTCTTGCGCTGCAGCGTCGCCTTGCGCTCGCGGCTCTCCGCGGCCCACTCCGAGTAATCCGGAAGCGTGCCGGCGGCCCGCCGCTCACGGGCGACTTCGAGGAACGCGTCGAGTGCCGCACCGGCATCCGACACGATTCCGAAGTCGGGCGCGAACACGCGGCCGATCTGCGTGGGCTCGATGTCGACGTGCACGAAGGTGCGACCCTCGGTGTACTTCTCGACGGTGCCGGTGTGGCGGTTCGCCCAACGGTTGCCGACGCCGAGCACGAAGTCGGATGCCAGCAGCGTCGCGTTGCCGTAGCGGTGCGAGGTCTGCAGCCCGGCCATGCCGGCGTTCAGCTCGTGGTCGTCGGGGATCGTGCCCCAGCCCATCAGGGTCGGGATCACGGGAACGTTCAGCACCTCGGCCAGTTCGACGAGCTGAGCGGATGCTCCGGCGTTGATGATGCCGCCACCGGCGACGATCAGCGGGCGCGCGCTCGCGGTGAGCATGTCGATCGCCTTCTCGGCCTGACGGCGCGAGCTGATCGGTTTCGCGATCGGCAGCGGCTCGTAGGTGTCGATGTCGAACTCGATCTCGGTCTGCTGCACGTCGATCGGCAGATCGATCAGCACCGGACCCGGACGCCCCTCGCGCATCAGCTGGAACGCCTTCTGGAAGGCTCCGGGAACCTGCGCGGCCTCGAGCACCGTCATCGCCATCTTCGTCAGCGGCTTGGCGATGGTCTCGATGTCGACGGCCTGGAAGTCCTCCTTGTGCAGCTTCGCCACCGGCGCCTGGCCGGTGATGCAGAGGATCGGCAGCGAATCGGCCCACGCGGCGTACAGCCCGGTGATCATGTCGGTTCCGGCAGGGCCGGAGGTGCCGATGCAGATGCCGATGTTGCCGTCGGCCGAGCGAGTGTAGCCGTCGGCCATGTGGCTGGCGCCCTCGACGTGACGGGCGAGAGTGTGTCGGATGCCGCCGTTGGCGCGCATCGCGGAGTAGAACGGGTTGATGGCCGCGCCGGGAAGGCCGAACGCCTCGGTGGCGCCCTCCTTCACCAGGATGGCCACGGCGGCATCCACCGCACGCATACGAGTCATGAGAGTCTCCTAGAAAGTCGGGTCGCTGAGCCCGGAGGGTCAGCTGCGGCCGGCCGACGCGGCGGTCAGCTTGAAGAGGCCGGAGTGGTCGAGGCCGCCGTCGCCCTGCTGCACGGCCGAGCCGACGAGCTGGGCCACGTGGGCGCCGAGGGGGATGGTGATGCCGGCCTGTCGTGCGGCGGCGGTGATGATGCCCATGTCCTTGTTGTGCAGGGCGAGGCGGAAGCCAGGCGCGAAGTTGCGATCGAGCATCTTCTGGCCCTTCTGGTCGAGGACCTTCGATCCGGCGAGACCGCCGCCGAGAACCGTGAGTGCGGCATCGGTGTCGACGCCGTAGGCCTCGAGGAAGATGATGGCCTCTGCGAGAGCCTGGATGTTGACCGCGACGATGAGCTGGTTGGCGGCCTTGACCGTCTGCCCGGCGCCCGCGGGGCCGACGTGGACGATGGTCTTGCCGACCGATTCGAGCACGGCCAGGGCGTCGGCGAAGTCCTCTTCGGTGCCGCCGACCATGATCGACAGCACGGCGTCGATGGCGCCCTGCTCGCCGCCCGAGACGGGGGCGTCGACCGCACGCAGGCCGTGGGTGACCGCCTCGTCGGCGAGTTCCTTCGCGACGTCGGGGCGGATGCTGGACGCATCGATCCAGAGCGCGCCCTTGCGGGCGTGGGCGAAGATGCCGTCCTCGCCGCGGACCGCGGCGGCGACGTCCGGCGAGTCCGGGACCATCGTGATGATGACGTCGGCGTCGGTGACCGCCTCGGCGATCCCGTTCGCGCCCTGTCCACCGGCGGCGACGAGCTCGTCGATGCGCTCCTGCGTGAGGTTGTAACCGGTGACGGTGTGACCGGCCTTGAGGAGGTTCTTGGCCATGGGAAGACCCATGATTCCGAGACCGATGACGGCGATGCTGCTCATGATGATTCCTTCTGTACGGGGTGGCGGCAGCGGTCAGCTGCCGGGAGTCGGGGCGGGGTACGGCGTCAGCGGGTCGCGCTGACGCTCTCGGATGCCCACGCGAACGCGGTCTCGATGGGCGCCTTGTATTCGAGGCCGATGTAGCCGGCGTAGCCGAGTTCCTGGCTGCGGGCGACCCAGGCCTCGATCGGAAGTGTTCCGGTTCCGGGGGCACCGCGGCCGGGGTTATCCGCGATCTGGATGTGGCCGAACGAAGCGGCGTGCTGCTCGATGACGGCGGGCACGTCGTCGCCGTTGACGGACAGGTGGTAGAAGTCCGCCAGCAGCGCGAGGTTACGAGCACCCGTCGCGGTGCGCACGTGGTCGATCACGTCGAGGGCGTCGGCAGCGGTCCGCAGCGGGTAGCGGTCGGCGCCGCTCACCGGTTCGACGAGCACGGTGCCGCCGATCGGGGCGACGGCGGCGGATGCCGCGGCGAGGTTCTCGACGGCGACGGCATCCTGAGCCTCGGGGTGCACGCCGTCGATGCGGTTGCCGTAGAGGGCGTTGAAGCCCTTCGTGCCGAGGATGTCGCCGATGCCGGCGACGACGGCCAGGTTGTCGCGGAACTCCGAACCTCGGGTCGGCCAGGAGAGCAGCCCGCGGTCGCCGCCGGGCATGTCGCCGGCGTTGAAGTTCAGGCCGGTCAGTCGCACTCCGGCGTCGCGGACGGCGGCGATGAACGCGTCGACCTCGCTGTCGAGCGGGACCGAGGTCGAGAAAGGCCACCAGAACTCGACGGCCTCGAAGCCTGCGGCCTTCGCGGCGGCCGGGCGCTCGAGGAGCGGCAGCTCGGTGAGGAGGATCGAGCAGTTCACCGTGTACGTCATCGTTCACTCGCTTTCACGCCATTGTTTCCGTATTCCGGAAGTTCTTTTCTACGTGATGAAAGTGTATGCGAAGGCCGCGATAGCGTCAACCCTCCTCGACGAGCACGTCGCGAGGGGACCGCGGTCCTAGCGGAAGGGGAAGAGCGGCAGCCTCAGATGGCTTCGCCGGTGCCGCGAACGCCCGCGATCACGGTCTCGACGACGGCAGCGGCGAGAGCATCCACCACGGGCTCGGGCTGCCACTGCAGGGGACCGCGCACGGCGATGTCAGCGAATCCGTGAACGACGGACCAGCACGCCCATTCCGCAGCCGGACGCCGCTCGGGCGGGAGAACGCCGGTCACGACCATCCCGTCGAGAGCATCGAGCAGCAGCTGGAAGGGCGCGACGACCTCGTCATCGAGTGTCACGACGCCATCGCTCGGCAGCTCGTCCTGCACCGCGAACGCGAGCTCGAACCACCCCTGCTCCTCGCGGGCGAACGCGATGTAGGCGAGGCCGATGCGTCGCAGGCGCTCGACCGCCGCCGATGCCGGGGAGAGATCGTCCGGTGCGGCGTCGACCCGTTCCGCGATCGCTCGAGCCAGCAGCAGCTGCGATTCAGCCGCGACGGCCCGGATCAGGTCACGGCGGTCGTCGAAGTGCCGATAGAGCGCATTCGGCGATACTCCGACGGCGCGCGTCACCTCGCGCAGCGCGATCGCGTCCGGACCGCCTGCGCGGGCGAGCTGGAGCCCCTCCTCGATCAGCGCACGCCGGAGATTGCCGTGGTGGTAGGCGTTCTCGGCGGTCGTCATTGCGAATCTCCAGAGCCGTGTGTACGGTGTGAACATCAAAGTTCACGGTGTGCACATGATGGTAGCCCGGAACTCTCCCTCCCCCGCATCCGACGCAGAAGGAACCCCATGACCGAGCCGAGGCGATCGCCGACTGCACGCGATGATCATGCGCAGTACACGCCCGGCCCGCGGACCGTGCGCAACTTCCATCAGGTCCTGCTGAACACCGCGGTCGCCAACGTCACCTCGAGCTATCTGTGGTGGGCGCTGACCTTCTGGGCGTACCTCGAGACGAGGTCCGTGCTGGCGACGGCCATCATCGGCGGCTCCTACATGCTCTTCGTCGCCGTGTTCGGAGTGGTGTTCGGCGTCATCGTCGACCGCACGAAGAAGAAGGCGGTGATGGTGCTCTCCAGCGCCATCACCCTGGTGGCCTACCTGCTGGCCGGCGGCCTGTACATGCTGTTCCCGGAGAGCGTGCTCGTCGACTGGGGCGGCCCGTGGTTCTGGGTGTTCGCCGGCATCATCCTGATCGGCGGGGTCGTGGAGAACATGCGCAACATCGCGCTCTCGACCACCGTGACACTGCTGGTGCCCGCTGACAGGCGCGACAAGGCGAACGGACTCGTCGGCGCCGTGCAGGGCATCGCGTTCATGGTGACGAGCGTCTTCTCCGGCCTGTCCATCGGCCTGCTCGGAATGGGATGGACGATCAGCATCGCGACCGGCGCCACCATGCTCGCCCTCGCTCACCTGCTCTTCGTGCCGATCCCGGAACGAGGCATCGCGCACGTCGAGGGGGCGCAGAAGGGATTCGGATTCCGCGGTGTCATCCCGGCGGTGACGGTGGTGCCGGGCCTGCTGGCCCTCATCCTCTTCTCGACGTTCAACAACCTCGTCGGCGGAGTGTTCATGGCCCTCATGGACCCCTACGGGCTCACCCTGTTCTCCGTCGAGGTGTGGGGCATCGTCCTCGGCGTGACGAGCATCGGCTTCATCGTCGGCGGCGGTCTCGTGGCGAAGTTCGGGCTCGGCAAGAACCCGGTCCGGACGATGCTCCTGGTCAACATCGGGATCGCCCTGCTGGGAATCACGTTCGCGATCCGCGAGCTGTGGTGGATCTACGCGCTCGGCGTCCTGATCTTCATGTGCCTGATGCCGATCGCCGAGGCGGCGGAGCAGACCATCGTGCAGCGCGTCGTCCCGTTCGAGAAGCAGGGGCGCGTGTTCGGCTTCGCGGCGAGCATCGAGTCTGCCGCCGCTCCCGTCTCGTCGTTCCTGATCGGACCGATCGCGCAGTTCTGGCTCATCCCCTTCATGAACTCGCAGGCCGGGAAGGACTCGCTCGGTTGGCTGCTGGGTCCGGGCGAGGCGCGCGGCATCGCGCTGGCGTTCGTCGTCGCAAGCTCGATCCTGCTCATCGTCGTACTTCTCGCCTTCGCGTCGAAGCCGTACCGGCGCCTGTCTGCCGCGTACGCTTCAGCCGCTCCGCCGCCCGAGACCGACGCGGAGACCGACCCCGACGGCGACGCCGAGAATGGGCCCGACGCCGAGACTGACGCCGGGCGCGACAGCGATGAGCCGTCGGCGCCCCCGCATCCGGTGGATGTCACCGGTCGCTGACCGGGTGCGCAGGGCAGCAGCTCACAGTCGAATCGTGTCCGCCGGGCGAGAACCCAGCACGTCGCTCGGCGCGACGCCGAAGAGGTGGCGCGTGCTCGAACTGAAGTGCGCAGCATCCGCGAAGCCAGACATCGCGGCGGCATCCGAGTACGAGTACCCCTCGGCGATGGCTGCCGCCGCGGAGCGGAGGCGCTGCCAGATCCGGTAGCGGCGCATCGGCATCCCGACGTTCGCCGTGAACAGCGCCGACAGTCGGCTGGGTGACAGGTGCACCATCGCGGCGAGGTTCGCCGCCGGATGATTGAGCGCCGACTCACGCCGTATCCGCTCGGCGACGGCGGCGACCCGCTCGTCGGCACTCTCGGTACGCGTGACGAAGCCGGGGGCCAGTAGTCGCACGATCTCGTCGTGGATATCCGCAGCTGTCATCGACGGCGCCCAGGAACGCGCGGCCCACCCGTCCGGAAACGCGGGGTCGAGACTCAACCGCGCAGCGGGGAGGCCGTAGTGAGCGACGACGTGATGCTGGAGGTCAGATTCCGGCGCGAGGAAGAAGATCGCGACGTCGGCTGCCCGCTGGTCGATCGCGTGAGGAATCCCGGGCGGAATGTACACCGACGACGAAGTCGTCCAGGCCTGTCCATCGGGACTGATCCGGAGGGGCTCTACGCGGGCCACGACGACGGATGCAGCGGAGTGGACGTGACGATCGATGCGAGGAAGAGGGCCGACGTAGAGCGTGCCCCGGGCACCTATGGTGAGGAGGCGACTCATCGGGCCTCCTTGTCAGTCGGTTCTTCCAAGCGCACGGAGCTCGGGCCTCCATAGCGTAGCGAGCGGAGGAATCATGACGACCACACCTGACCCGCTCTCTCGTTTCGCGCTATCCGAGGTGCATCGGACCACTGTCGCGGGGATCTCGATCGCCTACCGCGACATCGGCGCCGGACCGACCGTGTTGCTGCTTCACGGCTGGCCCATGGACGGGAGCACTTTCGCCCGGGTCGTGGACGCACTCGCCGACGACTACCGATTCGTCGTACCCGATCTTCCGGGAGCCGGCGAGACGGCGTGGGACAGAGGGCAGGATCTGACTCCCGCGGGTCTCGCTCGGATCATGGCTGCGTTCTTGGACCGGCTGGGCATCGACCGCACGCTGACGGTCATCGGCAATGACAGCGGCGGGATGGTGGCGCGCTGGTTGGCCGACAGCGCGGGACCCCTGGTGACCAGACTGGTCCTTCTCAACACGGAGATTCCGGGACATCGAGCCCCGTTCCAACGAAGATCCCGCCTGCTGGCACGTTGGCTCCCGGGCTACACGAGCATCGCGAGGAGACAGCTTCGGGATCCGCGATTCCTCATATCACCCGCCGGGTTCGGGGGGACCCTCCACGACCACGAGCTGCTTCTCGGCACTTTCCGTGAACGCTACCTCGATCCACTCGCCGCCTCGACCGAGAGAATGGACGACGCGCGCCGTTCGTTCATCAGCCTGCTCGACTGGAGACAGCTGGATGGGCTCGCCGCGGTCCACAGGCGGATCGCCGCCCCGACCTGGTTCCTCTGGGGTCGTGACGATCCCACCTTCCCGATCGCCCCTGCGAAACGCATGTTCGACCAGTTCCCGAACACGCGCGACTTCCTCACCGTCGAGCGCGCGCGACTCTACGTGCAGGAGGACAGGCCTGATGAGGTCATCCGACACCTGCAGGTGATACTCGCCGATCCGCTGCCCTAGATGATGAGTGCCCATGCACGGAAGCAGAGCGGGCGGGTAGCGTCGGACCCACCGGCTCCTCCGGCGAGCCGGGTGCAGCGGTGCTGGATGAGACGGAGTGTGACGGCCATGACAGCCGAGCAAGCGGATGCCGAGGGCTGGGCGGCCTTCGCCACCGCGCGCGACCGCGAGATCTCCGAGCTGCGGGGCACCGTGCTGGAGATCGGCGCGGGCGACGGCGCGAACTTCGCCTCCCTGCATCCGCACGTCTCGTGGATCGGACTCGAACCGTCGGACGCGCGCCGACGGCAGCTCGCGCAGAAGGCGGCCCGCCACGGTCATCACGCTGCGCCGCTCGCCGCGCCCGCCGAGCAGATTCCTCTGCCGGATGCCAGCGTCGACGCGGTCCTGGCGACGACCGTGCTGTGCAGCGTCGACGATCCCGGGCGTGTGTTCGATGAGGTGACGCGCGTGCTCGTGCCCGGCGGGAGTCTGGTGCTGGCCGAACACGTCGCGGCTCCCCCGGGATCGGGAGCGCGGGTTCTGCAGCGTCTCGTCCGGCCGTGGACTCGACTGCTCGATCACGGATGTGATCCGGTGAGGGACACGGAGGCGACGCTCCGGAATACGCGCCTGCGTGTCGAGTCCGTTCAGCGTTTCGATGTGCCGGTGCTCGGGCGGGTGCGGGTGCCGTTCCTCGTGATCTCGGCGAGGAAGCCGTACGACGGGGCGTGAACTCACAGCGCAACGATCGTTGCGCGGTGGACCTGGTCGAACTGATCGCCTGACGCAGCCCCAGCTACGGGCGGGCATCCTGCCAGTGCAGACCGAGCACGCTGAAGGCGTGAAGCAGCTCGGAGTTGTCTTCGGTCACTTGTCGCGCCGGGCCCGGATGGATGCGCTCGCTGATGAGGCTGTCGGTGCGTTCGAACACCGCCCAGAGTCTGTATTCGTCGCCCATTCGGCTACGGAATGCGATGCCGTCGACATCCGGCTTGAGCGTTGTCGAGTCGTGGAGATCGAAAACGTAGCGCGCGACCGTTCGCGTCACTTCCCGCCTGTGGGGATCCTTGAGGAGAGACGTGTCGACCTCACGAGGCGGGATGCCCAGTCTCGCGAAGATTCCGGCAGCGACGAGGAATCCGATCCCCTCTGCCAGGGTGACTTCGGCGTAGGTACCGTTTTGGGTGCCGCTCGCATAGAGACGATCGTTGAGCCAGTGCATCCCGATCGCACCGCGCTCGGGGTCCGGATGGGTCGCGACCGCGCCATCGTCGTCTTCGATCTCGGCGAGTTCGGCGAAGGCGACGTCGTCGGGTCGTAGGGCTGCGAGCAGTTCGAGAAAGCAGCCTCGAAGGCGGTCGCCGGTGTAAAGCGTGCGGAACTGAGCGTCCTGGTCGTCCCAGCGACCATTGAAGCGACCGGCGTCCGATGCGAACTGCCACGGCGTCCACCGCCACGGGTCAGGCGCCCACCCCACACGCCACACCTCGCCTGGGTCGCCCGACACAGGCAGCGTGACCGATGGCGTCATCCGACGAAAGTGAATGAATTCGCCGCCGCCATGACTTCGCGCGCGACTTCCACCGGGCGCTGCTCACGAATGTATCTGGCGGGCGCCTCATGCCCCAGGGACGGGTTCGAGCCCATCATCCAACTCTGGATTGTCGCGGAGTCATAGCGCTCACGCATGAGAAGTGCGGCCTGGAAGGCCAGCCGCAACCGCTCCATGTCCTCAGCGCCTGGGGACCGCTGCCCCGTCGCCCAGGCGGCGACCGGCCTCGTGTTCTTCACATTCCCGAGATAGGCGACGAGACGGACACCCACCAGATCCCGAAGTCGCTCTACCACCTCAGGAAAAGACAACTCCACGGACTCCCGCGCCGCTTGAAGGCCGGGACGCTGATCGGATACGACTGCGCGGATGCTCATCCTTAGAGTTTACCCTGGCGGGCACCGTAGTAGCCAGTGTTATCGGCAGCGAAATCGCTGGTATTCTCGCGCTGTTGATCGCATCGCCGCCGCAGATCAGGTAGCGATGCGCACACACCCGTCGATCCCGAGGAACGCCGCGAGCCGTTCCCCCTCGCGCCGCAGTTCGAGGGTCGCATCCTCGTCGAGAGCCGCGAACGGCGTGACGAGCAGCTCCTCTCCGAGCATCCGCCAGGTGCCGCGAAAGTATCCGTCACTGAGGAACGTCCCTTCTCGCGCGCCGTTGCCGGGCGGCAGCGGAACCCGAGACGGGACATCGATGATGCGGCGACGGTCCCGGTGCGCGAACAGCACGTTGTCGTATTCCGGGAGGAAGCGCGGCGCCACCGGCACATCCGCGTCCGGTCGCGGTGCGTCTGGGAGGTCGTACAGGGTCTCCCCACGCTCTGACGCGAAGAGCCGAAGCTGTGGGGTGAGGCGCTCCAGCACCTCTGCGAGCCTCGTCAGACCCGACCACGCCTGCACATCGCCCACGCTCGCCGGCCCGAACGCCGCGAGGTACCGCAGCACGACCCCGTCGATCGATGGCGCAGGGTCCAGCGACCCTCCGATCCAGTCATCCAGCAGGGCCAGCTGCGCCTGACCCTGCTGCCGCCCCCACAGTCCGCGAGGAGTCGGTTGCACGACGGGCAGCAGGTAGCTCACCGCGTAGGCCATCGCCTCGGCATCACGGTCGGGCCACCGTTCGCCGAACAGCGTGCGCAGTTCCGCGCGCGTCCGAGGGGCGACGGCGAGCAGCTCCCGGCCGAGCGCCACGACCTCCCGCTCCTGCTCGACCGGGAGACGTCGGCTGAACCCCGCACGGAACCCGCGGGCGATCGCCGGTTCCGTGAGCGGACGCAGGAGCCGCGCATCGTCAGCGGTCACGAGGTGCACGGTTCCCCGCATGAGCGTCGTTCGGACCAGCATCCGCTCTTCGAGGGCGGTGGCGAGCGCACTCGGCGCGAACTCACGGATGCGCGACCACAGTCCCACGTACGGCGCGAGCGGAGCCTGGCCCTGCATGCCGACGAGCGCCCGGACGACCTCGACGGCGGAGAGCTCGCTGCGCTCGATCAGCAACTGCCGGGCGAGCAGCGCGCGGTTCAGCGCGCGGTCGCTGAGCGCCGGGATCGACATCAGCGGCGTCCGTCGAAGAATCGACGGAGGTCGCCGACCAGCAGCTCCGGAACCTCCATCGCGGGGAAGTGCCCCGCTCGATCATGCTCGACCCATGACTCGAAGGCTCCGGCCGGGTCGATCGCGCGTCGCACGGAGAAGTCGGCGGCGAAGACGGATGCCGCGGCAGGCGGCGCAGGCGGCGCCTCCCAGCCTCCGGCACCCGCATCGTCCGACCATCCGCCGTCCGCGCTCGAGTCGGATGCCGAGTCGGATGCCATCGCCGCGAACCGCCGGTAGACCTGCAGCCCCTCGTAAGTGGTGTGCGCGGTGGCCCACCCCGCCTCGGTGAACCAGTGCAGGCTCACCGTCGTGAGGAGACGGTCGAGGTCGACGGCATCCTCGGGCAGCGCAGCGGCCGGATCGCTCCACTCCTGGAACTTCTCGATCACCCAGGCGAGCTGGGCGACCGGCGAATCGTTGAGTCCGTACGAGATCGTCTGCGGACGCGTGCCTTGGATGTGAAGGTAGCCGGCGCCGTCCTCGCGGAAAGCGTTGAACCGCTCGGCTCGCGCGCGATCGGCATCCGACAGCCCCTCCAGGTCGAGTGCCGGCCCCAGCGGAAAAGGTGCAGGCCCGGTGACGTGCGTTGCGATGACCCTGCCCGGTGCCGCCATCGGCAGCATCCCCACGATGCCCGAGCCGACGTCGGTGCCGTGCGCGAGGAAGCGGTCGTAGCCGAGCCGCTGCATCACCTCGGCCATCGCCGCGCCGATGCGGAACAGATCGCCCCATCCTGCATCCGACAGCGGCGAGAATCCGTAGCCCGGGAGGGAAGGGATGACGACGTGCACCGCATCCTCTTCGCGGCCGCCGTGGGCGAGCGGATCGATGAGCGGACCGATCAGGTCGAGGAACTCGACGAACGAACTCGGCCACCCGTGCAGAAGGAGCAGCGGTCGCGCGCCCGCGACCTCGGAGCGGACGTGGATGAAATGGATCTGCTGCCCGTCCACGTCTGTGAGGAAGTGCGGCAGCTCGTTGAGCGCCCTCTCCTGGGCGCGCCAGTCGAAGCGATCGCGCCAGTACTCGGCCACCCCGCGGAGATAGGTGGCCGGAACGCCGCGCTCCCAGCCGGATCCGAGGTCGCGGACCCACCTGGTTCGGGTGAGTCGCTCGCGGAGATCGGCGATGTCGGCGTCGGGGATGTCGATGAGGAAGGGGCGGATGTCGCTCGTCGTGGTGTCCATGAGACGAAGATAGGAGAAATCGCGGAAGACTTGCTTCCGCAATCAGGAACATACTGGGGGAATGTTGAAGACCTCCGAGCGGCTGCTCCGACTGCTCTCCCTCTTGCAGGTGCGCCCGTTCTGGACCGGCACAGAGTTGGCCGAGAGATTCGAGGTGTCGACGCGCACCGTGCGGGCCGACATCGAGCGGCTGCGCGAACTCGGCTATCCGATCGACAGCACGCCCGGAGTGGCCGGCGGCTACCGGCTCGGCGCGGGGGCGGCCCTCCCCCCGCTGCTGCTGGATGACGAGGAGGCGATCGCCGTCGCCGTCGGGCTGAGCACGGCCGCCGACGGCTCCGTCGCCGGCCTCGAGGAGGCGTCGCTGCGCGCTCTCACGAAGCTCCACCAAGTACTGCCCTCACACCTCCGCCACCGCATCCGCACCATGCAGTCGACCGTCGTGCCGATCCCCTTTCACGGACCGGCGGTCGACTCCGACGTCCTCCTCACGCTCGCGTCGGCCTGCCGCGACTCGGTGCAGTTGCGGTTCGACTACCGCACCCACTCGGATGCCGAATCGCGCCGCATCGTCGAGCCCTACCGCCTCGCCCTCCGCGCGGGGAAGTGGTACCTGCTCGCCTTCGATCTCGAGCGCGACGACTGGCGCACGTTCCGCGTCGATCGCATGACACCTCGCTTGCCGCACTGCCGACGCTTCACTCCTCGCGCTCTTCCGGCGGAAGGGGTGGCCGACCACGTCGACCGGGGCGTCGCTGCCGCTCCGTGGGAGTATCGCGCGAAGATCGTGATCCTCGCCCCGACGGAGATCGTCGCCGCACGCTTGCCCTCATCCGCCGGGCGACTCGTCCCTCGCGACGAGCTCAGCTGCATCTTGGAGAGCGGCTCGGATGACCCCGCCGCGCTCCTTCGACACCTGAGCATGCTCGACCTGGACTTCTCGGTCGCCGACACACCCGACCTCGCGGCAGAGGCCTGTCGCCTCGCGGAACGCTTCGCCCGGGCGGCCGAGCCGGCGCCGAACGGGTGAGCCCGACTGCCGCCTCCCCCTGTTCGACCACACCGGACGCGCGGCCCATGGCCTGTCGATCTCGTCGATCGCTCTGGAGCACCCCGGGTCGACAATCGAGGCACTCGCACCGGAGGCGATGGCGGCAGCTCTAGAGCTCTCTCGGCTTCTGGGATTTCCCGGGGCGTGAGGCCCTCTCGTACCCCTAGGGGGTATGGTGGTGGTATGAGGAGGGTCGCGACCGGTCGGCCTGAGTCGCCATCCGGATGGGTCCGGCTCGACTGGATGCATCCGAGCAAGGAGTTCCGATGAGCCAGCACGACGAGCACAGCCATCACGCTGCGCACGACGACCACGGCGCGGCTCCGACGACCGAGCATGACCACGCGGCGATGAGTCACGATCACGGCACTGCTCCGGAACATGGCGGGCATGGTGGGCATGGTGGGCATGGCGACCATGTCGGCCAGTTCCGACGGTTGTTCTGGCTCATGCTGGTTCTCGCGGTTCCTGTCGTCGGGTTCTCGATGATGTTCTCGACCCTGCTCGGCTACGCGCTGCCAGCAGCCGCCTGGATCGGCTGGATCTCCCCGGTTCTCGGAACCGTCATGTACGTGTGGGGCGGGGCGCCGTTCCTCACCGGTGCGGTGAGCGAGATCCGCGCCCGCAAGCCGGGGATGATGCTGCTGATCGCCCTGGCGATCACGGTCGCGTTCCTCGCGTCATGGGGCGCGAGCCTGGGCCTGCTGCACCACGAGCTCGACTTCTGGTGGGAGCTCGCGCTGCTGATCGTGATCATGCTGCTCGGCCATTGGATCGAGATGCGCTCCCTCGCGCAGACGACCTCGGCGCTGGACTCTCTCGCCGCGCTTCTGCCCGACGAGGCGGAGAAGGTCGAGGGCGACACGACCGTCACCGTGGCGCCCGGTGACCTGCTGGTGGGGGACGTCGTGGTGGTGCGCCCCGGCGGGCGGGTCCCCGCGGACGGCCGGATCGTGCAGGGCTCGGCCAGCATGGACGAGTCGATGATCACCGGAGAGTCACGACCCGTGCGCCGCGGCGACGGCGACCAGGTCATCGCCGGCACCGTCGCGACCGATTCCGGTGTGCGGGTGGAGATCACCGCCATCGGTGAGGACACCGCTCTGGCAGGGATCCAGAAACTGGTCACCGAGGCGCAGAGTTCGTCTTCTCGGGCGCAACGGCTCGCGGACAAGGCGGCAGGGTGGTTGTTCTGGTTCGCGCTCGGCGCTGCCGCGATCACCGCGACCGTGTGGACGGCCGTCGGTCTGCCCGACGCCGCGGTGATCCGCACGATCACGGTGCTGGTGATCGCCTGTCCGCACGCTCTCGGCTTGGCTATCCCGCTCGTCGTGTCGATCGCGACCGAACGGGCCGCTCGCGGTGGCGTTCTGATCAAGGATCGTCTCGCGCTGGAGAGCATGCGCACTGTCGACACGGTCCTGTTCGATAAGACCGGCACCCTCACCAAGGGCACCCCCGCCGTGACCGCGATCGATCCCGTCTCGGGGGCCGATGCCGATCAGCTACTGGCGTGGGCGGCGGCGGCGGAAGCGGACTCCGAGCACCCTCTCGCGCGCGCGATCGTGAACGCGGCGAAGGAGAAGAACCTCGCCGTTCCCGCTTCCTCTGACTTCGAGTCGTCGCCGGCTGTCGGTGTCCGTGCGCGTGTCGATGACCACGTCGTGCAGGTCGGTGGTCCGTACCTGCTCGAGCAGGAGCACGCGCGCGAGCTGCCGGTCGCCGACGACTGGCGCGAGGAGGGCGCGATCATCCTGCACGTACTCGTCGACGGGCGGGTCGCGGGCGCGCTGCGCTTGGCGGACGAGATTCGCGCGGAGTCGCGTCACGCGGTCGAAGCGCTCCACGAGCGTGGTGTGCAGGTCGTCATGATCACCGGTGACGCTGACGCGGTCGCCGCCTCCGTCGCGGGTGAACTGGGCATCGACAGATACTTCGCCGGGGTGCGACCTGAGGACAAGGCCTCGAAGGTGAGAGAACTGCAGGGCGAAGGCCGCAGGGTCGCGATGGTCGGAGACGGCGTGAACGACGCCCCCGCTCTCGCGCAGGCCGATGTCGGTATCGCCATCGGCGCGGGCACGGATGTCGCGATCGCTTCGGCCGGCGTCATCCTCGCCAGCGACGACCCCCGGTCGGTGCTCTCGGTGATCGAACTGTCCCGAGCCAGCTACCGGAAGATGAAGCAGAACCTCTGGTGGGCCGCCGGCTACAACCTGCTCTCCGTCCCACTCGCAGCCGGCGTGCTCGCTCCCATCGGGTTCGTGCTCCCGATGTCCGTGGGTGCCGTGCTGATGTCGTTGTCGACCATCGTCGTCGCGCTCAACGCGCAGTTGCTGCGCCGGCTGAACTTGCGCCCAGACGCGGTCACGGGTCGCTGAGCTGGCGCGCAGCGGAGAACGGGACCTGATCGTGGGGCACGGCCGCGAAGTGCTGGCCGGGGTAGCGCAGACCACCGAAGTACATGTTCGTGTGCGCGACGATCTGCTCGCCCGTGATGACGACGCCCTCGTGCGCAGCATCCGTCGTCGTGTGCGCGTCGGACACCAGCGTCACGTCGAATCCGCGGGCAGCCGCCGCCTGGGTCGTCGTGCGCACGCAGTAGTCGCTCTGCGCGCCCGCGACGACGAGGTGCGTCGCGCCCAGCCCGTCGAGCACTTCCGCAAGCTCGGTTCCGACGAACGAGTCGCGGAACTCCTTGCGCATCAGCGGCTCGTCGGCCTGGCGGGTGAGCGGCGGCGCCAGCTCCCACTCCTCCGTGCCCTCCGCGAAGTCATCGTGATCCTGCACCCAGACCACCGGCACCCCCTCCGCTCGCGCCCGGTCGACGAGACCAGCGGTGCGGCTGAGGACAGCGTCGGCGTCGAAGCAGTTCTCCACGACGCCGACCTGCAGATCGATCACGAGGAGCACAGTCGGTGAAGGCATGCCCCGATTGTCGCAGCCAACCGCCGGCCGCACTGTCTATGGAAGAGCGATCGATTCCTTCTCCGTTCGCTGAACGGGTCGGACGCGGATGCATCGGGCACCTAGCATCATGCACATGCATCGTGCGCTACGGGTCCTGTTCGCCGGCATCCTCGTGCTCTCGCTGACGGCCTGCAGCGGATCACCCGGGGAACCCGCGGATGCCGCTGCGACCTCGAAGCGAACGAAGCTGGCCGCCGCCTTCGCTGAACTCGATCGGCAGAAGGCACCCGCGATCGTCGCCGTGTCGTTGAAAGGCGAAGACCTGGCGATCAAGGAGTTCGGAGCCCTTCGCGACGACGGCGTCTCCGCGGAGCGCACGATGGTGGACATCGGCTCCATCACCAAGACCGTGACGGCCGTCGCGGTCTCGAAGCTGGTCGAGCAGACCCGGGTCCGTCTCGACGAGACGCTCGCAGAGGTGTTTCCCGTCGTGCCTGCCGACAAGGCTTCCGTCACGGTCAAGCAGCTCCTCACGCACACCGCCGGCCTGACCGAATCAGTCGGCGACGACTCCGAGGTGATCGCGCGCGAGGCATTCGTGGAGCGTGCGCTCGCCTCTCCCCTCATCGAGGCTCCGGGCTCGCGGTACGCGTACTCGAACGTCGGATACTCGCTGCTCGCCGCGATCATCGAGGTGCGCAGCGGGCGCTCCTACGAGGAGTATCTGCGTGAAGACGTGCTGGCTCCTGCGGGCGTGGGCGAGATCGGGTACCTGGCGTCGTACGACGCGGGTCGCGGACTGCGTTCGGCCAGCGGCGAGAGCATCCTCGACGCGAGCTGGGGCGGGCACGACGCCTCCTGGCATCTGATCGGCAACGGCGGTCTCGTCACCACCGCGAAGACCTTCGTCGAGTTCCTCCATGCCTTCACCTCCGGCGAGATCATCGGGCTGGACTCTCTCGAACTGCTGCAACATCCTCACGTCGCCGAAGAGGTCGGCGGGGAGAGCTTCTACGGCTACGGGCTCGTCGTGCAGGATGTTCCGCAGCTGGGTCGCATCTACTGGCACGACGGCGGCAACGACGTGTTCTCCGCCGAGTGGTCGATCTACGCCGATCACGGCGACGTGATGTTCGTTGCGGGGCGTGAGTCTTCAGCGGGAGAGAGCACGGCCTCGGAGGTCGCGGGCGTGGTTCGCGCGCATCTGTACGGTGCTGACTGATCGCAGGCAGGCGCGACCGGAAGGCTTCAGTCGTTCACGATCCCGTCTTCACGCGCGTGAGACCCATCGAGATGTACGAGGTGAAGCCCGCGCGCTTCGCGAACCTCACGGGCCGGCGCTGGGTTTCGGTGAACCCCAGCTTCTCGTAGAGCCGGAGGGCCGGGACGTTGGTGTCCTTGATGTCGCGCAGCACGAACTCGTCGGAGGGCAGCTCGAGGAGCCGTCGCATCAGCGCAGTGGCCACGCCCTTGCCCTGATGCTGCGGGGCCGTCGTCACGAACGCTATCTCGGTGAGCCCCGCGCGGGCATCGTCATAGGCGCCCATGAACTGGCTCCGGATGATCCGGCAGCTGATCACTCCGTGCACCGGGCCGAGTGCGCGCTGCAGTTCACGTCGATCGGGCTCGAAGCACTCCTCGTCGCCTTCTGTGACGACCGCCACCGCCGCGGGCTCCCCGTCGACGAGGGCGACGTGGAAGCGCTCGAGGAGGAGCATGGGGGCGAAGGCATCGGCGAGGACCTCCGGATCCTTCGAGAAGAAGGCGAAGTCGTCGGCGAAGCCTCGCACGAGTACCTCCGCGACTCGGTGCCGATACCGTTCGCCGAGTTCGTCTCCGCGTGCGATCTCGATGGTCATCTGAGTCCCCCTGTGAATATTCGTAGGATCACGTCGACGTCCGGGGCCGTGAATTCATCACCCAGACCGACGCGCATGGTCGTCATGCCGGCAAGCATCGCGAAGTAGTGGGCGGTCAACCCGGCGGGGTCACCCGCTGCAACCCGCCCCTCCGCCTGGCCCCGCGCGACCAGAGCGGCGACGGCCTGCCAGAGCGCTTGCTGCGCTGCGGCAAGCCGAGAAGCGGTTCCCTCGGGGGTGTCGGTCGCGAACCCGTGGTTGATCACCATGGAGAACTCGGCAGCACCGTCATCGGCCACGAGGTCGGACACGTATGTCTCCGTGAAGGCGCGGATCATGGCGACCGGATCGCCGTCAGCCGAGAGGCTCTCGGCGGCTGCGCGGAGACCACGCATCGCCTGGTCGAGCAGCTCGTCGAACAGCTCCTCCTTGCTCGCGTAGTGACGATAGATCGAGCCGGTGCTGATGCCCGCCTCGAGGGCGATGTGACGGACGTTCGCCGCCGCGAAACCGCGCCGCGCGAACACCCGCACGGCGGCAGTCTCCACTGCGGAGCGCGTCGCCGAACGCAGGGCGTCATTCTGCTCGGAAGTGCGCGGCACGGTGGTTCCCTTTCAATGAACGTATGTTCATTTTATGGCAGCGACCACTTCATGGCAAGCGTCGACCGCTCGTGGCTCTCGCACGGGGCAGATCCCCGCCTCGATCACGCACGTTCACACGGACCTGGACGGCGGCGACGAGACGGAGTTCTGGGCAGAGTGTGAAGCAGACGGACGGTGAGGCACGCCGCTCTACTATCTCGCCCACCTCACAGCGCTTCCACGCCGGCACGCGCTTGACCGAGCCGCACGCTTGTCAGGTGCAGTCGCCCGCGTCACGCTTCTGTCGGGAGCGAGCCTGGAGGTGGGCGCGGGCAGTCATTGCGACGGCGCTATCGGCGGCGGATGCGAGTAACTTCAGGGTCGAGTCCGCTTCTGTTCCCGGTATGGAGGCGAGCATTCCGGCGAGGCGTCGGCGTCCGCCCACATCTGCCGCGCTCACAGCGACGCGGGCCTCGCGGGCGATGCGCGTCGCAACTTGCTCGTTCTTTGCGAGAGCCTCGAGGGCATCACCGGCTTCGATATCCATCTCACCGGTCGCGACCAATGCGACCAGAGCCGGAACGGTGGAGTCGTCGCCGCTCACGCCCGCCGTGATGTTCGCCCGTGCGCGCACGTACCCATCTGAGTGCGCAGTCTGTGTGGCGACGACCGCCAGAGACGCTGGTGTCCCGATTTTCAGCAACGCTTCGAGTGCGCGATGGCGTCGTCGGCGCTCGTCTGCGTTGAGCGCATCGGTGAGCGCAGGTACGGCGGTTTCCCCCATTCGTGCAATCGACCACAGGAGCGCACCGGCGGCGTTCGGTTCGTTCTCGCGAAGCAAGGCTTCCACGAGGACTGCGCAGTTGCTTCCGTCGACGGAGTCCAGCGACAGGGCCAACCGCTGCCGATCAGACGCGCTGCTGGAGTCGAAGCCGCGAATGAGTTCGACGATGCGCAGCACGTCCGACCAACGGCGAGGGTCGCTCGCGTGTACTCGATCGAGTCGCGAAAGGAGCTCTGCTGTCGCGTCCAGCCGGGCCCTGGCTCGCTCGGCGAGCTGCCGGATGAGCTCTCCTGGTTCGAAGTCGTCACTGTCGAGGGTTGCGGCGATGTCCGACAGGCTGAATCCGAGCGAGCGCAGGCTCTCGACGTGGAAGAGCCGTTGCATGTCCGCGTCTGTGTACTGCCGGTAGTCCCCGGCTGAGCGGGCGGACGGTGAAAGGACCCCGATGCGGTCGTAATGGCGTAGCATCCGTGCGCTGATTCCGCTGAGCCGTGCGACCTCGCCGATCAGCACTTTCAATGGTCCTTGATCGAAGGTGCAGCACGAAGCGCGGCCACGCGGCGGGCTTCTTCAATGGCGGCCTCGAAGCTGTCGTCCGGGTTCGCCATGACATGTGCAGTGGCGAGAGCGTGCCCGCGAACGTTCGGGTCGCTGGACTCTGATGCCTCCTCGACCACCTGTTCGGCCGCGGGGCCGAGCATGGCGATCGCGCGGCTGAGGCTCCGCTGAAGTTCACCATCACCCCGGCCGAAGTTCCTGCCCAACTCGCGAGCCAACTCAGCGCGTTCACCCTCGGGGGCGAGTCCGGCTGCGGTACGCCATGCGGTTTTGGCGACCTCATCATCGGCATCACGCAACAGCGCAGTCGTGATAGCCGGCCAAGCGCGGGGATCCCGAATCTTCGACAGGCTGTGCAGTGCTTGGCTACGGGCCTGCGGGCTCGCCGAGACGAGTTCCGGCAGGAGAAGATCGACGGCCTGGGTTCGATCGTGCCGGGTGATCGCCCACGTGAGCATGTCCCTCACATAGAAATCCGGTTCCACCGCACACCGATCGATCAGGACCGGCAGATAAGCATCGTCCGCGTGGATGCCCGCAGTCAGAGCAGCTTGCATGCGAGCCGACGCCTCATCCGCGCGCAGCGCTTCGCCGAGTCGTGTCACCTTCGTCATCGTCGTGTTGTCATTCATGGGAACTACCTCCACATCACAGTCCACACGTTGTCACCGTGTCAAGGTCAAATGCACGGGGACCGAGCGGAGCTCCCACTGCGTCAGGCTTCTGTCGCTCTCACTGACAGTGCCCGGACGGTGGCGGTCGTGGTGGCGTCCGCGGGGTAGAAAGCTTCGATGTGCAGATCGTCGACGGTCACGTCTACCGCCGACATCACGGATGCCGCGATGCTGAAGAACGAGAGTTCCGTCTCTCCCACCATCAGTCGCAGCGGAACCACGACATTGCTGGACGACACCGGAGGGCCATGACCGCCGGGGTATTCTGCCGCCTCTGCAAGCAGCTCGCCCAGGCGGGGGTCGGCGGTCCGCTCGTAGCGGTGCCGCACCTGTCCGAGGAGGAAGGTGCGCCACTGATCGAGATTTCGGATGCGTGGAGCCAGCCCGTCGGGGTGCAGCGACAGTCGGATCGCATTGACCGGCGGTTCGAGCAACTCGGCGGCGCAGCCCGCGAGCAGGATGTCGGTAGCGGCGTTACGATCCACGACATCCCACCACCTGTCGAGCACCAGGGCAGGATGGGGCAGATGCGCATCGAGCAGGGTGCGGAAGGCGTCTGCGATGGCGCGCAGTTCCGGCGCTCTCAGGTCGCGGTGAGCATATTGCGGCGCGTACCCGGCCGAGACGAACAGGGCGTTCCGTTCACGCAGAGGGACATCGAGCGTGTCGGCAAGACGGTCGATCATCTGGGGTGTGGGCGTAGATCGTCCGGTCTCGACGAAGCTCAGGTGCCTCGTCGAGATCTCCGTGGTCACCGCGAGCTGCATCTGGGTGAGCCTTCGACGTTCTCGCCACGTGCGGATCAAGGCTCCGACTGCGGTTGGTGGCTGAGTCACGACGGTCATGGGCCGAGCGTAGCGAGCGGGATGCATCAGTCGCATTACCTCCGACGTCATCGACTTCGTTACCTCATTCGGCTCGAATGTCGCTATCAGTTCTGGCACTCTACGAAGGAAGATCCTCATGAACGTTCTTGTCAACGCCTACCTCGACACCTGGAACACGCCCGACGCCGACGTGCGGAAGGCAGTGCTCATCCGACACTGGGCGCAGGACGCCACCTACGTCGACCCGCTGACGTCGGTCCGCGGGCATGCGGACATCAGTGCCGTCATCGACGCTGTGCACGCCCAGTTCCCCGGTTTCGTGTTCACCCACGTCGGGACAGCCGACAGCCATCACTCGCAGACACGATTCCAGTGGGGTCTCGGTCCCTCGGGCGAGCCGCCCGTCATCATCGGATTCGACGTCCTCGTGGCGGACGAGACCGGGCGCATCGCTTCGGTTCTGGGATTCCTGGATCACGTTCCCGCCTGAGGCGACTACTGCAGGCGCGTCGGATTCGGACCAGCGCGTTCGTAGTAGGAGTGAGCGGCGCCGCACGGAGGCGTCCACGATCAAGGAGAACACCATGACCGCCACCTACACGTTCGACGTCTTCGCCAGCCTCGACGGTTTCGGATCGTACAACGACAACGGCGATTGGGGCGGCTACTGGGGCCGACAGGGCCCTGAGCTGCTCGACCACCGCCTCGCGCTCTACGGCGAAGAACAGCGGATGGTCTTCGGCGCCACGACCTACCGAGACTTCGCCGAGATGCTCGCCGACGGCGACGGTGATTCCGGCGTGCACGACCCCTGGGTCACTCGGATGACGAAGCTGCCGGCCACAGTGGTGTCGACGACGCTGGAAGGTCCCTTGAACTGGTCAGACGCGACCATCGCCCGCGGAGACGCCGTCGAGGTGGTCGCTCGCTTGAAGCAGGAGTCTCCGGTGCCGCTGCGCTCGCACGGCAGTCTGTCGATGAATCGGGCGCTGATGGCCGCCGGTCTGGTCGATCGGGTGCAAGTGACGGTGTTCCCGGTGATCACCGGTCAGACGGGCACGCAACCGATCTTCGGGGGTGCGGCGGATTTCGATCTCGAGTTGCTCGAGAGCCGAACGCTCGACGGCCGCATTCAGGAGCTGACCTACCGTCCGACCCTGCATGCTGCACGTCGACGGGATGCTCGGGCCGACGCCTGAGACATCCCCTCACCCGGCGAGCTGGTCCCGGCGCCGGGTGAGGTAGGCGATCTCGGCGGAGTTGCCCGCCAACTCGATCGCTCGGCGGTATGCCTCGCGGGCGTCGGCCGAACGGCCGAGTCGCCGCAGCAGATCCGCCCGGGTGGCATGGAAGGCGTGGTAGTCGCTCAAGGCCTCACCGAGCCGCTCGACCGCGTCGAGGCCGACCTCAGGGCCGTCGATTTCGGCGACCGCGATCGCGCGGTTCAGGGCGACGATGGGGCTCGGGTCGATCGCCGCCAGTTGCTCGTACAGCGCGACGACCTGCGACCAGTCGGTGTCTCGTGGGTCCGGCGCCGAAGTGTGCACCGCGTTGATGGCGGCGAGGATCTGGTAGCGACCGGGACGAGCATCCCCCCGGTCGACGACCTCCAGGCGCTCCCGCACCAGCGCCGTCCCTTCGGCGATCAGCGCCCGGTCCCAGACGCCTCGGTCCTGTTCGTCGAGCCGCACCAGCTCACCGGATGCCGACACGCGCCCTGCGGCCCTGGCCTCGGTGAGCAGCATGAGTGCGAGCAGGCCGGCAGCTTCGCCGTCGTCGGGCATCAGGGTTCTGAGCATCCGTGTCAGCCGGATCGCCTCGGCGGTGAGTTCCCGGCGGATCGGAGCGGACTGCTCGCTCGACGCGAGGTACCCCTCATTGAAGACGAGATACAGCACCGCCAGCACCCCGTCCACCCGCTCGGGCAGGTCTTCGGGCTGCGGCAGACGGTACGGGATGCCGGCGGCCTTGATCTTCGCCTTGGCACGGGTGATGCGTCGGCCGATCGCGCTCTCCTGCGCCAGGAACGCGCTGCCGATCTCCGACACGGTGAGACCGCCCACCAGGCGCAAGGTCAGCGCGATACGGGATTCCATCGGCAGCGCGGGATGGCAGCAGATGAACAGCAGCCGCAGACGGTCATCGTCGACCGCCCCGACCGGGTCGCTCGGGTCGTCGTCGCGCAGCATGAGAGCCTCTCGGTGCTTCGCGTCGCGCACCGCCTCCCTTCTCAGACGATCGATCGCCTTGCGGCGTGCGGTGAGCGTGATCCACGCGCCGGGATTCGCTGGTACGCCGTCGTGGGGCCAGCGCTCGGTGGCGGTTGCGAAGGCGTCGGCGGCCATCTCCTCGGCGAGGTCGAGATCACCGAAACGCCGCGCGAGCGAGGCGACGATCCACGCCCACTCCTCGCGGTGCACACGCGTCAGTGCCACCTGAGCGCTGCTGGGCATGATCATCCGCCATGCACGGGGCGCACCTCGACCGGGCGCCGGCACGCGAGCGCGCCCTCAGCGGCGAGTGCAACCGCCCCGTCCATGTCGGCAGCCTCGATGATCCACAAGCCGGCGACATGCTCTTTCGACTCGAGGTACGGCCCGTCGGTCATGATCGGCGTGTCACCGCGGCCGTCGACGACGGTGCTTGCGGAGGCCTCGGCCAGCCCGTTCGCGAAGACGAAGTTGCCCTCGTCCCTCAGCTTGTCGGTGAACATCACGGTGGCCGCCCGCTGGGCCTCATTCTCCTCCGCGTCGGCATAGCTGCCGTGCTCGCCATACTCAGCGGGCCCCCAGACCATCAGTGCGTATTGCGGCATTCGTGCTCTCCTTCAGCGCGGCGGCCGAGCGGTCGCTGGCCATACTCTCCCACATCGCCGCGGCGACCTTTCACGAAGCGATCGGCCGGGTTCAGACTCCCCGCCCCAGCATGACCTGTCGGTTGACGTCCTTGTACAGCAGATACCGGAACGGCCCGGGCCCCCCGGCGTAGCAGGCCTGCGGGCAGAACGCTCGGAGCCACATGAAGTCTCCGGCCTCGACCTCGACCCAGTCGTCGTTGAGCCGATAGACGGCCTTGCCCTCGAGCACGAAGAGGCCGTGCTCCATGACGTGCGTCTCGGCGAAGGGAATCGAACCACCCGGCTGGAAGGTCACGATGTTCACGTGCATGTCGTGCCCGAGGTCGTCGGGGTCGACGAAGCGGGTCGTCGCCCAGGCACCGTCGGTGTCGGGCATCTCGCGCGGCACCACCTCCTGGTCGCTCGTGACGAACGACCGCGGCACGGCGATGCCCTCCACCCGCTCGTAGAGCTTGCGCACCCAGTGGAAGCCCGCGGCATCCGTCCCCTCGTTCGCCAGCGACCAGGTCTCTCCCGGCGCGAGGAACGCGTAGCCGCCCGCGGCGAGAACGTGAGGCTTCCCCGCGATCGTCACGGTGAGCTCGCCCGCAGTGACGAAGACCACACCCTCGACCCCCGCCTCGGGCTCGGGGCGCTCGGCGCCGCCGCCGGGTTGGATCTCGACGATGAGCTGCGAGAACGTCGTCGCGAAGCCGGCGATGGGGCGGGCGATGATCCAGGAGCGGGTCTTCGCGAACCCGGGCAGGTTGCTGGTCACGATGTCGCGCATGACCCCCTTGGGGATGACGGTGTACGCCTCTTTCACGATCGCGCGATCGGTGAGCAGTTCGCTCTGGCCGGGCAGCCCGCCGGCGGGTGTGTAGTAGCCCATGATTCTCCTTGGATCGAAGGTCAGGAAATGTGCGTCAGGCGAAGGCGAGCCGCGGATGAGCGAGGGCGGTGAGGTCGCCGACGCCGATGCCGACGTCGGCCGCGACCTCGTCGTCGCCGATGGCGCCGCACTGCACGCCCCGCAGCACGAACCACGCCAGGGCTCGCGCCGTCGCGGGCTCGTCGAGCACCGCGCCGGATGTCTGCTCGAGATAGGCGCGCAGCCGGGAGGCCGCGGCCGGGAAGCCCTCGAGATAGAACGCGTAGGTGGCGAGATACCGCGTCGGCAGTTGGTGGGCATGCAGATCCCAGCCCTGGTAGTAGCCGCGCTCGAGCGAGCGGCGCACGAGTCGCGCGTGCAGTGCCCAGGCCTCGGCCGCGCGCTCGCCGAGCGGCAGGATGTTCGTCGAGCCGTCGGACAGGCGGATGCCGGTACCGGCGACCGCGAGCTGCATGATCTCCTTCGCGAGATCGGCGACCGGATGCTCCATCGACTGCTGACCCGCGGCGATGCCGAGCGAGGCGCTGTAGTCATACGTGCCGTAGTGCAGGCCCGAGATACGGCCGGGTGCCGCGAGTGGCAGCTGCGCCAGCGGCGAGCGCCCGTCGGCGCCGAGCACGAGTTGCGGCGTCTCGACCTGCACCTCGAAGCGGATCCGCCCCTCGGGGAGGCCGTGCGCGCGTTCGAGGGTCGCCGCGGCATCCGCCATCGCCTCCACCTGCGCGACGGTCGACACCTTCGGGAGAGTCAGCACGAGCCCGTCAGGCAGGCCGCCGGCGTCGATCAGGCCGCCGACGAACAGGTCGAGGGTGCGCAGAGCGCGCTCGCGGGTCGCGCTCTCGAAGCATTTGAAGCGGATGCCGATGAAGGGCGGCGCTGAACCGGCGGCGACCGCGGCCGCCACCTGGGCCGCGGCGTGCGCGGCATCCGCATCCTCGCTGTCGTCCCGATCGCCGTAGCCGTCCTCGAAGTCGAGGCGCAGGTCTTCGATCGGCTCGGAGAGAAGCTTGGCCTCGACGCGTTCGGAGACGAGCGAGATCAGCGCCGGGTCGATCCCCACCTGCGCGGCGAGCGACTCCATGCCGCCGACATCCGCCACCGCGGTGAGCGCCTGGGTACCCCACTGCGCAGCGAGATCCGGCGTGAAGCGGTCCGCGGGGACGTAGACGGTGTGCACGGGCTGGCGCGTGCCGTCGTCGCCCGGGTACGCCGCGAGTAGCAGCTCGTCGGTCGCGAGGAGACGCTGCGCGATCCGCCCGCGATCCGCGTCGGTGAAGACGCCGCTCACGTGGCCGCTCCTGCGGGAACGATGCTCGTCAGGTGGTCGTAGGCCGGCAGAGTGAGGAAGTCGACGTACTCCGCGTCGAGGCAGATCGCCTTCACGAGGCGGGAGGCCGGCGCGTAGTACGCGGCGAACGTGTCGGCGTCGAGGCTCGCGCGGAGCTTGTCGACCTCTTCCGCGAGCAGCCGCTCGACCAG